>Ga0308173_10000278_pt1 | contig 20379 bp, 17 predicted proteins | sample PhyPR1_FD_203716 | JGI IMG/M metagenome (GOLD analysis project Ga0308173, IMG submission 203716) | Soil microbial communities from UC Gill Tract Community Farm, Albany, California, United States - DLSLS.P.R1 | ecosystem: Environmental > Terrestrial > Soil > Agricultural land | place: USA... | reverse complement strand
TTGTTTCTGTCATTCCGTAACGGAATGCAGCAGCTCACGGATGGTCTCGACGACGCAGTTCGCGGTCACTCGCGCATCATAGTTCAGACCGAAGTAACCGCGGTTTCGAGGACAAACAAGGGCTGGCGCATCGAAGCCGGCGGCCATTCGACCCTTGCGCCGCATCTGGTAATGGCGTGCCCGTCGCACGTCTGCGCCAGATTGTTGCAAAATGTAACACCGGAGCTCGCTGCGGAGTTGGATGGAATCCCGTACTCTTCAGCTACTCTCGTGACCCTTGTATTCGATCGGCGCGAACTGCGCCATCCGCTAAACGGATTCGGTTTTCTTGTACCTGAGAAGGAGCGGCGCGTTGTCGCGGCGGCCACCTGGATCAGTACGAAATTTCCATCGCGCATACCATCGCACCTGGCGGCAGTGAGGGGTTTTATCGTTGGCGCTCAAGCGCAAGATGCGATGACTGAATCGGAAGAGAATCTGGTGGAAACCGTCAAAGATGAATCCCGCCGCATTATGGGCGTGCTGGCATCCCCTCTTTTCTCAACAGTTCATAAATTGCCGGCATCGATGCCTCAATATGTGGTGAATCATTTGGATCGTCTGGCAAGAATCTACACGCAACTGGCTCAACTGGAAGGTCTGCACCTGGTTGGAAACGCATACGAGGGGGTCGGCATCCCTGATTGCGTACGGCTGGCTAAAGATACCGCAGACCGTATCGCCAACTTGCAGAATTCTTCCTGTTAGATGTTCGTGCGTTTACACGTCTGATAGTTGGAGGAGCGTAATGAGGATTCTGGTTGGTGCGTTACTGACGACCCTGCTCGCGGTCCCGGTGTTTGCGCAAAAGGATGTCGATGCGCGGCTTAAAGCGGCAACCGAGGATCTGCACGCGATGACCAACGCGTCAGATAACGACATCCCTACGGATCTGCTGAACAAAGCGAGCTGCGTGGTTGTCATTCCAAACCTGAAAAAGGGCGGCTTCATTATCGGTGGAGAGTACGGAGCGGGATTCTTTTCCTGCCGGAGGGCGAATGGCGTGGGTTGGACCGCGCCCGGTTCCATCAAAATTACCGGCGGTAAATTCGGCCTTCTAATCGGCGGAGCCGAGACTGATGTAATCATGCTCGTAATGAACGAAGGCGGTATGGAACATCTGTTAAGCGATAAGTTCCAAATCGGCGGTGACGCCTCGGCTGTAGCGGGCCCGGTAGGCCGCAGCGCCTCTGCAATGACCGACGCGGAGATGCACGCGCAAATCCTGAGCTATTCACGTTCGCGCGGAATCTTTGGTGGTCTTGATCTGACTGGTGCGGCGGTTACCCAGGACGGCGATGCAAATCGCGCCTTATACGGCCGCGATATAAGCAATAAGGACATAATAAGCGGCAACGTGAAGGTGCCTGCTCCCGCGCAGCCGTTTGTCCACACCTTGGATCGGCTCTCTTCCCGTAAGTAGTGGCCGGGCACGCCCGGCCTGGCGGTCCGGCCCTGTTGACATTCAACAAGAACCTGGCATATTCTTGTTGAGAGTCAACAGGAGCTATCTTGCCCGCCGGTAAATCCGATATTCTTCAAGGCACGCTCGATCTCATCGTGCTCAAAACGCTCGAAACCCTGGGCCCATTGCACGGCTACGGCCTTGCGGTTCGCATCCAGCAGGTCTCGGATAACATCCTGCAATTGAACCAGGGCACACTCTACCCCGCTCTGCTGCGTTTGGAGCAGAAGGGCTGGATTACATCAAAATGGGGTGAATCGGATAACAATCGCCGGGCGCGTTTCTACTCTCTGACCAGGGCGGGCAAAAAACAACTACGTGAGGAGACGGCGGACTGGGAACGTTTCGCCGGTGTAATGCAGCGAGTCCTGCGCCCCGCGGAGTAAAGAATGCTTCGCTCACTCCTATCGCGGCTATTCGCTACACTGCTGCCGCAATTTGGCGAGCGGCGGCTGAACCAGGAAATCGAAGGACACCTTTCTGAACTCAGGGCCCGCCAGTCCGCGCAAGGGCTTGGCCCCGAAGATGCCAGGCTCGCTGCCCGCCGCGAATTCGGGCCTGTCGAACCGGCCAAAGAACTGTATCGCGATCATGCCCGGTTTCGCGCGCTCGAAAACGTGTTCCGCGATCTCCGTTTTGCTATCCGCCAAAGCCGCAAAAACCCGGGCTTCACGGTGGCCGCGGTGCTTTCGCTCGCGCTCGGCATCGGCGCCAATACTGCGCTCTTTTCGTTTGTCAATTCTATTTTGCTGCGGCAGTTGCCGGTTCCGAATGCGAACCGGTTGGTGCTGCTTAAGAGCGCCCGCGAACCAATTCGCCTCAGTTACGACCAGCTCAATGAGCTCAACCGGCAGGCGACAGAACTCGCCGGATTATCGGGAAGTTTTGCCCTCGATGTCAGCGCAAACTTCGGAGATCATCCGCAATGGATCTCTGCCGAGCTTGTGACCGGACAATACTTCCACACATTGCAGATCAAACCGCAGCGCGGCAGGCTGCTGACTCAACGCGACCTCGACGACTCAGCGGGAAGCCCCGTTTGCGTGATCAGCGACAGGCTGTGGCAAAGCCAGTTTCAAGGCGCGCCGGATGTCATCGGGCGCAGCATTCGGTTGAATACGCGTCCGTATAAAATCATCGGCGTTGCCGAACGCGGCGTTGCCGGATCGGACTTGCAGCGGCCGGCTGATCTCCAGATTCCCGCCACGCGGCTAGTCGATTACATGCCGGCGTTCGTGGGCATTCCGCATTTCGATTGGAAATCGCGCCTGTCCCTTTTTGCGTCGATAGCTCGCCTCTCGCCGCATGCATCGCGCGCGAGCGCCGCGACGCAACTCACCCGGCTGAACCGCGACTATCTGAAATCAAAGAAAAAGGACAAGGCGGCAGATGTGGAATTGGCGGACGGCAGCGCCGGAATTCAAGGCTTCTGGAAGCTCGGCAAGCCCGCTTCAATTCTTCTGGGCGTGTCGCTGCTTGTCCTGCTCATCGCGTGCGCGAATCTGGCGACGCTACTGCTATCACGCATGTCGGCGCGTTCCTCCGAGTTCGCTCTTCGGCTGGCAATCGGCGGGTCACGGAGGCGAATCCTTGCCCAGGTGCTGGTGGAGAGCGCGCTGCTCGCGGTCTTCGGTACGGCAGCCGGAATCACGGTTGCGTATGCGATTGAGCAAGTTCTGCTTTCTTTCCTGAACCGGACGGCACCTGCCATCCACCAGTTGCACGTCGCGCTTGATGGAAATGTCCTTGTGTTTGTCGCTGCCATATCCGGGATTTGCATTTTGCTGTTCGGGACTGCACCCGCATTACAAGCAGCGCGCATGACGCCGCTCGGCTCGTCCCCCGGGAACACACGCGCTGGAGCGGCACTCCGCAAGGCCTTCGTGGTAGCGCAGATTGCACTGTCCTTCGTGGTCGTGCTGGCTGCCGGCCTTCTCGTCGGAACGCTTCGCAATTTGAAGACTCTCGACCTCGGCTACCATCCCGACGAGATTGCGGCTATCGATATCCGGCCCGCCTCAGGTGGTTACACGGGAGCGCAAGCCAACCAATTCTACGTGCGGGTTGTGGACCGCGTTCGCACGCTGCCGGGCGTGAAAGCCGCCGCTACGGCATTCGGGATTAACTTCGCAGGGCGTTTTAACATGAAACTCGACCCGCAGGCCGGAACCGGCGCGCCACTCGAGGTGAATATGTTTGGCGTGAATCCCGGCTACTTCAATACGTTCGGCGCACGCATTCTCGCGGGCCGTGATTTCAACGCGAGTGACGCGTCGGACAAAACGCAATCGTACATCATCACCGAGCATCTGGCAAAGAGATATTTTCACGACCGGAATCCGATCGGCCGCTATCTCCTGTATGAGGGCAGAAAGTTGCCGGTCATCGGAGTAGTGTCCGATATCCGAGACCAGGGCCCTCGCGAAACAAGCCCGGACACGGTCTATCAAGACGCCGGACAATTGCTGTCGTCCAGCTTGATGGTTTACGTGCGCTGCGATGGCCCGTGCGCGCCTCTGCTGCCCACATTGAGAATGGCCGTCCGGAATGTCGATCCCAACACCCCGATCCTCGCCATGCATACCGTGCAGACGGAAATTGAAGGCGCGTTCTCTTCAGAACAGGTGCTCGGTCTTCTTTCGACGCTATTCGCCGTGCTGGCGATGCTGCTGGTCGCGGCGGGAATTTACGGAGTGCTTTCCTACACGCTCACCCGGCGCACGCGCGAGGTGGGAATCCGGATTGCGCTCGGAGCTTCGGCGAAGGACATCGTCGCCCTGTTTGCATCCGAGGCCGCTGCGATGATCGTGCTCGGTACGCTTATTGGCGTCCCGGCCGCGCTGGCCGCGGTCACGGTACTCAAGTCGCAACTGTTCGGCGTTCCGCCAGATGATCCTAAGACCCTGGCCGCTTGCATCGGCTGTATTCTGGCCGTCATTCTTCTTGCCTGCATCGTACCCATCCGCCGGGCGCTGCGCATCGCGCCCCAGCAGGCCTTGCGAATCGAGTAGATATATTGACTAACGATGCACATACATTCTCGGAAATTTGCAATCGTCCGGAGCGCCGCGCCTGTCCTGGCCTGCCTCTTTGGGCTGAATGCGCAAACTGCGAAACCCGCGACCGGCATTGTTGCGCCCGGCGCAAAACTGGTACTGCTTGCCGGTGGATTCAAGTTCACCGAAGGCCCTGCCGCTGATGCCAAGGGCAATGTCTTCTTTACCGATCAACCAAACAACAGAATTCTCGAATGGTCGACCGATGGAAAATTATCGGTCTACAAAAACGATGCCGGCCGTGCGAATGGAATGTACTTCGATGATGCAGGCAATCTCTACGCATGCGCCGATCTGAACAACGAGCTGTGGGAGATCGCTCCGTCCGGAGAAGTATCCGTTCTCGTGAAAGGATACGAAGGCAAGAAGCTGAACGGCCCAAATGATGTCTGGGTCCGGCCAGACGGCGGTATCTATATCACGGACCCGTTTTATAAGCGGGACTATTGGACCCGTGGTCCGATGGAACAAGATGGCGAAGATGTCTACTATTTGACCCCCGATCACAAGAAGCTGATCCGCGTGATCGACGACTTAAAGAAGCCGAACGGCATCATTGGGACGCCCGACGGAAAGCGGCTTTATGTCGCCGACATTGAAGGGAACAAGACCTATACATACAGCATTAATGCCGACGGCACACTCAGCGGAAAAAGGGTCTTCGTCGACATGGGTTCCGATGGGATGACCATCGACGACGAAGGAGACGTTTACCTGGTGGGTAAAGGTGTCACGGTGTTCAACTCCAGTGGCGAAAAGATCGACGCCATTGCGGTGCCGAAGCCATGGACCGCAAACATCACTTTCGGCGGAAAAGACAGGAGCACGCTATTCATTACGGCCAGCGATGCATTGTACTCGATTCAGACGCGTGTTCACGGCACGCGCTAGCGCTCATCGCACACGCTTCCGCCGCTCGTACGCTTCGCGCCAGGTGGTCACGATAAATCCCTGCTGTTTCAAAAATGCCTGAAACTCGGGATCGAGCATCGCCAGCATATCTGCCTTACGAAGCGGCCCGGAATCGGTGATGTGCGAAAAAACGGGTGTAGGCGCGGTGCAATGCATAATCACCATCGTCAGACCTGGTTTCAATTCTTTCAATGTTTCCATATAGCGCCCAGTGCGCCACCTGCGCAGCTTGGCGTCATCGTTGGCGATACCCGGCGGAATTTTCCAGTCGTAACTCGTATTGTGCAGATCATCGAGAACCGGCAGACCGGCGCGCCAGAGCTTTTCGCCCATTGCGCGGACCTCCGTAAGCAGTGGATCTTCTGGTAACGCCATACCGGGCCGGTACCTGCCTTCTTTTTTCAGTTGTGCGACCAGAGCTTGCTGGCGATCGGCCTCGATGTAGCTGTCATGCCCCGCGGGCATCATCACGGGAATATGCCTTTCGATTCCGAGATCTACGTACTTTTCAAGGAACGATCGCAGCGCAAATACTGTGCCCATATGGGAATCCAGGTGGGTAGGATGAAAGCCCATGTGTTCCGCGCGATCGATCTGCGCGCGCATTTCGCGTTCCACTTCATCCGGCATCGCATGTCTGACTACTCCGGGAACCGAATCCCAAAGAGCGCCTTCTGAGTCAACCAGGCCTGGCACGGCGAGCACGCCTGCAACAGGTCCCCAGCGATAGTCGCGCCATTCGGAAGTGAGCGTCATATGCAGCCCCGCGTCCGTTCCAGGATGCGCCTTCAGGTAATGAACGATATCGGGCACCCACGGCGTGGGCATCATCACGCTCAGCGATTTCGCCGCGCCTCTCTCGAGTACCCGTTCAATCCCGAGATCGGAGTCGTACGACATTCCCGCATCGTCCATGTGCAGGATAAGGACCCGGTCGGTCTTCTTCCAGCCAAGCCGTTCTGCATAAGTCGGCGCAATCTGGGCCAGGCAAGCGGAGCAAAACGGAGTGCTATCAGGTTCCTGAACATCAGCCCCTTCTCAGAAGTTCACGAAATCACTGCAGGTCGTCCGTTAATTCCATCTTGTTGTCGACTTCGGCGAAAATTGCGGCAATTTCGATCGCGGTGTCGGCGATTCGCAACGCACCATCCGGAGGGATCCAGGCCGCCTCAGGCGCGCCTTCTGTCAGATTCCACGCCGTGCGTTGCTCCGGATCGATGATCCACACGCATTGCGACCCCCAGGAAATATAGATTTTGGCTTTTTCCAAGGCGCGTGCCAGAGTGTCTCCGGGAGAAAGAATCTCAATGCAGAGGTCGGGCGCGGCCGTTGGGTAGCGGCCTTTAAATTTGCCGCGTACTGCGATAACATCCGGAACCGGCTCCACATCCTTAATCACTTTGAGCCGGACTTCCGATGCGGCATTCCACCCGGCTTTCCCCAGCAGCAGCATAATGATGCACTGCACAACGCCGTGCAAGGCAGTAGGCATAGCTTTGCGGACCGCTTTCCCGTACCAGTATTCATAGACCGGCTTGGCGCAGTCATAAAGCTTGTGGAACTCCTCGATGCTTAAGGGCAGAGGGCGAGCAGCCATGTTTCTATTATCCTTACTAAGCGAGGTCACATGCCCGCCCTGAATACCGATCTATACGAACTCACCATGGCGGCAGGCTATTTCTCGGCCGGAAAGGCGGACGAAATCGCGACGTTTGAGCTTTCAGTGCGGCGGCTGCCGGAGCCTCGCAATTTCCTGCTCGCGGCTGGGCTGCAGCAGGCGGTCGAATATCTGCAAACTCTGCGATTCGAGTCCGAGGAGATCGAATATTTGCGGTCTCTCTCGCAATTCCAGTACGCGCCTCCTGAATTTTTCAAGCTTCTCTCCGGGCTGCGTTTCACCGGCGACTTGTTCGCGCTCCCCGAAGGAACTCCCGTTTTTGCGAATGAACCCGTCGCCATTATTCGCGCGCCGCTCATTGAAGCGCAGCTTGTCGAAACATATCTGCTCTCAACTTTCGCTTTTCAAACCTGCGTTGCTTCTAAGGCGGCGAGGTGTGCGATCGCAGCAGAAGGCCGTCCGGTAGTTGAATTCGGCAGCCGCCGCGCGCATTCACCTAACGCGGGCATTTTGGCCGCCCGCGCCGCTTATATCGGCGGCTGTGCGGGAACCAGCAATGCGGAAGCCGGCATGCGATTCGGAATTCCGGTCTTCGGCACGGCCGCGCATTCCTGGACGATGGCGTTTGGCACTGAAGAAGAATCGTTTCACGCCTTGCAGCGGCTGCTTGGCCCATCCACCGTGTTTCTGATCGATACATATGACACGCTGGCAGGTGCGCGTCTTGCCGCAAAGCTGGGTAGGCCCATCTGGGGTGTGCGCCTGGATAGCGGCGATCTGGCATCCTTGTCGCACCAGGTCCGGCGGATTCTCGATAACGCCGGGTTGCAGGATGCGAAGATCTTTGCCACCAACGATCTTGACGAACATCGTCTCGCCACGCTCGTGGCTTCCGGCGCAGCCATCGACGCCTTCGGAGTGGGCACTCAGCTCGCCACTTCGGGAGACGCTCCGTCCATTTCGGCCGTCTATAAGCTGGTCGAACTGAAAACAAACGACGCACTTCAATACACCGCCAAGTTCAGCGACGAAAAGAGCACGCTGCCGGGAGCCAAGCAGATCCATCGCTATCCGGCTCATGATCTGGTGACGCTCTACGGGGAATGCAACAGTGATGCGGAAGCGCAGCCTCTGGTCCGTCCAGTTCTCATGGCCGGTCAGTCGCTTGAGCCATTGCCCTCAATCGAAGCAACGCGCGAACACGCAACAGCAGCGGTCGGTGCTCTGCCACCCGAGCTTCGTTCAATCGATCAGCCGGCGTCCTACCCGGTTCGCACAAGTCCGCGCCTGCTCGAACTCGCCGAAAGTCTGCGCTCGACTCGAACCTGACGTACAATTTGTCACGTTGGCCGGCAGTTTACTTGCGGCACCGGCTACTACAGCGATGAGCGATGCGGTGCCATCGCCCCTACACATTGGGTTCCGTAGGGATCGGGCATGCCCGATCCGATATTAGAATTGCTGTGACAGTTCACTAGTCTAGACAGTTTGCTATACAAAGATACGGATCGTATTGTGCGCGTTGCCCGAATCATCGCGCTTGCCGAGCAGGTCTTTGGGGATCGCGACAAAGCGCTGGCTTGGCTGCGGTCAGCGGATGACCGCACGTCGCTCAGCATGCTGCACACCGAACCAGGCGGCCGCCTGGTAGAGAGCATGCTGTGGCAAGTCGATGAGGGTGTTTACACGTGAGATGGCTCTGGCGGATCAGCAAACATTGCGATCTTGCAGGAACGGGCGGCGACACTACGACAAGCGCCTGTTCCGCCTAGCTCAAACTGAGCGCCATACTTGAAGTGTGAAGACCGTCTTCTTCGACGTAGATACCCAGCTCGATTTCGTCTACCCCGCCGGCGCGCTCGCGGTTCCCGGCGCAGAAGAGATCTTGAAGCAATTGACCGAACTCACGCAATTTGCCGCGGCCAACCATATCCAGATCATCTCGACGGTGGATGCGCACACGGAGGACGATCCTGAGTTCAAGATTTGGAAGCCGCATTGCGTCGTGGGCGCGGCCGGGCAGCAAAAGATTGCGGGCACATTGGCGGCTGCGGCAGATCCGCCGCAGATCATTTTCGAAAAACAGCAGATCGACGCTTTCGCGAGTCCGAGTCTTCGACCGCTCCTCGAAACCATCAAAGCGGACCATTATGTTGTCTACGGCGTTGTCACTGAGTACTGCGTCCAATCTGTGGCCTTTGGTCTACTGGATCTGGGCGCGCGGGTGGAACTGGTCACGGATGCAATCAAGAGTCTCGACCCTTCGTGCGAGCAGGACGTTCTGCAGCGGTTTCGCGCCAGAGGCGGACTAACGCTTGAAACTCACCAGGTGCTGGCCCGCGGGTAGAAGAACGGAACTGGAAGCCGGGAATGGCTGGCCGTCAAGCTCAATTGACGAGACAGGCGAAGCGAGCACCGCTATGGCCCGGCTGCGGCTGCTGTACGCCAACTCCACCGAATCCTTCGTAATGATCGCCGACTGTACCTGGCCGTTGAAATCGCTGATCGTAAGCGCGGGTATCTCAATGCCCGGCGTGAGCCGGTGCTTGCCGCACGGCGCAAGCACGAAGCTGCGGCTTTCGAGCGGCCAGGGTTTGCCATCGAGTTCCACAGGTCCTTGCCAGGCGATGCGCGTGGGCTCCGATGCTTCCACATCCAGCGCATCAATCCCGGACGCCCGCACGGTTGCTGTGCTGGCCGCGGCGGGCAGCAGCTTCAGATCCTGCTTCTCGATGGAATTCTCAAAGTAGAGCGCCACTCGCGAGAAGGAAACCGCCGCCTGATGCACCAGCTCAAATAGCTCCACCCCGGTCTGCTTTTTAGTCGGGTACACGTCCTGATAGCGCTCCACTACGTTAATATCGATCGCAATCTGGCTGCGATCAGGCGTGAGTTCTCGATATTTTTCGGCGAGTTTTGCGTACCGCTCCGGGCCGAGGTTCCAGAGCGTTGCGGGATCTTCCACCAGGAGCGTGCTCTTATGCGCGCGCATCAGCGGCAGGCTCTTCGCTACATCCGCCCCGAGAGCATCGCGGATTCCCGGCTCAAAGCGATCGTCGATGTGTGTCAGCACCACATCGAGGTAGGGCTTGTTTGCCTTCGATCGGTCGATCACATCCAGCCACTCCGCCTGCATGCGCGTTGCAAGGACGGCGCGATAATCCAGGAACTTGCGTAGCGCCTGCGGATGCGTCTCTGCGGCGTAAGGCGACCCGGCCTCAAACAGCAGCTTTGGATCGAAGCCGCCGATTTGCTTGAATTCCCCCCGCACATCGTCATTCATCGGCGTGAAGCGAGCTGGGTTCGATGCCCCTTCGAGCGATTCAAAATATAGCTCCGCAACGTTTACGCCGTCCCAATCGAATCTCTGGAGAAGCGCCTGGATCTGGCTTGCAACGGCCTTGCGGCAATCCGGGTTTTGCAGATTCATCAGCTTGCGCCAATCGAGCTGTGCGTCCTGGCCGACCGCGGTCTTCTCACGCCATTCGGGATGATCTGCCCAGAACTTCTCGCTGACGTGCGGCAATTCGACCCAGGCATAGACCAGAATTGCGTTCCGGTGGCAGGCCGCAATCAGGCGCTTCAGAAATTCATCTTGAACCGGATCGGGTTCCACATTATGCCACGCCGCAACGTGCAAGACTCCGATTCCGGCACTGCGCCAGCGGCGAGCCAGGTAATCGACATCGGCGCGAATGCGATATGAAGAATCGAAGAAGGCCCAGATCCCGGTTGCTTGCGCAGGAACCGGGAGTCCCAAATCTACCAGCGCGTGCAGCAGGTATGGATAGCGCTCAAATCCGGATGCGCCGGGCGAAGTTGCAATCCACAGGATGGCGCCGTGCCCCGTGCGCTTGCCCGCCAGCACGGGAATTCGCTTCCATTTCTCGCTCGCAAAGACTTCGAACCCGTCAGGCAGACTCACAGCAGGAATATCGGCGGCCTGCTCCCAGACGATTTGCATGTTCGGGTCATGGATATCGCAGATCTGGCGAACGGATATCGCCTCCGCTTTCGGCGAGATGCCCAGCCGCTGCGCGGCCGAACCGGCTCCTTCGACAATGACGATGTGATTTTCAGCCGTGGCATACAGATCGGCTTTCGATTCCGGACCTGCGACTAAAATGTCTGCCTCTGGCCCGGAACTCTCTCCAATGCCGATCGCGCCAAGGATCTTCTGCCACGCGTGATCATCCGCGCCGTCCGTTCGGAAGGTGGCGGCGCTGCAGCCGCATGCCAGGCCGGCTATCAGTGCCAATACAGTTGCGCTTCGCTTCATTTTGTTTTGGCGTACCAGAAGCTCACCCGGACGTCGTTGTAATTGGGCCGCCTCGGGTTGTATTGATTGTTGGTGTAGACGCCCCGAAGCAGATCGGTAGCGAAGTAGACGTTCGGCGGCATCCATGCCAGATGCACTTTGATGCCGGGGCCCATCTCAACCGTATTCGCCCAGTATTGGTTCTTCATGTCGCGTACGTAGTTCACATTGAATAGCCCCTGGAACGATTCCTTCTCGCTGATCCGGAACGTGCGCCCGGCCCGGTGCTGCGAATAGAACAGCCAGTCCTTATCGAAGCGGCTCACGTAAATGGCGTCTCCGGTCGTTTCGTAGAACAGCCCGGACGACCGGCTGCCCAACAGCTCTCCGAAACCTTTGGCGAAGTTCAGGCCGCCGCGATAATCGGGTATCGCCGTCCCGATGTCTTGCCTTCCGGGCAGGTATTTCACCGCCTCGCCGGCTTCCACCCAACCCGTCACGTGATGCCATGTCTTGCTGGATGCGCCTGCGCCGAAGATGAATGAGCTCTCCGAGAGATATTGAGGATCGATCACATGGGTGGGCAGACTGCTCTTCAGATCGCCGATAAAACGAGTCGAGATGTAGAAGGAAACGAACTTATTGGCGCCATGCAGGAACGGCAGCGGCACGGTCCGCTTCACCTGCCCATAAGTAAACACGTCCTTCCAGCGCGATGAAAACATGGGAAGCGCCCAAACCGTTGTCTGCGGCAGAACATCTCCGTTAAGCGTATGGAACGCCTTCGTTGCTTCGGCCGCAATCTGCGGATCATCCGCGTGGCGGGCCTGGTCGAAATAGCGAATCGCTGTCCCATCCTCTTTCGCCTGGTTGTACGCCCACGCGAGCTTCAGCGTTACCTCGGCATCGTTCGGGTTCTGCTCGTGAGCCTGCTCCAGGTACTTGATCGCGTCATTCGTATAGCCGAGCGCGAAGCTCTTCAAGCCCATCGTCTTGGCATCGGTTGCAACCGGATGAACGCTGGCGGGGACAACCTCCTTCATCTTGATGCCGCGCAAAGCGTTCAACTGCTTTCGAGCGGCCTGATCCCGCGGGTCAATGTGCAAAATTGCTTCAAATTGCTCGATGGCTTCCGGTTCCTTCTTCATCGCGAGATACAAGTAGGCCAATTCCCGCCGCAGCGTCACGTTTTGCGGATCCAGCTTCAGCGCGTTGACGAATTCATACGGATACGGATAGCGCCGGTCCATCTGGGCCAGCGCCAGCTCTGCCGTACGTGAATCGTTTGAACGCGAAGCGGCGAGCAGCGCGGCGTTTGCTTCATCCATGCGGTTCAACGGCCGCCAGACGCGCGCCAGAATTACCAGCAATTCGCTGAGCTGCGGCTTCAGTTCCCGGCAAATCTCATACTGCTCGGCGGCCAACGGCAGTTCATCGCGTAACTCGGCAAGCTGGGCCAGTTCCCAATGAGCGCTGAACGTGGACGGGTCTTTCGGATTGGCCGAACGCGCCAGCGCTTCCTTCCAGCGTGCAATCCCGCTTGCCAGCGGCCGGTCTATATTCTGGAACGCCTGCTCCGCCGTCGCGCGTGTCGCGGGGGTTCCCGTCTGCCGCAGCTTATTGAACATGCGCCGGGCTTCAATCGGCTTCTTCGTCTCGAAGGCGAGAAATGCAAACTCAAGCGCCGCGGTTTCGTCCCTTGCGTTCACCTTCAAAGCATGTTCGAACTCGTCGCGCGCTTCGGCATTATCGCCGGTTTTCAGCAGCGTGTAGGCAAGGTCCTTGTGCGCCCCCGCGTTGCCCGGCTGCTTCGCCAAACCGGCCCGAAAAGCGCTGATGGCCGTGTCGTAATCCTTCTTCGCCAGGGCCGCGTAGGCCTGGTTCAACTCGGCGTCTCCGGGCTGCTGGGCAAGGGCGGGAAGCGCCAGGGCAAACACCATCAGAAATGTGGAAAGGCGCGTCACGACTGGCTGTTAGAGTAGTAGCCGTCAAGGATTGAACTTCTCGTTATGCCCCGTTTCCCCGGTGTCGATTACATGCAATTCGATTCGCTGCTGAGCGAGCAGGAGCGGATGGTGCGCCAAACCGCGCGGCAGTTTGTCGATGACCGTATTCTGCCCGTCATTCGCGACGCGTACAACAACGCAGCATTTCCGAAGCAGCTCATATCCGAAATGGGCGGGCTCGGATTTTTCGGCGCGAACCTCGAAGGCTACGGCTGCGCCGGAATGAACAATATCGAGTACGGCCTCATCATGCAGGAACTGGAGCGCGGCGATTCCGGTCTGCGCAGCTTTGTCAGCGTTCAGGGCGCGCTGGTCATGTATCCGATTCATGCCTTCGGCTCTGAGGAGCAAAAACAGCGCTGGCTGCCGAAGCTGCAATCGGGTGAGGCCATCGGCTGTTTCGGGTTGACGGAGCCGGATTTCGGCTCAAATCCTGCCGGAATGCGGACAACGGCTGAAAAGCGCGACGGCAATTGGGTGCTCAATGGCGAGAAGACGTGGATAACAAATGGATCGCTGGCGGACGTAGCGATCGTGTGGGCCCGCACCTCCGAAGGCATCCGCGGATTTCTGGTCGAGAAGGGAGCGTCCGGCTATTCCACCAGCGACATCCACGGAAAGCTGTCGATGCGCGCGTCCGTCACATCGAGCCTGCACTTTGCCGGTTGCGTCATCCCGCAAGAAAATCAGCTCCCCTGTGCGAAGAGTCTGAAGGCGGCCTTGAGCTGCCTATCCCAAGCGCGTTTTGGAATCGGCTGGGGCGTGCTGGGCGCGGCCATGGATTGCTACGAGACGGCGCGCGCGTACACTCTTCAGCGCAAGCAGTTCGATGACAAGCCGCTGGCCGGTCACCAGCTCGTCCAGGAAAAGCTGGCCTGGATGATTACCGAGATCACCAAGGCGCAGCTTCTCGCATATCAGGTCGCGCGATTGAAGGATTTCGGCAAAGTGGAATCCGCTCACATCTCCATGCTGAAGCAGAATAACGTTGCGATGGCGCTCGATTGTGCGCGGCTCAGCCGCGACCTGCTAGGCGCGAACGGCATCATGGATGAGTACCCCATCATGCGCCACATGTGCAACCTGGAAACCGTCAAAACATATGAGGGCACCGATCACATTCATACCCTCGTGATCGGCGAGCGGGTAACGGGTGTAGCAGCGTACCGGTAGGATCGGCAGAACATCGTTGCCTTTCCAGAGCTACAGCGGGATCACACCCGTAAAGGAAGCGAGTGGTAAGCGTTCGCCTCGCCTGCGTTTAACCCTCCCGCTTACCATGAGAGATTAAACGTGCCGCGCTTCCTAATCTCCGCTCTTGCGCTATTTCTCTTTAGCCAGGCCGTTACCGCTCAAAACTTCTTCCCAGTCAAAGACGTCCGTCCCGGAATGCGTGGCGTGGGCCGCACCATCTTTCACGGCAAGCAGATCGAAGAGTTCCAGGTCGAAATCCTCGGCGTTCTCGAAAACCTCGGCCCAAAGCAGACTGTCATTCTCGCGAAGCTCAGCGGCGGTCCGCTTGCCGAAACCGGCGTCATGCAAGGGATGAGCGGCAGTCCTGTCTATATCGACGGCAAGTTGCTCGGCGCGATTGCACTCGGCTTCCCGTTCTCCAAGGAACCGATTGCCGGCATCCAGCCGATCGAGCCCATGCTCGCGCACGCCGCACCCAATCCCGACCCCGCACTCGGTTCCATAAAATCCCTCAGCCTGGTTCAAACCCGCACCCCGGAGCGGCAAGTCTCGTCCCCGCTTGGCAGGTTGACCGACATCCTGACACCCTTGTCCCTGTCTGGCTTCACGCCCGCCACGCTGCCCGCCTTCGCCGCCGAATTTCGCCGGCTTGGTTTTGAACCACAAGAGGGAGTATCCGCGGGCGCGCCGGACTCTCAGAGATATTCCGGGACCGTGAAGCCGGGCTCCATGATCAGTGTCAGCCTGCTGAATGGCGATCTGAATATGAACGCCGATGGCACTGTCACCTACGTTGATGGCAAGACCATTTATGCTTTTGGCCATCGGTTTCTGGACGCCGGTTCCGTCGAGCTTCCCTTTGCGCGATCGGACGTGATCGCCATCATCCCCTCACTGACCTCCTCTTTCAAAGTATCCGCGCCTCGGGCCTGGATCGGAACCATTCTCAGCGATCGCAGTACCGCTATTTCCGGCGAGATCGGCCGCCCTGCGCACACCGTGCCGCTTTCCGTAACCGTGCATTCCGCCATCACCGGAGATCATGCGTACCACTTTCAGGTCATTAACAATCGCTTGTTGACACCGTTCATTACCCAAACCGCGTTGTTCTCCGTCATTGATGCCACCGAGCGAACTCTCGGGGCCGGTACCCTGCGGCTGGAAGGCCACGTCCAATTTGAAGGCGGCCTCCCGGATCTGATCGTTCGAGATACATTTGTCAGCGATAGCGCCGTGCCTCAACAGGCCTCCGCGGATGCTGTTGTCGCACTCGGGTTCGTGCTTGGCGGCGAATTCCGTAACCTGCATCTGAAGAATATGTCGTTTCAGCTTGAAGCTTCTGAAATAAAGCGCCAGCTCCGCGTCGCCCAGGCATGGGCCTCGACTCAGGAAGTGCATCCAGGCGGATCTGTCCAGATCACCACTTTGTTGCAGGGCGAGAACGGAATCGAACTAACAAAAACCACTACATACAAGGTGCCTGTCGGCGCGCCCACCGGGGCGCTCAATTTCACGGTAAGCGACGCGAATACGCTGAACGTGCCCGAATTTGCCGGCTTGAGCCAGTCGTCCCTGCAAACTCCGGCTGAGCTCATTCGCACGATCAACGCCTTCCGCGACAGCGATGCGCTCTATCTGCGAGCCTGGCGTCAGGAACCGTCCTTTACGATTGGCGGACCGCTTCCGGGCGGCGAGATTGGCGATCCGCCTCCTTCGGTAGCCTTGATCCTGGCCGATCCCTCCTCGTCCGCTACCAGCAATCCGGCCTTGACCGTGACGCGCGGCTCGCAAGTCGCCGAAATCAAGATGCCTCTCAATGGATATGTCGTCACAGGCTCCAAAACGATTCAGGTGGAAGTAAAAGAGTGATCCAACGAATCGCGTTCGCGCTTTTTGCGCTGGCCTTCTCCGTTTCCGCCGCTACCAGCACGGCTTGGGAAGTAACCGGATTCACCGACTTTCTGAAGGGCCGCATTTCCAGCCTTTCCTTGAGTCCGGACGGCATCCTCCAGCTCGGCCCCTCGGTTCGATGGGATACACCGCTTGGCCAGCCCGCGCTTTGGGCTCTTGCGAAGACGCGGGACGGCGCAATCTATGCGGCAACCGGTCATCAGGGCAAGGTGTTTCGTATTTCGCCCGACGGGAAATCTGGCGCCGTCTGGAGCGCCGGGCAGTCGGAAGTGTTCGCCGTGTGCGTGGACGCGAAAGGCGTTCTATACGCCGGCTCCTCTCCGAATGGAGGCGTGTACCGCATCGAAAACGGAAAGGCGGCTGAGATCTGGCATTCGCCCGGCCGATATATCTGGGCGCTCGCACCCTCCGCCGATGGCGCGCTGTTTGTTGCCGCGGGCGAACCTGGAAAAATCTATCGAATCGATACACGCACCGGCCAGGCATCGGTTTACTACGACACGGGCCAATCGAACGTAACCGCTCTCTCGCTCGCCTCCAATGGCCATCTTTACGCCGGAACCGACCCAAACGGGCTTCTATACGAAATATCGGGCCCGGATCGCGGGTCCATCCTCTACGATTCGAGTCTTCCCGAGATCCGCGCGATTGCCGTCGATCCGAACGGAGTGGTCTACGCCGCCGCCATGGGAGGCGCGGTCAGCACCCGCACTCCTGCCGGCACTCCCGCTCCAACCGCTTCGTCCGGCACTGTGTCCGCGTCCACGCCCACCGTCATAACCGTAACGGCTGCTAAGGAAACCGGCATCCGCACCGAAAGCGGCGAGGCGAATACGAAGGGCGCTACCGATCAGAGCAAGACCAGCGCTTCGTCAGCATCCGCTTCGGCCGTGACCTCCAACACCGCTGTGACCGAGGTAAGCGGAGTGGAAAAATCCGCCATCTATCGCATTACCCCGGACCACGTCATCGAGACCCTGCGGAGTTCCACAACCGACAATGTGTATGATCTGATTCTGGATGGCGATGCACTTTTGTTCTCAACCGACGATCACTCTCGCATCTACCGGCTGAACGGCCGCAGGCGCACCTTGATTGCAGAACCCGACGGCGGCGGCGAGGCAACGCGCCTCCTGAAAATCGGCGAAAATCTGTTCGCGGCGTTAAGCAATCCGGCGCGCCTGGTAGCTTTCGGTCCGGCGGGAAGCGCGCCCGGGCGCTATGAATCCGAGGTCCACGATTCCACCAGCGTGGCACGCTGGGGGCATCTGCAATGGCACGGTACGGGCTCCGGAATTTCCTTTCAAACCAGAACCGGAAACGCCGCCCGGCCCGATGCAACCTGGAGTAAATGGTCGGAACCGATGAGCGATCCTGCAACCGCGCGCGTATCCAGTCCGCCGGCACGATTCGTCCAGTGGCGGGTTGAGTGGCCGGCCGGTAGCACCGCTCAGATTACCGATGTTGTTCTGCCGTATTTGCCGCAAAATACCCCACCCGCGATCCGGAGCCTGACGGTGAGTTCGATTGTCGGGACCAACCCAGCCAAAACGGGATCGACCGCTCCCAGCAGTTCCTCGGCTTATTCGATCACCGTCACCGACACTGGTGAAGCGCCCGCCGCTAGTAGCGCCAGCACCGGCAGCCAGACCGTTTCGCGTCTGCAGACGAGCCAGACCCAGATTTCCTGGCAGGCCGAGGACCCCGATGGAGACAAACTCGTCTACTCGGTTTACTTCCGCGCGGAAGATGAGAAGCAATGGCAGCTCATCCGCAGCCGTATGTTCGAAAACACGCTGTTGCTTGATCCCGACGTATTCGCCGATGGCCGTTATTTCTTTCGGGTGGTCGCTTCCGACGCGCCCTCCAATGCTGCCGAGTACGCGCAGCAGACCGAATTCGTCAGCACGCCTGTGCTGATTGACAATACGCCTCCGCTGGTCACGCTAGGACCGCCCCAGAGGAGTGCAGATGTCCTGGATATCGATATTGAGGCGGCTGATAAATCGAGCGCGCTCCGGCTTTGCGAGTACTCGCTCGATGCCGGGTTCTGGCAGCCCATCGAGGCTGCGGATGGCGTGACCGACAGCCCTCGGGAACGTTTCCACCTGCACTTGGACAAACTTCGCCCGGGCGAGCACCTGTTGGTATTTCGGGTCTACGACACCGCCAATAATGCGGGCTTGGCGCGCGTGGTGCTCCGGTAGAGGGAAGAATCGGAGAAACTGGTGCCGGCGGCAGGAGTTGAACCTGCGACCTACGGATTATGAGACCGTCGCTCTAACCACCTGAGCTACACCGGCAACAGTTATAGCGTACCAATTGGATCATCCACAAGGCTTCGTGGAAATTCAGTACGAAAAGCGATCCTGGTCGAATCTAAGTTCAAGAGGAGACTGATCGAATGAAAGCCTTTGGAATTGCCGCGGTAGCTGGAGCGGCGCTGTTTACCTTTACAACCGTGGCATCGGCTGCTGACACGGCCGCCGAACGGCTGAACGAATCGGCAACCGTTTTGAAAGCAATCATGAGCGCACCCGATCGCGGCATCCCGCGTGACCTGCTGGCAAAAGCAAATTGCGTGGTAATCGTTCCTGGAGTAAAGAAAGCGGCGTTTGTATTCGGCGGAAAGTTCGGCAAAGGATTCATGGTTTGCCACAATCCGAACAGTGCCGGCTGGGGCGCTCCGGCGGCCGTCCGCGTTGAGGGTGGTAGTTTCGGCTTTCAGATCGGCGGCTCGGAAACCGATGTCGTAATGCTCGTAATGGAACCCAGCGGAAAGAAGGCGCTATTGCAGAGCAAATTCACGCTTGGAGGCGATGTCAGCGTTGCCGGCGGCCCTGTCGGCAGGACATCGAGCGCCGAAACGGATGCGCAGATGAGAGCCAAAATCCTGTCCTATTCCCGCTCTCGCGGCGCGTTTGCCGGAATTGCCCTGAATGGAGCCACGCTTCGCCAGGATCTGGATACCAACAAGGAGCTGTACGGCAAGACTCTGACCAACAAGGAAATCATCCTGGGTAATGTAAAGCCTCCCGCCGCGGCTTCTGAATTGGATTCTGCTTTGGACAAGTATTCTTCGCGCGAGCAGGGGTAAACCGGCCCGTGGCGCACGATTCATTGTGCTGGCGGGCAGTTCACTGTCCGCCCCGTGCCTGAGCGTTGCCTCGTGAATACGAGATACTGGGATCAGGAGACGCGTGTGCCCGGCCCTACCGTCCGCTGCCCTATCTGCGGAAAAAAAGTCGCATTTGAAGATCCCAATATGCCCTTCTGCAGCGACCGCTGCCGCTTGCTCGACTTGGGAAACTGGGCTTCGGAAAGATACGTGATCCCCGGCGCTGAGAAGCCCAACGAACTCGAAGAGTCAGACGACGACCCGCAGGAGCAACCCGAAGGCCCCCATCGGTGAACCGGTTCGCGCTTCTGCTGGCAACCTGGTTGGGCTGCGGATACTGGCCCTGGGGGCCGGGAACGGCGGGTTCAATAGCCGCTGTTCTGATTGCGGCTCTGATACATTTCTACCTTGGATCGTCCGGGCGGATCGCCCTGGTTATTCTGATCGCCGTTTTCCTGCTTCCGGGTATCTGGGCTTCCACCAGAACGGCCCGCCTGCTGAAGCGGAAAGATCCCGGCAGCGTCGTGATAGATGAGGTGCTTGGGCAATGGCTGACGCTTCTCGGCGCGACGGTGCTCAATTGGAAGGCATTCCTGGCGGGCTTCATTTTGTTTCGCATTTTCGATATCTGGAAGCCGTGGCCCGTTCGCGATTTTGAGAAACTACCGGAGGGCACCGGCATTGTGGCGGACGATCTTGCCGCCGGAGTTTACGGGGCGCTTATCTTGTATATAGGCGGCACATTCGGTCTCTATTAAATTATGGCGAGCAAACAGCAGGCTGCCGGGCAGCCTAACAAGCG
>Ga0308173_10000277_pt1 | contig 20385 bp, 15 predicted proteins | sample PhyPR1_FD_203716 | JGI IMG/M metagenome (GOLD analysis project Ga0308173, IMG submission 203716) | Soil microbial communities from UC Gill Tract Community Farm, Albany, California, United States - DLSLS.P.R1 | ecosystem: Environmental > Terrestrial > Soil > Agricultural land | place: USA... | reverse complement strand
TAATTTACGGCACTCGCGACATTCTCTCCTTTGTCGATGCCCAGGATTACAACACGCCTCCGCTGGAGGGCCTGGACGGCAATTATTATTTCCCCGGCAACGCGGATTACCATGTGGCGATGTCCGAAATGTTGGTGCATGGTTTTCCAATAGGGGGCAATCCCAAGGACTTCTTTCCGCCGCTTCCGCCCGAAAAGGTCGCCATCGGCCTGCCCGCCACCCCAACTTCGGCGCGCAACTACACCGAGATACCGGCTATTGAGGATGCTTTGCGCTACCTGATCGAAGCCAAACCGTTTGCCGGAGCCGAGTATCGCCTTCGCCGTTCCTCCGGGTATCCGGCATTTCTCGGAGCGATGTTCTGGGCCATTAATGAAGACCGGGGGAACAATTATCAAATGTCGAACGCAATCGGGCCGTTCCTGCACCATATTCCGCGGAAATGAAGCAACAGTTTTGCAGGGCTCTCGCGGCACGATAAATCGCGATAAATCGTGCGCCACAAGAACACAGGCCACTAGCCAGCCGCTAATCGTTCAAACCCAATCGCGTCCCGCAGTTCACGCATCGCCTTATCTTTCCAATACCGGGCATGGTTGTCCGTGCTCATGAATGTGCGCGGGTACATGCGGTCGATATAGATCGTCCCCTGGAGATGATCGATTTCATGCTGCAGGATACGGGCATACCAGCCTGAAGCCTCGATCGTTTTGGATTTTCCGTTGTGATCCAGGCACTCCACTTTTACCTGCCGGGCGCGCGGCACAACGGCTGTAAATGCAGCCAGACTCAAGCAGCCTTCGAAGAACTCGATATTGGCCGGTCCTAGGAGCGTAATCTTCGGATTCACGATTACCTGAAACGGGACCGGCTTTCTCTCGCGCTCCTTCGCAATCGCGGCCGGCATGTCCTTCATGTATTCGGGCTTGTCTTCAATGACCGCGAGCTGCAGTCCCAGTCCCACCTGAGGCGCTGCCAGTCCGACGCCTGGGGCATCATGCATGGTCTCGCGCATCCACTCGATGAGCTGCTGCGTTTCGCGGCTGCGAATTTCGTCGACGCCCATCTGCCTGGCGCGCTGCCGCAATACTGCATCTCCGACCTGCACGATTTTTAGCCGCATTTCTATCGAACAGGCTCGTTCTTCAGATCTTCAGCAAAGTCCGCAGCCGCCTGGTCTGGATGCGGCTGACCGGAATCTCCGTCTGCTTCTTGTCGTCCATCTTAAGTTGGAAGCTGGATTTGAACCAGGGAATCACTTCACGGATCTTATTGATATTGACTAGAAACGAGCGGTGTACGCGCCAGAACAGCTCCGGGTCAAGGTTCGATTGCAGTTCCTCAATGGTGCGGTAGTTCGATTGACCTTCGAAATTAGAGGTCACCACGGTGATGATGCCTTCGTCGATGGTCGCGTAAATAAGGTCCTGCGCGTCGACAATCAGGTTCCGGTTGTTGGCCCTGACTAGCAGCTTGCTCCGCTGCACCGCCGCTTTGGGCGCATCGGCCAGCTTATCCGAAGGCCGCTCCTCAAGAGCGCGCTTTGCACGATCGACGGAATCCGCCAGCCGTTCCTTCTCGACCGGCTTCAACAGATAATCGAGCGCTTGCAGCCGGAACGCCTCTACCGCATATTGATCGAAGGCTGTGGTGAGCACGAAATGGGGGAGGGGGCCGCCCTTCTCGCGGAGTTTTGCGATCACCCCAAGTCCGTCTAAGCCCGGCATTTGCACGTCAAGAAAGACTAGTTCCGGCTCCAGTTCCTGGATCAGCCGAACTGCTTCCAAGCCGTTTGAGGCAGCCTGCAAAACCTCAATTTCGGCGAAATCTTTAAGAAGGTATGAGAGCTCTTCGCGGGCAAGTTCCTCATCATCTACAATGAGCGTTGAAATACTGCTCTCAGCACCCTGCGACATCGAAAGCTAGTATAACGTAGGATTGAATGCCGGTTGACGCTGGCTTCCCGGGGTCATGCTGGCGGTGCCAAACGCGCCTCGTTCCTGTTAAGTAACGAGCGAATCTCGTTTCGAAGCTTTGTTCCCTGCTCGTCGCGCTTGAGCGGGTGAACCGCAAGGTACCCGTTATGGACAATTTCCTCGGCCGTCCACTGGATTGGTGGCAGATACTGCAGCCAGGCGGGAATTTCGCCATGGCTTGGGTCGTTAATGTCGATCAAGCTGTGGCCGACGAATTTCGCGCCCAGAGAAACAAGTGGATCGTCCATCTTGACATAGCGGCTTCCTTCGGGGGGCATCGAATGCCAGAAGCCCCTCCGACCCAGTTCCCGAAAGGTGTCCCCATGCAGGATATACAACGCGGCGAGGACGTGTTCGCCCAACCGGTAGCCCTGCACGAACGCTCTCGGAAGATATCTCAGATAGAACGGAAATCCCATGCGCCGGCGATTTGTCTTCTGATCCGTCCCAACGGGCAACAGGTCCCGGAGCATACACCTCCGGTGCGGTCCGTGGTCGCGCTTTCCTCCCTCAAGGCTGAGCCTGTACGAGCCGATGATTCCCGGACCAAACTCAGCGAACTTCTTTCGAGCGAGTTCTACCAATCCTGACCGAAGAATACACGTATCCGGGTCCAATTCGATTATCATCTCGATGTCCAACGGGCGGTTCCCCAGAGAGTCGTACGCCTGAAAGATCGATACGGCGACTCCCAGATAGCCCTGAGGGTGTGTGTTGCGCTCCAGCAGGACTCGCGGCGCGTGTTCTGCTGCAAACTGCGCAAGCGCACTAAAGGTGCCATCGGAGGTGGAATCATCCCTTATAAATGCGTAGGAGCCGGGATACAAGCGAAGACAATGAAACAGAGTGTCTGTCGCGATCTGCGCTTCGCCCGGACCCACGAGCATTAGGAAGGCAATCATTCGCAACCCACTAATGATCGAGTGCTAGGCTAGTATAATGTAAGGCTACGTCCCCCGCCGAACCGGATTCGGAAAACCGCGATGGAGAAGTACTAGGAGCGGCCGGCTCTTTTAGAACAAAAGAAGAGATGAGGTTTTCCGTTCTGCAACAAACCTTGCAGCTGCCGTCTAGTCCTTTTCCTGGACCAGGCTCGGGCTTGAATACTATCACCAGATGGCGGCCTCGTCCGTCTAACAGATAGGTGCCCATGCGTCCGGCAGCTCCTGTCCCCCGAAAGCGGTCCCGCAAGCGGGATCTCCACGAAATCGAGGACTCTCCCAAGAGGGTTCTGGTCATCGGCGGGACTTTGTTTATTGGAAAGCTGCTGGTTCAGGAACTGCTCCGGCAACACCACGAGGTCTACATCCTGCACCGAAAGCCGCGGCACGGATTTGGGAAGCGCGTTCACAACCTGGTGGCGGACCGGAACGATGCCGCCGCCGTCCGGAAAGCGGTGGGTGCTACGCGGTTCGATGTTGTTTTCGACAACGCCTACGATTGGGAGCACGGCACGACCGGCGAACAAGTGGAGGCAACGGCCCAGATCTTCGATGGTAAGGTTGGGCACTATGTGTTCATGTCGAGCGTCGCGGCTTATGGCGACGGGCTGAACCATCACGAAGGCGATGCCCTGGCTCCTGACGACCACCCGAGCGCCTATGCCCGCAATAAAGCGATGAGCGAGCGGGCCCTCTTCCGGATGCATCAGCGGACCGGCTTCCCAATCGTGACGCTCCGGCCGCCGTTCGTGTATGGCCCCGGTAGCCCGTATTATCGCGAGGCTTTTTTCTGGGACCGCATGCGGGCGGGCCGGCCCATCATTCTGCCTAGCGAGGGGCACCGGCTAATGCAGTTCATTTACGTGAAGGATCTGGTGGAACTTGCAATCCGCATCATGGAAGTGCGGAATTCCGTGGGTCATGCCTTTAACGCCGCCAATCCGCGCGCTATAACTCAACACGAACTGCTGCTGGACCTGGCGCGAGCGGCCGGAACCAAGGAGCCGGAACTAATTCCGATTCCGCGCGAATGGATTATTCGCGCCGGAGGGCAGGCAATTGGAGATAAGCTGTACTTCGGTTACTACTACGACGTTCCCGCTATTACGGAGATCATTACTAAGGCCCAGCGCATGCTTGCCTTCAAGCCAACCGACTTTGCAGTGGGGCTAAAAACCACTTACCGCTCCTACCTACAAAAGCGCGGGTTCCCGAAACCAGACTTTACTTTCGAAGACGAGCTGATCCATCGCTTCTCAGCCCTGGCAAATACGATTCGCACGGCGTAAGTGATTCAGGAAGCTGCCGGGATATCCTGATCTTAGGAACTACTAAATGAAGACTACATTGCTTTCTATCGCGCTGCTGCTGGGCGCCTATACTGTCGCGCCCGCGTTTGCCTTGCAGGTTGGGCAGGACATGAAAGATCTGGGCCACGACAGCAAAAAAGCCGCTAAGGATGGCACCGACACCGCCAAGAAGGGCGTAAAGAAGGGCTGGCATAAGACCAAAAATGGCGTGAAGAAGGGCGCTAATAAGGGCGCTTCGGAAACCGAAAAAGGCGCCAACAAGGTCAAGGAAAAGACCGATACCAGCACGCAACAATAGTGGCCGCGATAGCGCTCACCATTGCAGGGTCTGATCCCAGCGGCGGCGCAGGCATTCAGGCCGATCTCAAAACATTCCACCGGTTTCGGGTGTATGGCGAAGCCGTCATTACGCTGATTACGGTTCAGAACACTCAAACCGTCGCGCGAGTAGAGACGCTGCCTCCAGATCTGGTTTCGCAACAGATTCAGGCCGTCCTTTCCGACATCCCACCCAATGCCGCGAAAACCGGCGCGCTGGGGACCGCCAAAATTGTCCAAGCCGTTGCGGAACTCGCCCGCTCCTTCACGTTTCCGCTAGTTGTCGATCCCGTGATGTTCAGCAAGCACGGCGCGCGGCTCATCTCGCCAGAGGCGGAAGAAGTCCTGAAACGAGAACTGCTGCCGTACGCGTTTCTGGTTACACCTAACATTCCCGAAGCCGAAGCCCTGACCGGAGTGACGATTCGCGATGCGGGCTCCCTGGCGGAGGCGGCCGAACGGTTGCTGGATTTCGGCTGCAAAGGCGCTTTAGTAAAAGGCGGTCATCTGGAAGGCGAACCGGTTGACGTGCTGCGCTGGCCGGGTCCGCCGTGCTCGTTTTCGGGCACTCGCGTCGATACGCTGCACACGCACGGGACCGGATGTACGTATTCTGCAGCCATCACCGCTGGCTTGGCTCTTGGCAAATCACTACCCGATGCAATCTCGGATGCGAAGCAGTTTGTTCAGCGCGCGATCGAGCAGGCGCCGGGTTTGGGGCATGGCCGCGGCCCGCTGAATCATATGGTTTGAAAGTGTAGGCTGTAATGCCGATCTTCTTCGGATTCACATAGCCGACGAAAGTATTCGCTTCAAGGTTCGTTTCTCCCCGATGGATCAGCGTTGATAGCGGCCAGGAAATCGAAATCGCACCCCAGGTTCGCTTGGGTCACGTGCCGCAGAAAAAGCGATCCGTAGCCGCGGTCGTATTTCGGCGGCGGCGAAACGAATGCCCCGCGGCGCTGCGCCAACGCCTCGCGATCGACGCAGAGCGTGAGGCTGCGTGATTCCGCATCGAGATCTATGCTGTCTCCGGTTCGCACCAGTGCGAGTGGACCGCCGATGGCCGATTCGGGAGCAACATGCAGCACAACAGTGCCGAAGCTGGTGCCGCTCATACGCGCATCGCTGATCCGCACAACGTCATCGACTCCCTGATTGAGCAGGACGCGAGGAAGCGGAATGTGACCCCATTCCGGGAAGCCCGGGCCGCCCTTCGGGCCACAGTTCTTCATCACCAGCACGGAATCCCTGGTCACGGGCAGGTCTTCGCGCTCAATCTGCGCCAGCATCTCTTCATAGGTTTCGAAGACATACGCGGGGCCGCGGTGCTTCAAAAGCCGGGGAGATGCAGCAGTCTGTTTCAGGACAGCGCCATCGGGCGCCAGGTTGCCGCGGAGTACGATTGTTCCACCTTCGCCATGCAGCGGCGAATCAAGCGCATGAATCACTTCCCGGTTGTGGCATTCGGCGGTTTCCACGTTTTCACGAATGGTTTTGCCGCTAACTGTCATGCAATCTCCGTGCAACTTCGGCAATAGCTCGCGCATGACCGCGGGCAAGCCCCCGGCATAGAAGAAATCCTCCATCAGGTAGGCGCCCGAAGGCTTGATGTTCGCAATGTAGGGCGTGCGCCGCGAGATGGCGTCGAACTCATCAAGATGCAGATGAATGCCGAGCCGCCCCGCGATGGCCAGCAGATGCACCACTGCATTGGTGGATCCGCCGATCGCCATATCGACGATAATCGCGTTCTCCAGCGCCTCTTTCGTCATGATGCGAGAGGGACGCAGGTCTTCCTTCACCATTTCGACGATGCGGGTTCCGCTCTTCTCCGCAATGGCGAGCCGGCGAGAATCGGGGGCAGGAATATTCGCGCAGCCAGTAAGCGTCATACCGAGCGCTTCGGCCAGGCTGGTCATAGTGGACGCAGTGCCCATAACCGTGCAATGACCGGCGCTTCGGGAGATACAGCCCTCAAGTTCTTCCCATGACTCCTCGCTGAGTTTGCCGGTGCGAAAGAGGTCGAAAAGCTTGCGGCCATCGGTTCCTGAACCGAGCCGCTGGTTACGCCACTGCCCGCTCAGCATCGGGCCGCCGGGGACCATAATCGCTGGCAGATCGGCACTGGCGCACCCCATCAGTTGAGCAGGCGTGGTCTTATCGCAGCCGCACAGCAAAACCACTCCATCAATGGGATTGGCGCGGATGGACTCTTCTACATCCATCGCCATCAGGTTGCGAAAGAGCATGGTGGTTGGACGCATGTACATTTCGCCCAGCGAGATAGTCGGAAATTCGAGCGGCAGCCCTCCCGCGGCCCAAACGCCGCGCTTCACGGCTTCGGCAACGGTGCGCAGGTGAGCGTTACAGTTATTCAACTCGCTCCACGAATTGCAAATGCCGATCACCGGGCGGCCGTCAAAGATATCGCGATTAAAGCCCTCCGAACGCAGCCAGGCGCGCCGGGCGAAGCCATAGTAATCGGGTTGATGAAACCATTCCTGGCTGCGAAGTTTACGCGGCATCAAACATCCGCCCCCTGGCGGTCGGCTCTGCTTTTAGAACGAGAAATGCAGTCCGAATTGCATCTGGCGCATGGGTACTTGGATATAGGTGATCTGGCCTGCGCCGCTTGAATCGATTTGCGAAGCAGGGTTCCCCAGATTGACGTGATTGAACACGTTGAACGCGTCTGCCTGTAGTTCGAGTTTAAAGCGTTCGCTCAGCAGCACGTTCTTCGAAAGCGAGAGATCGGATTCCCAGAGCTTCGGTCCGCGCAATGAGTTGCGGCCCGCGGTTCCCTGCCGGAACGGCTGCTGCGGCTCGCTATACGCGGCGGGGTTGAACCAGAGGCTCGCGTTAGGATTGGGCACGTTGGGATTTCCAATCACGTCGGCGCGCGTCTGAGAGAAGTCCGGGTCGTTCAGCAGCGGAGCGTTCGAAACCGTCGGCGTAAACGGACTACCGGTGGCGAAGGTGTGAACGCCACTCAGCCGCCATCCACCAAATACGGCGTCTGCGACCGCATTGTTTCCGAGCGTCCAGTGGCGATTGCGGCCAACCGGGATGTCCCAGTCATGCGTGAAGGTCACGGTGTGCTCATGGTCCCAGGAGGCCGGGCCATAATCGTTTCGTCCGTCGTAGATGTTGGAAGGCGAACCACCGCTGCCTTCGGAGGCAAAATCCATCGCCTTGGACCAGGTGTAGGTCAGGAGAAAATCCAATCCACGAGAAAATTGCTTCTGAAACTTAGTTTGTAGCGCGTTGTAGTTGGAAGTGGAGCAGTTGCAGTACTGATAGAGTCCCTGTGACAAGCCATACAGGTTGTAAAAAGGGCGTCGCGGATCGACGTCGCCAGGACCGGGAACAGCTTGATTACGATTCAGCGATTCGAACAGATGGCGGCCGACATTGCCTACGTACCCAACTTCCAGCGCCATAGTGGAAGTCAATTGCTGTTGAACGGTAAAGTTCCAGAACTCGACCATCGGGATGCGGTAAGAATTCAGTGGATCCGTGAAGTAATTGATCCCAATTCCGGGCGGTAGCAGATAACGCCCGTTCGAACCGACAGGCGGGTTCACCGGCGCTGGCGGCCCATTGAGGAGATTGAACGGCGCGAAATAGATGTTCGACTGGTTCACGCTTTGCGGATTCACGATCGGCGGGTTGTAATCTGCGCCTTGACCAAAAACCGATCCGAGACCGGCCGGAGTCGCGCTGCTTCCGAACCCGGCGCGAATTACTGTTTTAGGTGCGGCCTGGTAAGCAATGCCAATGCGCGGCTCGAAAAGCTTGTTGTATGCCTGCACACCGAGATTTCTGGGCACACTGCCGATACCTGCCACAAGCACCTCGCCAGTAGCAGGGTCAAAGCTGCCGGCGCCCCCGGGCTTTGCCGCCGTTTGCGGCAAATAATCCTCCCAGCGCAGACCGTAATTAACGGTCAACTTCGGTGTCACGCGCCAGGAGTCTTGCCCGAAGAAAAACAAGCGTGTTTGTCGAAGACCGGGATAGTAGTTGTAAGCCGTGTAATAGCGGCCAAATGTGGCGGGCATTCCCAAAAGATACGCAGCGAGACCCGAACCAGTCGATGCATTTCCTCCTGCCAGCGTGTCGATACCGGAATCGCCAGTTTCCGAGGCGTTGAAATTCATCTCGCCCGAGCGATGGCTGTCGCTCGGAATGCGCTGCTGCTGAGCGCGGCGGATGTCCGCGCCAAACTTAATTGTGTGATTACCCGCGATTTTGGTCCAGTTGTTCACCCATTGAAACTGATTCTCTGTTTCTTTCAGCGGGCAATTGCACTGGTTTACACCGAGCGCATACCCGAAGTCGAATCCGCCATTTCCATTGACATAGAAGGCAGGCAGGCCTGTGGTTGAGGGCGACCCAGTATTGAGACCTGGCAGCCCGGCATCTTGTGCAGGCGTGGTGCCGGCATCGTTCGGCTGTACGCGAATGCGATAGCGATAAAAGCCGAAGCGAGCGTCGGTGACAAGGGTTGGGCTAAACGTGTGATCGAGTCCCAGTGCAAGGCTCTGGTTACGGTCAATCGAATCGCCGGAAAACGCAAATGCACTCGGCCCGCCGCCTGCATCGCCGAATGCCGCAGGCGCATAATTGTTAAAGTTTGCCAGCGTGTACCGGCCGAAGATATGGGTTTTCGTGTTCCAGTTGTAATCCACACGTCCGTCATATTGGTCGGTGTCGAATCGCTGGACGCCTTCACTGATGTAGTTGTTGAAAATGTCGCTGCCGTTATTCGGGAGAGGAAGCAACGATAGCAGTTTCTGCATAGGCACAGCGACCGGAATCATGTTGGGCTGGCCATGGAGTGTGAAGACTTTGCGTCCCGAACCATCCGCAAGGCCACTTCCTGGATCGAAGATCATCCCATCGCGCGCAGTAATCATGCCGCCTTCCGTGGTGGGAACCATTCTGGGATTTGCGCACGGACCGGAAGACACGGTGCCGTCGACGCAAATATAGCTGCCGAGGAGCGCAGTCAGATCGCCATTGCGTTCGGCCGCAGTGGGAACAGTAGTGAGAACCGAGCCTCCATTACGACGTCGCGTGCCCTGGTAATCGAAAAACCCGAACAACTTGTCCTTAACGACGGGAAAGCCGGCCGAACCGCCAAACTGGTTCCAGCGGAGTGGCGGATTGAGCTGCGTGAACGGATCGGTCGCATTTGTGATGTCATTACGCAAATACTCGAAAAGCGACCCGTGCCACTGGTTGGTTCCGGATCGCGTTGTGGCCTGTATCAGCGCACCGGCGGCGGAGCCAAACTCCGCCTCGTAGTTGCTGGTGCTGACCTTAAATTCCTGTAAAGAATCGATGTTCGGAATGATGACAGCTATGCCGAGAATGGCGCTCTCGTTCTCCGTGCCATCTAGCATGAAACCATTTGCAGTAAAGAATTGGCCATTGGCGTTCACCTGAATACCCTGTTGAGGATTTTCGGCGGCAGAATGCTGCCAGGAATTCAGATGCGTGCCGGGAATTACAAGGAGCAGGTTCGTTACATTCCGGTCGAGGACCGGGAGTTGCTGGACTTGCGTGCCCGTCAGCGTCGTCGCGATCTCCGCGCGATCAGTGGTGAGCAGCGGCGTTACGTCTGTGACCTGCACGCTGGTTTGCACGTTCGCAGGGCTTAGCTTTGCATCGACGGCGGTCGTAGCATCCACCTGGACCGTAGCGTTCGCGGTGTATGCGCCGAACCCGGCGCTCTCTACTTTCACCTGATAATGCCCCGCCAGCAAGTGGGTCTGCGAGAAATTGCCATCACCGCCGCTCTGAACGTGGTACACCGTTCCACGATCGAGGTCCGTAATTGTAATGGCCGCATTCGGCACGGCGGCACCAGTGGCATCCTGAACGGTGCCCGAAATATTACCGGATACCGCCTGCGCAAAAGCAGCGACGGTCAGAAAAAGGGTAATGATAGCGACGAAAAGAGTGCGAACAATAATTCTTAACAAGAGAACTAACCTCGGTTACTTTATGCTCTATCCAAATCGAGTCCTTAGTCAAGCTTCATTCAGGCATTGCGCCCGAATCGAATTTCACCTGAATGCGGATCTGTCCCAATGATTGCTGGTTTAATCGCGCATCAATTGCAATCGTTTGCCAGCCCTTGGCCGGAGCCGCAGGCGTGTTTGCTTCGAACATCACAGTCTGATGATCATGCGCCGGAACGGAGACTGTGGCGGGAGCGGGCCGGATGAAGGACCAATTTTGCGGAAGACCAACTGACAGATTCACATTAATAGCCGCATCGGTCGGATTTTCGAAGCGAACTGGTATGGTGAACCGGCTATTCGGTTGAGCCAGAATTTCCGGTCCGATCAGGCTGGCCAGATGTTCAAGACCGTGAGCCTGCCAGAAGCCCCGGTAAAAATGCCAGGAGCCGCCGAGTTCAACAGCGGGCGCAGCCAGCGTCGGCGCGGAGAACCCTGGCGGCCGGTGATAATCGATGCCGTTGAGATCGACACCTTCGAAGAGATCGCCGGTGGAGCTGGATTTCACATAGGACTTGCCGAAGACGAACAGCACGGGCTGCTCGAAATAATGCAGATCGTTTTTGGCAAGCGCGGCTCTAGCCATCTGGCCGGTATCGCCTTGCGTTAAGTGATACGCGCATTCTTCCGCCGCAAGGCGGGCGTAGGAAACGTGGCGCGAGGGAGAGTCGTCGGTAGCCGAATAGGAAGGACCCTTTCCCTTCAGGAATTTCGTATCGGCGGCATCGCTGAAATAATAAATCTTCTGCGGCTGCCAGGGACGAAGGCCCTCGGTCAGGTTGCTAACGTCCTCGCGGTCGCGGGGCGTCGCGAGTTGTTCCGGGAACGCGGTCTGGTTTCCCGCCAGGTCGAACGCCTCGGTTGCAATAACGCCTGCCGCCTGATGGTCACCGTGATTCTCGCCCGCTATCCAGTCGGGCAGCCAGGTCGCAATTACAGAAGGGCGGGTGAGGCGGATCAGCCGCACCATGCGGCCCAGCGAGTCACCGTGATTCCACGTTTCGAGCGAGTTCAGTACGTTCTGGCTAGGCGTATCGAGGCCGTTGAGGAACCAGACATGCATCACGCCAAAGTGGGCCAGAGCCTCACGCGCTTCAATTTCGCGAATGACGCCGAGCGCCGCAGCCTGCTCCTGGCCCTCCGCATTGCCGCCTGAGTTTCCGCGAGTTCCAAACACGACGGCAACCCGTTTCTTCTCGTCGAAAACATCCCGCGCGAGATAAGCGCCAATTTCAGTCTCATCATCCGGATGAGCCACTACGACGAGGAGATCTGCCTTGAATCGCGCGTCGGGCTTCGGATTCGGCGGAGAATCAGCAGCGGGCAGGAGCGAGCAAAAAAGCAGCGAGAGAAGAGAGTGAGATAGAAGCTTCATGTAGGTTTAAGGCAGCAGACCAACGGGACTCTTGACGTAACGAATATAAGCCTCGGCTTGGGGATAACCGCTCTGGATGCCGCGAAACAACGCTATCTGGCGCTGCAGCGGATAAAAGTGGCCGGGCGCTTGTGAAGCATGAGCATAGCAGGCCTCGCGTTTTCTTGATTCCGTCATGGAGATATCGACGTACTCGGTTGGCGCAAACATTTGGGTATCCTCGCCATCAGAAACCTCGTAGTAATAAAGGGCAGGTTTCGCGGCCATATGCAGCCAGGCGTTATAGGTAAGCATGGAGATGGCGCGATGATCGGGATGAGCATCAATGGGCCATTGCGTGAATACGACATCTGGCTTTTCGGCCTCGATTAGTTTTTGAAACCGATCATAAGTCGCCGGGTCGACGATCGCGTGTCCGTCAATCTGCCCCGCGAACAAAGGATGGGCCTTAAGAATCTCGCAGGCGCGTTGAGCTTCTGCTACCCGCGTTGCGCTGCACTCCTGCGCGCTCCTCTGCCCGCACCCGCCTTCACCCTTGTTGAGATAAAGCAAAGTGACCTCGTGCCCGAGTTCGGTATAACGAGCGACGGTGCCGCCACAGGCGTATTCGGGATCGCCAGGATGGCCTCCGGTCACTACAACCTTCAGCTTCCGCGATTTTGCGGGCTGTGCGTCCATCGCTGCGGCAAGCACCGGGGCCGCGATTGCGGAACCGATCAGTTTGCGGCGAGAAATTGTGCTCATGCCGGAACCCGCGCCCGTGATATCGTAACCATGCTCCGATGCTTCATAAGATCTCACTCGTTATAGCAATTCTGAATTTTGCGCTGTGCCCAAGCATAGCGATCGCCGCCGAGCAGCACATAGTCACGGTTGAGCGCGGCGTAGAGGCCACCATGCGGGACGGAACAGTGCTTCGAGCGGATATCTATCGCCCTAAGGAGGGGGGTCGTTTCCCGGTGCTCCTTCAACGAACGCCGTACAACAAGAGCGGCGAAGCCGGCTTCGGGTACAAGGCGGCTGCCTCCGGGTACGTCGTGATTGTGCAGGATGTTCGCGGCCGATATACGTCCGAAGGCGAATGGTACCCGTTCAAACACGAGTCGCGGGACGGCTACGACACGGTTGAGTGGGCGGCTGCTCTTCCGTATTCAAACGGCAAGGTGGGAATGTTTGGCGGATCGTATGTTGGAGCGACACAGATGCTGACTGCGATCGCCCATCCGCCGCATCTGGCCGGCATCTGCCCCGTGGTCACGGCCAGCAACTACCACAATGGCTGGACGTATCAGGGCGGCGCGTTCGAGCAGTGGTTTAACGAGTCCTGGACGTCGGGCCTGGCGCAAGACACTCTGAACCGCGCTGTCGCGAAAGATACGAATGCGATGAAAGGAATTTGGAAGTTGCCGTTGACAGCGTATCCGCTGTTCAATTCCCCAAATGGCGCTTTGAAAGTAGATTCACCGGACGAATTTGCGCCTTACTTTTTGGATTGGTTGGCTCACCCTAATTACGACGAGTATTGGAAGCGCTGGTCCATTGAAGACCACTATGGGCAGATTACGGTTCCGGTGCTGACCATCGCTGCCTGGTACGACATTTTTCAGGGCGGGTCGCTGCGAAATTACGAAGGAATCAAGACGAAAGGAGGAAGCGAGGCCGCAAGGCGCGGGCAGCACCTTTTGGTGATAATTGGCGGGCACGCAGGATCGGGGCGCAAGATTGGCGAAGTGGATTTTGGGCCGGCCGCAGCCGAGTTCGACGGAGATGATGCGACCCTTCAGTGGTACGACTATCTTTTCAAAGGCGTGCAGAACCAGTTCGCGCGAAAGCCGGTCCGGATTTTTGTAATGGGCCTCAATCAATGGCGTGATGAGGACAGCTGGCCGCTTGAGCGCGCGCGTGAAACGAAGTACTTTCTCCATTCTTCAACCGGCGCGAACTCCGTGCTAGGAGATGGCAGCCTTTCGACAACCGCGCCGGGAGCAGAACATTCGGATCATTACGTTTATGACCCCGAGAATCCCGTTCCGACGACCGGCGGCCCGTTGTGCTGCGATTCGCTGCATTTGCCGGCGGGCCCGAGAGACCAGCGTCCGGCGGAGGCGCGCCAGGACGTGTTGGTTTATTCGACCGGCCCGTTCAATCGCGATTTTGAAGTAACAGGACCGGTGAGCCTTGAGCTATATGCAAAATCGTCGGCGGTGGATACGGATTTCACGGCGAAGCTGGTGGATGTCTGGCCGAATGGATTTGCTCAGAATCTGACCGAGGGAATTGTGCGCGCGCGCTATCGCAACTCGCAGGAAACGCCGGAGATGATGAACCCCGGGCAGATCTACAAATTTTCGATCGACCTGTGGTCCACCAGCAATGTCTTCCGGAAGGGGCACCGGTTACGGCTTGAGATCGGCAGCAGCAACTTCCCCAGGTTCGACCGGAATCCTAATACCGGGGAAAGCCCGGAATCCGGCAGCCGCTTTGTTTCGGCGACCAACACGATCTATCACGATGCGGAGCACGGGTCCGTGCTGGAGATCCCCGTCGTGGCGGAACACTGATCCTGATCACAGCCGGCGGCATACCCGGTTAAGATAGGGTTTTGCTTCAAAACTAGATGTTTTCGATTGAAAGGCCCGCCGCGCAGATTCCGAAACAGAGCGAGCGCGCTGAAGAACTGAAGAGTGCTCTTAGCGAGGCGGAACAGCGGAGCGCCGCGCTGAAGCGCGACCTGGACCGAGCACAGGCCGATGCACGATCAGTCAACCGCCTGGAAACGCAGCTCCGCAAGGATCTGGAGAAGAGAGCCGCGAGTGCTGCGGCTTCGGCGGCAGCGGCCAGGACCGGCCTCGCTCAGTACAGACGCCGGGCTGAATCCGAAGAACGGCGCGGCCAGGATCTCGCCTCGAAATTGCAGCAAGCCAATCTGGCGATCGACAATCTGAAATCGGAATTGGCCAGAGCGCAAGCTGAGCGGGCCGCAGTGCTTGCTTCGATAAGCTGGCGAGCAACCGGGCCATTCCGTTCCGCATTTCAGGCCGTGCCTGCGCCGCTACGAAGAGGACTTCGCAAAGGCTCGAAACTAATCGGATGGAGTCTGACGTTTCACTTACGAGCGAAGCTGCGGCAGGAGCGCGAACTTCAGCGATCTCTGCATTTGATAGCTGAATCTGGCTTGTTCGATGCTTCCTGGTATCTGGGGCAGTATCCAGATGTGGCCGCTTCCGGCTCGGATCCGGCGCTACATTACTTACTACTCGGCGGAGCGGAAGGCCGGAATCCGGGGCCCGGGTTCGATGCCGGATGGTACAACCAGCAATATCCCGATGTCGCATCGGCTGGGCTCAATCCGCTGCTCCACTATTTGCAATCTGGTCACGCGGAAGGCAGACAGATCAGGCCCGTTCAAGCTGAGCCGGCCGCCGAGGCGCCCGAAGAACCGGAACTAGCGCGCGAAAAGGAACTCCTGGCGAACTCGCCGTTGTTCGATAGCAAATGGTATTACGAGCAGTACCCGGACATAGCCGCGGCAAACCTAAACGCGATTGAACATTATCTTGTGTCAGGCGCGGCCGAAGGACGAAATCCCGGTCCCGATTTCGACGGCAACTGGTATCTGCAAGAGTATCCGGACGTTGCCGCTAACGGGCATAATCCACTGTTGCATTATCTGGAACACGGCTTAACCGAGGAACGTGAGAAACGGCGGGTTCAGCCGGAACCCACGTTACATTGGGCTCTCGAAACCCGATATGGCGCGCTCGAGCCTTTGCGGACATTTTTGATTCCGGGAACAGCCCCACGTCTGACCATGTTGACGGACAGCATAAACGCGCGGTCCTTGTACGGCGGCGTTGGAACCGCTCTAATTCTCTCTGCACTGCTCGCCGAAAGAATCGGCGGCAGCCTGCGGCTGATAACCCGGATTGAATCCGCTGATGCTTCGAACTTCAGACATGTGCTGGCGATCAACGGCATTGAGTGGAATGGCTCCGTGGAATTCCTGTACCCAGGTGAGAAAGACGAACGCGCGGTTTCGGTATCGGATAGCGATCTGTTTTTGACCACCTCATGGTGGGGCACGCGAAGCCTGCTGGGCGCCGTGGACCCGAAGCGTATCATTTATCTGTTACAAGAAGATGAACGGATGTTTTACCCGTTCGGAGATGATCATTTAAGATGCGAAGAAACGCTATCTTATCCGGATATCCGTTTCGTCGTTAATTCGCAGTTGCTGTTCGAACATCTGACAACCGGACCCGCGGGCTTGCCCAATATTCGTCAGAACGGAGTCTTTTTCGAGCCCGCATTTCCGGAATCCCATTACTATCCTGAGGCAGTCAACCGGTCTCCTGGAAGCAAACGGAACTTCTTTTTTTATGCCCGGCCGCGGAATGAACGCAATCTCTATTGGCGCGGGTTAGAGGCGATTGGCGCGGCCATAGAGGACGGCGTCCTTTGCCCGGAAGAATGGAATCTTTATTTCGTAGGACGATCAATCAGAGAGGTTACATTGCCGCGAAATGTGAACCCGGCCGTTCTGCAGGACCTGTCGTGGCAGGAGTACGCGGCGCTTGTGCGCAAAATCGATCTTGGCTTGTGCTTGATGGATACGCCGCATCCGAGTTACCCGCCGCTGGATCTCGCCGCGTCGGGAGCAGTGGTTGTCACGAATACGCACGGTATTAAGACCTCGCTTACCCGCTATTCCGATAACATTCTCACCGTTAGCCCAAAGATAGATTGTCTTAAAGATGCAATTGGAGCGGGTGCACGGCTGGCCTGCGATGAGAGCCTGCGCTTTTCCAACTACTCGCGTAACCGGCTTCTTCGAGACTGGAGGGCGGCCTTGCAGGAAACTGTCCAACAGTTGACACCGATGCCGCAGGAGCGGGAGAGCTAAGGCATGTTCACTGGCCTGGATACGGGTTCCATCGCGTACACGGACCCGTGGGTACTCAGCTTCGAGGAGCGATTCAGAGCTTTCAGCAAAGGCGCGCGCCGCATTGCCTATTTCTACGAGACGCCCGACACAAGCACGTTCCGGTATCGCGTTTTCAATATGGTAGAAGCGCTGGAGGCCGCACCTGAAACCGGAATCTCCGCATCGTGGTTTTCGCGTGCCGATCTTCCCTACCTCGAATGCTTTATCGACAGAGCGGATGCGCTGATTCTGTGCCGGACGCGCCTTGATGCGGATATCGACCGCATGATTCTACGGGCCAGAGCCCGAGGAATCCGGGTACTCTTCGACGTGGATGACCTGGTATTCGATCCGGAATACGTTCATCTGATTCTGGATGTGCTGGGTCAGCCCATTCACTCGCAGGAAGTCTGGGATTACTGGTTTGCATATGCCGGCAGGATTGGCGCAACGCTGCGTCTTTGTGACCGGGCTATTGTCACCAACCAATTTCTGGCGGGTAAGTTACAGGAATACCTGCCGCGTATTACACCCCGTATCGTGCCAAATTTCCTGAACCGCCGGCAGCAGGCGGAATCCGAACGCATCTTCGCCTCAAAGCGCCGATCCGGATTTGCGCGCGACGGGCGAATTCATGTGGGGTACTTCAGCGGAACCCCCTCACATAATCGCGATTTCCAGATTGCCGTAAACGCGCTCTCTGCCATGCTGGAACAAGATCCCCGGGTCGTCCTCAGGATCGTAGGCTTTTTGAAACCGGACGACTTTATTAAGGGCCACCGGGATCGCATTGAGGTCTATCCGTTGCAAGATTTCCTAAATCTACAAGCTATCGTTGGAGAGGTAGAGATCAATATTGCGCCTCTTCTGGATAACAGCTTTACGAACTGCAAATCCGAATTGAAGTACTTTGAAGCAGCTATTGCCGGGACTCTGACTGTATCGTCGCCCAGTTTCACAATTCGGAGAGCAATTCGTGGTGGCGAGAATGGCTTTCTGGCGAATGCGCACGAGTGGGATGTAAAATTGCGCGAGGCCGTTCGAACGGTTCTCGATGCGCCACGGTACATTGCAATCGCCGAAAGGGCGTTTGATGAAGTGCGGCAGACCTATGCCTGGAACCGGTATGCACCCCAGATCATGTCGGCGGTTTTTGATGACTCCGCATGCGACTCTGACCACGAAATGCGCGAATTTGCCGACGTGAGGCCATCGTGGTGAATACCGGAACATCTCGACCGCCGGAGAAGGCGTTGATTCCGGAGAGCGAATTTCAACGCGAGCTCGAAAAGATTTATTCGGTCCGTTTCACGGGAATAGAGGATTATCGAAATCGGGTGTGGCGAGTGCTCGTAGCTGAATTTTTTTCCCGCTGGATTGCGCCCCAGAGCACCGTACTGGACTTAGGCTGCGGCTATGGGGAATTTATCAACAATCTGACCGCGGGGCAGAAGTTTGCCATGGATCTTAATCCCGCCGCCAGGGAACACCTGCATACGCAAGTACAGCTCATTGAGCAGGACTGTAGCCGTGCGTGGCCCCTGCAGAATGATTCGCTGGATGTTGTGTTCACCAGCAATTTTTTCGAACACCTGCCCACAAAAGCAGCTCTTCAGGGGACCTTGCTTGAGGCACAGCGATGTTTGCGTCCAGGCGGACGCCTCATCACGTTAGGCCCGAACGTAAAATATCTGAGCGGAAGTTACTGGGATTTTTTCGATCATCATTTGCCGTTAACCGAACTCTCGCTCTCGGAAGCAATGGTCATGGCGGGTCTCGAAATAGAACAGGCGATACCAAAGTTTCTTCCCTACACTATGTGCCAGGGCATTCGGCCCCCTATCTGGACCCTGCGGGCCTATCTGAAATTCCCGCTCGCCTGGAAGTTCTTCGGAAAGCAGTTCCTGGTGATTAGCAGGAAGACGCGCTGACCTTACGCAACGCGGATTTGCGAATGCTCAATGAGCATTTGCTTTGCAAGCCTCAGCCTGTCCACAGGACACCCACGTCCTTGCTTTGACAACGTGATGTAAAACTCGTTTCCAACGCTGTCGAAGAATTTATCCTCCCGCAAACGGATTTCACCAGTTTGGTAAAGGTCATTTACAATCAGCCTGAAGCTGGAGGGAACAAACCGCCAGGTGTGGACGTCGACATACCCCACGGCTCCTTGTGCCTGAGTCAGTAGCGCCTTTGGATCGTTGAACTCCAGAAAAAATCGCAAGTCGCCCGATGCGTCTATGGGCCAGCCGATCTCCCCGTTACGAACGGCGTTGTAAGCCCAATCATCGAAAATTGCGCCGGCGGCCGGCCGGGTACGCTTATCAAGATGAGCTTGCAGCACCATGCCCGTGCTGCTCAAGGGCTGAAAGACGTCAAAGCAGTGGCGCTTGTCGGGCACTGCAAGCAGCAGAATCCCGCCTTCTTTCAGCAGAAGCTCACAGTCCTTTAGGAAGCCGAGCATATCAGGAGTGTGCTCGATTACATGCGAGGCGACAATGTAATCGTAATAGTCGCGCCTGCCGATTGTCGCTAGGATTGAGCCACCCTGCACGACGTAGTCGACCTCTTCGATATTCGCCGGATCTACACCCTTGTTGCCCTTATAGTGGTCTCTAAGTCCGGCTGCATCGGTATAGTCAACGGTCTCAACTTTAGCTCCCGAAGACTTCTTCACTAGCGGTCTGAAGCTGGGTCCTATTTCCAACCCGAAGCCGTCGACGTTTATCAGTGACCTTAGAAACTCGCTACGTTCCATTTCCGGCGTTGACTAATGCTTGACGAGAATAATCTTCCAGCCAGGAGGATTCACCGGAATGGAAAATTGAGTGCCGGGCGGCACATGTTCAAAGGCGTGGGCATATTTGGGGAAATCCTGATCGGGCCAGGCAGGATAGCGCCAATGAGCAAAGGCAGAGCCGGCGAGCAGAAGGATTGCGATGATGGCAGCTGTCCGAAGCCACATGGGGCGCGCACCGCCTACCGTCCAAACCAAAACGGCGAGGACTGCCAGGCGCGGTATGTACCAATAACGGGTTGCGTAAGAAACACTCATTAGCGATTGCCAATCCCAACCGGAATCGCAATGCAGCCTCCGCAATGCCGCGGCAAGGACAAGCGCGGCAAAGCAAACGAAAAGCTTCAATTCCAGCGGAGCGTTGAGAAGCGCGTAGATTGCCAGGCTGATGCCTGCGATAAGTACAAACGTGGCGAGCGCCATAGTCTCGACCGGCTGAACCGATGGTGCAGTAAGAATGTTACCTCCATTAAGCGTGCCGAATAGAAATATTTGGCCTGCAGAAAGTTTTATGAGGAGCAGGTCAAGAATCTCTCTCGGTCTGCAGGTATTCATTGCATGCGCAAGGGTCAGAATCTGTATAGACGCGCCTGCGGCCAGAAGGCAGCTGAGCAAAACCGTCCATCTCGTTCGCCGAATGGCCCAGAAGACTACAGCAAATGGCAGCAGAAGAACGGAGAAGGGGCCCGTGACCGAAATAAGCGAGATGGAGACC
>Ga0308173_10000276_pt1 | contig 20451 bp, 13 predicted proteins | sample PhyPR1_FD_203716 | JGI IMG/M metagenome (GOLD analysis project Ga0308173, IMG submission 203716) | Soil microbial communities from UC Gill Tract Community Farm, Albany, California, United States - DLSLS.P.R1 | ecosystem: Environmental > Terrestrial > Soil > Agricultural land | place: USA... | reverse complement strand
CTCCGGGCCTGCGGATTATCGCGCCAGAAAGTCGCCTCACTGCAGGATCTGGCCGAGAGAGTGGCCCGCCGGGAAATCAGCTTTCGCAAACTCGCCGATCTGCAGGACGAGGAGATTATCCTGCAACTTTCAAAGGTGCGCGGCGTGGGCGTTTGGACCGTGCAGATGTTCCTGATGTTCGCGCTGGAGCGGCCCAACGTGTTACCAGTCTCGGACCTTGGGATCCGGAACGCGGTTCGCCGCGCGTACGGACTGGACGATCTTCCGAAAGCCAAGGAACTGGCCGAAATTGCCCGGAAATGGCATCCGTATTGTTCGGTGGCCACGTGGTACTTGTGGCGCAGCCTGGAAGGCCTGGCCACCATCTAGAACTCCAGTCCTTCCGGCCGGGTTACGATCCCGATTCTAGCGGGGGTAGCGGCCGGGCCGGCTTGAAAACAACTACTCCCAGCGGCGGAATCGCTATTGTCGCAGAGGCTGGACGGCCGTGCGACGAGGTTGCCTCGGCGTTCACCCATCCGCCGTTGCCCATATTGCTGCCGCCGAAACAGGCCGCGTCTGAATTGAAAATCTCGAGGTGCCCGCCCGCTTCCGGCATGCCGATGCGGTACAACGGATGCGGCTGAGGAGTGAAGTTACAGACGAACACGAGATAGTCATCCCGCCGCTTCGCCCGCCGCACAAACGAAACGATTGAGTTCTGTGCGTCATGGAAGTCGATCCACTCGAATCCCGCACCCTGGAAATCCACCTCGTACATCGCAGGCTCTCTTTGATAAAGAGCGTTCAGCGCGGTCGCGTATTCCTGAAATTGGCAATGGATGGGATAGTCCAGTAACCACCAATTGAGCTGGCTTCGGAAATTCCACTCATAGCTGTCGCCGAACTCACTTCCCATAAAGAGAAGCTTTTTGCCCGGGTGGCCATACATGTATCCCAAAAACACCCGGGCATTAGCGAACCGCTGCCATTCATCGCCGGGCATTTTCCCGAGCAGGGACTGCTTACCGTAGACAACTTCATCGTGCGAGATCGGCAAAACGAAGTTCTCGGTGAACGCGTAGACCATGCTGAAGGTGATCGCGTTCTGATGGTACTGACGGTAGATAGGATCCAGCGAGAAGTACACCAACATGTCGTGCATCCATCCCATGTTCCACTTCATCGTGAACCCGAGACCGTTCAGATAAACCGGTCGCGAAACGCCGGTGAAGGCGGTGGACTCTTCCGCTACCGTAATCGCGCCCGGCACCTGGTGTACCAGCTCATTTGTCTTACGGAGGAAGTCGATGGCCTCCAGATTCTCGTTGCCGCCGTACATGTTGGGGATCCACTCGCCCGCCTTCCGGGAGTAATCCAGATAGAGCATCGACGCGACGGCGTCCACCCGAAGACCGTCGATGTGGTATTTCTTCAGCCAGAACAAGGCGTTCGAGATTAGAAACGAGCGCACTTCATTCCGGCCGTAATTGAAGATAAGCGTCCCCCAGTCCGAGTGCTCGCCCAGTCGCGGGTCGGAGTGCTCGTAGAGCGCCGTACCATCAAAAAAGGCCAGTCCATGGGCGTCCTTTGGGAAATGTCCCGGCACCCAGTCCATAATGACGCCGACGTTTTCCTGGTGACACCGGTCGACGAAATACATGAAGTCCCGCGGATGGCCATATCGCGAAGTAGGGGCAAAATATCCGGTGACCTGATAACCCCAGGATGGCTCGTACGGATGTTCGGCGATGGGCATGAGTTCGATGTGCGTATAGCCCATGCGCTTGACGTAGGGAACCAGCTTATCGGCTAGCTCTCGATAGGACGGTGGCTGGTTGTCTTGGTCCCTTATCCACGAACCCAAATGAACTTCGTAGACCGACATCGGCCTGTCCAGGGTGTTGGTCTTTCCGCGCTGCGTCAACCAATCATCGTCGTGCCATTCGTAGCCATCGATATCGGTTACTACCGAGGCTGACTTGGGCGGTGTCTCCATCAGAAAGCCATACGGGTCGGATTTCATCTGGCTGTACCCGCGATAGCGCGATTTCACGGCGTACTTGTAGGGCGCTCCGGCCTCCACTTCCGGGATGAAGATCTCCCAAACGCCACCCGTGCGCAGACGCATCGGATGGCGGCGCGTATCCCATTCGTTGAAATCGCCGACCACGCTAACCACAATGGCGTTCGGAGCCCAAACTGCGAAACGAGTGCCGTTCACGCCGTCGATCGTCACCAGGTGAGCGCCGAAACTGTTATAGCCTTGGTAGTTGGTGCCTTCCGAGTGTAAGTGCAGGTCGTAATCGCTTAACAGGGGGCGAAAACGGTAGGCGTCCTCTTGTTCCGTGATGTGGCCGTGGTAATCCGTGATCCGAAACTTGTAGTGCGCCGGTTCCTCGGTGACGCGAACTGTAAACAGGCCTCCAGGATGGATGCGCTGCATGGGAAGGGCTTTGCCACCCGTCTCCAGAACGAGTTCCTTGGCCTGGGGCAAGAAGGCCCGAATCTCCCATTCACGTTTAGTTCCAGTGCTGCTTAGTGCGTGGGGTCCAAGGATGCCAAATGCATCTCCGTGGTAACCGCCCGCAATTGCTTCCATTTCTTGCTCAGTCATGGCACGTTTATTATGGCAGTGAGAGTAAACACCGGGACAAAAGGTGTCGCTCTAAGTGAGAGATATGATTTCCTTGCAACCAGATTTCGGCTTTGCTCCGTCGGGACGCTGCCAGAGGGTAAAGTAATCGAAGACAATTTTGGGTCAACTCTTCAGGAGTTCCTTCGCGCTCTACCGAAAGCGGAACTCCACATTCATTTAGAAGGATCGGTGGAGCCTGAGACGATTCAGGAACTGGATCCCTCGCTTTCGTTAGATACGATTCGGGACAATCTTCATTACACGGGTTTTGCCGGGTTTTTGAAGGCCTACGTCTGGGTAACACGAAAATTGAACTCGCCAGAGGCTTACGCGTTAGCCACGCGGCGCCTGCTGGAAAAGCTGGTGGCGCAGAATGTTTCCTACGCGGAGATTACCCTTTCGGTAGGCGTCATCTTTTGGAAACAGCAAAGTATCCACGAGATTTTTGAGGCGATAAGCGCGGAAGCCGCCAGGTTTCCGGGCATTGAAGTCGGGTGGATTTTCGACGCCATTCGTCAGTTTGGCGTGGAAGAAGCGGCCCGCGTGTTCGAAATCGCTAAGGAGTATCACGAAAAAGGCGTCGTTGCGGTGGGGATCGGCGGCGATGAAGAGCGTGGCCCGGCGGCCTGGTTTGAGCAGCTTTACCGCGAGGCCAAAGCGGCCGGCCTCGGGCTAACCTGCCATGCCGGTGAGGTGTCGGGCGCGGAAAGCGTATGGCAGGCGATCAACATCGGCGCCGAACGCATCGGGCACGGCATCCGTTCCATCGATGACCCCGAATTGTTGACGGAACTGCAAAAACGGAACATTGCGCTGGAGATCTGTCCCAGCAGTAACGTCTGTACCGGGGCAGTGGCGCACTTGACGCAGCATCCTATACGGAAGCTGTGGGAGGCCGGTGTTCCGGTGGTGCTGGGTACCGACGATCCGGCGCTCTTTTTCACGGATCTCCTGCACGAATACACGCTGGCCGGCGAAATCTTCGGGTTTTCCCAGGCTGAACTCCGCGAGCTAGCGGCGAATAGCTTTACGTACAGCTTTAAACGCTGAGAACCGGGCGTTGGAGCGGTGCTACCCGCGACCCTCGCCTACTTTCTCTTCCAGTAAAAGCCGGATCAGGGCTTCCAATTCGCGTATACGGTCGCCGAGTTGCTCCAGGTCGCCCTGTTCAGATTCTGCCGCTTCGGCAACACGGCCGTGCTCCAGTTTTCCGATACCTGCGCCACGCGACCTGACAATCTTGCCCGGAATGCCGACTACCGTCGACCCCGCCGGGACCGAGTGGACGACCACAGAGCCCGCGCCCACCTTTACCCCGTCCTCGAGCGTGATATTGCCCAACACCGAGGCACCCGTGCCAACCACAACCCGGTTCTTAAGCGTCGGGTGGCGCTTGCCGCCCTCGCTGCCGGTCCCCCCGATGGTCACCCCCTGATACAGGAGAACGTCGTCTCCGATCTCCGCCGTTTCGCCGATCACGACGCCCATGCCGTGATCGATAAACAAACGTTTGCCTATCGTGGCGCCAGGGTGAATCTCGATGCCGGTGAGAAACCGGGAAAATTGCGAAACGAACCGGGCCGTTACAAATCGTCTTTTCCGGTAAAACCAGTGGGCAATCCGGTGCAGCATAACGGCGTGCAGGCCCGGATAGCAAAGAATAACCTCCAGACTGCTTTTAGCAGCCGGATCCTCCCGTTTGATAGCCCGGATGTGGTCGCGTAGTGACATCTGTCTCTAAGGGATGCCTTCACGGCGCCTTTTGCTTCTGAGACTTACGGCGCTCATCACTCATGATACCGTGGGAGGTAGTTATGCCTGGCGGATACCTGCTCGTCTTAGCGTTTGCGCTTCTGGCCATCCTGTTTCCCATGGCCGCATTGGCTGCCGGTCGTTTTCTGCGGCCCTCCAACCCTGAGAAAACGAAGCTGGAAGCCTACGAATGCGGTATCCCGATGGAGAACACGGCCAGGGGACGCTATTCCGTGCGCTTTTATCTGGTGGCCATGCTCTTTGTGATCTTTGACGTCGAAACGGTGTTCCTTTTTCCCTGGGCTGTTCGCTACCGGCAGTTAGGCTGGTTCGGACTGGCCGAGGTCGGGATCTTTCTTTTCTTCCTGATCGTTGGCTATGTCTGGATCTACCGCAAGGGTGCTCTCGACTGGGCGTAGCCTCAGTAGCCCTCGCCTAGAATTCCACGTCTAAACCGAGAAGCAGCATCACTAAAGCAGCGGCGTACAGGACCCCGGCGAACAGTCCGGCAGCATGATGCTTAAGAGCACTTCCACGGTAGGCGATCCATCCAACCGGAGGTCCGCTCACCGGAAGATTCAGAAAATAGATGCTAAAAACAAGCGTGGAGACCGTTACCGCAATCACCGAGATGATCAATGCGCCGTATGGGCCTACGCCGATGTCGGTATATAGGCCGCTGCGCAGCAGGGGATAGAATCCCCCGAGAAATATGCCACTGGCGACGGAAAAGGCCCGGCCCTTGGCCGAGTTTTTGGCAGCTTTGCTCCGTGCGGAGGCTGCGGCCAGCATGTAGTAAATGACCGCCGCGAACAACAGGGCCAAGACAAGTAAAGGTGCCAGGATCGTTCCCTGTCTGGTCCGGTAAATCCAGCTAAAGTTCAGAGCGAGGGCCGCCAAGATCCCAAGCACTGGCGAAAGCTTGCTTTCTAAGGAGAGCCCCGCAAGAAACAAGAAGTTGCCTAGCGTGAGTGCCACCCCTCCCAAAGCCACCCAAGCTTTGGCTCGCGTGCCAGCAACCAAGAGGCGGTCGCCGAAGCTCATCTCGGGGCCGAGCGTTCCCAGGGTAGAAACGATTAGCACGGAGGATAGTAAGAGTCCCGCGCAGACGTCCAGGTAATAAAGCTCGTAGCGCCAGCCCGAGATTGCGGCTTTAGAAACAATTATCCAAAGCGCCCAGCAGGCCACACATGCTACGAGCAGGATGACTACGGCCAAGTGGGTGGAAGGAAGTACCAATGCCTAAGCGAACCGCCGATTCTATTTTCTATTATTGTCTGACTACATTGGGCGAACAGCAGTTTTGCATGGAGACCAAACTGGTTGGACCGATAGGGTGATCGGCCTGAAAGTAATTCTGCTGCGACAGGTTGCGGTACACGTTTCCGGCAACTCCCGAGGCAATCGGACCACTGATACCGCGTCCGCCAGTCAAAAGTACGACTACCACGAGCTTATTCTTGCCTACATCGTTGAACGAACCAAACCAGCCAAGGTGGACGCCTGGTTGCGCGGTATCAGTACAGGTTCCAGTTTTTCCGAGTACAGGTTCGTCCGGGTTGAAGTTTGCGCGCTTCGCCGTGCCATATTCTACGGCAGCCATCATGCCCGGTTTGATCTCGGGAATCAGATTAGCGATGTCGAGGCTACGTTTCACGCGTGGAGTAAACGCCTGTACCTCGGCCTGGTCCTTCGGATACTGCAGATAGTACATCGTGCCGCCGTTGGCGATCGCACCGACGATACTGGCCAATTCAAGGGGAGTAAGCCGGATACCATCGCCAAAGCTGGTCATCATGCCCACGCCACTGGCAGGCGGTTCACTGGTGAGAAACCCGGGTTCCTCGCCGGGAATATTCAGCCCTGCCTTTTCACCTAGGCCAAATAGCTTTGCGTACTTTTCCACACGTTCAAAACCCAGCTTGTGGCCAAGCGTCGCGAAATAAAAGTTGTTTGACCGGGCCAGAGCCTGGGTCATATCCATCGAATACCTTCGCGTGAGGTGGACGGGCGTAGTCGGCTCCACAATCCCTTCATTTAAAGAGGCGAGTGAAACAACAATTTTCACGGTCGAGCAAGGCTGAAACGCACCCTTCAGCGCCAGCTTTTGATTGACCATGGTAAGAATGCGGCCGGTCTGGGGGTCGGCTACGACTACCGTTCCGTTGTAGGGGCCGAGCGCATCCACCGCAGCCTTCCGAACCACCAGATCTTCGCCGTCGATATTATCGCCTACCGTAGAATCAGCGTACGTCGGCTCTGTCCAGGGATTGTAAAAAACACGATGCCGGCTGTGACGTCGGGTCCGGGAAACCGGGCGTGCGCTTGCTTCGTCGGTATGAATCAATGCGGCTTGGGTTTCGGTGTGCGGAGCAGTGGAGATCGCCGCTTTCCTGGCCGTGGTCCGCCTGGACGTATGTCTACGTGAGCGATGCTTCTTTTTGCTGACGGATCCCGAGGGGGACGCCGTCGATTGAGCCGCACTCACCGGAGATGCTGTCAGTGGAGTGGTGGCAATGAACGCTGCGGCCGGAAACAGGGCCGTAGCGACTAAAATCCGCGAAAATAACCGGAGGTTTCTCATGCAACCCCTAGAAGCTTATAGTTCCCATCAGATACAAACCGACCCAACAACCAGGTAAAAAGACCAACTGGTACTGACTACTTATACCGTATTTCTCATAACGTTCCAACGCTCGGGAGATTAATTGAAATCAATCTTTAGATGGATAAGTACCGTACTCACAAAGAAGGTACCGGCGGCGGGAAAAGCTCTCATGGGAAGAGCTGAAACTCTCCCTTTTTGCTTCGATTCCGGACCCGAGGTGCAGAAATAAGACCGGCCTGCGGTACATGGTCAAGCTCCGCAGCATGGGGAGTAGGGAATTACGAGAAAGAGAGCCTCTGCTGCTCCGGCCTCGGATTCGGTTTCGCCTCTTCCAGCTGGCGCTGCTGGTTGCGGAGCATGGCAGCCGCAAATTGCCACGTGGGGCCGGGCGTGTCGCGCCATGGTGCCGGGACAATCACCATGCAGTAGGCATTTGTTGCAGGATCGTAGTCGAAATAACCGCTTTGCCTGGTCTGAAGTGCCAGCCAGCGGTCGGGCAGGGCATAGCCAGCTTCAATGAGGCCGCACTCGACGGGAACCTCGTTAGGGTCCAGCATCTCGCCTGGAGTGACGAAGTAGAACTCGTTGGAGTAGCGCATCCCGATCCGTCGCTTCAGCGGATGGCGGAGTTCACATAGAAAATCTGCGCGGGAGGTCTTCACTTCATAGCAGATCCGCTTCATCGCCTGATGCGGAAGGCAGTTCAGGGCAAATGCATCCAGTCGCTGAACACTCCCGTTGCGGCGCCCCGTTCCCACCTTGAGTTCGCGCAGGAACAACCACTCCGACGAACGGGCGTGAAGACTGGATTCCAGAATGCTGATCAGAGCTGCCGCCGACGGTTTCGAGCTGTCGGGGCAGAGTTCAGCGGAGAGAGACTCGCAAACTTGCGCTGCAGCAAGATCAGACATCAACTTCTTACTTCAATGTAAAGCTATCATCTTCGGCGGACCAGGGCCGCGGATTCACCGCTCCTCGGCGACTCGGATCAATTCGGTTTCCAAACGATCCTGGAGGGCCTCGTCCAGTTTTTGCCCCGCGTGGGTGACATAGAATACGTCCATCGCTTTGTGGGCTTCTGTGTCAATCATCACCAGGTCAATGTTGCATTCTGCCGTGTTCAACGCAGAAGCAAGATTGTAAAGCAAGCCCGGACGGTCCTCTCCGGCAAAATCTATGAGTGTCGACCGATCGGAGGCTTCGTTGTTGAAACGCACCATGGGAGCAATGCGGGCACCGCGACTGGGGCGGGGAGCGGGACGGCGCCGCTTCAATAAGTCTGCCACCTCAATGGAACCGCGGACTACACATTCCACTGTCCAGGCCAGGCGATTGCTCTCGCCGGGATTGAGATCGAGCGTGTGCATTGGGTCAGCAAAACGGAAGCTGTCCAGTGCGCAACCCCAATTGTTCGAGAACGCCTCCGCCTTCACGATGTTCATCCCAAAGCTTGCCAGCGCGCCACAAAGCCGAGCAAACAAGCCTGATTCATCGTGCGCGAGCACCGTGAGCAAGTGTGCATCCGCATTGGACTCGATCTCTACGGCAACGCCCTCGGCCTGCATCTTTTGAAACAGGGTATAGTGATGCTGGATCTGCTCCGGCGTGTGGGTGCGAAGGTACCGTGTGGGAAAGCCTTCAAGGAACTTGAACAGACCAGGCGAAGCATCGGTCAGCGGGATATCGGGCGCACTGATCCGATCTGTTGCCAACTCGCGCGTTAATTGCTCCAAACCCATCAGATAAACACGCCAAAGCTGCTCCAGACGCCACGGCGTCATGGCGGTTGGGTTCACGGCGCTGATGTCGGCGAAGGTAAGTAACGCTAACTGCCGAAGGTGTTCCTGCGTGCCGACGTTTGACGTGAGAAAGCGTGCCGTGGCAGGATCTTCCATGTCCCGGCCGTTCATAATGAGCGAGAGATCGAGATGATGCTCGATGAGAAAGCGCACGGCCTCTCGATCGGCCTCGGGCACCTGCAGACGCTGCATAATGGCGTCTCCCGTCTCGAGAGAGCCCCGCACATGATCCCCGGGCATTGTGCCCTTCCCAATGTCGTGCAAGAGGAGCGCAAGCCGCAAAGCGGGAAGGTTGTCGTCTTCCTGCAATAAGCCCTGGAAGCGTGACGTGGCCTCATCTTTATTTGTCAGTAGGTCGTCAATCACGCCAATCGCCACAAACGTGTGCTCGTCTACGGTGTAGCGGTGGTAAAAGTCGCGCACCACCAAGCTGTCGACGTGTTCCCATTCCGGGATAGCAGCCGCAAGCACGCCTGCTTCCTGCATCTGTTGCAAAGCAAGCGCAGTGTGAGGCTGGGAAAACAGCTCGCGCCAGGATGCCCAGGCGGGCGAATGGTCACGGAACGCACGAGTGATCTCGTCCGTGCTCGCGCGAATGCGCCTCTGAGCATCCCAGGAAAGCCGGATGCCGTGACGCGCCACGAACGCGAACAGGCTGAGAATCGCCGGGGCCGAGCCCAAAGTCACGGCTGGATTGCGGAGAAAGACGTGGTCGCGCGAGACGGTAAAGTCGGCGGTCGACAAGCGATTCCGCCAACTGCGAAACTGCCCGAACAGCGAAGGATCGTTGGAATCGACAGAGTCGAGTGCATGCGTGCAGTATTGGAAGATTCGCCTGGCATGTCCGTAGTAGCGACGCATCCATTCGCCTGGATCTACGGCGCGCCCATTGAGAGACTGAGACGCGCTGTCCTGGAGTTCAAACGTGAGAAGATTGCTATCGCGCCCGGTCTGGAAATGAAGGAAGCAGCGTAGCGTGTATAAAAACCGCCGCGCCTCTGTCAGCTCCAGCAGTGTTTCCTCTACGGCGCTATTGCGTGGATCCAGCCTTCTAAGCCAATGAAGCAGGTGAATGTCTCGTACGCCGCCAGGACACTCCTTGATGTTCGGTTCAAGATGATACGCGGTGTCGTTGTACTTCCTGTGACGGCTGCGCGTGAGCTGAGCGAGCCGGGAAACAAGCATGGCTCCGGAGCGCTTGTAGAAATCGGACAGACCCTTCGAGAGCTGGCCGAAAAGGAACTCACTTCCGCGCAGAAAGCGAGTGTCAAGAAGGCTGATGTGCAGTTCGGTATTGCCATCCTGCACGCGGCAACACTCGCTCGTGGTGCGAACTGAAGAACTCAGTTGAAGGCCAGCATCCCAGAGAGCGCGGCAGAACTCCGAGAGTTCTTCCTTGGACCCGGCAAGATCAGCCTCGTTTTCAAAGACGACGAGCAGATCGATATCGGAGTAGGGGAAAAGCTCCCGCCGTCCATAACCGCCTACGGCCACCACTGCGAGCGGACAGCGCAGCCGCGTTAAAAGATATTCGTCAACGGTGCTAATTACAATCTGGTCGACAAGCGCCGTTCTTTGGTCGAATACCCGGCAAGGATCCCGATGAACTTCGAAGTCATCAGCGATCTCTCCCAACGCGGCCTGTTGTGGCTCCACCTTTTGCTTATACACCGGTTCAGGGGAGCGTCGTTCAGTAGGCACTGCTTATAGTGCTGCCTCGCCAGTGTCGTCATTACGGATGCGAATGGCATCCATCACGTCGGATACAAATATCTTGCCGTCTCCCAACTTGCCTGTACGGGCACTGGCGGACAAGGTGCGAGTAATTTCATCCAGGCGCGCATCGGGAACCACTAACTCCAGTTTAATTTTGGGAAGCAGATCCACCTGGTACTCCATGCCGCGGTAAACCTCCTTATGGCCCTTTTGACGCCCATGCCCGCGCACCTCAATGATAGTCATACCATCGACACCGATTCCTTTTAGGGCTTCCTTAACTTCGTCCAACTTATGAGGCTGAATAATCGCTTCTATTTTCTTCATGGCTTCATCCTTCGGTGTTATCACTGCCTGGAGTTAGGCCTCCAGATTGTAGCCTTCCTCTCCGTGCATGCTAAGGTCGAGCCCTTCGCGCTCCTGATCTTGCGTCGCTCGGACACCAATCACCAGATCAACGATTTTCAGAATAACGAGCGTACCGACAATCGCGAGACCCCACGCGATGACGACAGCAATGAGCTGGTTCACCACCTGTCCCGGATGACCGTCTACCCAACCGAGCGGTAATGCTTTACCCGCGGAATCCTTCAGCGAATCGTTGATGAGATTGGTCGCGAAAACGCCGGTGAGAAGGGCTCCCACCGTTCCGCCGGCGCCGTGAACACCAAATGCATCCAGCGTATCATCGTACCCGAAGCGGCTTTTTACGGTCGTGACCATGAAGTAGCAAACGATTCCCGCAATAAAACCGATGAGCAGCGCGGGGAAGGGTTTCACAAATCCCGAGGCAGGCGTAATGGCGACCAGACCCGCGACCGCTCCTGAAATACCACCGAGCATGCTGGGCTTGCCATGCTTCACCCATTCCGCGAACATCCAGCCCAGGGCCGCTGCCGCCGCGCCGAAATGGGTTGCCACAAACGCGCTTGCCGCCAAGCCGGATGCCGAAACGGCGCTACCCGCATTGAAACCGAACCAGCCGAACCACAGCAGGCATGCGCCGACTACGCTGAGAACCAGATTGTGAGGCTTCATCGGCTCCCTGGGAAACCCAACGCGCTTACCCAGATACAGAGCACACACCAGCGCGCTGACGCCGGAAGTAATGTGAACTACCGTTCCACCGGCAAAATCGAAACAGGGAACTTTTCCGCCCAGAAAGGCATTCAGGAATCCGCCTTTTCCCCAAACCATGTGAGCCATCGGAAAGTAAACCACGGTGGCCCAGAGGCACGTAAAGAGGAGCATGGCGCTGAACTTCATTCGCTCCGCAAACGCGCCGGAGATGAGCGCCGGAGTGATGATGGCAAACATCAACTGGAAGATCATGTACGTTTCATGGGGGACCGTGGCGCCGTAGTCGGGATTCGGAGCGGTGCCCACTCCATTCAAGAAAAGATAGCGGAAGTCGCCGATGAAGGGCGTTCCCTCGGCAAAGGCGAGGCTGTATCCATAGACCGCCCAAAGGACCGTAATGACCCCCATCAGTACAAAGCTGTGCATCATTGTGCTGAGCACATTCTTACTTCGCACCAGGCCGCCATAAAAAAGTGCGAGCCCCGGCCCCGTCATTAACAAGACGAGAGCGCAACTGGTAAGCATCCAGGCGTTATCTCCTGAAAGCTGCGCCGACTTAGTCGCTGCGTCGAGAGCGTTGAGCCGCGCATCCACAGAGGTGGCTGTGTCGGCCCAAAGCGAACTGGCGCTTAGCGCTACCAAGATAGGCAGCAGATACTTACACATACTTTTCATGCGTGTCCTCCCAGTTACTGCGATGATTGAAAGGTTTAGCGTAACAGCTTACTGGCAGTCCGCATCGGTTTAAATATTTATGCCCTGCATTGAAATGTTTTATGCAGGAGGCGTACCGTGACTAACAAGGGAGAAATAAAGGCGGCTCAATGAGGAAATCAGTAACCGGCTATTAGTCCCGATGACTACCCCAACGGGCCAAGGCAGTTCTAAATAACGCAGGTCGAGGCTTGAGGAGAGGACCTCAGAACACAAACTTCAGACCGCCGCGCAAAGCGCGTGGCGCCTGGACAATGATCAGCCTACCACCATTGCCGTTGTCTACCGGGAGGTAGCCCTGCGCAAGGAGGTTATACAGATCGGCTGTCAGTTCGAAGTGTCCTCCCATGCCAAACATAGGCGGGAGGGGCTGCCGGACGAGAATATTGAATCCCGGTTGGGCCGAAACATCCTGCACTGTGAATACATGTCGTGGAATTACGGCGTTGCCATCGACCCAACCGTAGTTGACCAGGACCCGCGTTCCGGCAACAGGGACTTTGGCTTTGACATCGACCGCCGCCGTGTTATGGCCTTCCTTGTTCAGAAAGCGATTGCCCGAAACCCTGTTGGCAACCGGCACTCCTTCGCCGACCGTGAAACCGCCGAGCCTGCCGTACGCAAGAGCCACATCCAAGTGATCGTTCACCCGTTGTTCCGCTGATGCCAGATAACCGGTTCTGTTATAGCGCCCCACATTGTAGATCGACGTCGTTGACACGCCGTCGGACAGCAGGTCGCCGGCATCGAGTGCCGAGGTGTCGCCTGCCACGTTAAGACGCCCGTTCGCCACCTGTTCGTAAAAGGCGCTAACCGAGTATGTGCGCGACCCCACGCTCTTGTCGTAGCCGAGTTCGTAGTTCTGCGTTCGCTGCAACTCCAGGCGATCGTTCCGATAGGATACTTGAGGCACGCGGGCCACGGCTCCCGGCGAGGAACTCATCGTGCTTTCAAAGTCAGTGCCCGCCGCTTCTTCAGGCAGCGAACCATTGTGAGCCTGATGGGCCACTAGCGCATCAGGACGGCTCCCGTCACTGTATACCGCCACTACCTTTCCCGCTCTCCCCAGGTCTCCGGTGACACGCGCAAACGGGCTCAGGCGGCTCCGGTGCTGAATGTAGTCGAGGGATTCTCCAGTAGCGCCGTACTCGATATGAACGTTCCCGGTGGGGTCCAAAGTCTGATACACACTAACCGACATTGTGCGTACCTGAGGCAGCGACCCTCCCCCGACCGACCCGGGAATATTCTGGCCCTCCGCCAGCGCCCACTGTGAGACCGAAAACGACACTTCGGGTGATCCCACAAAGCCCGCGTATCCATCCCTGGTGTAGAAAGCGGACAAGCTGACCGCCCCGGGATTGATTCCGTTACCTGCGCCATACGTCCCACTCACGCGGAGCTGATTGTCGCCCAGAATGTTGGTGGAAAGGGCAAAGCCGGTACCCAGATCGGACGGTGCATAATCCGAATCGATAATGCCGTTATCCCCGCCTGACAGGGAAACAACCGCACGGGTATCGGAGAATATCCGCGTTCGCCCTTCTCCGTGGGATGCTTTGGCTGTTTCCAACGGCATCCACCGAGTAATGGGGCGAGTCGCTGGCGAAGAACGCAGCACCCATTTCCAGTCGTCCGACATCGTGCTCGTCGGTGGCACGTACTTCACTTCTATGCTGCTCAGCAGGGTTGTCAGATGAATCTGGAGGAGGCTATCACTTCCGGCCTTTACGGCAATCCTGTCGCGCGAGGCAGGGAGAAAACTCGGCAGGGAAACGCGTATGGAGTAGGTGTCGATGGGAAGGTCGGCGAACGCAAAGCGACCGTCACCCAAGGTGGAAGTTTTTGCAAGAAGACGCTCGTACCTATTGAAAAGCTGGACCGAAGCGCCCATTTGCGGGATACCGGCGGCATCCACCACCGATCCCAGCAAATTGCCCGTCACCGGAAGAAACGGGTCCGCGGCCTGTAGCCGGTCCGCCATTGCAAGCAGGCTGGCAAGCAACAACAACGCACCGGATTTTGATTTCGCGAAACCCAATTTCCCTATGACCTCTCGCGTTCGGGTAACCTCCGAGCCACGAGAAATGCCTACGAGGTTACCGTAAACGGCGCGGATGGCGAAAGAGTTCGATTCTTCAGCGTATCCGTAATTTTCAATTTTAGCGTGTATTTTCCAGGCGGGAGAGTACTAAGTGGCAGTTTCTTCTCCACGGTGACCAGAAAGGCGGACGCGTTTGGAATAGAGCTCAGTTTTTCAACCTGGCTCAAAACCGTCTTGTTAGTCTCCGCGTTCACCACTTCGTATTCGATGTTGCCTTCGGGCTTCTTCGTCTTTTCGTCCATGCCCAAGTTATAGAACTCGGTATAGATGCCCATGGTTTCGTTTCTCTTGAACACATCATCGATCCGGGGGCGGACCTTTGAGCTCCGGATTACGAACTGGCCGGCGCCGATGCTTTTGGTGGGGACGCGCTCCAGATCGTCCGCCAGAATCACGCTGCTGGCGCCTAATTCATCCTCGTTATAGTGAGGCACCACAAGCGGCATTTCGTAGTTGTTTACGGTGTTTCCGACGGTATCCTTGGCAACGATATTCAAGCGGTAGCTTCCCGGCGCGAGGGGCACCGTCTTCGAATAGACTTGCGAGCCGTTCATCGCCTTCTGCAGCATCTCTGCCGGAAGATCGACACTGACCGTATCTTCAAACCAGTTCACCGGGCGCCGCGTAAGTGAGGTGATGCGGCCGTAAATGTTCACCGTAGCCTTGGAAATCTTATCGGTGGTCTTATACTGCAGATCGCTGTTCTTGAACTGGACCATTAAGTTGGTCAACACGGTGGCATCGGTTACACGGATGTAATCCGCCCGAACACGCATCGGAAGCGTGTTGTAGCGAATGCTGGAATCGACTACCGCCTGCAAATCCTTGAACTTAATCACGGGGGCCTTCTGCAGTTTGGCCATCTGCTCCAGCCGCGTGAACTCGTTCATGCTCTCCGGAAGCGGCTGATTACCGGTACCGAGGTGTGTGCCGTCCGTGCGGGTGAACCGTTGGGTCTTGTCGGCCATGCCCATCTGTTCGGCGAGAGTCAATCCAGCGCCAGGAACGTAGAGGAGGGCGTCCTTTTCCGATGGATCGGTCGTCATCCTGTACTCGCCGCTCATCGTGGTGTCCACAAACTCGATATTGATATTCGTGCCGATCCCGTCGATGTAGCGATAGCGCCAGTCTTCAAAGGGATACGTGGAGGTCTCGCCGCCACCTTCCTGATAAGGCCGCTGATAGCTGCCACCGGAGGGATGGGACTCGATTTCATCGGGCGGGCCGTATTTGATATAGATCATGCCGCGATCGGTCTTCCAGCCAGGAATACCCGACGCGTAATGGTCGTTTGCGTAAGCGATCCTGCGGTAATGCTCTTCTTTGTACTCGTTCTCCTCGGTGTCAGGCGTGGGATCACGACGCTGCCAGAAGGCCTCGACAAACTGCTGGCGTTCTTCGTCCGTCTTGAGACGCTTAAACGCCTGCTTTTCTTCATCCGTGATGATGTACAGCACGTCTTCATTCAGCCACTTCTTCCAGGGCCCCATCAGCTCTTTTTCAAGCTGCTTCTGTTTCTTCGCGATCTGCTTTTTGGTGAGCGGCTTGGCGACCGTATCGCTGTCGGAACTGCTGGAGCTGCTGCTTCCCGAGTTTTGGGCGGGTAAAGGAATAGTGACAAGGGACGCCACCGTGATGCCAACCAGAACAGGAGAACGGAAGGCAGGAGATAACTTCATACCGAGGAAAACCACCTTTGTAGGCTGTGAGGGCTACAAACTAAGTCTAAGTTTGTTTGAACCCAGCGTCAACGCCCCTGACGTACATTTCCTGGTTTCGGTTTCGATCTAACGCCGCATTCGGCACTGAAAATGAGAGAAAAAATGGCCAGCGCTATGGCATTTGGGAGATTTGTTCCCGAATTGAAGAGAGGCGACCTGAGAATCCCGGCGACGCAGTCACTGGTGTTGCCTGTTTTCGCTCCTACGGCTAGAGAACGGCTACTTTGGCTGTTTACGTGCTGAACTGCGTCAGAATAGTAAAGTACATTCTTCGGGGTATTTCTTGGGCCACGTGGCCCAGAAGGTTTTCTCTTGAGCGAGTCCAGAAACCAATTCGTAGGAACCCTGCTGCTGGTTCTGACGGTAGCGGCTGTTATAGCTGCCGTCCTGAGCTTCGAACACCTGCGTTCGTACCCCCTTCACGACGACGGCGTGACCTGGGTCGACCAAAAAGGTCCTGACGGGCAGAATCGCGTGGTTGCCGAATACGTAGCTTCCAACAGCCCTGGCGGCCGTGCGGATATCCGACTTGGGGACCGACTCTTGCAGGTCGGCTCATTCCCCGTCACCAAGGCCCTGGACGTTCCACAGGCTCTTTGGCAGATCCCGCTGCTAGGCCGGACGAAGTACACCCTCCAGCGCCACGGAATTGAGTTTCAAAAGGACAACATTTTTATTGAAGGGGCTCCCCGTGATACTGCGATCTATTATCAGTACGCAGTGGGCTTGGCCTATCTGGTCATCGGGCTTTTTGTTTATTACCGCAGGACCAGCGCCGCTAAATCGCAGCACTTCTATCTCCTCTGCCTGTTTTCGTTTATCGCCTGCTGCTTCCATTACTCCGGCAAACTGAACACGTTCGATGAGGCAATGTACTGGGGCAATCTGGCCTCGTCCTTGCTAACACCGGCCGTGTTTCTGCATTTCTGCCTTACCTTTCATTCCCAGCCGAATTACCTCCAGAAACGAGGGAGCTGGCTGGTTTTGTATGTGCCGTCGTTGCTGCTGCTCGCCGCCGTCCTGGCCTCAGCCATGGGGATTCTGCAGTTCTCCTCGCCCTTATTGGAGGTTCGCTGGCTGCTGGATCGCCTGACACTGGGCTTTGGAATGTTGCTGTATTTCCTGGGAGCGGCTGCGCTGGGCGTGGATTACGCACGGGAGGAAGATCCGGTGCTCCGGCGGCAGCTGAAATACCTACGGAATGGCGCGTTGGTGGGACTGGCGCCCTTTACTGCGCTTTACGTTCTTCCGTACCTGTTCGGCAGCGTGCCGAACCACCTGATGAATCTCAGCGTCCTTTCGATGGGCCTGATTCCCCTCACTTGGGCCTATGCAATCACGCGCTATCGCCTGATGGACGTGGATATCATTTTTCAACAAGGGTATGTCTACACCCTGGCAACGCTTGCTGTAATCGGCGTTTTCTACTCGCTGATCTTCCTGATCTTCAATACGCATACCATCACGCCGCCGGCGTTCGTCGTTCTCATCTCGTTTGCCACGTTCGTCTTCCACCCGATTCGGCGCTGGATTCAGGAATTACTGGACCGCTGGGTGTTCTACCGCGACCGCTACGATGCCCGGCTGACGCTGATCGAGTTTGCCCGCGAACTCAGTTCGGAGACGGACCAGGACGCGATGCTCGCCAAGGTTTCGGATCGCCTGCTTCGGACGTTGTCCATTCAGCAGATTGCGTTCTTTTTATACGACGAGGAGTGTGGCCAATTCCGCATTCACTCCTCCTCGCAAAAGGCGCGTCGAACTGCCGTATCGCAGGATGGCCACCTTAACCTGCGGTTTTTGGACGAAGCGCGAGCCTCAGGCGAAGAAAAGCCCTATCTGTTTTTTGAACGGACGAAGAACCTCCGCGATATTGTGTCCCAGTCCTGGCCGCAGTCCGTGCGCGATACGATCGCGGAGCTGGACTTTACCTACTATGTGGCGTGCAGGTCCCGCGGCCGAGTCATCGCCTATTTCGGCGTCAGCCGCACTACCGAGGGCGATTTTTTGTCGCGGGACGACATGGAACTGCTGGCAACGTTGTCGAATTACGTTGCCATTGCCATCGAAAACTCTCGCCTGTATGCCTCGCTCCAAAGCAAAGCCGACGAATACGAGCGCTTGAAGGAATTCAGCGAAAACATTGTCGAATCCATCAATGTCGGCGTGCTGGCCGTCGACCTGGAAGACCGCGTGGAAAGCTGGAACACGCAGATCGAGAAACTAACCGGGATTCCTCGCGAAGAAGCGTTGGGGCGACGGCTGTCCGAGTTGTTTTCGCCCGAGCTCTGTCTGAAGTTTGACGGGGTGCGCAACTCCTCCGGTGTGCACAACGTGTATAAAGTAGGACTGCAGGCGCGGGAGCCGGAAATACCGATGGCCACCGATGGTTTGATTCCCTCGGTCACCTACAACGGGATGGGCATTGCCAAAGCCAAGCCGGGGGCGCAGGAGTCCATCGTCAATATTGCTATCGCGCCGCTTGTTTCGCGCGAACTGCAGCAGATCGGCCGGCTGATTATTTTCGACAACGTTACAGACCGGGACGAGCTGGAGCGGCGCCTGGTGCAGGCAGATAAGCTGAGTTCTATCGGGTTGTTGGCAGCAGGCGTGGCCCATGAAGTGAATACCCCTCTGGCCGTCATATCCACGTATGCCCAGATGCTGACCAAGCAGGTCTCGGGCGACGATCAAAAGTCGAAGCTTCTGGAAAAGATCGCTAAACAGACGTTTCGCGCCAGTGAGATTGTCAACTCCCTGCTCAACTTCTCTCGCACGGCGCCTACCGAATTTGTGGAGACCGATCTCAATCGCGTTGTCCGAGAGACCGCGTCTCTGGTGGAGCACCAGTTCCAAAAAGTGGGAGTGAAGGCGCACATCAGCCTCGCCGAGCACCTGCCTCCCATTCGTGGCAACTCAGGCAAGCTGCAGCAGGTGTTTCTGAATCTGTTCATTAATGCGCGCGACGCGATGCCTGGAGGTGGTACGCTCACCATCCGGACGTGGGCTGAGGGCGGCTTTGCCCACCTGGAAGTAGCCGATACGGGCAGCGGTATCCCTCCCGAGCACCTGCAACGCATCTATGATCCCTTCTTCACGACTAAGGGCGCGAAGAAAGGGACAGGACTCGGGTTGTCCATTTCATACGGAATTGTGCAGGAGCATAACGGCATCATTGAGGTGGACAGCAATCTAGGCCGCGGGACCCGTTTCCGCCTGGAGTTTCCGGGCATTGCCGCGCGGTCCGAGCTACAGGCCGAACCGGTGCGCAAAGCTTTGTCGGCCTAACAAGAATCTACTATGTGTCCTTCCTCTCCCTGATGTCTGCTACAACGACAGTAGTGGGAACTGCTGCTTTTACCGAACTTCCAGCCGACCGCGTCAGCGCCCCGGAGCGCCGCCGCATCCTTGTCATTGATGACGAAATCGATATCCGCGAAAGCCTGGAGCTGTTGCTTACCGGGGAAGACTATGATGTCGATCTCGCCGAAAACGCAACTTCCGGGCTTCAGAAATGGGAGAACGGCAACTACGATTTGGTATTGCTCGATCTGATGATGCCGGACCGTTCGGGCATCGAAGTGTTGACCGATATCCGCCAGCGTGATTCAGAAACGCCGATCTTCATGCTTACCGCGTATGGATCGGTGGAAGTAGCGGTACGCGCGTTGAAAAGCGGCGCCAACGATTACTTTGCCAAGCCCTGGGACAACGAGAAGCTGCTGATCGAAATCGATCGCATGATTTCCAAAGGGCGACTGGAGCGCGAAAACACCCAGCTCAAGCGCGCCCTGAAGCAACGTTATGCGTTCCCCAATATTGTTGGCAAGAGCGAACGTATGTTGCGCTTGCTCGATCAGGTCGCCCAGGTCGCCTCGAGCCGGGCCACGATCCTGATCACCGGCGAGACCGGCACTGGTAAGGAGTTAATCGCCAAGGCAATTCATGCGCACTCGGCGCGCGCCGATCAGACGTTTGTGCCAGTCAATAGCGGCTCCCTGCCATCCGAACTCCTGGAATCCATCCTGTTCGGTCACGTGAAAGGCTCGTTCACCGGAGCCGTTGCGAACCGCAAGGGGCTGTTCGAAACCGCCAACCGCGGAACCATCTTTTTCGATGAGATCGGTACCATCACTCCCGAAATTCAGGTGAAGCTGCTCCGGGTCCTGCAGGACCGCGAGTTCATGCCGCTTGGGTCAAACGAAAGCATCCGCGTGGACGTCCGGATCATTGCGGCCACCAATGCCGACCTCCGTAAGCTTGTCGACGAAGGCAAGTTCCGCGAGGATCTTTACTACCGCCTGAATGTGATCAATCTTGCGTTGCCTCCCCTGCGCGAT
>Ga0308173_10000275_pt1 | contig 20452 bp, 13 predicted proteins | sample PhyPR1_FD_203716 | JGI IMG/M metagenome (GOLD analysis project Ga0308173, IMG submission 203716) | Soil microbial communities from UC Gill Tract Community Farm, Albany, California, United States - DLSLS.P.R1 | ecosystem: Environmental > Terrestrial > Soil > Agricultural land | place: USA... | reverse complement strand
CCTCATTGTGGACCGCTGCTATATCCACGGCGACGCAGTGGCAGGCGGCAAGCGCGGCGTGGCTCTGAACTCGGGAACCGCCGTCATCCAGAATTCATATATCTCGGGTCTCAAGAGCACCTGGCAGGACACCACGGCGGTGGGCGGTTGGAGTGGTTCCGGCCCCTTCACCATTGTCAATAATTACCTGGAAGCCGGTGCTGAAAGCATTCTCTTCGGCGGCGCCCCCCCATCGATCGCCGGACTGGTGCCGAGCAACATTACCATCCAGGGGAACTACATGTCGAAGCCTCTTTCCTGGTATCCGGGCAGCCCCACTTACGGCGGCACCACGTATGTTGTGAAGAACGTGCTCGAACTCAAGAGCGCCAAGAACGTGACCATCACCGGGAATGTGATGGAGAACTCCTGGGTTGGAGCGCAGAACGGATTCGTTGTGGTCGTCACGGTGAGAACGGAATCGGGCGCCGATCCGACTGCCGTCGTCCAAAACGTCACCTTTCAGAACAACCTCATCCGCAACGCCCCGTCCGGCGTCAACATGGGCGGAATCGACGATAACGGAATGGGTTCCACGTCAGGCGTCGCATTCAAGAACAATGTATTCCTGATCAATGCGGCCGCATGGGGCTTGGGCCCGGGGCGCCTCTTCCAAATCGTCAGCGGCATGAACAATCTGACGATCGACCACAACACGGGTATTTCCGACGCCAACCTCTCCATTGCCGACGGAAGCCCCAGTTACGGCTTCCTGATGCAGAACAATATGGTTTTCAGTGGGCCGTACGGTTTCTTCGGCAGCGGCTCGAGCACGGGAACGCTCTCGCTGAACACTTACTTTCCGGGAGCGATTTTCCGCAACAACGCCATCATCGGCGGTTACGGTCCACGATATCCGGCGGGCAATTTCTTCCCTGCGACCCCTGACCAGGTGGGCTTCGCGAACTACGCGAATGCCAACTACGCGCTGTCCACCACCAGCCCGTACATCGCCGCTGCCACGGACGGCACTCCCCTTGGCGCCGATGTAACCGGCCTGCAACCCGTCTTCGCGGCGGCAATCGCGGGAACCGCCTCGGCGGGCACAACGCCCATAACGACGCCGGTTACCGCTCCGGTTAGCAGCCCCACCCCGACATCCACCTTCACTCCGGTCCGGGTCAACGCCGGCGGCGCGGGCACTGTAGACGGTGCGGGGCAGACCTGGAGCGCCGATATGGATTTCTCGGGCGGCTCAACCTGGGCTGTCACGAATGGCATCGCCGGAACAACGGCCCCGGCCGTCTATCAGACATGCCGCTACGGACCCTCTTTCAGTTACAACGTCCCGGTTCCCAATGGAATGTATAACGTGACGCTGAAGTTCGCGGAGCCGGTATACAACAGGGCCGGCGGACGGCAGTTCAACCTTGCCATCAACGGTTCGCCCGTGCTCGCGAATTTCGATGTGTACGCGGCGGCCGGCGCGATGTTCACCGCCGTGGATAAGACGTTTCCGGTGACAGTAACGAACGGGCAGATTACTCTCTCGTTCACAGACGGGCCGGCGGATTCTCCGATGGTGAGCGGCATCCAGATTACTTCTGCGCAGTAACGCGTTTCAGTCCGGCCGGGCCGAAAGGAACCCGGCCGGACCGCCGAATTTCTCGGCATAACCGCTAACTTTAATGTAGTAAGGACCGGTTATATCAGGGCCACGGTCTGTGATGATGGGAATATTTCCGAAATGCTGGAACTTGCCCGCCATCGCATGCTAAACTTATCTGGCTTCCTTTATTTATTGTTAGTTTTCAAGCCGCTTCGTGCAGCGCGATGTTCTTCGACACCCCAGTCTATTTCCTTTTTTTGACTATTGTCGTTTTGCTGTATTGGCGGCTGGGCCGGTACCGGCAAAATATCCTTTTGCTGGTGGCCAGCTATTTTTTCTATGGCTGGTGGGACTGGCGCTTCCTCATATTGATTCTGACCTCCACGGTAGTGGATTTTTTTGCTGCCCAGTACATTGCTGTTTCAAGCAACGTGTTGCGCCGGCGTACGCTACTGACAATCTCCCTCGCGCTTAACTTCGGATTCCTCGGCATTTTCAAGTATTTTAATTTCTTTGCGGACTCACTGGCCGCCACTCTGGCTTCCTTCGGCGCGCCGTCGTTCACGCCTACACTCCTGCACATACTGTTGCCGCCCGGCATCTCGTTCTATACGTTTCAGGCGGTCGCCTACATCGTGGACGTTTACCACGACAAGATGAAGCCGTCCCGGTCTTTTGTCGATTATGCTTTATTTATCAGCCTATTCCCTCATTTAGTGGCGGGCCCAATCCAGCGTCCCTCGCATCTCCTGCCGCAGGTTGAGAAGCCGCGGCAGTTCGATAGCGATCGTTTTTTTGACGGCCTGATGCTGATTCTTTCCGGACTGTTTCGCAAGTGCGTGGTCGCCGACAACTGCGCCAAACTCGCCGACGCCGCATTTTCCGGCCGTATGGGCAACCACAACCTCGGAGTGGTCCTCATTGGAACCTACGCCTTCGCGTGGCAGATTTACGCCGATTTCAGCGGGTACAGCGACATTGCGCGCGGCAGCGCCCAACTTATGGGCTTCCATTTCATGGTGAACTTCCGCCAGCCGTACCTCGCAGTGAGTTTGCAAGACTTCTGGCGACGCTGGCACATCAGCCTGAGCACCTGGCTCCGCGACTACCTGTACATACCGCTGGGCGGCAGCCGCGAGGGAGAAGGGCGGACATATCGCAATTTAATGGCTACTATGCTGTTGGGCGGCTTGTGGCATGGCGCTAACTGGACGTTTGTCGTCTGGGGCGGCATTCACGGCGTCGGGCTAGCGATGGAACGTTGGTTTGGCAAAGCCCGCGAGATTGCTGGTCAGTCTACCTTCGTCCGTACGTGGGCATCGCGCATCCTGTTCTTCCACCTGGTCTGTCTTGCGTGGATCTTTTTCCGCGCCCAAAGCCTGCGCGCTTCACTCGACTTCCTGGCCGGCGTCCGAAATATTCAGTTTGCGCCGCAGTTTCTTTCGGCGCTGATGTTCATCGCGACTTATACGATTCCGCTTTTCCTGCTGGATCTAGTGCTCGAGTATCGTCGCGAAGAGTATATCTTTCAAAGCTCGCCACAGTTCGCGCGCCTCGCTGTCGGGCTCGGCCTCACTGCGCTTGTGATCGCATTTTCGGCCAATTCCAGCGCCGCTTTTATATATTTTCAATTTTAATGGAGTCGTGAATGGCGCCTCAGCCGGCTTTAGAACGCATCCCCGACAAACCGCAACCGCGAAGCCGGCCCGCGACATATTCGTGGCTGCTGCTGTGCGGAATTATAACTGTGCTGATCGCAACCGAGTTGACCGTGCGCTTCGCGATTATGAAGGCCAGCCGAATTGAGGCCCGCACGGAGCAGGAGCAGCGCGCCGCACTGGCTATACCGCACGACTCCCGTGCCAGTCACACGGTTCTGATTGTAGGGAATTCGCTCCTTCTCGAAGGAGTTGATTTTCCCGCGATCGGAAACGCAATGGCTCCCGATTTCAAAGCTGTCCGCTATATTGTCGAACAAACCGCGTATCTCGATTGGTACTATGGTCTGCGCACACTGTATTCCAGCGGCATCCGCCCCGGCGTGGTGGCTGTAAGCCTTTCGGCCAACCAACTGATCGCTCGTAACATCCGGGGCGATTATTTTGCCTACCGTCTGTTACGGACGCGCGATTTTCTTCAGGCTGCGCGGGATGCGAGCCTTTCACCCACAGCGACGTTTTCGCTTCTCCTCGGCAACCTGAGCGCCTTCTATGGAACTCGTTCGGAGACACGGAAGGTGCTGCTGTCAAAAGTGGTTCCTAGTGTCAAAGACTTGGTCGAGTACATGGCTCCCGCGGCGCAACCTCGCCGGCCGCTGGACCGGCAGCGGGTGGTCACGGTGGGAACGCAGAGGCTTAGAATACTGGATGAAATGGTGCGCGCTCACGGTGGGCGGTTCATTCTGATCGAGCCGGCCGCCCTTGACCCGGACGACCGGGCTTACCTGCTCGAGGCGGGCGCTAAGGCGAATGTGCCTGTCCTTGCGCCCCTCTCAAGCGATGTGTTATCGACTGCTGACTTCCGCGACGGCTTTCACATGAGTTCGCGAGGCGCAGCCCGGTATACCACCGGGCTAGCTCCCCTCTTGCGCGCAAAATGCGCGGAGGCACGCGAGTGACACGGCCCGCTTGAAAGCTGTCGCCCCGGACGGACCGCTCCGCAACCCTGTAGGAACTCCCGAATCCGGAGTGTAAGCAGGAGAACTGTTGTCGCAACGGCGAGTGAGCGGCATATGCTATTCTCTTCTCGGTTCAAGGGTTTCCATTTTGCAGGTCACTTCTCCTCAGAGTCTCCGTCAAGCCCCTCCGCCGGTAACTAGAAGAGGTCGTGTTGCGGAACTCGATGGCATTCGGGCTCTCGCCATTCTTCTGGTATTGGGAGACCACCTGATTGTTGGACAGACAATTGCGCGCCCGGTATTTGCACGCCTTCCGGCGCCCATTCTTTTCGTGCTTGGACACGGATGGATGGGCGTGGATCTGTTCTTCGTGCTATCGGGATTTCTGATAACCGGAATCCTGCTGGATACCCGCGGGACGCCGCACTATTTCAAGAACTTCTACGCCCGGCGCGTTTTGAGAATATTTCCGCTGTACTTTCTGACGGTCGGGATACTGGCTTTGTTTTACAGGAATTGCGCGGCGTATTTCTGGGCCTGTGTTTTATTCCTTGGTAACTTTTCTATCCCCGGCATAGTTATACCCGATGGCGCTGCGGTCTTCTGGTCCCTTGCCATTGAGGAGCAGTTTTACCTCGTCTGGCCCGCTTTGGTGCGGTTCTCCTCGAGGCGGGGGATAACGCTCACGGCCCTAGCGCTCGTCCTGATATCGCCTGCGCTGCGCGTATGGGCAACACACAACGGGGTTCCATACGATCATATCTACGGCTACACGTGGTATCGCTGCGATTCCCTGGCTATCGGAGCTCTGATGGCGGTGTGGGTCCGCTCGCAGTGGAATACGCGAAGAAACTCTTTGCGCCTTTCCTATGGCCTCCTCGGTCTCGCCATTGCAATCACAATTGGCGGAATACCGTTCGGCATCATGGATCGATCCAGCGTTTTTCGGTACACGCAGGGGCAACTGGTATTCACAGCGATGCTTTTGGGGGCAGTTACCTTGGCCGATACGAAGGCGACGGCGTGGCTGCGGATTGCCCCGATGGTTGCGATCGGAGAGCTGAGCTACTGCTTGTACTTGACTCACCTGGGAATACAGGATTTCTGTTTTAAGGTGATCGGCCCGTTGGTCGTGTCGAAATTTGGCGGTCGCACAACGGCCTATGTTGTCGCGCTTTCCGCCGTTTGGCTGGCAGCGAGTTTCCTCGTTGCAATCTTGTCCCGACGATACTTTGAAAACCCGATTCTGGCGTTAAAGAAGAAATTCGAATATCGGCCTAAGGCTGCTGCCGCAAGTTGACCTGTCGCACTTGCTTTAGGGGCGCGCTGAGATCGGATTCTGTGGCTGGTGGGAAACCGGGAAGTCGCCGGAATGTTTGTCGAGCCAGCCGGCAACTTCTTGTGGCGTGGATATCTCGCGCTTGAGAATGGCGTTGAACAACTGCCTCGTTAGCAGAGCACTGAATGGGCGGTCATATAGGAAGTTTTCGTGCTGACCAGCCAGTTTCAGGATGAACGGAACGGTGTGCCCAATGGGTTTGCCATCGACGTTCGTGCGAGAACGATCCGGATGATCCGCGGTCAGCAGAACTGTTGTGCTATCCCATTTCCCAGCGGCTTCCATTGCGTGTCGTAGTTGACCAAGAGTCAGATCAACCAAAGCCAGCATGTCCACATAACCTTTTGCCGCGGAATGAAGAAATGAAAATGGCTCCGCCCCATAATCGTCTCGCCGCGCCTTGGCGTTGTAAAAGAAGGGGGGATGGGGAACCGGCATGTGCAGCAACGTCAGATTATTCCTCTGCTGTGGAATCTCCCTCTGCACCTTCTCCATAATGCGGTGATACGCCCACGCATGGTCCGATGTCCCGAGCGACTGCCCCAAGATCGATCGGAACTGTGTCTCAAGCAACCCGCGCCAGCGGCGCCCAATTAAAGCAGGCAATGACTCTTCATGTTCGTGGCTGGAATCCAACACCCAATCGCATTCGCTGAGACTCCCGGGAAACAGGCGACAATATGGGATGCCCCAGGCCAGCACGGCTGTGTTCAGTCCGGCTTGGCGAATATCGGAAAACACCGTAGGTGTATCGTTCCAAACCACGAATCCCTGCGGAGTTATTAGTTCCATCTTTCTAACGCTTAACTGCCGGTAGTCAGTGACGACGCGGCCTGTAATAAGCGCCGGCATCGAAACGTCGGTTCGCGTGCCGGGCGTTTCCACGTTGTCGGAAACGAAAGCCTCGCCACGCAACCTATCCATCTCAGGCATTCGCAGCGACGCAGGCCGATCGTGGAAAGACAGATCTTCATCCCATTCGTCGAAAACCACCCAAAGCACGTGGGGAGCATTTGGTGGGGGATTCAATTTAGGCGCCATTTGTCCATTGGCATATGCTGCGGGGTTGTAGTGGATCGCATGCATGGCTCCTGTGCCTGCGAACATTAGCGCAAGCGGCGATGCCACAACCAAAAGTTGCAGGAGGTGGCGTAAAACCATCCACCGCCCGGTCATATAAGTAATAACGAAAAGAACTCCGCCTAACAAGCCGAGAACAATCACCGCCCGGCGCACAAATGCCATAGCAAAGGACGGGGACGCACTAGACGACAAGGTCACTATTGCCGAGAGGAATAGAATCACAATAATGGCTGTAAAGAACACCCCAGTGCCGAACCGCAGAGCCCTGCTGCGCTCTTTTGCCGGTAACTGACTTTGTTTGCGAATGACACGAAAAACAGCGAAGAGGAGACAGGCTAGGAGGATCTCAGAAATCAACGTTGCGGTGAATTCGATCGGGGGAGAGCCGAATTGGGACCAGTAGCCGGTGCTGGCTGACTTAGCGAAAAGAAAGTCCCACGAGCGCAGAAACACGAGATTTGCGAGCGATAGCGCCGCGACAGCATCGCGCAACATTACCGTCGTTTCCTGAGCGCGTACAGCCAGCGCGCCGTGCCTTCCTGATGTTCCATCGAGGCGACTTCAAAATACGGCTGGCAAGTTTTTTCGAAGAGCTCCGGGGTGAGATCTTTATGCAATTCCTCTCTCCCGCGGGTCAAGCGGCGGAACATGGAATCTTCGGGGCCGATGAATTCTATGATGGCCAAATCGGTTGTGATTTCGGCTGCCAGCCGGACAATCTCGGGCAGCGGAATCCGCTCGGTCACCAGCATGTGGTGGATGACCGCAAGCATCAGCACGCCATCGAATTTGCCGCGGGCGCGGTCCAGAAACGGCGCGCATTCCGCATTGCGCCAACCCGAGCCCGGGCTGGGCCGGGTAAGATTGACGACCAGCGGGAGAATGTCGAGTTTCGCGTCGCGAGCGCCGCGCCAGACGTCGCCCACCACAACCGGATCGTAGTCGATGCCGACGACGGAAGCGCCTGCGCGGGCGGCAATGGAGCTAAAGAACCCGGTGTTGCAGCCGACATCCAAAACGCGCTTGGGCGCCACTTCGCCAACCACCCGCTGCACAAAGTCCTTCTTGACGGCGAAATGAGCTTCGGTGTAGTTGTTGTTCGCGGTCATGTAGTCGCTCCAAACGGAGCGCTTGCCGCTGACGGGCCGCAGTTTCGCCAGACTGCCGGAAAGGCCCTTCAACAAAGCCCGCAAAATAAACTGCGCCTTCTCGGGATCCTGCAGTTTCTTCCGGTAAACGCTGTGATCGTCCTGATTGTGGCGCTTTCCGAGCCATGACGGCAAAGAAACCAGCGAGAGAAACGGCGAGCGGAGGCGCTGCGCAGCCGATGCCCAGCGATAGACCTCCTCCGGTTCCAAGCCATCGCGGCGGCTCAAAAAGATCTGGTCTAGCCCCATGCCGTAATGCTTGTTCGCCAGCAACGGGAGCAGGAACGTGCGCACGAACTGCGCGTACGGGAGCCATGTGGCGTCGCCCGGGTCCCGCCGCTCGAAGGACAATACGTCGATGAATACGGGCGATGGCCCGCGAAACAGCACGTTGTACGGGGTCGCGTCCTTGAGGCCCAGGTTGCTCGTCAGCAGAGTCTTTGCCAGATCCAGGGTGAGCTCCGCGGCCGCGTACAGCATTTCCGGCGCCCACTCATAGGGAAAGCTCGGGAACGCGATCTTCTCGTGCTCCAGAACCATTTCGCCGCCCACGGCGTCGTAAAGCGCCTGTAGAGACGGCGCTTCCAGCAAACTGGCGCGGTCCTTTTCGCTCAATATTCGGGTGGCGACAACGGCGCCTTCGTTACTCAGCCGGGTCTTGCTGGGGGATTCTAGAAAAGCGCGCAAATCCGCCGCACCATTCGCATTGATGATACGGAAAATTCGGCCCTCATAGGCAATTAAGCTGCCGCCGGGGTCCCGAAATGAAGCGCTTTCCAGACGTTCTTCCGCTCTGGATTCCATTATTCTTAAACTATGTCCATAAGGCAGCCCGACCCGGCACAAATCGCGGGAAATTCTTTAGAAATGCCTTACAACTGATTTGGTTTCAGCGAACAGTCTAGCATAGTACTTCCCGGACTTCCCTCCTGTCTTTTGGGTATATTCGCAGCGGCATCGCGGCCGCCGCGAACGGTATTCTGGAGCTTACGTGAGAACCGATTTCCCGGCCAAATGGCGCGTACTGCTCATGGCCCGCGCCCTGGACCATGGCGGCAGCGAACGCCAGCTTGCCGAGACTGCTATGTCTTTGGACCGCAACCGCTTTGACGTGGAGGTGGGCGCGTTCGATATCGATGGCATCCGCGCCAAAGATCTGCTCAAATCCGGAATTCCCGTCACGCGTTTTCCGGTATCGTCCTTCCGGTCGCCCAGCGCGGTTCGGGAGGCGTTCCGCCTGGCGGCCTACGTCCGGCGGCGGGGCATCCGGCTGGTGCACACCTTTGACCCGCCGACGTCCGCTTTCGCGCTCCCGCCGGTGAAGTTCCTAACCCGGGCCGTCGCCTTGGGCAGCCAGCGAGGGCATCTGGACCTGATGCCCGAACCGGTTCGGGGCATGAGCATTTTCGGCGAGCGGCTGGCTCACGGAGTAGTCGTCAATTGCGAGTACATGCGCAAGCATCTGGTGGAAGATGCCGGCTTCCGCCCGGAACGCATCCACCTGTGCTACAACGGCTTGGACCTGGAACGCTTTCAGACCGGGCCGCGTGCCCGCCCTGCAGCGATCCCGGAAGATGCACTGGTCATCGGAACGGTTTCCGTGCTTCGCCCGGAGAAGGGGCTGCCGACGTTGATTGATGCTTTCTCCCGCATTCGCCCGGAGTTCCCGTGCGCCAAACTGCTGATCGTCGGCGGGGGTCCGCTGCTGGAGGATCTGCGGAAGCAGGCCGCAACCCTGGGTGTGGCGCCGGATTGCATCTTCCAGCCGTCTACAGCCGACGTCGCGCCGTGGCTGCGCAATATGGACATCTTCGTTCTCCCCTCCCTCAGCGAAGCGTTCTCCAACGCTTTGATGGAGGCGATGGGCTGCGGCTGCTGCCCGGTGGCGTCGCGGGTCGGGGGCACACCGGAACTGGTTAACGACGGCGTCACGGGTCTGCTGTTCGAACCCGGAGACGCGGCCGGACTTGCCGCGGCGATCCGGCGGGTGGCCGTCTCGGCGGAATTGCGCGCGCGTTTAGCGGCCGCGGGGCACGATTTTATCCACGGCAGGTTTTCCCGCGAAACCGCCGCCCGGCGCATGGGCGAAATCTATTCGGGGTTCCTCCATAACAGCGGCCAGCAGTGAGTTCCATAGCTTTCGATAGCAGAAAGCGAGCCCCTCAAAATGCTATACTTAGGGCCTCTGCAAGCACTTTTGCCCGATCCCGCATTTTCACTCATGGTCACCTTGAATGGCTGTTTCTGAAGCCGCCGCCCCGTCCAGCGGGGAACATTTCCTGCGAAACGTCCTATGGGGTTGGACGGGGGTTGTCTTCAGCCTCCTTTCAGGCATTCTGCTCTCTCCGTATATCATTCACCACCTGGGAGACGAGCGTTACGGCATCTGGGCCCTCGGTTTTTCGGTAATCGACTACTACAACCTCGTCGACTTTGGGTTCCGCTCGGCGGTCCTCAAGTATGTGGCGCATTACCGCGTCACGGGCGAGCTCGATCGTATCGAAGAAATCGTAAGCACCGCACTGACCTACTTTTCGATTGCCGCCATCCTGCTTCTTTGCGCCACGGCGGTGATGGCTACATATTTCATAGGATTTTTTAGAATTACACCGCAAAATATCGGCGATTTCCGGTTTGTAATCGTCACCGTCGGCATCGGCGTTTCGTTTGGCGCGGTGATGAACTCCTTTGGCGCCACCTTGGAAGCCCATCAGCGCTTCGACATTTCCAGCCGAATCGATATCGTCAATAGCGCGCTCCGGATTTCCGGTTGCTTTCTGGCACTATACTTCGGCTTCGGCATCAAAGCGCTGGCTCTGTCGATTCTTACCGGCCAGATGACCGGCTACTTCCTGACCTACCGCGCGGTAGGCAGGGTGTTGCCGAATGCGGTGTTTTCGGTGCACAAGGTCACGCGGAGGGCCCTCCGGCAGCTTGCCGGCTACGGCGCTCACACGTTCATGGCAAATACCTCGTTCATGGTGATGAGCCAGGATGGACCGCTGCTGATCGGGCACTTTCTATCGGCGAGCTGGGTGGCGTATTTCGCTTACCCCTGGCGCCTTCTCTTCTACTCGTCCGACCTGGTGGGCCGCCTCGGAATGGTGACCGGCGCCAAGACCGCGGAGCTGATGGCTTATGACGATATCAGCGGTATCGCCCGCATGACCCTGATAGTCAATCGCTACTGCCTGATGCTGTTCCTTCCGCTGGCCTTTTACCTGAGCATCTTCGGGCGGCAGCTTCTCTACGTCTGGATCAACCCTAACTTTGCCCTGAACAGCGAGCCTGTAATCCCGTGGCTCGCCACTGGCGTGGTGATCGCCATCTCGGCCGGCCATAATTCCACGAGCGTACTTTACGGCATGGCGAAGCAGCAGATTCTGGCGCGGGCGGCATTTACCGAAGCCTGCTGCAATGTGGCCGGACTCTGGTTCATCGTTCCGCGCTATGGAATCGTCGGCGCGGCGGCCTGGATCGCAACATTGATGATTATCAGCCGGGGAATCTATGTGCCGTGGGAAGTCGCGCGGAACGTGCGAATCACGTTCCGGCAGTACCTGGCGGGGATCTACGGACGTCCGCTGAGCATCGGGTTGCCGGTAGCGGCGCTGACATGGTTCGTCAACCGCGCTATCGGTCAGCCGGTCACCTGGTCCGCGGTAATCCTGGGAGGAGGAGCGATGACGGCGGTGTACTTCGGCGCGGTGTACCTTTGGGGGTTGGAACCGCAGCATCGGCGCATGATGGTCAATATGGCGCTACGGTCGGTGAATCCGCTGACGCGCTGGAAAGCGGCCTAGCGCCGGCGGCTACGTTTTCTTCTCTTTCCGCGCCCGGAAGTGCGCCATCAGCGCGCCACCCGCGTCCAGTATCGCCGGGCGGAGCGGCGAGCGCAGCCAACTGCCGCGCAACTGGTAAGCGGGCACGCCTCCGAAACTCTGCTTGAACTTCGAGATGGCTACTTGCTCCGGAGCGCCGAATTCGAGGCTGCCCAGCTCAAAAAAGCGGAACCCCCTGCGCTTGCAGTCGACGATCGCGTCCCAGAGGGCCAGGTTGTTCGTTCCCGGAACATAGCCTTTTTTCGACCGGTAGCTTTTCCAGTAATACGCCGACGCGCCGAACCCGACCGTGACGACTATGTTGAGAATCGCGCCCTCGTTTTCGACCGCGAAGATATGGGCGTGCCCGGGCACCACCAGCGCATCCCAGATGAGGGCCATGTATTCGCGCGAATCGGCCATCTCGCCGAGGGTCTCGACATTCAGGTCGTAGCAGGCCAGCCATTCAGCGCGGCCGGTGACCGGGCGGGAGACAACGCCGGCCTTCTGGCATCGCCGCACCATGTTCCGGCAATTCGATTCCAGGCCTGAAAAGAGCGCGCTCTCCTCCTCGGAAAGCCGCAGCAGTAAACCGACGCCGTTCTGTTCGGTGAATCCGAACCGCCGCATGGGGTAATAGCCGAAGCGCTCGATCGCGGACCGGTCGCCGGCAGTCAAGGGATAGGCAATCATCACTTCGTCGGCTTTGCGCGCCCCGGCCACATTGGCGACTTCGGCCATCAACGCTTCGAGGACTTCCATCTGTACGCGAGCGGAAAGGGAGCTTAGCGTCAGCGGCCCCGCGGGGAACTCGATATTGGAGACCAGGATGCGCCATCGGAAGCGCCCGAGACGCTTCTGGTCAACTTCGACAAGCGGCAGCACGCCAACGGTTTTGCCGGCCTCATCGAAGGCCATCAGCGACAGGTTCCGCTCCGCCGGCGCGAAGGCGAACAACTCCCGCAAATGGCCCACGCCCGCGAACGGATGGGCATTGACGAATGCGTCCCAAAGGTCGGAGTGATCGGCGGCGGCGAACTTCAGTACGCGGAATGAACCCATAGTATTCGACGAAGAGGTGATGCAAAAACAGGAGCCAAACGCTGGCAGTGAGCGGTTATTACCGAGGCTCGCGGGATCGATCGCAAACGCAGGTCCGCACTGCTTAGTATACAAATGCGCCGATGCGAAATGGCGCAGACTTGCCGCGCGCTGCTAGGATACAACTTGGTGCGCGGCAAAACCCGGCACGCATCTTCCCGGCGGGACCATTGAACCTGAAACTACACCACACCGGCGTCGCGGTACGCGATATCTCTACCGCAGCCGACAAGTACATCAAAATTTTTGGCTATGAAGCTCGTACCGGCGTCATCCACGACCCCACACAGCAGGCTTACGTGCAGTTCCTGAACTTTCCCGGCGAGGAGGTTTACCTCGAACTTGTGCAGCCGGACGGACCCAACGCAAAACTCAGCCAGGCAGTTGCCAAAGGCGGCGGTCTCAATCACGTCTGCTATTCCGTGGATGACATTGAGGCTGCCTGCCGCGAACTCGCCGGGCGGGGCATGTTCGCGATCGCCGAACCTGTGCCTGCCGTCGCGTTCGGCGGCCGGCGTATTGCGTGGCTCATCGGCAAGGGCGTGTGTCTGACGGAAGTCGTGGAACGCGGCGGGGAAGGCGACCTGTAACCGCTATTTCGCGTTCGCCGCTAAATCCGCCGAAGCCTCGCTCGCATTCGCGATGAAGCCGCATCGCGGCGTGTAGTTTTCCGGAATCGTGAAACGGTAACGCGTTTCGCCGTCCGCGCTGCTCACCTGCTCGAAGTCGAACCGCGGATACAGATCGGCCACCAGGACGCTCTTGGCGGTCTTGCGATAGATGCCCACCAGACGCCGCACGCCGGCGCGAATCGCCGCCTCCACCATTCGATCGACCATGAACTCTTCCATCTGGCGGCCGAGCACACGGCAGCTCATGAGCCACGTATCGATTTCCCAGGTTCCCGGCTCGGTAGAGACACAGAAGATCACGCCGATAATGCCGTGATCGCCGAAACGGTCGGCGAGTTGGAAAACGCCGGTCCAGTTCTCCGGATTGGCGGCCACCTGGCTCACCTGAGCTTCTGTGTAGCGCCGCGTCGTAAGGTTGAACTGGTTCGTCTTGTTCGTCAGTTGCGTGACGCGGGCCAGGTTGCGGGAAGTAACCGGCGTGGCCGCCGCCTTCATCTGCAACTGCTCGAGGAAGGCTTCGACGGTGGGCGCCGCTTCGCGCAAAGACTCGCTCTCCACCTGGCTGCGATACGCCGCCACGCGGTTCTGGTCTTCCTTCGATAAGGTCAACGCGTAGAAGTAATAGCAGCGGTCGAGCTCCTGCACATACGTATGCGGAGACGATCCGACCTCGACCACGGCAACTTCCGGCAGCTGCGACCGCACCCACGCGCGCTCCAGCGGATTATCGTCGAGGAACACGAAGCTATCCAGGCCCAGCGACAGTTTCTCCGCGATGCGCCGCAGATTCGTCACCTTATCGTCCCAGTTCGCGGAGAACATGACGAAATCGTCCAGCCGCACGCCCATGTGCTCGTGCTTTTCAAACGGCAGGCGCGCATCCTCGGGATTGTTCTTCGAACAAACGGCGAGGAGAATTCCGCGGCTCTTCAGATCCAGCAGATAGCGATGCAGGGCCGCGTACGCTTCGCCATCGGCCGATGCCGGTCCGACGCGGATGCCCTCCAGTCCGTCTTCACCGATGACTCCGCCCCACATCGTGTTATCGAGATCGCAGACCAGCACTTTGCGCGTGAGGCCCAGCACGGCGCGTACGTGCGCCAGTTGCAGCTCCGCCAGCCGCGGCAGGGCTTCGGTGCCGGGGTGCTGTTTAGCCGTGTGCCAGAGGAACGGATCTTCCCAGTTGGCCACGCCGGCCGCTTGCATTGCTTCGGATGTATCCAGCACGGAGACATAGCTGGGAGCCTCGGCCAACAGCCGTTCGTTGATCGCACGGAGGATGCGCAGCCTGCCGCCCGGCATGGATTCCGAAAGGTACCCGTAGGCTTCGGCGGCGGGGCGGTCGAAGGCATGTTGCACGACATGGCAGCCCAGACGATCGGCCATCGCCTGCCATAGCGCTTTGAACTCGCCGGCCGCCGCGGCGATGGTCTCCGCGGGCTTTTCGCTGAGCGCCGGAAGCGCGAGGTCGCGCCAGTTCGTTACCAGGAAGACGATATCCGGCTTGAAGCGATGCAAGCCGCTGCGGGGGTCAAGGACCTCCTGGCGAAACGCGCCATAGAGACCTTCGTAAAACTCGGCATCAATGCCCTCGCGAAAACACAACGCGCGCAGGACCGGAATCATCAGCGCGGTCGTGCTGCTGCCGAGCACGGCGATTTTGCAGCGGCGCATGGTAGGCGGCTGCTCCTTCCACACCGCGCGGATCAGCTTTTCGCTACGGGCATAGAAGGCGTAGCGCGGCCGCCGGATGAGCGCTTCGCGCAACAGTTGGGCCGCTTCGGCAGTCTTCCCTAAATCTCTGTACGCGCGGGCGGCTTGCAGGTACAGCAACGGGTCGCTGACGGCGCCGCTGGAGAGCAGCGCGCTCCAATGGCGCGCCGATTCTTCCAGGTTCGTGGGAGCGTGCAACCGCGCGCGGAAGTACGAGGCGGCCGCACTCGGCGGAAGTGCCGCGGCCCAATGCAGCAGCGCCTCGGTATCGCCCGGCGTCTGCTCCGCACTGAGCGCTTCGAGAACCGCATCCGCGGCAGCCTGTTGAAACGGCCCCTCGCGGAGAAGGGTCGCGGCGGTCTCCAGCTTCTGGCTGAAATTCAATCCCGTGAAGCGTCTTGCAATATCGCTCATGTTCCTGTCCCAGTTGCCGCTTTGCGCTGCGCCGCGGCCCATTTTCGCATGTCCGCCGACGCCCACAGCACAAGGCCGTTGGTGGGCGTGAACCGGCCGGCTTCGAAGGCCTTCCGCCGTTCCGGACTGCGATGGAATACCAACTCGTGCTCCACCGGCCCGTTAATGCGCGAGACGAAGCCGCCGTTTTCCGCAATTGCCTGATTTCGCCATGCCAGGTGCGGGCTAATCGCATGCGTATCCGGCGAATGCAGCCAACCGATGGTGAGAATGCCTTTGATCTCCGGCTGTAATTCCAGACACTCGGCCATTAGCAGGTAGCAGGCGTTCAAGGTCGCCGGAGAGAGCGCACGCACGCGGCGCCCCGGGTCCAGGTGAAAGAAGAAGGCCGGGGCAAAGCCCTTGAATTTCGTGGCGAAGAACAGTAACGCGGCGGAAAGCGACCGCGGCGGGATGAGCTTCAACCAACTCCGCGGAAACCCGGAGATCTCCCAATAAAACTCGCCGCCCGGAAAGATGCGCAGCGTCGCTTTCTTGCAGATCACGACGAAAGAAAACCGCCCTGCGCGGCACCACGCGTGCGACGCCTCATTCACCGCGAAATCCTGGAACGACTCGTAGAAGTACCGCTTCACGCCGCCGGCGACGTTGAGCGTGCTCACCGACGGGAGGCTCCGAAGAATCGTTTTCAGCACCAGAAAGCGCTCGCCGATTCCCCCGGCGATCTCTCCGCCGAACGCTGTCAGCAACCGCTTCATGGGCTCGAGCGTCGCCAGCTCGTCATTCACGGCTGCGATCGCGCGCACACACGCATCGTCGGCTTGGCCGGAGTGCTGCAAACGCATCTCCAGCTCCTGAAAATAGGGGGCGGCGAGCGCCTGAAGACAATTCCGGCGAACCTCTTCCGCGGCCGCTTCCAGATTTTCCGGTAATTCAGGCAGCAAGGGCCTACCTCAACCCTCCAGAGCGCCGCGGCGCTCGAGGGTTTTCAGCAATTCGCCCACGCTCTGAAAACTCTGTATCTCCTGGTCGGGATGTATGCGCAATTCGCTGGAGACCATAGCCATGATTTGCACGTCGCAGAGCGATGACCAGTCGGGGACGGAATCCCGCGTATCGGAGTCCTTCAGAGTGCCGGTGGGCACGGAAAGAACCTCTTCCATCATGCTGCGAAAGCCTGCCTTCGTCACGAGATAGCCTCAGTTGGTAGTTGATTCGCCAGCCGGATGGTAGCCCGGCATTGCCTCAACCAACATAGCCCGGTGCGGGACGAAATCGCAACCGCGCATCGTTCGCGGCACGTATTAGAGTCCGCCCGCGGTGGGGCTGCTCGCCGAAGTTCCGGCCGTGGATGGAAGAATCTCGATCGCGTTCACCGCCGGGGCATCCGCCATGCCCGCGCTGAACACAATCTGTATCTGGCCGTTGGTGACTGCCACCGGGAACGTTTTGTCGACGGGAACGAGGAAGCCGCCCGCCGCGACGAGGATATCGAAGTCGGCGAGCACCGGCGTGCCGTTGATTGCCACGTTGAACCGGCGCTGCCCCGGTGAGGCCAGCGCCACTTCCGCGAACTTTAACTTCACGGTGTAGGCGCCATTTGCGACAGCGAAGTTATAGCTGAAATTGTGGCTGTAGCGCACGGTCTGATACTCCGCGTCCAAGCCGGTTTTTGGGCCTACCGCCCACGTGCTGCCGCCCGTAAATCCGGTATCGGCCGACCAGGCACGTCCCGCGGGATCCGTATATGCCCCGCCGCCGGCATTGACCCGAATGGAAGTGACCGGCGCAATCACCAGGGTCGTAATCGCCGACGTGAGATTGATCGTTGCGGTCGCCGAGCGCGCGGCATTATTGCTGTCGACAGCAGTCACCGTGACAGCCTGGCTGCTGGCGATCGATGATGGAGCGGTATACACGCCGTTTGAAATGGTCCCTACGGCCGGAGAAAGCGACCACTTGGCCGCCACCGGACCGGTCGAGTCCGCGAATACGAAACTCACCGATTGTCGCGCTGCGAGCGTCGTGCTGCCCGGCGTCAAAGTTACCGGAAGCAGAGGCAGAAGCGTCACCGGGATGGCAATCGTTTGCGTTGCATCCGCCATGCTCCGGGCGGTAACGGTCACTAGCGGAACGGGAGACGTCACGGTTCCCGGGGCGGTATAGAGACCGCTGCTGGTAATGGTGCCGGCGCCCGACACCGACCACGTAACAGGGGTCGAAGCGGTGAAGCGCAGCGTGTCTCCGGCGCGAACAGAAGTTGCCGAAGCTCCGGCGGTGAAGGGGAGAATCTCAATGGCGTTGATGGCCGGCGAATCCGCCGTGCCGGAGCTGAACGCAATCTGGATCTGTCCGTTTGCCACCGTCACGGGGAATGCTTTGTCGATGGGAATCAGCAAGCCTCCGGCAGCCGCGGCGATATCGAAGTTCGTCAACACCGCCGAGCCGTTGATCGCCGCATTGAATTGCCTGCGCCCCGCTGTGGTGTACAGCACTTCGGCGAATTTGAGCACCACCGTGTACGTGCCGTTGGGAACGTGGAAGGTGTAGTTGAAACTCGAACCGTAGCGGACGGTCTGATACTCCACATCCAAGCCGGCCTTTGCGGACACGCTCCATAGGCTCCCGCCGCTGGACCCGGTGTCCGCCAGCCACATCCGCCCCGCAGGATCGCTATAGGCGCCGCCGCCGGCATTCACGCGAATCGGCAGAGATAGAGTGGTGGATTGCTGGGATATCCCGGAGGCAGTCAGGTTGACGGTTGCCGACGCGCTGCGCGCTGCGTTATTGGTGTCCACTGCCGTCACCGTGACCGCCTGGTTCGCGGCGATGGTCAGCGGCGCTGTATAAACTCCATTCGTAATGGTGCCCACCGAAGGCGCAACGGACCACTTCGCCGCAACGGGACCGGTGGAGTCGGCGAATTGCAACGTTACCGACTTTCCGGCGGAGAGCGTGGAATTGGCCGGCGTCAAGGTTACCGCCGTTGCGGCGCCGCTCTGCACAATCTGAACAGTCCCCAGCACTGACGTCCCGTTCTCGCTGGCGATTCCTGTTTCCCCGGTTGCAATCGCCGAGTTGGCGGAGTTTCGATAAACCGCCTGGAAGTACGCCACCCGGCCCGGAATCACCGGAATCTGAATCGAGCATCCCGATGCGCAAGGCTGCCCCGCGGCTCCATCGGTCGCCCATGCGAATGCTGCCGTTCCGGCGCCGGCCAGGCACACTTCGCGCCGGCTCGTGCAGAAGTAGTCGGTGGCGCTGCCGTTCTCCAGATATCCGAACTGCACCACGGCGTTGTTGACCCCGCTAACGGAGGGGTGCAGGTTCACGCTTACGGGGATGTAGTTATCGCGGCGCGTGGTGGGGTCTGCCGCAGGCTGCTCCGGAAGCTTCGCCATGTACGCCTGCGTGTGCCCCGTCACGGTGGAGCTGAACATCGCCCACGTCCCGTCGGGCGTCGAAAACGCGGTGTCATACAGCGAATTCGGCTCGTGATAATGCGAGAAGCCCTGTGTGATGACCCGATTTAATTCGCCGTTCGGAAGAGATTGCGAATATCCACCCTGCACTACGGACTGGCCGTACGCAACCGCGTCCCCCACGCAAATATCTACCGTAGCCGTGCTGCTCAAGACGTTGCCGAAGCAGCGCACGGTAGTGGAAGGGTCGCCCGAATAGCGGTAGTTCGCTCCCGGGCAGCTTACAAAAATATCGCCCGCCGATGAGTTCGACAGGCATTCGCCGCCTTTGCGCGCCACGCAATAGGTGTACGGCATGGAGTCGCCGATCTGCGTTCCCGTAGCGGGGCTGGAGACATCGCGCAGCAGATTGATGCCGCAGGTGGCCTGGGTGGGCACGCTGTCGCGTTGCAGCGTTGTGACTGCGACGCGGTAGATGCTGGAGGTGCCTGCGACGAGCTGCGCGGAGTTGGTCCCGAACACAAACGGCATACGGTCCAGTATCCAGGTCTGGGCGGCGGCGCCGGCAGTCATCTGCTCATGGCTCGGATGCATCTGGTACGAGTTTGTCGACGGCGAGCTTCCGTTGAAGGTGGGGGCTGCGTTCGAGTGCAAGGGCGGGTTCGTCGTGGATAGCCCAGGCGCGCCTCCGGTCTGCGTCCAACCGGTCCAGCAGCCCAGCGATCCGCCGAAACAGCCCCAATCTACCATCGCATTTTGTTCATTGCGCGCCACCGAGTGGCCGCCCGTATGCGTGTGCTCGATGACCTCTGGAGACGTGGCGCCGGAGGCTGCGGGGAGGACCACGGAATTGCCGTGGGGATCCAGGTTGAAGTTCCACCACAAAGTCGGACTTGCCTCGTCGGCCATCGAATTCGTCCTGCATGCGGCATACAACGGCGCGCCCGCCGGGGCGCTCGACGCCGGCTGTTGCCAGAGCGTCAATCCTGTGTTCGCGTAAAACGGCGATGACGCCATCTGGCTTGCTCGCCGCACGGTCCACTGGTGCGTCGCGGCATTCTTCGACACGAGCTCGATGTATTCGTCTACCCCGTATGTGAAGCTGCCGTCACCGTTGTTATCGAGGAAAAAGAGATCGCCGGGTTGCGCGTCCATGAGATATCCATAGGCCGGACCGGGCATCGCGGGTTCGTAGCTTCCACCCTGGGATTGAATCGTAAATAAGGTATCGGCCGGTCCGATCGCTCCGCCGGCCGGTCCCGACACCATCAGGCGGTATGGACCGCCGAAAGTGCCTCCACCCGTCATATCGTTCGGGACCGCCATGGCCCATGCGCTTCCATCACCGGCCGGAAGGATGTTGTGAATGCCGCACCAGCGGCTTGCGGGCGCCTTCCACACAGGCAGCGCGGCCACGACGCCGCCCGTTCCTCCAGAACCCAGCGGCTGCCCGTTTCCAGCGGAGAATACCACCACCCAGCCGGAGTAATTCTGACCGCCCCAAAGTTTCAGCACGATTTTCCCTTGCTGCACCGAAACCGGCAGCCAGTATGGGAGCGCCTGCTGCTGGGCAG
>Ga0308173_10000274_pt1 | contig 20504 bp, 21 predicted proteins | sample PhyPR1_FD_203716 | JGI IMG/M metagenome (GOLD analysis project Ga0308173, IMG submission 203716) | Soil microbial communities from UC Gill Tract Community Farm, Albany, California, United States - DLSLS.P.R1 | ecosystem: Environmental > Terrestrial > Soil > Agricultural land | place: USA... | reverse complement strand
GGATGGAGCTGGTGGCGGCCATTCGAGGACTGCAGGCGCTCAAGAAGCCCTGCCGCGTGCAGCTTCACACGGACAGCCAGTATGTTCGAGACGGGATCACGCGATGGGTGCACAACTGGCAACGCAACGGGTGGCGCACCTCCGACCGCAAGCCCGTCAAAAATGCGGAGCTTTGGCAGGAGCTGATCGAAGCCAGTGCGCCACACCGCGTGGAATGGCATTGGGTGAAGGGTCACAGCGGCCATCCGGAGAACGACCGGGTCGATGCGCTAGCCTGTGAGGAAGCAGACAAGCAGAGAACATTACATCGGCTGTGATGACAGAAAGTTCACTTGTCCCATGGGCCTGAGAGGCATTTATCGCCCTCCATCACCGACTCTCTCGTTCCCCCTGTTCGTTGAAAGCCGGTGTGGGGGAGGCTCGCACGCGGCCTCCCCCGTAGTCTGTCAGGCAAAGCGAGAAGGCGAAAAGATCGCGGCATCGATGTGCGCCACGCTCTGGTGGGGCGCCTCGCCGAGGAGAAGCGACGCCGCGAGCTTCCCAGCGGCGGGCGACGTCTGGATCCCGAAACCACCCTGGCCTGCGCACCAGAAGAAGCCAGGCACCTGCGCATCGAATCCGTAGACCGGCAGGCGATCCGGAGCGAAGCTTCGCAGGCCTGCCCAGCTTCGCTCAACGCGTTCGATCGGCCAATCCACAACACCTTCGAAGCGATCGATCGCAGTTGCGACGTCGATCTCTTCCGGCGCCGCGTCACAGGGACCGCTCTCGATCTCGTCATGCGGGCTCAACCAGATGGAGCTGTCGCCCTCACCTTTGAAATAGAACCGGCCGTCCGCGTCGTTGACCAGCGGCAACTCCTTCAGGCCCGTTCGCCTGACACGAAGCTGGACCATGGTCCTGCGTTTCGGTGCGATCCCCAGCGGCTCGGCCCCGCAACTCTCCGCGACCCGATCCGCCCAAGCGCCGCCCGCGTCGACGATGATCCGCGCCTTGAGCCTCGATCCATTGGCGAGTTCGATCTCCCACGAATCAGCTCTGTGCACAGCGCTGACTAGCGCCGAGTTCGTCGCCACCTTGCCGCCCCGCCGCTTGAATTGTCTAAGGAACGCGGCGTGCAGGCCCGCAACGTCGATATCGGCACAGCCAGGCTCGATAAGCGCCTTGATCCAATGCGGCTTCAGCCCGGGCACGATGGCATCGAGCTCTGGGCGATCCACTCTGTAAGCAGTGACGTCCGGAGGAAGTTCGGGCCAGGCGCTTTCCGAGAGATGAACGGCGCCGCGTTGGTGAAGGAAGCCATGTTCGGAGAATTCGGCCGGCGGATGCCCGAGAAACTCGCCTGACGCAGCAGATAGTTTTGCCACATGGGGCCCGCCGTAGCTCTCCAGGAAGAAGGCTGCCGAACGGCCCGTCGAGTGATAGCCGCACTGCTCTTCGGCCTCGATGATCAGCGTCCGCTTCTTGCCGCCGATCTCAGCTCCAAGGCTTGTCCCGGCGATGCCGCCTCCGACGATTACGATGTCCCAAGCGCTCATTCGAAAAGACGGTTACGAATTGGAAAGCCCTAACGTCTAGAGCCTTATGTCATGTTCAATGGGGCGTTTACCGAACTGCTTCTGATCGGGCTTGCCGCCTTGCTGGTGTTTGCGGCCGTCATTGACGTGCGTACCTTCACCATTTCCAACCGACTTAACCTGACTGTTGCTCTGCTCGCGCCGCTCTATTGGCTATCGATCGCGCTAGCGCCTTGGCCCGGAGTCGCGATCCAGCTCGCCGGCGGTTTTGCAGTCTTCGTGCTGCTCGCAGGAGCCTTTTACGCCGGAATGATGGGCGGCGGTGACGTCAAGCTTGCTGCCGCTCTGTCATTGTGGCTATCTCCTTCTGCAATAATCAAATTTTTGGTTCTGATGTCCCTAGCCGGCGGGGTCCTGACTCTCGCCGTTGTTGCGTGGCATCGGGCCAAGAATCGGGAGGGACGTCCGGAGATTCCGTACGGTGTTGCGATCGCCTTTGGCGGCCTCGCGATTCTCGCCCAACGCTTTCTTAACCATTTTGCCTGATGTCTGAGGCCCTTCTAGGGGAGGCGATTGCGCCATGGATGTGAAGAAGCTCGCTCTGCTCGTGGGAGCGTTGGTCATTGCGGTGGTTACCGCCATCATGGCCAAGAATATGTTCGCAGGCGCCGGGGCGCAGCAGGCTGCTGCGGCGCCCGCTGCAGTCCCGCTCGGGCCTAAGGTGCTCGTCGCCAAGAAGGCGCTGACTGTCGGCACGATCATCGACGCCGATAGCTTCACCTATCAGCCCTGGCCCAAGGAGCTCATGCAGAGCGCCTACTATATCGAGGGCTCGCCCGACGCGAACCCGCAGAGCCTGCTCGGCACCGTTGTGCGCTATCCGATCACGGCCGGTCAGCCGATCACTCGCGGCGCTCTCGTCGGTCCGCAGGATCGCGGCTTCCTCGCTGCGGCGCTCGGCGCCGGAATGCGCGCCATTACGGTTCCCGTGACCGCATCGAGCGGCGTGGCCGGCTTCGTCTTCCCGGGCGACCACGTCGATCTCATGCTGACGCAGCAGGTCGATGGCGGCGGCGACGGTTCTCCGCTGAAGGTCACCGAGACGATCGTCCGCAACATCCGGGTCCTCGCGACCGACCAGCGCGTCACCGACAAGAATCAGGACGGCAAGACGGAGGTCCGCACCTTCTCCAACGTCACCTTCGAAGTCACTCCGCGCATCGCCGAGAAGATCGCGGTCTCGCAGAGCCTCGGCACACTGTCGCTGTCGCTTCGCTCGCTTGCCGACAACGACGCCGAACTCGAGCGTGCGGTTGCTGCTGGCGACGTGAAGGTGCCGGCGAATGCGAATCCGGCGCAGGAACGTCAGATGCTTCTCGCAACGGCCAACCGTCCAATCGACAGCAACACGACCTTCTCGACCGGCGGCGACGTGTCGCGCTTCCAGCGCCGCACCGTCCCTGCTCGCCCCTCGCAGCCGCAACTCGCTGATGCGATGGGCGGTATGGGCAAGGCTCTCGGTCAGGCCATCGGTGCCGCGACAGGTGCCGCTTCCGGTCCCAAGCCGGTGAACAATGGTGTTCGTGTCGTTCGCGGCAACGAGACCAACTGAGGAGCTCGCTAAGATGAAGACCAGCAACATCAACAGCCGGGCTCGCCTCGGCACCGCGCTTGCCGCGATGGCCATTGGTCTCGCTGCGGTCGCAGCGGCGCCGGCCCAGGCGGCACAGCCGAAGGCCTACGCCTCCGGCGCCTACCGCCCGACGCAGCACGTTCAGCTCTCGGTTGGCGAAGGTCAGATGATCAATCTGCCGCGCAGCGTCGCGAGCGTCTGGGTCTCGAACCCGAAAGTCGCCGACGTCTACGTCAACAACGCGCACCAAATTAATCTCTTCGGCAAGGATTTTGGCGACACTACCGTAATCGCGACCAGCGCAGGCGGCGAAGTCGTGTACGGCGCCCAGGTCAAGGTCAGCCAGAACCTGCCGTCGATCAACGAAGTGCTTCGCGCGGCGATGCCCGAATCGGACGTTCGCGTGACGACGGTCGGTCAGACGGCGATCCTTGCCGGCACTGTCGCTTCGCCTGAGGATGCTGCGTTCGCGCAGCAGCTCGCCGCTTCGGAACTGAACCCGGGCGTCGACATGTCCAAGGACGGCGCGATGTGCAAAATCTGCGTCATCAACCGGCTGAAGGTCGCAACGCCGTTGCAAGTCACGCTGAAGGTCAAGGTGGCCGAGGTCAGCCGCGATTTGCTGAAGCAGATCGGCGTCAACCTCCTGTCGAGCGACTCGACGAGCGGCTTCAAGTTCGGAATCGGACAGGGATCCTCACCGGTTACCGCGCCGGGTGGTTCACCCTTCAAGGTGCTGAGCTCCGTCGTCGGCGGCGGCACGCTCGGTGTCGGCGGCAAGCTGTTCGGCCTCGACCTGACTGCAGCGCTTGATCTTGCGGAGTCGGACGGCATGGTCACAATTCTGGCCGAGCCGAACCTCACTGCGCTTTCGGGTGAAACCGCCAGCTTCCTCGCGGGCGGCGAGTTCCCGATCCCGGTCTCACAGTCTCTTGGCGCGGTCACCATCGAGTACAAGCAGTATGGTGTAGGCCTGGCGTTCACGCCGATCGTGCTTCAGGACGGCCGCATCTCCATGCGTGTTCGGCCCGAGGTCAGCGAACTGTCGGATGCCGGCAGCGTGAACCTCAACGGCTACAAGGTGCCGGCTCTCACCACTCGCCGCGCGGAAACGACGGTCGAGCTCGGTTCGGGCCAGAGTGTCATGATCGCCGGCCTACTGCGCAACACTGGATCGAACTCCCTCGACAAGACGCCCGTGCTTGGTGACCTGCCGATCCTCGGGTCCCTGTTCAAGTCGACGAAGTTCCGCCGTCAGGAGACTGAGCTGGTGATCATCGTCACCCCGTACCTGGTGCGTCCAATCTCCGGCCGTATGGCAACGCCGATCGATGGCTGGCGAGCTCCGACTGACGCCGAGCGGCAGTTGGAAGGCCAGCTTTACAAGGGTGTGAGCGGCGCTCCCGCCCGGATCCCGGCTCCTGCTCCCGGCATGGCCGGCGGGGCTGCCGCAACCGCTACTCCGGGCTTCAAGCTGTGACCCGCCGCTCGCTTAGGAAGGATGCTGCCATGCGTTCCAACTTCAGTCTTTTGATGCTTGCGACTGCGGCCTTGGCCGGGTGCAACTACACGCCCCACGACCTTCCCGATCGCGGACTGGAATCAGTCAATGCTCCGGTGGTCACCCGCACGGACTATGTCTTTGACGCAGCCGCTCCGGGCGGCATGCTGGCGCCGGCTGAGAAAGCTCGCCTGGACTCCTGGTTCCGCGGCCTCGAGCTCGGCTATGGCGATTCCGTCTACGTCGACGCGCCGGGCGCTGATGCCGCACGCTACGACGTGGCCCAGGTGGCGGGCAATTACGGCATGTTGCTGCAGCCGGGGGTTCCGGTGACGGCGGGTGCCGTCAATCCAGGCAGTGTTCGTGTCGTCGTGACTCGTGCTCGCGCCGAGGTTCCTGGTTGCCCGGATTGGCGTCGCGCTTCACAGCCGAACTTCAACAATCGGACATCGTCGAACTTCGGTTGCGGCTTGAACTCGGCTCTCGCCCAGCAAGTCGCAAACCCTGAGGATCTGGTCCACGGCCGCGAAGGTACGGCGGTTGTCGATCCACGCACCGGTACCAAGGCTGTGCAGTACTACCGCTCCCAGGCGCCGACGGGCACGAAGGGCCTCGAGCAAGTTACGACGAAGGGGAACTGATAATGAACGCTCCGTTCCAGGCTCGCGCAGGTTTGCGTGATCCCTTCACTGCCTTCGTGTGCGACGACGCCACGGCGGACATGCTGCGCCCGGTTGCGGTCGAGCATGGCTGGTCGCCGGAGAAGGTCAACAAGGGCGGGCTGCGCAATGCGGTCCAGTCGCTCTCAGTCTCGGCTAGCCCGAACATCCTGTTCGTGGACCTCAGCGAGTCGGGCGACCCACTCAACGATATCAACGCGCTCGCGGAAGTCTGCGAGCCGGGCACAATCGTGATCGCGGCGGGCACGGTCAACGACGTCCGTCTGTATCGCGACCTCGTTGCAAGCGGCATCCACGATTATCTGCTGAAGCCGTTCACGGTCGATCAGCTGCGTGACACATTCGCGCATGCGCAGATGATCTTATCGGGCCCGCGCGGCGAGGCTCAGGCCGACAAGCCGCACGTAATGAGCGCCGTGATCGGCGTCCGCGGCGGCGTAGGCGCGTCCACGATCGCAACCTCGCTGGCGTGGCTTCTTGGCGAAAAGGCGCGTCGTTCGACCGCTCTCCTCGACCTTGACGTTCACTTTGGCACCGGCGCGCTCGCGCTCGACCTAGAGCCCGGTCGCGGTTTGACTGACGCGATCGAGAACCCGAGCCGCATCGATGGTCTGTTCATCGAGCGAGCGATGGTTCGCGCTAACGAGCGTCTCTCGGTTTTGTCCGCAGAGGCGCCGATCAACCAGCCCCTCGTGACGGACGGCACAGCATTTTTCCAGCTCCAAGAAGAGATGAAGAACGCCTTCGAATCGACGGTGCTCGATCTGCCGCGCCACATGCTGATCCAGTATCCGCACATGGTGCACGACGCCCACGTCGCGGTGATCGTCGCCGAGCTCACGCTTGCTGCAACTCGGGACACGATCCGTGTCCTCGCTTGGCTCAAGTCGAACGCGCCGCAGACCAAGGTCGTGGTTGTCGCGAACGGAGTGCCGTCGGGCGGCGCATTGGAAATCAGCCGAAAGGACTTTGAACAGTCGATCGAGCGACCCGTAGACATCGTGTTCCCGTACGACGCCAAGCTTGCCGCCCAGGCGGCCAAGCTCGGAAAGCCGCTCGCGGAAGTCGCCAGCGGGAAGATGGCAGCGCCGTTCAACCAGCTGTCCAGCGTGGTCCTTAGCCATGCCAGTGAAGAAGGCGCAGCTACCGAGTCAGCGGCTGCTGCCGGTGCGAAGTCGCTGGTCGGCAATCTGAAGTCCATGCTGAGCAAGCCCAAGGACAAGGCTGCTTAAGCATTGAGGTGGTTTCGGACGGCGCGGCAACGCGCCGCCCGTCAGAATTGAGAGGCGAAGGCACGAATGCTCTGGTTGCTCATCCTGATCGGCGGTGTCGGCGCACTGGGTCTTGGCTTCATCGCCATGCGCGGTCCCTCACCGCAGAAGTCCGTGAAGCGTCGCGTCGAATTGATCCGCGAGCGTCATGGCGACGTGATTACCGGAAACGCGCAGGCGCAGATCCGGAAGCTGTTCGCGCAGCGCTCCAGCCGCCTGGACGGCTACGCATCGACGCTGATCCCGAAGCCCGCACTGCTGCGCAAGCGGTTGGAAATGACTGGCAAGAACGTCACGCTGGGCAAATATGTCGTGATCTGCGCCGGGGTGCTCGCGCTGATCACTTTCGCCCTGGTGCTCAAGGGTGCGCCATTCATTCTGTCGCTGCTGCTCGGCATTTTCGTCGGCGTCGGCGGACCGCATTTCGTGATCGGCAAGATGATCACTCGGCGAATCGCAAAGTTTAACAACAACTTCCCCGACGCGATCGAATTGATGGTTCGCGGTCTGCGTTCTGGTCTCCCGATCACCGAGACCCTCGGCATCGTCGCTGCGGAAATCCAAGGCCCGGTCGGTATCGAGTTCCGCATCGTTGCCGACAAGATGAAGATCGGCCGCACGATGGAGGCAGCTCTCCAGGACACAGCCGATCGGCTGGGTACGCCCGAGTTTCAGTTCTTCGTCATCACGCTTGCAATTCAGCGTGAGACCGGCGGCAACCTCGCTGAGACGCTGTCGAACCTGGCCGACGTGCTTCGCAAGCGCGCCCAGATGAAGCTGAAGATCCGCGCCATGAGTTCGGAATCGAAGGCTTCGGCCTACATCGTCGGCTCGCTGCCGTTCATCGTCTTCGGCCTCGTTTACATGATGAACCCCCATTACATGGCCGGCTTCTTCTCCGATCAGCGACTGATGGTCGCTGGACTCGGCGGCATGGTCTGGATGGGAATCGGTGCGTTCATCATGGCCAAAATGGTCAACTTCGAGATTTAAGGGAGGCTAGTTAAGTCATGCAGGCTGTGCCGCCCTCTGGACCGACCATCCTCGGCTTCGATGTCATCTACATCGCGACGATGCTCAGTGCCGTCGCCACGCTCGCCGTAATGCTTGCGATCTACGCAGCCACGACGGTGAAGGACCCGATGGCACGCCGCGTCAAAGCGCTCAATGAGCGCCGCGAGCAGCTGAAGGCCGGCATCGTCGCCTCGACGAACAAGCGCAAGAAGCTGACGAACCGCAATCAGGCGGCGGACCGCGTCCGCGGCATCCTGACGCAGTTCAAGATGCTTCAGGACGACCAGCTGAAGAAGACACAGCAGCGCCTGATGCAGGCCGGTATCCGCACCAAGGATCTCGCCTTCTTTCTGATCTTTGCCCGCTTTGTTCTGCCCGTCGTGCTCGGCCTAGTTGTGGTTGTCGGGCTCTACGGCATGCACATGTTCCCCGACTGGTCCTGGTTCCGCCGTTATATGACGGTCGCCGGTGTTCTGGTCGGGAGCTACAAGGCGCCGGACATCTGGCTGAAGAACAAGGTCAACAAGCGCAGCCACGCGATCCGGAAGGGGCTTCCCGATGCGCTCGACCTGCTCGTGATCTGCGCGGAAGCCGGTCTCACTGTAGATGCAGCCTTCGGCCGCGTCTCTCGGGAACTCGGCAAGGCCTATCCGGAGCTCGGCGACGAGTTCGGCCTTACCGCAATCGAGCTCGGCTTCCTTGCCGAGCGGCGCAACGCATTCGAGAACCTCGCCAACCGCGTCGATCTCGAAGCGGTACGCGGTGTGGTTACGACCATGATCCAGACGGAGAAGTACGGTACGCCGCTCGCCTCGGCACTGCGCGTGCTGTCGGCTGAGTTCCGTCACCAGCGCATGATGCGCGCCGAAGAGAAGGCGGCCCGTCTTCCGGCGATCATGACCGTCCCGCTCATCCTGTTCATTTTGCCGACCCTCTTCGTGGTTATCCTTGGTCCGGCAGCCTGCTCGATCAACGACAGCTTCCTGCACGGCTAAACGCCGGTCACCGGAACGCGATGCCGCGCCCATGCGTAATGGGCGCGGCATCATTGTTGTTGGGGACACGGAATGACCGTTACGACCGATCCGAACACCTGGATAATCTATGGCCTCATCTTCCTCCTTGGCCTGCTCGTTGGCGTGTTCCTGACCGCCGGCGGGCGTCGCAAGTGGAGGACTCGCTACCAGAGCGAAGTCGAACGCCGCCGCGAATTGGAGAAAGCGCATCAAGAGCGCGAGAAGCACTGGGCCGACCAGGAAAAGGACTGGCGCGAGCGAGATTCGCTTCGCGCCTCCGCGATCAGGAGCGGGCGCGACCCGGCCGACGACCGGCCGCTCTAGCTAGCCTTCGATTTTGGAAAAGTCGGCGACCGCGTTCACGGCGTCGCGGAAGCGCATCAGCAGATTCAGTCGCCCCTCGCGCTTGGCCGAGTCCGGGTCGTTGACGGTTACGTGATCGAAGAAATCGTCGATCGGCTTCCGCAGTGAGGCTAGCGCCGCCATTGCTGCCGTGAAGTCTTCGTTCTCGACCGCCGCCGATGCTTTTGGCTCAGCTTCGTCGAGCGCGGCGATCAATTCCTTCTGTTCGGGGAGGTCCGCCCCTGCAGACCCTGACGCCATCTCCGCGATCGCCTCCCGCAACCCCGGTTCTTCAACGAGGACAAGCGGATCCTCCTCCCCCGTCTGCGGAATGCCCTGCTCCTCTCGCGAGCTCAGCACCTGCGGGCCGGTCCAATTCTCCTTTTTCAAGATATTGGCCGCGCGCTTGTAGGCGACGAGAAGATTCTCGCCGTCTTGGGTGCGAATAAAGTTTTGGAGTGCCTGTACCCGATTGACCATGCGCACATTGTCGCCGCTTGTTTCAACCGCGACAACGGCGTCGATCATATCATGACGGATGCCGGCGTCGCGCTGCTGGACCTTCAGCCGCTCGATAAGGAAAGTTGCAATCTCGCGGCCAGCATCGGCGCCACCGGGATGAGCAGTTGCGGTGATCAACTCGCGCATCGAGACCCGAAGCTTGTTGTCGATGATGGTGCCCAGGATCCCCAAAGCGGCGCGGCGCAGCGCGAACGGGTCTTTCGAACCAGTTGGTTTTTCGCCGAATTGGAAAAACCCGACGAGACTATCGAGCTTGTCGGCAAGCGCGACAGCAATCGTGACGGGTGCGGTGGGCACCGCATCGCCCTGACCGACAGGCTTATAGTGATCCCGAACAGCATCGGCGACAGCACTCGACTGACCCTGAGCGGCAGCGAGATAGCCACCAATCACGCCCTGAAGCTCCGGGAACTCGCCGACCATGCCTGTCACCAGGTCTGCCTTCGCCATTCGAGCCGCACGTTCGACCTCATCGGGATTGGCCGAAACCACCCGCTGCTCGGCAAGCCAGCGCGCAAGCTTCACTACGCGCTCCACCTTGTCCGCGACGGTGCCGAGCTTCTCATGGAAGACGATCCCATCAAGCTTCTTCGCTTGGTCCTCGAGCGGGACCTTGAGGTCCTGTTCCCAGAAGAAGCGGGCATCCGACAGGCGCGCCGCAAGCACCCGGCGGTTGCCTTCGACAATCGATGCGCCTCCATCGCTTGCAGCGACGTTGGCGACGCAGACGAACGCCGGTGCGAGGTTGGCCTCCTCATCGAGGCAGGCGAAGTACTTCTGGTTCGTACGCATCGTGAGCACGATCACTTCGCGGGGCACGTCCAGGAAATCGGCGTCGAACCGGCCAAGCAGCGGCACGGGCCATTCGGTCAGACCAGCATTCTCGACAACCAGCCCCTCGTCATCCAACAAAATCAGGCCGGCCTCGGCCGCCGCGCGCTGCGCTTCCTCCCGGATCAGCCGCTCGCGCTCGTCCTGGTCGACGATGACATGGCAGGCACGGAGCTTTTCTAGATAGTCGCTCGCTCCGCCAACGGTGATCGGTCCGGGATGATGGAACCTGTGACCGACTGTGGTCGCACCCGATTGGATCCCGTCGATCTCGACGGGAACAATGTCTTCGCCGAGGATCGCCACGATGCCTTGAAGCGGCCGCACCCACCGAAGTGAGCCGGAACCCCACCGCATCGACTTTGCCCAAGGAAAGTCGGCGATAATCTTCGAAATGATATCTTGCAGGATTGCGCCGGCGGACAGGCCGACGATGTCGACTTGAAGAAAATAGACCCCCGCGCGATCCTCTAGGTCCGTCAATTCTTTCCCTACTTTGCGGAGAAAGCCCTGAATTGCCTGCGGTGGTGCAGATGTGCGAGGGCCCTTTACCTCGACGGACCTAGACTCCGCGACAGGTGCAACATCACGGGCGATTAGCGCCAACCGTCGCGGGGTCGAGTAAGTGTCGATCGCGCCTGTCTGTAGCCCCGCCTCGTCCGCGGCTTCCGCGAAAATTCGCGCTAAATCGTTGCGCGCCCGCGCCTGCATCCGCGCGGGGATTTCCTCCGACAACAGCTCGAGCAGGAAATCGGCCATCACGCGGTACGCTCCAGCCAGGCGCCGCACGCAGCTTTCGCAAGATCGCGAACCCGGCCGATATAGGCCTGGCGCTCGGCGACGGAGATGACCCCCCTCGCCTGCAGCGTATTGAAGACGTGACTCGCCTTGATGGCCTGTTCATAGGCGGGGACCGGCAGCTTGGCTTCGAGGCAGCGCTCGCACTCGGCCGCAGCCCTGCGGAAGGAGTCAAAAAGCGCGTCGGTATCCGCGACCTCGAAGTTGTAGGTCGACATTTCGATTTCATTGTCGAGAAAGATGTCGCCGTATCGCACGCCGGCGTCGTTGAACCGGAGGTCGAACACGTTGTCGACGCCCTGGATGTACATGGCGAGCCGTTCGAGGCCGTACGTCAGTTCGCCCGTCACCGGCTTGCATTCGAAGCCACCAACCTGCTGGAAATAGGTGAACTGGGTCACCTCCATCCCGTCGCACCAGACTTCCCAGCCGAGGCCCCACGCACCCAGCGTCGGGCTTTCCCAATCGTCCTCGACGAAGCGGATGTCGTGCTTAAGCGGATCGATGCCGATCTCGATCAGGCTGCCGAGATAGAGTTCCTGCAAGTTTTCGGGGCTCGGCTTCAGCACCACCTGGTACTGATAATAATGACCCAGGCGATTGGGATTCTCGCCATATCGGCCGTCGGTTGGGCGCCTGCACGGCTGCACGTAAGCGGCACGCCAGGCCTTCGGTCCGAGCGCGCGCAGCACGGTTGCCGGATGAAAGGTCCCCGCCCCCATCTCCATATCGTAGGGCTGCAGGATGACGCAGTCCTGCGCGCCCCAATAGCGGTGCAGCGTAAGGATCAGGTCCTGGAAGCTCAGGCTCAAGCGAACGCCTCATCAATGCGGACAGATTTCGGGCGGCTTTGGCCGAACTGACGCGCTCAGGCAATCTTCGCTACAGGTCAATCTTCAGCGATCGGAAAGCTTGAGCCCCTATTCATTCGCCACCACATTCGAAAGCCAATGATGAAAAAGCTGTTCCAGCGCCTGTTCGCTCCTGTCGCCGCGCTCCTCGCGCTCGGCTCCGCACCTGCCGCCCAGGCAAGGACGAATGTGGCGCGGCCCGCGCTGTGGGAAATCTCGGACGCCGACACCACCATCTATCTGTTCGGCACAATCCACCTGCTGCCCGAGAATTACTCCTGGCAGTCGCCGAAGCTTCAGAAGGCGATGGGCGGTGCGCAACAGCTGATGGTCGAGACAATCGTCGACGAGAAGGACCCGTCGAAGCTGATGAGCGCGATGGCGAGTCTCGCATTTTCCCCCAATCTGCCGCCGCTCGCCTCCCGGGTCGCGCCGGAGAAGCGCGCGGCGCTCGCCGAAGCCATCAGGCAGAGCGGCTTTCCGCCGCAGGCATTCGACCGCATGGAAACCTGGGCGGCTGCGTTCATCCTGCTTGGCAACCAGTTCCGGCACATGGGCCTCAAGGGCCAGGAAGGCGTGGAGATCGTTCTGCGCAACGACTTCGCCACCCAAGGGAAGCCGATCGGCGAGCTGGAGACGAACCTTGAGCAACTAAGCTTCTTCGATAAGCTTCCCGAGAACGCACAGCGCCAGCTGCTGGAAGGCTCGATCGAGGAACCCGCGTCGATGAGCAAGGACTTCCAGCAGATGCTGGCGTCCTGGGTGAAAGGCGATGTTGCGGGGATTGCGGCCTCGTTCAACCGCGATCTCTCCGGCTCGCCAGAGCTCCAGCAGGCCTTGATCAAGCAGCGCAATGCCAATTGGAGCAAGTGGATCGAGCAGCGCATGGGCAAACCCGGCGCGATCTTGATCGCCGTCGGCGCGGGGCATCTCGCGGGCCCCGATTCGGTCGTCGATATACTTCAGCGCGATGGCTATCGCGTTCGGCGTATCCAATAGCCGACTCAAGAGAGCCCTTCGGCCTCCATCCGTCGAGAAAAATTGGCATTCCGCGCTTTTCGCTAGACTTTTCTTAAGCGGTTGCGGACCATCATCTCTCGATATCGGGCTGGGGGTCTGATGCGCGTAAGGAGCTGTTCCGCGGGGTTTTCCCGCCACGGAGAAGGTGCGCGAAAGGCAGCTTTATCCGGGTATCCACGGACTCCTTTCGCAACTCACATCCCCTAGGCCGGCTCGCGGACCGGGAGGGTGTGCATGATTGGTGTTTTGGCCGCTGCCGCATTGGCCGCCGCTACTCCGCTGACCGCGGCGCCGGCGCCACCTGCAATCGCGCCGCCGACAGCGATGAAGGCCGATCCTGCGATGTTCGTCGTTCGCGACGCGGACACGACGATCTACCTCTTCGGCACCTTCCACGCACTCGACGGCAATTCGCAATGGTTCAATGAACAGGTGCGCGACGCGTTCGAGAGTTCGAACGAGCTGGTCCTTGAGACCCTCGTTCCCGAGCGCAATGCGCGACCGATCCCGCTCGCTTCCCCGCCTCAGCCGCTGAGGGCTGTCGCACCGTCGGCGTCGTTCCTGGCCAGCACTCGCATGGCCATCAATGCAGGTAAGTCGCAGGGCATGCAGGTCGGCAACGGTGCCGACATGGTGCTTCGCCGCGCCGCCGAAGACGAAGGGAAGCCGGTCGAAGGATTGGAAACGCTGGAGTCGCAGCTCAACATGTTCGTGAAGATGAAGCCTGTCGCAGCGCCGGCTCAGGCGTCGGCCCGCACATCGGCTCCGATGGCCGATCTTTCCAAGTCGATGGCGGAGATGCAGGCGGCCTGGAAACGGGGCGACCAGACGGTCTTTGTGCGGATGCTGGGTGAGCTCGAAGGCGCTTCCCCGGACACCTACCGCGTCATGTTCACCGACCGGAATGCCCGCTGGGCGGACTGGATCCGCGCCCGCATGCAGACTCCTGGCACGGTCTTCGTGGCCGTAGGCGCCGGGCATCTCGCAGGGAAGGACAGCGTCCTGGTCCAGCTGGCGGAACGCGGCATCTACTCGATCCGGGTCAACTGAAGCACTGAAACTTGCGTTTCCGGCGCTCCTGCACTAGGGCGCCGCATCCCTTAGCCATGGTCATCCCTGGAGGCGTGGCGGGGTCTTTTTTTTAATCGGAGAATGCGAAATGAGCGATCAGCTGACGCTGCCCGCCGAAGCGCGCGACGGACTTGGCAAGGGAGCCTCCCGTGCACTGCGCCGCGATGGACGGGTACCCGCCGTGGTTTACGGCGAAAAGAAGGAGCCACTCTCGATCCATGTCGAAGAGAAGCTCCTCAACAAGATTCTTTCGAGTGGCCACTTCATGAACTCGGTCGTGATGATCGATCTGGGTGGCAAGGCGCACCGGACGCTGCCGAAGGCCGTGGACTTCCACCCGGTCACCAGCCGCCCGATCCACGTCGACTTCCTGCGCATCGGCGAGCACACCAAGGTGCACGTCGCTGTGCCGATGCGTTTCGACAATGAAGAGGCATCGCCGGGTCTCAAGCGCGGCGGCGTACTCAACGTCGTCGTCCATGAGCTCGAGATCGTGTGCGACGCTGCGCACATCCCCGCCGAGATCCACATTCCGCTGGACGGGCTGGAGATCGGCGATTCGATCCACATCAGCGACGTGAAACTGCCGAACGGCGTGACGCCCGCTAACACGGATGAAGACTTCACGGTCGCCACGATCGTCGCTCCGTCGGCGATGAAGTCCGAAGAGGAAGAGGCCGCGCCTGCTGGCGAGGTCCCGACCGTCGAGGGCGGCGCTGCGGAAGGCGAGACCGAAGGCGAAGGCTCGGAAGCAGCCGAGGGCTAAGCCTTCCAGCTTCCAAACAACGGAACCGCTCGCCCTTAACGGCGGGCGGTTTCTTTTCGCGCCGCGCTCACGCTAGGGAAAAGCGATGCAAGTCTGGGTCGGTCTTGGAAATCCCGGTGCGAAATATTCGCTCCACCGGCACAATGTCGGGTTCATGGCCGCCGATATCCTCGCCGAGGTTCACGATTTCGGCCCCTGGCAGAAGAAGTTCCGCAGCCTGATCGCCGAAGGTCACATCGGCCGCAATCGCGTCCTGCTGATGAAACCGCAAACCTTCATGAACGATAGCGGTGACGCGGTTCAGCAAGCGCTGCGCTTCTATAAGCTCGACATGGATGCACTCACCGTCTTCCACGACGAACTCGATCTCGCACCGTTTAAGGTGAAGGTCCGCGTCGGCGGCGGCCTCGCCGGGCACAACGGCCTGCGCTCGATTGACGCGAGCCTGGGCCCCGAATTCCGTCGCGTCCGCATCGGCATCGGCCACCCTGGCCCGGGCCGGAAGGACCTCGTCACCCCGCATGTGCTCGGCAATTATGCAAAGTCGGAGATGGAGGTCCTCAGCGACATGCTCGCAGCCATCGCCGCGGAGGCCGAGTGGCTCGCCGACGGCGACGATGCTCGATTCATGAGCGAAGTGGCCTTGAGGATGCAGCAGTCGGACTCATGATCCGGAAGCCGCTTCAACCTGGACCTTTGCCTCCTGCAGCATGCGCTGGAAGCGCGGATCACCGCGCAGAGGATCGAGATTGCGATCCGCCTCGGCCAGGCTCAGCAACGTCTTGCCACCTCTAGCAAGGGCCGGTTCGAGCAGCTGAAGCGCTTCTTCCTTGTCGTCGAAGAAGGCGAGCACCGGCCAGGCGAGATTGTACCGCATGTACATGTTGTCGGGATCGAGCATCAGTGCGCGACTCATCCATTCGCGGGCGCGGTCGGTTTCACCGACCGCCGCAAAGCTCAGCGCACCGTAAGCGAGCGCCGCCCCGTTATCGGGATCTCGTGCAAGCGCGCTCTGCACGTGATTGATCATGCGCGCGGCGCATTCACGGGCGTGCTCGCGGTCGCCGCGAGCCAGGTACAAGGCCGAAAGCATGCCGCGGCTGTGGAAATCGCTGTCGTCGAGCTCCGTCGCCTTCTCCAGGTGGTGAACCGCTCGATCGAGCTTGCCGTGGCGATAAAATACGCGCGCCGCCTCCTTGTTTGCCTCCCACGAGTGAGGGTTGAGCCGAAGAGCGGTCTCAAGCTCCGCCTCTGCCTCCTCGTGGCGGCCGAGCATCGCGAAGTGCCACGCCCTCGGCAAATGAGCTTCGGCGATGGTGGCATCGAGCGCCAGCGCACGGTTTGCCGCGGCCAGGCCGTCGTCTAGTTCCTCGTTGCCCGTGTAAGCGGAGCGCAGGTTCGCTTGCGCCATGCCCATCAGGGCCCAGGCCTGCGCATAGTTCGGATCGATCGCCGTGACTCGGTCGCAGATTCGGATCACCCGGCGCTCGCGACCGCTTTGCCCGAAATCGCCATCGATCCAGGACTGCCGGGCCATGAGGTAAAGGTTGTAGGCTTCTGCGTCCGCCGTCCCCCGCTTTTCAATCGCCTTCTTCTCTTTCGGCAGCAGCTTGATCTTCAGGGCATCGACGATCGCTTCGCTGATCTCGTCCTGGATCGCGAAAATGTCGGTAAGATCGCGGTCGAAGCGCTCCGCCCAAATATGATCGCCGCTTGTCCCGTCAATCAGCTGCGCAGTGATGCGAACGCGGTTCCCTGCCTTGCGTACGCTACCCTCGAGCACGTGACTGACGCCGAGCTTCACCGCGATTTCACAGACATTCACCGACTGCCCCTTGAACGTGAAAGCCGTGTTGCGGGCGGTGACCGCAAGCGCCGACACTTTGGACAGGTCCGTCGTGATGTCCTCACTGATGCCATCGCTGAAATAATCCTGCTCGGCCTCACCGCTCATGTTTGCGAATGGCAGCACGCAGATGGAGACTTGGTTGCGGGCTGGACGGCGAGGCACCGTTCGGGAAGCGGTGACTGATCCAGCGAGGGCTTCGACACTCGCCGCAAGCTTGCGCCAGCCGGCAGCGGCGAGCTCGCCGCTCCAGTTGCTGAAATCCGCACATTGAATCTGATTGAACGGCATCGGCGGAATCGTTCCGTCGAGACTTGCCTGGACGAGTGTGCCGGCGGTTCTCGCAGCATCCGCTTCCGCCTTAACCCACTGTGATTGCACAGCTTGAGCCGACCACAACACCACGACAGCATTGGCGGATTTGAGGCGCTCTTCGATGACGTCTGCGTAGGCACGATGAGCCGGGAGCTCATCGTCGCGCCACACGGTATGTCCAGTGCCTCGCAGCGCATCCGCAATTCGTTCGGCCTGCCGCTCGTCAGGCCGCGCGTAGGAGACGAACACGTTAGCCATCGAGCCTCCCCTTCCGTCCCGAATATCAGGACTCTACTGGGGAGTCATGGTGCGGAGCCTGTTCGCGACGAAACTGTATGAAGCGGAGATCGCCGACAAGGCCCTGCTGGACGATCTTGGCCATTCGATCCGCACGTTGGCGAGCGATGACGAGGCGGGCCGCCGCTGGTCAAGGGAGCATGGGTACAAGGGCTACACGAGCTATGCCTCGCTCAACGACCTGCCCCGTCGCGATCCTGCGTTTGCCGATCTCGCGAAACAGCTTGGCAGGCACGCCGGATTATTCGCCACGGAATGCGCGTTCGAGCCGGCACGGAAGCCGAAGTTGGACAGCTTGTGGGTGAACATGCTGCGGGCGTCTGGGCACCACAGCGCTCATATCCACCCGCACAGCACCATCTCAGGCACGTTCTACGTCGACGTCCCCGCAGGCTCGGGCGCAATACGCTTCGAAGATCCTCGGCTGCCGTTGATGATGGCTGCGCCGACGCGTAGCTCGGATGCGCCGCAAGATCTTCAGCCGTTCGTCACCGTTCAGCCGCGCTCCGGTCTCCTCCTATTGTGGGAAAGCTGGCTTCGTCATGCGGTGCTTCCCGGCGCAGGTCGAGGTGAGCGGTTGAGCATTTCGTTCAACTTCGCCTAAAGGGCGGCAACTCCCCTCACCTACCAGGACAATCATGGGCTTCCGCTGCGGCATCGTCGGCCTGCCGAACGTTGGCAAATCGACACTTTTCAACGCCTTGACCGAGACCGCTGCGGCGCAGGCGGCAAATTATCCCTTCTGCACGATCGAGCCGAACGTCGGCCGCGTTGCCGTGCCCGATAAGCGCCTCGACGAGATCGCGCGCATCGCCAAATCGGCACAGGAGGTCGAAACACAGATCGAGTTCGTCGACATCGCGGGCCTGGTGCGCGGTGCGTCCAAGGGCGAAGGTCTCGGCAATCAGTTCCTCGCCAACATCCGCGAGGTCGACGCGATCGTCCACGTGCTCCGCTGCTTCGAGGGCGGAGACGTTACCCACGTCGAAGGCCGCGTCGATCCGATCGCGGATGCCGAGACGGTCGAGACCGAGCTGATGCTCGCTGACCTCGACAGCCTCGAGCGGCGGGTGCCCAATCTCGTGAAGAAGGCTCAGCAGGGGGATAAGGAAGCAAAGATCGAAGCCAGCGTGTTGAACCAGGCGCTCGAACTGCTTCGCGCATCGAAGCCGGCGCGTCTTACCCAGCCCAAGGATGTCGAGGAAGCGAAGGCGCTTGCCCGCGCGCAACTGCTGACGGCTAAGCCTGTCCTGTACGTCTGCAATGTCGATGAGGGCGAGGCTGCGGAGGGTAATGCGCTGTCACGGCGTGTGTTCGACAAGGCCACGTCGGAAGGTGCCAAGGCTGTCGTCATTTCAGCCGCGATCGAGGCCGAAATCGCGACGCTGCCTGCGGACGAGCGCGACGCGTTTCTGTCCGACCTTGGCCTTCACGAGACCGGTCTCAACCGAATGATCCACGCTGCCTATGAGCTGCTGGGCCTGCTCACCTTCTACACCGCTGGCCCAAAGGAAGCCCGCGCCTGGACGGTCCATCGCGGCGCGCGGGCGCCTGAGGCCGCCGGAGAGATCCACACCGACTTCGAGCGTGGCTTCATCCGGGCCGAGACGATCGCCTACGACGACTTCGTCAACTTCGGCGGCGAGGCCGGTGCGCGGGACGCGGGCAAGCTGCGGTCCGAAGGTAAAGATTATGTAGTTCAGGACGGCGACGTGATGCTGTTCCGCTTCAACGTCTAGGGACCGGACGTTCCCCTCGCCTCACGGCACAGCATCCAGCTCAGCCCGGCGGCGATCACAGCACCTACCGCGCTGAGCCACTGCGGCAAGTGGCAGCCGCAAACGACGATTTCGAACGGCCGCACCAGTCGATAAATGTGAACCAGTGCCATCAAGGCGAAAATCGCGGATGCGATCCACGTGAACGGACGATTCATCGGCTCTCCCTTCTGTCGCTTTTTACTCCTTCACCCACGGTTCGGCGATCCTCAACGTGAGGAGTACCCAGAGCATCCCGAACGCCCAACCGCCGATCACGTCGCTGGGCCAGTGAACGCCGAGCATGACGCGGCTAGTGCCAACCAGCAGCGAGAGCAGGACAGCGCCGGCGATCGCCTCGCGCCGCCACCGCCTTCCGAAACTGAGCGTTAGAGCGAGCGTCAGGTAGAAGATCATCGAGCTGGTCGCGTGGCCGCTCGGGAACGACGAAGTCTTCACGACGACGAGGTGCGGATCAAGATCCGGCCGTGCCCGAGCGATCCAATATTTCTGGAGCTCGCTGAGACCACGGCCGATCATCACGATCGCGAACAGCACAAATGGCAAGTGGCGATGCCCGCGATACCAGAGCCAAGCGGCACAGACGACGCTCGCGGTGATGAGGACCGTCGGCTCGCCAAGCGCAGTGAAGACACGTGCGATGAGGACGCGCGCCGGATGCCCGCCTGCATAGAGCGCGCGATAGATCTCCTGGTCGAGTGGGCCCCCGCCCCAGAGCAACATGGCCAGCCAGATCGCCATGAGCGCGAGTACGATTGCAGAGTAACGGATTTGCGCGCGCACCATGGAGGTCATGCGTCTTTCAACTAAGGACGGATGCGGCGAGGTTCATCATACTTCCAAGTGCCTACCCATAAGACTAGCTCCCTGAGAAGCCGGGTCGCTGTCAGCTAGCCGACGCAAGCTGCCCCGCTCTCGCCTCCAGTCGCCGCAAACGTCGAAGAAACAATGGCTTAGCGGCGTTCAGCGCCCAACCCGTCCATCCGAGGCGGAAAAAGGGAGGACGCTTCGTGATGCCTTTCACGAGCGTCCGATTTCTCGTGCACTCACATGGAGGTATGTATGCGTAAGATCTTGTTTGCCGCCGCTGCTCTCGCGGCAGTCGCCACGCCCGTCGCTGCCCAGACCAACGCCGGAAGCGGCAATGGCCTTGTTGCCGTGAACGTCCAGAACGTCGATATCCTGAAGAACTTCCTGAACGACAGCCAGGTGTCCGCGCTTAACAACGTCACGGTACCTGTCCAAGTCAACGTGCCGGTGGGCGTTGCCGCCAATGTTTGCGGCGTCGATGCGAACGTCCTCGCGCATCAGCGCAAGGGCGCGGATCCGGTGACCTGCACCGCTCGCAACGGATCGAAGGCGCTTGCGAACGCATTCGCTGCCCAGCAGCTGAACCAGACCAAGTAACCGCCTCCACGGCGGTACCAGGAGCCCG
>Ga0308173_10000273_pt1 | contig 20528 bp, 21 predicted proteins | sample PhyPR1_FD_203716 | JGI IMG/M metagenome (GOLD analysis project Ga0308173, IMG submission 203716) | Soil microbial communities from UC Gill Tract Community Farm, Albany, California, United States - DLSLS.P.R1 | ecosystem: Environmental > Terrestrial > Soil > Agricultural land | place: USA... | reverse complement strand
ACAAGCGTGAGATGTTCATGCTCGTCGTGCTCGCGCTGTTCACGCTGTACATGGGCTTGCATCCGAAGCCCTTCACCGATGTCATGCACGAGTCGGTGGCAAACCTGCTCTCCCACGTCGCGCAGTCCAAGCTGCCGCTGGCCCAGTAACGCCGTGCGGAGGAACTAAAAGATCATGCAAAACGCCCCTATGAGTGTCCTGTTGCCCGACGGCATCCTGATGGCCGCGGTCGTCGTGGCCTGGCTGAACGACACGATTTTCGGTCCGTCGAGCCGTCGCGTCACGTATCTGATCGCGGTGTTGTCGACAATCGTCGTCGGCCTGTGGTTCACCTTCACTGCGCTCGACCCGACGCCGCACTACTTCTTCTCGCGCATGTATATCGTCGATCCGTTCGCGAGCGCGATGAAGGCGGTGGTGACGCTCGGCTACGCGGTGACGGTCATATATTCGCGCAAGTATCTGGAAGACCGCGACTTGTTCCGCGGCGATTTCTTCCTGCTCGGGCTGTTTTCGCTGCTCGGCCAGTGCGTGATGATTTCGGGCAACAACTTCCTCACGCTGTATCTCGGCCTCGAACTGATGTCGCTGTCGCTGTACGCGGTCATCGCGCTGCGCAAGGACGCGCCGCAGGCGAACGAATCGGCCATGAAGTACTACGTGCTCGGAGCGCTCGCGTCCGGTTTCCTGCTCTACGGCATTTCCATGCTGTACGGCGCGACCGGCTCGCTCGAACTGAACGAAGTGCTGAAGGCCGTGGCTTCGGGCCACATCAACGACGCGGTGTTGCTCTTCGGCGTGATCTTCATCGTCGCGGGCGTAGCGTTCAAGATGGGCGCAGTGCCGTTCCATATGTGGGTGCCTGACGTGTACCAGGGCGCGCCGACCGCCATGACGCTGCTCACCGGCGGCGGCCCGAAGGTCGCGGCATTCGCCTGGGGCCTGCGTTTCCTGGTCATGGGCCTGCTGCCGTTCGCGGTCGATTGGCAGGAGATGCTCGTGATTCTCGCGGCGCTGTCGCTGATCGTCGGCAACGTGACGGGTATTGTGCAGAAGAACATCAAGCGGATGCTGGCGTACTCGGCCATCTCGAACATGGGCTTCGTGCTGCTCGGCCTGCTCTCCGGCGTGGTTGACGGCAAGGTGACGGGCGCGGCGGGCGCCTATAGCTCGGCGATGTTCTACAGCATCATCTATCTCGTGACGACGCTCGGCACGTTCGGCGTGGTGATGCTGCTCGCGCGCCGCGACTTTGAAGCCGAGATGATCGACGACTTCAAGGGCCTCAATCAGCGTAGCCCGGTCTTCGCGTTCGTGATGATGGTCATGATGTTCTCGCTCGCGGGCATTCCGCCGACGGTCGGCTTTTACGCGAAGCTCGCCGTGCTCGAAGCGACGATGAACGCCGGTCTGACGTGGCTCGCCGTACTCGCTGTGCTGACCTCGCTCGTGGGCGCGTTCTACTACCTGCGCATCGTGAAGCTGATGTACTTCGATGCACCGCAAGACGCGTCGCCGATCGTCGCGGACGGGCTCAATCGTTCGTTGCTGGCGTTCAACGGTCTCGCCGTGCTCGTGCTCGGTCTGGTGCCGGGTCCGCTGATGTCGGCGTGCCTGCAAGCGATCTCGCATACCCTGCCGCTGTAATGTCGGCAGCGGGCTGGTTCATCGTGCTGTTGGCGCTCGTCGGCGCCAACGTCCCGTTCCTGAACCAGCGCCTGTTCGCCGTCGTACCGTTGCGGCTACCCGCCGCGACGGGCGCGAGGGCGGCGAAGAAGGGCGCGTGGATCAGGATCGGTGAATTGCTGGTTCTTTATTTCGTCGTCGGTGCGCTCGGCTTCATGCTCGAAGCGCGCGCCGGCAACCGCTTTCAACAGGAATGGCAGTTTTACGCCATCACGTTCAGTCTCTTCGTGGTGCTCGCGTTTCCGGGCTTCACCTATCAATATCTCGTCAAACGCCGCTAATGGCTCGAAACCATTAGCGGCCGGTTTGCTTAAACAGGCATAGGGCTCAAGATGGCCGACCAGATCACCATTCCCGATAGCGACGATGGCCTCATCGAGAAAAAGGTCGAAAGCGTCACGCTCCACGAAGGCAAGTTTCTCACGCTGAAGCGCGATACCGTCGCCTTGCCCGATGGGAAACACGCAACGCGCGAATTCGTCGAGCATCCGGGCGCGGTGATGATCCTGCCGGTTTTCGACGACGGCCGTGTCCTGCTTGAACGCCAGTTCCGCTATCCGGTTGGCCGCGTGCTGCTGGAGTTTCCCGCAGGTAAGCTCGATCCCAACGAGGACGAACTGACGTGCGCGAAGCGTGAACTGCAGGAAGAGACCGGGTACAGCGCGCGTGAGTGGATTTTTCTGACGCGCGTTCATCCGGTGATTTCGTATTCGACCGAGTTCATCGACCTGTACCTGGCTCGCGGCCTGACCGCTGGCGACGCGAAGCTCGATGAAGGCGAGTTCCTCGAAACTTTCATCGCCGACGAAGCGCAACTGATGGCCTGGGTCAAGGATGGCACGATCAGCGACGTTAAAACGATCATCGGCGCGTTCTGGCTGGAGAAGATTCGCTCGGGTGAGTGGCAAGCGGGCGAAACGACGGCGTAGAAGCTGCGGTTTAATGTATTCAGAAAGCGGCCCATTGGCCGCTTTCGTCGTTTTGACGCACGGTGCGGCAAGCGTCGTTCTGCGTGGCACTGGCTGAAGGTCTAAAATCTGGCATCCGTCATGAAGCGGCCATTTTCAGAAATCGTAGTTTATGTACGATCGTTCACAAAACGCGGTTCTGAGATAAACTCCACCGAAACCCATCAGCATGAAGGTCCTCGATTTAAAGTGCTCGCACGAACATCGCTTTGAAGGCTGGTTTGCTTCCACCGAGGAGTTCGAGGCGCAGTTAGCGCGCAGGCTCGTCGCGTGCCCCGTTTGCTCCGCGACAGATGTGAGTCGCATGCCGTCCGCACCGCGGCTGAATTTGTCGTCGGCGCGTGGTGAGGGTCAGAGTCAGGCGCAGCAGGCGAGCGCTTCGCCGGAGGCTGCGGTTCAGGCGCGCGCGCTGCACTTTATTCGCGAGTTGATCGAGAAGACTGAGAACGTGGGCGAGCGTTTTGCCGAAGAGGCGCGGCGCATTCACTACAACGAAGCGCCGGCCCGCAGCATCCGCGGTGTGACGACGCCCGAAGACGCGCATGCCTTGATGGAAGAAGGGATCGAAGTAATGCCGCTGCCCGTGCCGGATGCACTGAAGGAGCCGCTGCAGTAACGCGCGAGCGCGGCGTCTCGGGGTGGCCCCGGCGTAATGAGACACCGCGAGGAGACACCGCGCATGAACCTCAACTATTCCCCAGCGCACGAGGCGTTTCGCGCCGACGTCCGCGCCTGGCTCGAAGCCAGTCTCCCGTGCGCGCTGCGCGACAAAGTCCTGAACCACAAGCGTCTGAACCGCGACGACTACGCGAGCTGGCACAAGCTGCTGGGCGCGCGCGGGTGGTCGGCCGTCGCCTGGCCCAGGGAATACGGCGGTCCGGGATGGGATGCCACGCAGCGCCATATCTGGGATGAAGAATGCGCACATGCCGGTGCTCCGGCCGTGCTGCCGTTCGGAGTGTCGATGGTCGCGCCGGTGCTGATGAAGTACGGCAGCGAGGCACAGAAGTCATATTTCCTGCCGCGTATTCTCAATGGCGCCGACTGGTGGTGCCAAGGCTACTCCGAACCGGGTTCGGGCTCCGATCTCGCATCGCTGCGCACGCGCGCCGAGCGACGCGGCGATCACTACATCGTCAATGGTCAAAAGACGTGGACGACTCTCGGTCAGCACGCCGACATGATGTTCTGCCTCGTGCGCACCGACCCGGAGGCGAAGAAGCAGGAAGGCATCTCGTTCTTGCTCATCGACATGAAAACGCCGGGCATCACGGTCCGGCCGATCATCACGCTCGATGAGGATCACGAGGTCAACGAAGTGTTCTTCGAAGACGTGCGCGTGCCGGTGACAAATCTGGTAGGCGACGAGAACCGCGGGTGGACCTACGCGAAGTATTTGCTCGGGCACGAGCGCACCGGCATTGCGCGGGTCGGGCAATCCAAGCGCGAACTGCTCTTTCTCAAGCGTCTCGCGCTTGAACGAAGCAAGCAGGGCAAGCCGCTCCTGCACGATCCGCTTTTCGCCGCAAAAGTCGCGGCGCTCGAAATAGAATTGATGGCGCTCGAAGTAACAGTGCAGCGCGTCGTGGCGAACGAGGCGAGCGGAAAAGGACCGGGCCCGGAAGCATCGATGCTGAAGATCAAAGGCACCGAAGTCCAGCAGGCGCTGACCGAGCTGATGTTCGAAGCCGTCGGTCCACAGGCGGCCGCGTTCGATCCCGCGTTCCTCGAAGGCGAGCGCGCCACGAGCCTGACTGGTGACGACGATGGCGCGCCGCTCGCCGCGTACTACTTCAATTTCCGCAAGACGTCGATCTACGGCGGCTCGAATGAAATTCAGAAGAACATCATCGCGCAGATGATTCTCGGGCTTTGAGGAGCAACGCATGGATTTCAATTTCAGCGACGAACAGCAGCAGTTCCGCGATGCCCTGCGCCGCTACCTCGAGAACGAGTACAGCTTCGACGCGCGGCAGAAGATCGTCGCGTCCGAGGCGGGCGTCGATGAGAAGCATTGGCGTGCGTTCGCCGATCTGGGGCTTCTCGCGTTGCCGGTGCCCGAAGCGCAAGGCGGCTTCGACGGCGGCCCGGTCGATATGCTCGTCGTGATGCAGGAACTCGGCTGCGCGCTCGTCGTCGAGCCGGTCTGGGCGACGGCGGTCGGCATCGAGGCGTTGCGGCTGGCCGCATCGAAGGGAAGCGTGTTCGCGGGCGAATTGCTCGAACACGCGGCGCGCGGCGAACTGCGGCTGGCGGTCGCGTTCACGGAACCGCACGCGCGCTACGATCTGTTCGACCTGCGGACGACCGCGACCGCGACCGCGACCGCGACCGCGACCGCGACCGCGGCTGGCGGGCAATACACGCTGGACGGCATGAAATCGGTGGTCCAGCATGGCGCGCAGGCCGATTACTGGATCGTGCCGGCGCGTCTGGAGGGCGAGGTCGCGCTGTTCCTCGTCGCGCGCGATGCGGGCGACGTGAACGTCACCGAATATCGCACCATCGACGGCCAGCGCGCCGCGACGCTCGTCTTCAAGAACGCGCCCGCGAGGCGGCTCGACGGCCGAAGCACCGGCGCGGCCACGCTTGAACACATCGCGGATTACGCGACGTTTCTCCTATGCGCAGAAGCGCTCGGCGCGCTCGATGCGCTCAACCACGCGACCGTCGCATACACGAAGGAGCGCCAGCAATTCGGCGTGCCGATCGCGCGCTTTCAGGCGTTGCAGCATCGCATGGTCGATATGCTGATTCACACCGAGCAGGCGCGTTCCATCACCTATCTCGCCGCCGCGCGCCTGGAAAATGCAACCGCCGATTCGGGCGATAACGCCGCCCAGCGCGCCCAGGCAATTTCGGCGGCGAAGGCGCGCATCGGTCAGGCCGCCCGCTTCGTCGGGCAACAGGCGGTGCAGTTGCACGGCGGCATGGGCATGACCAACGAGTTGCCCGTGTCGCACTGGTTCAAGCGCCTGTCGATCATCGGGACGACGCTCGGCGACGTGGATCATCATCTCGCGCGCTTTGCGTCGTCGCCCGCATTTACGAATATTGAAGTCTGACGCCCGATAAAGGACCTACGCATGACCTACAGCTTTGAAGATTTCGAAGTCGGCTCGGCGGTGACGCTCAGCGCGCACACGTTCACGCAGGAAGAGATTGTCGAGTTCGCGAGCCGTTACGATCCGCAGCCGTTCCATCTCTCGGACGAAGCGGGCAGGGCGTCGCACTTCGGCGGACTCGTCGCGAGCGGCTGGAATACGTGCTCGGCGATGATGGGCATCCTCGTGCGCGACATGCTCGCCGATTCCACGTCGATGGGCTCGCCCGGTCTCGACAATATCCGCTGGCTGAAGCCGGTGCGCGTCGGCGACACGGTGCGGCTCACGGTGCGCGTGCTCGACAAGCGCGTGTCGAAGAGCAAGCCGGATCGCGGCATCGTCGCGACGCGCTGGGAAGCGCATAACCAGGACGGCGAGCTAGTGCTGACCGTCGATTCGGCCGCGCTCTTCGGTTTGCGCGAGCCGGACCGGCAAGCAATCAGCGGCCGTTGAAGGCGTATCCGGTGACGAACCCGCGCGCGTGCTGACTAGCGCTTCGCGTACTGCGTCGCGCCGAACAGCACTTCCTTCTCCTCGTCGCTGAAAGGCTTGCGATCGCGCGCCAGCACCTGCACGCCGCGTTCCACGGCCGGCCGCGCGGCGATCGTGTCGAACCAGCGCTTCACGTTCGGGAATTCATCGAGCACGATGCCCTGGTTCTGCCACGAACGCGTCCACGGAAACGTCGCGATGTCCGCAATCGTGTAGTCGTTGCCCGCGAGGTACTGCGTCACGCCGAGTTGCTTGTCCATCACGCCATACAGCCGGCGCGCTTCGTTCGTATAGCGGTTGATCGCGTAATCAATCTTCTCGGGCGCGTAGTTGCGAAAGTGATGCGTCTGCCCGAGCATCGGTCCGATGCCGCCCATCTGGAACATCAGCCACTGGATCGTCGTATAGCGGCCGATGGCGTCGACCGGGAGAAACTTGCCCGTCTTTTCCGCGAGGTACACGAGGATCGCGCCGGACTCGAACAGCGCGAACGGCTTGCCTTCGGGGCCGTCGTTGTCAATGATCGCCGGAATCTTGTTGTTCGGGCTGATGGCGAGGAAGTCGGGCGTGAACTGGTCGCCCGCGCCGATATCGACGGCATGCGCCTTGTATTCGAGGCCGGTCTCCTCGAGCATGATGTGGATCTTGTGGCCATTGGGCGTCGGCCAGCTATACACGTCGATCATGTGTGCTCCTTGTTCGGCAGTCGTAACGCAGCCGCGTTTGGGCGCGTCGGGAGCGAAAATTAGAGCATGTTTGCCGTGGCCGTGCAGGATGCGACGGAGGGCGTCGTGTCAGACGCGCGGCTCGGCGTACTTTGAAAGCTCCAGCTTCGCAATGGCATTGCGATGCACTTCGTCGGGCCCGTCCGCGAGCCGCAGCGTGCGCGCACAGGCATACGCATAAGCGAGCGGGAAGTCGTCGCAGATGCCGCCCGCGCCGTGCGCCTGGATCGCCCAGTCGATGATCTCGCACGCGACGTTCGGCGCGACGACCTTGATCATCGCGATCTCGCCGCGCGCGCCCTTGTTGCCGACGGTATCCATCATGTAAGCGGCTTTCAGCGTAAGCAGCCGCGCCTGCTCGATCATGATGCGCGCCTGCGCAATGCGCTCCTGCGTGACGCCATGCTGCGCGATCGGCTTGCCGAACGCGACGCGCGATAACGTGCGCCTGGTCATCAGTTCGAGCGCGCGCTCCGCCAGCCCGATCAGCCGCATGCAATGGTGAATGCGTCCCGGCCCTAGCCGCCCTTGCGCGATCTCGAAGCCGCGTCCCTCGCCCAGCAGCATGTTCGCGGCGGGGACGCGCACGTTGTCGAGCGTGATGTCCATGTGGCCGTGCGGCGCGTCGTCGTAACCGAAGACGTTGAGCGGCCGATGCACCGTGACGCCGCCCGATTCCGCCGGCACGAGAATCATCGACTGCTGCGCGTGCTTCGGCGCGTCGGGATCGGTCTTGCCCATCACGATATACACCTTGCAGCGCGGGTCGCCCGCACCGGACGACCACCACTTGTGGCCGTCGATCACATAGCTGTCGCCGTCGCGCACGATGCGGCAGCGGATATTCGTCGCATCCGACGATGCGACCTCCGGCTCGGTCATCAGAAAGGCCGAGCGAATCTCGCCGCGCAGAAGCGGTTCGAGCCATTGCGCTTTCTGCGCCGCGGTGCCGTAGCGCTCGATGGTTTCCATGTTGCCGGTATCGGGCGCGCTGCAGTTGAAGACTTCCGGCGCCCACGGCACGCGGCCCATGATCTCGCAGAGCGGCGCGTATTCGAGATTCGTCAGGCCCGCGCCTCTTTCGGATGCCGGAAGAAACAGATTCCATAGTCCTTCGGCGCGCGCTTTTTCCTTCAGGCTTTCGATCAGGCGAGTGGGCACCCACGCGTTGCCCGCCGCGCGATTGGCCGCGACTTCCTCGCTGAACGCGCGCTCGTTGGGATAGATATGCGCGTCGAAAAAAGCGAGCAGTTTGTCGCGTAGCGCCTCCACTTTCGGCGTGTAATCGAAGTCCATGCGGTTGTCTCCCGGCGGTCCGTAATGTTTTATCGCCCGACTTTCTGTGCGTATCGCCACGCGAGTTCGGCCATTGGCCGTGCGCGGCGTCCGGCGTCGACGGCCTGCGCGCTCGCGGCGGTGCCGTCGGTGACGCGCTTCATGATGCCCTGCAGGATCGCGGCGATGCGGAACATGTTGTAGGCGAGGTAGAAGTTCCAGTCTCCTTCGATCGCGAAGCCCGTGCGTGCGCAATAACGCGCGACGTACGCGGCTTCGTCGGGAAGGCCGAGCGCGGCCCAGTCGAGTCCCGCGATGCCGCGAAACTGCGACGGGTCCACATGCCAAGCCATGCAGTGATACGCAAAGTCGGCGAGCGGGTCGCCGAGGGTCGAGAGTTCCCAGTCGAGCACGGCGAGCACACGCGGTTCCGTCGGATGAAAGATGAGATTGTCGAGCCGGAAGTCGCCATGCACGACGCTCACCTTCGACGTCCCGGACGCGGGGATATGCTGCGGCAGCCAGTCGATCAGGCGGTCCATCGCGTCGATTTGCTCCGTCTTCGATGCGACGTACTGCCGGCTCCAGCGTCCGATCTGGCGCTCGAAGTAATTGCCCGGCTTGCCATAGGCGGAGAGGCCCGCGGCTTCGACATCGACGGCATGCAGCGCGGCGATCACGCGGTTCGCTTCGTCGTAGAGTGCGGCGCGGTGCGCTGGCGTCATGCCGGGCAGCGACGGATCCCACAACACGCGGCCATCGACGAACTCCATCACGTAGAACGCGCGGCCGATCACGCTTTCGTCCTCGCACAGCGCGAGCATATGGGCGACCGGCACGTCGGTGGCGGCGAGCGCGTCCATCACGCGATACTCGCGCTCGATGGCATGCGCCGACGGCAAGAGCTTCGCGGCGGGGCCGGGCTTCGCGCGCATCACATAGCTGCGCGCCGGCGTGACGAGCTTGAACGTGGGGTTCGACTGGCCGCCTGCAAACTGCTCGACGGTGAGCGACCCGGCGAAACCCTCCACGTGCGATGCCAGCCACGCGGCGAGCGCGTCGGCGTCGAAGCGCTGCCGTTCGTGCACAGGCCGCGTTCCTTCGAAGGCGGAAAAGTCGGAGTGCTGGTTTGTCTCGTTGTCTGCCATTGTCTCCTCCGTTTTTATCTTGCGTGGCGCGCGATGCCTAATCCTCGCCGCTCGCCTTGAATCGCACGAACTGGGCGTAAAGCAGTTCCATCGTCGTGTTGCGCACGTCGGCGTGAAGCGGCGAAGGCGGCGAATGATTGATCGCATGGACGACCCAGTCGCCGGGTCGATCGCCCGCATCGAGCGCGTTGATGCAGCCCGTCGCCTGCGACAGATGCCCGAAGAACGCGCGCCCGCCCGCCGTGATCGCGTGCGACAGCAGCGCGCGATTGACGCCGCCATGCAGCACGAGCAGCACCGTGTCCCATACGGGATCGGCGCGCAGTCTCGTCATGGCGGGCAAGGCGCGGTCGAGCAACTGGCCGATGGTCTCGCCGCCCAGAAACTGCGTCGCTTCCGGCACGACGCCGTCGAACACCGAAAGGAACGCGCGCTCGATATCGGTCGTGGAAAGATTGGCGAGCCGTCCGCCGCGAATCTCCTGCCACTCGGGCCAGATTTCGATGTTGACCGCCTGGCCCGTTTCCGCCAGCACGCGCTGCGCCGTTTCGACGGTGCGCGGCAAGCCGCTCGCGATCACGCGATCGAAGCGAATGGTCTGCGCGGCGAACTCGCGGCCCGCCGCGCTCGCTTCCTCGCGACCGCGTTCGTTGAGCGGCACGCTTTCGGGATCGATTGCGCGGCCGGTGTCGTCGAAATAGGTCACGTCGCCGTGGCGCATCAGAAAGATGCGCCGCCGCTTCGGCAATTCGTAGTGGGCCATGAGCTTAGCGATAGTTCGGCTGCCGCTTGTCGAGGAACGCGGTGATGCCTTCGAGGGCATCGCCGTGATGAAGCGCATCCACGAAGGAATCGCGTTCCAGATCGAGATGCGCGGCGAGCGGCTGCACGTCCGCCGCGTTGATCAGCGACTTGATGCGCGCAAGGGCTTTCGGCGACACGCTGCCGAGATCGTCGGCCCAGGCGATGGCGGCATCCAGCGCAATGCCTTTCTTGGTCAGCCGGTTCACGACGCCGACCTCATACAAACGCGGCGCGCCGATAGGCTTCGCTTCGAGCAGCACTTCGCTTGCGAGCGTGCGCGGCAGCGCGCGCGAGAGAAGCCAGGAAGCGCCGCCATCGGGCGTGAGGCCGACGCGCGCATACGACATGATGAACTTCGCGTCGTCGGCGGCGACGATCAGATCGCATGCGAGCGCGAGCGAAAATCCCGCGCCGGCCGCCGCGCCTTCGACGGCCGCGATCACCGGCTTCGTCGACGCTCGCAGCGCGCTGATCCATTCCGCGAGCATGTCGATGCTTTGCGCCTGCACGGACGGATCTTTCGCGCGGTTCTCAAGCAGCCGGTTCAGATTTCCGCCCGCGCAGAAGAAGTTGTCCGCGCCCGTCAGCACGATTGTGCGCACCGAGTTGTCGCGTTCGGCTGTGGACAGCGCCTCGATGCCGGCTGCGTACATGTCCGGATGCAGCGCGTTGCGCGCGCCCGGGTTCGACAGCTTGAGCACGAGCGTGGTGTCGCTGCCTGCGGGGCGGTGTGTCAGCAATTCGGCGCTCATCTGAGCTCCTCGGTGTGGGTGAGCGAAAGGCCAAGTTGGGCGCGGCGCGTGAGCCACGGAGAAGGACGGTAGCGTGGATCGCCGAGCGTGCTTTGCATGTTGCGCAGAATCGTGAGGATGGTCGTCGCGCCGAGCGCGTCGCCGAGCGCCAGCGGTCCGCGCGGATAGCCGAGCCCGAGTGTCACGGCGAGGTCGATGTCCTCCGGCGTCGCAATGCCTTGCTGCGCGATGTCGCAGCCGATGTTCACGATGGTCGCGACCACGCGCTGCGCGACGAAGCCGGTCGAATCGCGGATCACGGTCACGGGCACGCCGTCGGCGGCGAAGAGCGCGTGGGCGGCGTCGCGCATCGCGGACGTGGTCGCGGGCGTCGTCATGATCGTGCGGCGCTCGACCGTATGGAGCGGAAAGAGCGTGTCGATAGCGACGACGCGCGTGGCGTCCAGATGTTCGGCGACTGCGGTCGTGGTGGCATCGAAGCCGAGCGGCGTCACGACGATCAGCGAATCCGGCCCGGGCGTGTGACCCGTGTCGATATGGACGGCGGCATTGTGCCTGGCGATCACCTTCAGCACTTGCTCGCGCGCGCCGGGCGCAGCGCGGCTGATCCACACGCGCGCCGGCAACTGCGTGGGCGCGGGCGCTTCGTCGGGCGCCTGCTGCCTGCCATCGACGTAACGATAGAAGCCTTCGCCCGTCTTGCGCCCGATGAGCCCGCCCGCGAGCCGCGTGCCGGTGATCGGCGAGGGCTTGAAGCGCGGCTCTTCGTAGAACTGGTGATAGATGGACTCCATCACCGGATGCGAGACATCGAGGGCGGTCAGATCCAGCAGTTCGAACGGCCCGAGCCGAAAGCCCGCCTGCTCCCGCATGATGCGGTCGATATCCGCGAAGCTCGCCACGCCTTCGCTTGCCACGCGCAAGCCTTCGGTATTCATGCCGCGTCCGGCGTGATTGACGATGAAGCCCGGCATGTCCTTCGCGCGCACCGGCGTATGGCCGATGCGGCGCGCGAGTTCCATCAGCGCGTCGCCGGCCTGGCGGTCGCCGCGCAAGCCGTCGATGACTTCGACCACGCGCATCAGCGGGACGGGGTTGAAGAAGTGAAAGCCCGCGACGCGCCCCGGTTTCGCGCAGCCCGCCGCGATCGCGGTGATCGACAGCGACGACGTATTCGACGCCAGAATGCAGCGCTCGCTGACCACGGCTTCGAGCTCGCGGAACAACTCGCGCTTGATGTCGAGATTCTCGACGATGGCTTCGATCACGACATCGCAATCCGCGAGTTCGTTGGCGGCCTTCGCATCATGAACGCGGGCGAGCGCGGCGTGCGCGTCGGCTTCCTTGAGCTTGCCCTTCGCGACGAGCTTGCCGAGCGTGTCCGACAGATACGCGCGGGCCGCGGCGAGCGCGGCGGGATTCGTATCGTAGAGACGCACGGTCAGGCCGGCGAGCGCCGCGATCTGCGCGATGCCGCGCCCCATCGCGCCGCTGCCGACGATGCCGACTGTCTCGATCTGATATTCCTGCGGACTCATGATGCGGTTCGACTCCTCGATGTTCTCTGTGTTGACCGTCGCGTCCGGCAGCGAGACCGCGCGCTCAGAGCTTGCGTAAGCGATCCAGCGCGAGCGCGAGCGTCTCTTCCTTCTTGGCGAAGCAGAAGCGCACGACGCCGGATTCATGGCTCTCGTGATAGAACGCCGACACGGGAATGGCCGCGACGCCGATCTCGCTCGTCAGCCATTGCGAGAATTCGGCTTCGGGCATGTCGCTGATCGCCGAATAATCGACGCACTGGAAGTACGTGCCATCGCAAGGCAGCAGCGAGAAGCGCGTGCCGGCAAGACCCTCGCGGAAAAAGTCGCGCTTTTTCTGATAGAACGCGGGGAGTTCCAGATACGGCTTAGGATCTTCGAGATAGTGCGCAAGACCGATCTGCATCGGCGTATTCACCGTGAATACGTTGAACTGATGCACCTTGCGGAATTCGGCGGTCAGCGCGGCGGGCGCGGCGACATAGCCGATCTTCCAGCCCGTCACATGAAAAGTCTTGCCGAAACTCGACACGACGAAGCTGCGCTTTGCGAGTTCGGGATAGCGCGACGCGCTCTCGTGCGGTGCGCCGTCGTAGACCATGTGCTCGTAGACCTCGTCGGACACGATCAGCACATTCGTGCCGCGCACGATGTCTTCCAGCTTGCGCATGTCCGCTTCGCGCCAGACGCGGCCGGTCGGATTGTGCGGCGTGTTGATCATCAGAAGGCGGGTCTTCGACGTGATCGCCGCGGCGATCTTGTCGAAGGGCAGCGCGTAGTCGGGCGCCTCGAGCGAAACGAAAACCGGCGTGCCGCCCGCGAGTTCGATAGCCGGCACGTAACTGTCGTACATCGGCTCGATGACCACGACTTCGTCGCCCGGATGCACGCAGCACAGCACCGCCGTGAGCAGCGCTTGCGTCGCGCCCGCGGTTACGGTGATCTCGCGGTCGGCATCGTAGGCTCGGCCGTACAGCGCTTCGATCTTGCGCGCGATCGCCTGGCGCAACGGCGCGGCGCCCGCCATCGGGGGATACTGGTTGTGGCCGTCGCGCATGGCGGACGACACGGCATCGACGATGCGCGGATCGCAATCGAAATCAGGGAAGCCTTGACCCAGGTTCACCGCGCCTTTTTGCGCAGCGAGCGCGCTCATCACGGTGAAAATGGTGGTGCCGACGTTCGGCAGGCGCGACGGGAAGGACGCTACGGGTGACGACTCGTTCGGGGATTCGGGCAATTCGTGCGTGGCGTTCATGGCGATGTAGGTACGTGGGCTGTGCGGTTCGTGTGCAGTGTCAGACAACGTCGGCTATGCGTGCTCGTGCTTCATATGCGGTGACGAACGGCTTCGGCTCGGCGATGCGGAACGTGAAGTCCCGCGCGACGCGCCGCGCGAGCTTCAGCACCGCGCGATCCTTCGAGACCAGCCAGTCCGCGTTCGACGCGTGCGCGAGTTCTAGAAACTTCTGGTCGTCGCGATCGCGGCACTTCGGCAATGGACGTTCGTCCACCGACGCTTCCGGCGCGACAAGCCGCGACAGACGCGCAAGCGTTTCGAGCGCCGCCGCCTTGTCGATTCCGATGCGCACGAACTGGGGATAGTCGAGCACGTACGCGAGTTCGGCAAGACAGCGCGCGTCGATCAGCGCATCGAGCGCGCGGGCTTCGAGCGCGGCGCGGATCGGCCGCGTGGCGGGATCGTCGAACACGAGAATGTCGATCCACACGTTCGAATCGAGCACTACGCGCAAATTTTGAGGCGGCGCGGCGGAATTATCCATTGGATACAATCAGGGGTTTATGCCAATGTCGCCGGCGGGGTGCCGGCGAGCCTCCATGATAATCGTTCTCTCGCCTGCCAAATCGCTCGACTACGAGACTCCTGCTCACATCAGAAAGCACACGCTACCCGAATTCGTCGATGACGCCGCCGAGCTGATCGAAGGCTTGCGTCGACTTTCGCCGCAGCAGATCGGCGGCATGATGGGCATTTCCGATCAACTTGCGGCCCTGAACTTCCAGCGCTATGCCGAATGGTCCAGGACTTTCGACGACCAGAACGCGAAGCAGGCGGTGCTGGCCTTCAACGGCGACGTGTACGAGGGCTTCGCGGCAAAGACGCTCAGTGCAGCCGATCTCGATTTCGCGCAGAAGCACGTGCGCGTGCTCTCGGGACTTTATGGGCTGCTGCGTCCGCTCGATCTGCTGCAGCCGTATCGGCTGGAAATGGGTACGAAGTTTCCGAATGCGCGCGGCAAGGACCTGTATGCGTTCTGGGGCGAGCGCATCACGGCGGCGCTCACCGAGCAGTTCAAGCGGCAGCGCGGCGCGCGCGTGCTGGTCAATTGCGCGTCGGGGGAGTATTTCAAGTCGGTGAAGCCGAAGCTGCTCGGCGTGCCCGTCGTGTCGCCGGTGTTCGAGGACTGGAAAGGCGGGCGCTACAAGATCATCAGCTTTCACGCGAAGCGCGCGCGCGGTCTGATGGCGCGTTATGCGGTGCAGAACCGGATAGACGAACCGGGGGCGCTCAAGGGCTTCGACAGCGAAGGCTACCGGTTCGATGCCAAGGCATCGAACGATACGACTTATGTGTTTCGCCGCTGGATCGCGGAGTGACATGAAGGCATTACCGGGACACGCATCAAGGACATCACCATGAGCATTTCGATTACCAGCAACTTCGACGCGGGCGCGATCGAAGTCATCGACGCGAGCCAACCGGCGGACATCCGTCTGCGCGTGCGACCGGACAGCCATGCGGACTTCGCACAGTGGTTCTACTTTCGCGTGTCGGGCGCGCGCGGCGAGCGGCTCGTGATGACGTTCGAGAATGCGTCGCTGTGCGCATTCGCCGACGGCTGGCGTGATTACCGGGCCGTCGCGAGTTACGATCGCGTGAACTGGTTCCGCGTGCCGACGCAGTACGATGGCGGCGCGCTCACCATCGATCACACGCCGGAATTCGATCGCATTTACTACGCGTACTTCGAGCCTTATAGCGAGGAGCGCCATTCCGAGTTTCTTGGCGCGGTCCAGCAGATGCCGCACGCGACGCTGACCGACCTCGGGCGCACGGTCGAGAACCGGCCGATGTCATTGCTGACGCTGGGGCTCACTGGCTCCGCCGACGCGCGGCCGAAGAAGAATGTGTGGATCATCGCGCGCCAGCATCCGGGCGAGACAATGGCGGAATGGTTCGTCGAAGGGCTCGTGAAGCGCCTGGCAGGCTGGGGCGACTGGTCGGGCGATCCGGTTGCTCGCGCACTGTTCGATCGCGCGGTGTTCCACATCGTGCCCAACATGAATCCGGATGGCAGCGTGCGCGGCAATCTGCGCACCAACGCGGCGGGCGCCAATCTGAACCGCGAATGGATGACGCCAAGCGTGGAGTGTAGCCCCGAAGTGCTGCTCGTGCGCGATGCGATCCGGGCGACGGGTTGCGATCTCTTCTTCGACATCCACGGCGATGAGGCGATTCCGTATGTGTTCGTCGCCGGCTCGGAGATGCTGCCGGGCTTTACCGGCCAACAGGCGAAGGAGCAGAAGGCTTTCGTCGAATTCTTCAAGCAGGCGAGCCCGGACTTCCAGGACGTCCACGGCTATGAGAGCGGCAAGTATCAGTCGGATGCGTTGAAGCTCGCGTCGAAGTACATCGGCAACGAGTACAAGTGCCTGTCGCTCACGCTGGAAATGCCGTTCAAGGACAACGCCAATCTGCCTGACGAACGTGTCGGCTGGAACGGCGAACGCAGTGCGGCGCTCGGCGCGGCGATGCTGCAGGCAATTCTGTGGCACTTGCAGGCTTTTGCGTCCTAAACTGCGACCGGAGTTCGCCTTACGTGAAAAGGGCGTGGCCGTCTCGCGATGGCCACGCCCTTTTTTTCTATGCCGCGCTCTCGAAGAAGCTAGTGTTTCTTCGACGCTTTCTTCGCTCCCGATTTGGTAGACGACTTGCTCGTGCTCTTTGCACTGCTCTTCGTGGACGACTTTGACTTCGCGCCATGCTTGCCCTTCGTGCCCGACGTGGTCCGTGGTTCCGCGCGGGGGCGCAGCGGCGGCACCGGATCGTTCCATGCGAAGGCCAGCATCTGGCTGCCTACATAGCCGCAGCGGAACTTGAGCGGTGTCACTTCATTGTCGCCGTTTTTTGGAACGCCCTGTCCATCCACGGTCACGACATTGTCGACCTTGATGCGCTGTTTTTTTTCGTCGAAGGAGTCGTTCCATGGTTCGATGTTGGAATGCGACGCATCGAACGAGTCAGCCGGGAACTCCACATGATCGAACGCCGATGAAGTGCTGGCGATGAAATTGCCATGCGCGGCGCAATCCGCAATGAGCGGGTTGGCCTTGAGATCGGTCACGAAGTGATGAATCAGTTCATTGCGCTCGTCGAGCGTATCGGCAAAGGCGGACACCGCGCATGCAAGCGATGCGCATACCGCGAACCGGCCGACGAGCCGCAGAAGCCGGCGCGGTGCGTAGTTACTTTCCATCAATTTGGCGCTAAGAAGACACGGGCAAGTAAGATGCCTCGTGTGGGGAAGGAGTTCAATCTTATCGTACTTCGCGCGCGCTTCAGGTTGCGCAAAGTCCGGAGTCGAGGTGCTGGCCGGCGCGTAGACGCTTTGAAAAAGCTTTGGAAAATCGCGCTCGTTAAACGCTCAGACGCGCGGGCCGCGGTCGAGCCGGTAACGGCGCACGTCGTACGTCGTGATCCACGCAGGCTTGTACACCGTGATCAGGATGGTGAGCAGCCCCGTGAATAGCGCTTCGCCGCCGCCTAGCAGCAGCGATCCGCGCGTAAATGCAGCAGGCACAATCACGGGACCGCCGGCGAGCCCCATTTCAAGCAAAATGGTTGCGCCGCATGCGGCCGCAACGGCTGCGGCGGATGCCACGAATCCGTGGCCCACGATGAATGTGAAGAGATTGCGCGGCAGCCATGCGTGCGACATGCGCTGAAGAAGCGTCGAGACCGCAACGGGCACGGCGCCGAACAACAGATATGTGGTTCCGACAGAGAGCCACGAAGCGTCGAGCACAAGCGCGGCCAGCCCCGTGCTCGCGGCCGTGCCGATGAGCGCGAGCCGCCAGTCGAACAATGTCACCATTAGCGTTGCGCCCAGCAAATGAATGACGGGCCCGTCGTCGAACCATGCATTGCATGTCCACAGCACCGTCACTGCGACGATCACGCCGAGCCAGACATGCTGCAGCGTCGCGTCTTGCAGGCGGTTGAAAGGACGCTGCGCCAAGACGAGGGCGAGCAGCCCCGCGGCGGCGATCCAACTGCCGACGGTTAGCCAAAGCGGTAGCGGTGTGTAGAAGAACCCCATGCCTTGCATATTACTCGTTGCACGTAAAACGTGTGCGCAATCAACGGACCCATACTTCCCGATTGTTGCTAGAACGACGCCTCGGGCTGCGCGGCCATCGGCAGAGCGGCGCCTTCTTCGTCCTTCACCAACGGGTACTTTGCGCGCCGCTTACGAAGCGGGATGACGTTGGACTCGCCCAGTGTTGCGCGAATCGATGCTTGCCCCTGGCTGCGTAGCACTTCCAGATGCGAGTTCTGCACACCGTTGTAGATGGCGACGGCAGCGGCACGATTGGTCGCGCCGAGTTGCTGGAAGATGCTTGCAAGGTGGATCTTGACCGTGCCTTCGCTGATGCCGAGCGTCTTGGCGATCATCTTGTTGGTGCTTCCCATATGGACGCAGCGCATGATCTGCTGCTGGCGCGGCGACAAGGTGGGATGAACCCGCACGCTGGGCGCAAGGGCGGCGAGCGCCTGCTGACGGCGGATCGGCAACTCGCGGATGAGTGCGATATCGATGACGTCTGGCGGAACATAGTGTCCGCCGACGAGCACCATTTCGAACGCGCGAAGGATCAGCGCGGGCTCGAGCCTGCGCGGAACGACGCCCATCGCGCCGGCTCCCATCAGCCGATAGACCTGGGCGGCCCCGCACCGGTCCACCATGATGGCGGCAGGAACGGCGGGCGCGCCGTCGAGCAGCGTCTCCAGCTCGCTCGTGCGCATGGCATCCGCCCAGTCGATCACGATCATGCGCGCCTCGACGCGCTTGAGTGCCGAGGCGGCTTGCCGCCAGTCTTTCACTTCGGTGAACTGCGCTTGGCGTGCGACACGGCGCAGCAATGTTTTAAGGCCCGCACGGCGCTCTGCGTCCGAACCCATGATGATAATTTTCATGCTTAACCTCTTGTCAATACATCCGACGCCTATTCGCAGCGGAACGGGACGCCGGCGAATGTCGGCGTCGGCGTGATATTGACAAACTTCGAGCGATTCCGCCGCCTATCCGAACGGCATAGGCGAAAAGCACAAAAAAACCCCGCGCGAGAGCGGGGTACCGTGAGCATTTCTAAAGGTGCGCTGGCGCGATCAATGGAAGTGAGGCTGCGCCGGCTCGGCGTCTTCGGGCATTTCGGCGTGAACGATTTCACCGAGCGGATCAGCGTACAGCGGTACGCCGCAGTCGTCGCAAAATTCCGGTTCGAAGCGCCCGGCATGCCGGCGCACGTCGGTGATGCCCGCCTTTCTCAGCAGTTCGACGATCTCTTCGACGGGGCCGTCCGCGCCTTCGAGTTCCGCCTCGTCTTCAAGGCCCGCCTCGCCATTCTCGCGGCCATAAAGCGGCCAGACGACGCCGTAGATCACATCGTTGCTGCCGCGCCGCGTGAATCCAACGCGATATTCGTCGATGCGGCGCTCGCCAAAGCCCGCGATGACCGCACGCAGATCCTGTGGCGCGGTGCCGAGCGTGTCGAACAAATAGCTGACCGCAGTGCGGACAGTGTGAGGGCGTACTTGCTCGTCGGCATCTCGACATGCCGAATAGTAGGCATCCGGCAGCAAACATTCAAACTCGCAGCCCGGCAGGATCGTCGCGAAGCTCGCCCCGCCCTGGGCGGCCCACTGCTCGAGGCACTGACCGCGTTCCATACGTCCGCCGTTCTCGTCCTCTTGCCAGCGAAAGAACGCCGCGCCGGCCGGAACCAGCGCAACCGCGAGGAGAAAGCGCGGGTCCGCGAGAATCGGCGAGGTTTCGGGCAAGTCGGACAGATTCAGGCGTGCAGCTGGGCCGCCGAGTGCTGTCTGCGTCAACTGTTGAGCGAGACGCGCGGTATCCACGTGATGGCGCGGCAACTGGTCGATGCTGTAGAGATACGGCGCCACGGCCACTCGGGCGCCCGCTGCCAGCACGTGCGCCTGCAACTGCGTGCGCAGGGCGTCGACGGTCTCGGTCTTGAGCGTGCCGGACGGGATCGCATAGCGCGTCCAGGCCAGCACGGGCGCGGCGATCAGAAGGGCTTCGTGCGGGGCGCCGTCGATGTCGATCTTGAACGACTCGCTGTGCGTCTCGGCCATGTCGGCCAATGCTCCGTAAGCGTCGGGATGATTCTGCTGAAGGTGATCGAGCGCAGCGTCAAGCGTGGTTTGGTTGCCATTGCGCACGAGTTTAATGATGAGCGTGTCGAGGCGGGCTTCCCAGAAGCGGTCCTCGACACGGCTGCCCGAGGCGAAAAGCGCGAGGGAGAGACTGACGAGTTTGTCCGCGTCTGGAGGAATACGTTTTGCAGTTCGCGTGCGCATATCAATACAAATCTATTTGGGCGGATAACCTTTGATTGTAGTCGCTCGGCCAGATCTTTTACTGGACGTGTTGGTCGTCGGACGGCGAGGGGTAAGCATGGCCGCATGGGTAGGCATCGGCGTGGCGCGGGTTTCACGGAATTTTTCTGCGAGGCCCTTGCGGTTGGCGCCGGGACTAACTAGAATTCCGTTCCTTCGCGATTCATTGAACGCGAAGGGAAGCGGGATGAGTGGTTTCGGGGGTGTGCTGCGGAGCTGGAAGCAAAGGCTCTCAGGCGCGGTGAACAAGTGAAGTGCTTCAAAAACTTGTTGACACGATCCGAAGCGACGGTCATAATCTCGTTTCTCTGCTGCTGATGCAGCAGACGCAAGACGAAGCGGTACCTGAGCGACGTGAATCACGAAGCGGGGT
>Ga0308173_10000272_pt1 | contig 20534 bp, 14 predicted proteins | sample PhyPR1_FD_203716 | JGI IMG/M metagenome (GOLD analysis project Ga0308173, IMG submission 203716) | Soil microbial communities from UC Gill Tract Community Farm, Albany, California, United States - DLSLS.P.R1 | ecosystem: Environmental > Terrestrial > Soil > Agricultural land | place: USA... | reverse complement strand
GGCACGGCGGCCCGGGCGATCGTCCCGTCGTCGAGGGCGACCTCGACCTCAATGGTGGGGTTTCCGCGCGAGTCGAGGATCTCCCGCGCGCCTACGGCATCGATGCTGGGCACGGGGGCAGCCTAACCAGCTGCCGACGCCAGCGACGACGGACCGACGGTGGGCGCGGAAAGTCGCTCAGGTGGTCGCCCGTGCGGCGGCCTCGGCGTCGAGCTCCCCGGCGTAGCGGCGGACCGCCTCGCGCAAGGCGTCCTCGGCGTCCCAGCCGCGCAGCTCGGCCGCCGTGACGACGGCGAAGAGCCGCTCCCCCAGCTCTTCCGGGCTGCTCGATCCCAGCTCGGCCGGCGCGGGGGTCGACAGCCCGGCCCGGCTCGCGCGCCGCACCAGCGCCGCCCCCCATGCGGCGGCCGGCTGGGACCGCGAGACCCCCTCGGTGGGCGAGCGGCGCTGCTTCTCGGCCTGCTTGATCTCCTCCCAGCCCGCCTCGACCGCCGCCACGTCGCGCGGCCCGACGTCGCCGAACACGTGTGGGTGCCGGCGGACCAGCTTGTCGACCAGGTCGCCGGCGACGGCGTCGACGTCGAACCGGCGGTCCGCGGCCGCCTCGGCGGCCACCCGCGCGTGGAAGACCACCTGCAGGAGCACGTCGCCGAGCTCCTCGCGCATGGCGACCGGGTCGTCGTCGACGATCGCGTCGTAGGCCTCGTGGGCCTCCTCGAGCAGGTAGCCGCGCAGCGACGCGTGCGTCTGCTCGGCGTCCCAGGGGCAGCCGCCGGGCGAACGGAGCCGGTCCATCACCGCCACGACGTCGAGCAGCCGCGCACCGGCCGGCTCCGGGGCACCGGCCACCGCCTCCGGAGCGTCGGAGATCTCGCCGGGCGCCGCCAGGACGACCACGTCCTCGGCCCGGGCGGCGGCCGCGCCCGCGTCCGGGAGGTCGGTCACTGTCCAGCCGTCGGCCCGCAGCGCCTCCGCGGTGCCCGAGGCCCCCGGCAGGGCCACCAGCGGGCGCCCTCCGGACACCGCGCGCCAGCCGGCCGGGCTCAGCAGACCCGGCAGGCGGGAACTGACGGTGACGACGACGGAGACGGGCACCCGCTCAGTGTCCGCGACGCCCCCGCCGCTACCTCACTTGCCCGGTGCCGGGGTGCCCGGTGCGGGCGTCGACGACGACGCGGCGGCGGCCGCGGCGGCGTCGTCCTTGAGGATGTCCACGACGCCCCCGCTCTCGGGCACCAGCTTGCCGTCCTTCAGGACGCCGTACCGCGGGTTCACCGTCACACCGAGGTCCTTGCGGAAGTCGTCGACGATCGAGGCGCCCGCCTGGTCGACCTTGTCGGCAGCCTCCTTCTCCAGGTCGGGCCGCACCTCCTCGAAGGTGGGGTAGACCGGGCCGGCCACGAACGTCACGACCACGCCGCCGGCCTGCGGGACCGGCGTGGTGAACCCGGTGTTGGGCTTGGCCGCGGTGATCCCCTCGGCGAGCACGCCCGGCAGCTTGTCCGCGGTACGGCTCTCGAGGGCCGGGAGCGTGTACGGGCCGGGGTGGGCGGCCGCCAGCGCGGCGTAGCTCGACGGGTCGGCGGTCAGCTGCTTGAGCACCGCGGCCGCGGTGGCGTCGTCCGGCACGGTGATGTAGCCGAAGGAGATCTGCGCCAGGCTCTCCCGGACCTGGGCGTACCGGGCCTGCAGGGCAGCATCGTCCAGGCCCCCGGCCTTGCCCTGGGCGGCAGCGATCTCCTGGCGGACCAGCTGCTGCCGGACGTTCTCGAAGACGTCGTCGGCGCTGATGCCCTGCTGGGCGAGCTGGGCGTAGACCTGGGCGGGGTCGTCGGTGCCCAGCAGCTCGGTGATCCGGGCCCGCACCGCGTCGTTGTCCACGTGGACGTCGAAGCGCTCGGCGGCGGCCGCGTAGACCTCCTCCTGCACGAGGAGGGTGAGCACCCGCCGGGTGAACTCGTCCTCCTTGCCCTTGGCGTAGGCCGCGATGTTCTCGTCGGCCAGGCGCGCGTCGACGGCGGTGTCCAGTTCCGCGACCGTGACCTGCTCGTCACCGACGTAGGCCGCGACGTTCGGGGCGGTGCGGCAGCCCGACAGCCCGACCACCGCGACGGCCAGGAGGAAACCGGTGGCGAGCACCCGGGGCACGCGACGCTTCAGCACGCCCGGAGAATCCCACACCGGGCATGCCCGGTGCCGCAGCCCTTCGGTTCCGGCGCCGCCGCGCCTCGGTGTCGGGTCGTTGGGCCCTGGCGCGACCCCGAGCCCCCGGGACCAGGATCGCTTGCATCCCAGAAGCCCCGACCGTGTCGGTGCCGCCGCGCCCGTGCCGCCGGTCTGCGACTTCCTCCGCGTTCGTCGAACCAAGGGCAGGCCACCATGACCACCGTCGAACAGCAGACCGGCAGCGCGATCCGACCGTTTCGAGCCGCCGTCCCCGAAGAAGCTCTCGAGGACCTGCGCCGCCGCCTCCTCGCGACCCGGTGGCCGTCGAGGGAGCTGGTTCCCGACCGGTCGCAGGGGGTGCAGCTGGCGACGATGCAGGCGCTCTGCCGCTACTGGGCCTCCGAGTACGACCTGCGCCGGTGCGAGGCGAGGCTCAACGCGCTGCCGCAGTTCATGACCGAGATCGACGGCGTGGACATCCACTTCCTGCACGTGAAGTCGCCACACCCGGGCGCCCTGCCGCTGATCATGACCCATGGCTGGCCCGGTTCGGTCATCGAGCTGCTCGAGACCGTGGCCCCGCTCACCGACCCGACCGCATACGGGGGGCGTGCCGAGGACGCGTTCGACCTCGTGCTGCCCTCCCTCCCCGGCTACGGCTTCTCCTCGGAACCGACCGAGCCCGGCTGGGACGTCGGGCACGTCGCGCAGGCGTGGGCGGAGCTGATGCGGCGCCTCGGTTACTCCGGCTACGTGGCCCAGGGCGGCGACGTCGGCGCCGGCGTCAGCGACGCCATGGGACGCCAGGCCCCGGAGGGGCTGCTCGGGATCCACACCAACCTGCTCGTGACGGCGCTCGGCGGCCCACAGCCGTCGAACACCGAGGCGGAACGCGCAGCGGTCGCCGCGCTCGACACCTTCCGGGCGGACGGTTTCGCCTACTTCCTGCAGCAGGCCACCCGGCCGCAGACGATCGGCTACGCGCTGCTGGATTCACCCGTGGCGATGGCCGCCTGGATGCTCGACCACGACACGGACTCCTACTACAAGATCTCCCGAGCATTCGTCGACGGGCGGCCCTCGGGCAACCTCACCCGGGACCATCTCCTCGACAACATCACCCTGTACTGGCTGACCGGAACCGGCGCTTCGGCCGCCCGGTCCTACTGGGACAGCTACGGGGGCGCCGCTCAGGCCGCCGCGGCGGCCGAGGCTCCGCCGCCCGTCACCGTCCCGGTCGCCTTCACGACGTTCCCCGGGGAGATCTGGCGGACGCCGCGCAGCTGGGCCGAGCAGTCCTACCCGACCCTCGCGTACTTCCGCGAGGTCGAACGGGGCGGCCACTTCGCTGCCTGGGAGGAGCCCGAGCTGTTCGCGAGCGAACTGCGGGCCGCGTTCCGCCCGCTGCGCAGGTCACCCATCCCGGAGCCCCGAGGCTGACCCGACCACTCCCCCAGCGAGGTGACCCGATGACCGCAGGCCTGTCCCTGCGCACGGAAGGACGGATGCCGGCCTTCGACGGTGCGACCGGATGGCTCAACTCGGAGCCGCTGACCCCCGAGGCACTGCGCGGGCGCGTCGTCCTGGTGCAGTTCTGGACCTACACCTGCATCAACTGGCTGCGCACGCTGCCGTACGTGCGCGCCTGGGCCGACGCGTACCGCGAGCAGGGACTCGTCGTCATCGGCGTGCACACGCCGGAGTTCTCCTTCGAGCGCGACGTCGAGAACGTCCGTTCGGCCCTCACCGCCATGAGGATCACCTACCCGGTCGCGCTCGACAGCGGGTACGCGGTCTGGGAGGCGTTCGCCAACCACTACTGGCCCGCCCTGTACTTCGTCGACGCCACCGGCCGCGTCCGGCACCACGTGTTCGGCGAGGGCGACTACGACCGATCGGAGCAGGTGATCCGGCAGCTGCTCGACGATGCCGGGAGCAGCACGGTCGATCAGCCGGTCGTCTCGGTCAGGGCCGAGGGCGCGGAGGTGGCGGCCGACTGGGACGACCGGACGACCCCGGAGACCTATCTGGGCTATGCCCGGGGTGGCGACCTGGCGTCTCCGGAACCGGCGGCGCCCGGGAGTCGCCGATACACCCTCCCCGCACGGCTGCGGCGCAACCAATGGGCCCTGTCCGGCACCTGGAGCATCGGGAGCGAGGCCGTCGTCCTCGACGAGGCCGGAGGCCGGATCGCCTTTTCCTTCCACGCCCGCGACCTGCACCTGGTCATGGGTCCGGTGGCCCGCGGCGGATCGGCACGGTTCCGCGTGCGGCTCGACGGACTGCCGCCCGGCGAGGCGCACGGCGTCGACGTGGACGGCGAGGGCAACGGCGTGCTCACCGAGCAGCGGCTGTACCAGCTCATCCGGCAGCCGCTGCCAGTCGCCGAGCGCCGGTTCGAGATCGAGTTCGACGGTCCCGACGTCCTGGCGACGGTCTTCACCTTCGGCTGACGAGCCTCGGACAAGCTGCGGCGGCCACGCAGACTCCAGCCCGTCCCGCCGCTGACCGAGGGCGTGCAGCTGTCGCTGTGTGACCGCACAGAGGGCGGCGACGCCACTCCAACGGGGGATTCGCCGTCCGGGAGCCCCTGCAACCATCGACACATGCCCGTCCTCGGCGTCGAACGAGCCTGCACGACGGGGCCCGCGACCACCTCGTCGACCATCCGTGGCGTCGAGGTGCGGCTCGTCGACCTCGGGTTGGACGGCGACGCGGTGGCCTGCGCAGAGTCATGGCTCACGCCCGCCGAGGTCGCCAGGGCGCGGCGGGGCACCCCCGCCGTCCATCGGCGGCGCGTGCTCCTGCGCGCCGCCCTCCGCTCGGCGCTCGCGGAGGAGCTGGGGACGGATCCGGCGAGCGTGCCGCTCGAGGCCACCGCGGCCGGTCGTCCCTTCGTCGCTGGCACCGCCGTGGACGTCAGCTGCTCGGCCAGCGGCGTCCTGGGCGTCGTCGCGGTCGCGCGGGACCAGCGGGTGGGCGTCGACGTCCAGCGCGTCGTCCCCTGGTCGGTCAGCGTGCTCGACGAGGGCTGGCTCGCCCCCGACGAGCGGCGGGCACTCACCGCGCTGCCGCTCGCCGCGCGGCCCGAGGCCACGACCCGTGCCTGGACGCAGAAGGAAGCCGTGCTCAAGGCACGCGGCACCGGCCTGCTGGACGACCCCAGCACCATCCTCACCTACGTTGGCCGTTCGGCCGGCGTCGTCGCCGGCTGGACGGTCGACAACCTGCCGGTGCCGGCCGGCTGGATGGCCAGCCTCGCCGTCGGTCCCGTGAAGGAGACGTCAGCATGACCCTCGTCAACAACATCCCCGTCCCTGGGACCGGCCGTCCAACCCCTCAGCTCGCCGAGTTCCAGGCCCGGCTCGAGGAAGTCGCCGGCCATGACCTGGGCGACCCCGGCGCGCTGCACACCTTCTCCGTGGAGCACTCCGGAGACTTCTGGCGGGAGCTGCTGCGCTGGTCGCAGCTGCCCTGGTCGGGCAGCGACGAGGTCGCGATGATCGGGGACGACGTCGAGACCGCCCAGTTCTTCCCCGGCGTCCGGCTCAACTACGCCGAGGCGCTGTTGCAGCCGCTGCCGGGCGTCGACGACGACCTGCCCGCGCTCACCTCGGTGCACGCCGACCGTCCCGCCGAGCGCTGGAGCCGCGCCGAGCTGCGGGCGGAGGTGCAGCGGACCGCGGCCGCGCTCGCCGGCATCGGCCTGCGCACGGGCGAGCGCGTCGTCATCGTCGGGTCCAACAACGGTCGCACCGCCATCGTCGCCCTCGCCGCCGCGGCGCTGGGCGCGCCGCTTGCCACCGCCACCCCGGACATGGGTGCCGGAGCGCTGCTGGGCCGTTTCGAGCAGGTCGAGCCGGTGCTGCTGGTGGTCGACCGGACCGGCATGTCCGACGCAACCCTCGACGGGCTGCTCGACGGGCTGCCCACGCTGCGCCGGGTGGTGATCCTGGACGACCGTCCGCTGCCCCCGGCCTCGGTGCCGGTGGACCGGCTCGACGAGCTCCCCGGCACGGCCGAGGACAGCCCCGTCTGGGAGCGGCGGCCGTTCGACTCGCCACTGTTCGTGATGTTCTCGTCGGGCACCACCGGGCCGCCGAAGGCGATGGTGCACGGGGTCGGCGGAACGCTCCTGGAGCACATCAAGGAGCACCGGCTGCACAACGACCTGCGGCCCGACGACGTCTACTTCCACCACTCCACGACCGCGTGGATGGTCTGGAACCGGCACCTGTCCAGCCTCGCCAGCGGTGCGCACGTCGTGGTCTACGACGGGTCGGTCCAGGGTCCGCAGACCCTCTGGGAGCTCGTGGCCGCCCACGGTGTCACCGTGTTCGGGACGAGTCCGGCGTACCTGCAGTTGTGCGAGGACGCCGGCTACCGTCCGGCCGACTCGGTCGACCTGTCCCGGGTGCGTGCCGTCCTGTCGCAGGGATCCGTGCTGGAGAACTGGCAGTACGACTGGGTCGCCGACGCCGTCGGCCCGGTGCGCTTGTGGTCGTCCAGCGGGGGAACGGACATCCTCGGCGCGTTCGTGCTCTCCCACCCGGAGCTGCCTGTGCCGCGCGGGCGCATCCAGATGCGGAGCCTGGGCATGGACGTGGCCGCCGTCGACGACGAGGGCCGCGAGCTGATCGGGCAGGTCGGTGAACTCGTGTGCCGCAACGCGTTCCCCTCCCGACCGCTCGGCTTCCTCCGCGACCCCGACGGCCGGCGGTTCCACGAGGCGTACTTCGTGCAGAACCCGGGGATGTGGACCCACGGCGACCGCATCGACTTCGACGCGGACGGCTCGTCGCGGCTGCACGGCCGCTCGGACGGCGTGCTCAACATCGACGGCGTCCGCATCGGGCCCAGCGAGATCTACACCGTATTGCGCGGCCTGCCCGAGATCGTCGACGCGCTTGCCGTCGAACAGCGCGACCCCCACCGCCGGGGTGCGTCGCGCATGGTGCTGCTGATCGTGCTCAAGCCGGGGATGCAATTTTCTGACGGCCTGGCGCGCGCGATCCGGCGCGCCCTGCGGCAAGAGTTGTCAGCGGCGCACGTGCCGTCGCTGGTGGCCGCCGTCCCCGAGCTGCCTCTCACCCACAACGGCAAGCGTTCCGAGCGCGCCGCGCGGGACGCGCTGAACGGCGACCCGGTCGCCAACATCACCGCCCTGCGCAACCCGGACTGTCTGGTAGCGATCCAGGCGGCAGCCGCTGCGCCCGACGTCCCGCTCGTCGAAGCGCCGGCCCGAGCGGACGCGAAGACCGAAGCCGCGGCCGTCCTCGACGGCGCGCGCCGGCCCTGGTGCGAGGTCCTCGACGTGCGGGAGGCCGAGCCGGAGGACCACTTCTTCGATCTTGGCGGCACCTCCCGCCAGGTCATGAGCCTGCTCCGGAGAGTCAAGCTCGACCTGGGCGTCGACGTACCGCTGCACGAGTTCCTCGCGGATCCCACCTTGAGGGGCCTGGCCGCGGCTGCCGACCGGAGCCGCTCCGCCGGCACCACGGATGTGCCGCTGCTGCGCGCCGGGATCGGTCGACCCGTGTTCGTCCTCGCCGACGCGTGGGGGCAGCTGAACTCCTACGCAGCGCTGGTCGAGCACCTGGACACCGCGCGTCCCGTCCACGGGATCCAGGTACCCCTGGAGCACGAGGGCCGCCGGCGCACGATCCCCGAGGTGGCCCGGGATGCCGTGACCCGGCTGCGGTCGGTTCAGTCGTCGGGGCCGTACAGCCTCCTGGGCTACTCCTTCGGCGGCCTGGTGGCGTACGAGGTGGCGACTCTGTTGCGCGCCGCAGGAGAAGAAATCAGCTACCTGGGCCTGATCGACGTGCGTCCGCCGCTCCCCGCCCTGACTCCCTGGGAGGCGTCGGCCCGGCGGTGGGTCGGCCGCACGCAGACTCTGTTTTCCAGCGAGGGACCCGCCGCCCTGGCCCGACGGTTGCGGCTGCCGGCCGGCCACGGGTCCATGGCCCCCGAGGCCGAGTTCTTCCAGGGGTCCTACGAGACAGCCAACAGCTGGCGGCCGTCGCCGTACGCCGGTCCCGTCTTCTACTACCTTGCCGAGAACCGACCCCCGCTGGTCGGCAACTTGCTCGCCGCCTGGCGCCGGCTGGCCCCGCACCTGCTGGTGACCGAGGTGCCGGGCCATCACGGCGACCACGACGACGAGCGACCCAGCGTGCTGAGCGCGCAGTTCGCCGGTTTGCTGGCCGCCCGCATCTCCGCGACGCTGCACTGACACCTGCCTGGTCCCCGACGCACCCGGCCGGGACCACCGTCAGGAGGCGGCGGCGACCGGCTGGTCGAGGACGGCCTTCAGCAGTGCGTGCACGTTCTCCAGCAGGGCGACGTCGCGCAGCGGGGTCCGGCGATCCGGGCCGACCGGCACCTTGAGGGCGATCGTCTCGACGGCGGCCTTGTACGAGGCGCCGTCGGCGAGCCGGGCGAGCCGCATCTGCTTGGACTCCGGCAGCACCACCGGACTGATCCGGATGGCGCGGCCCTGCAGCGACACCTCGGTGATCCCGAGCGCCCGCATCGCGGTGCGGAACCGCGCCACGGCCAGCAGGTTGAGCACCGGCGCCGGCGGGGCGCCGTACCGGTCGGTGAGCTCGTCGAGCACCGCCTGCGCCTGGTCGTCGGTCTGCACGGAGGCAACTTTGCGGTAGGCCTCCATGCGCAGCCGCTCCCCCGGCACGTAGTCGTGCGGCAGGTGGGCGTCGACCGGCAGGTCGACCCGGACCTCGAGCGGCTCGGCCGGGGCCTCCTCGCCGCCGATCTGGGCGCGGTAGTCGGTGACCGCCTCGCCCACCAGCCGGACGTAGAGGTCGAAGCCGACGCCGGCGATGTGCCCGGACTGCTCCCCGCCGAGCAGGTTGCCCGACCCGCGGATCTCCAGGTCCTTCATCGCCACCGCCATCCCGGCACCGAGGTCGGTGTTGTGCGCGATGGTCGTCAGCCGGTCGACCGACGTCTCGGTCAGCGGCCGCGTGGGGTCGTAGGTGAAGTAGGCGTAGGCGCGCTCACGGCCACGGCCGACGCGGCCGCGAATCTGGTGCAGCTGGGAGAGGCCGAAGGTGTCGGCGCGGTCGACGATGAGGGTGTTGGCGTTCGGGATGTCCAGGCCGGACTCGACGATCGTCGTCGCGACCAGGACGTCGTACTCCTTCTCCCAGAAGCCGACCATGATCCGCTCGAGCTCGTGCTCCTTCATCTGGCCGTGCCCGACGGCGACCCGCGCCTCGGGGACCAGGTTGCGGATCTTCGCTGCCGCCTTGTCGATGGACTGCACGCGGTTGTGGATCACGAAGACCTGGCCGTCGCGCAGCAGCTCGCGGCGGATCGCGGCGGCCATCTGCTTGTCCTCCCAGGCGCCGACGTAGGTCAGCACCGGGTGCCGCTCCTCGGGCGGGGTGAGGATCGTCGACATCTCGCGGATGCCGGTCAGCGACATCTCCAGGGTGCGCGGGATCGGCGTCGCCGACATCGAGAGGACGTCGACCGCCGTGCGCATGCTCTTCAGGTACTCCTTGTGCTCGACCCCGAAGCGCTGCTCCTCGTCGACGATGACCAGGCCCAGGTCCTTGAACCGGGTGGTCGGCTGCAGCAGTCGGTGGGTGCCGACGAGCACGTCGATCTCGCCGGCCGCCAGCTTGCGCACCACCTCGTCGCTCTCGGCCTTCGACTGGAACCGGGAGAGCACGGCGACGGTCACCGGGAATTGCGCGAACCGCTCGGAGAAGGTCTTGAAGTGCTGGTTGGCCAGCAGCGTCGTCGGCACCAGGACGGCGACCTGCTTGCCGTCCTGCACCGCCTTGAACGCAGCCCGCACCGCGATCTCGGTCTTGCCGTAGCCCACGTCGCCGCAGATGATCCGGTCCATCGGGACCGGCTGCTGCATGTCGGCCTTGACCTCGTCGATGGCGCCGAGCTGGTCAGGGGTCTCCTGGAACGGGAAGGCGTCCTCCAGCTCGCGCTGCCAGACGGTGTCCGGGCCGAAGGCGTGGCCCTTGGTCGCCATGCGCGCGGAGTACAGCCGGATCAGCTCGGCTGCGATCTGCTTGACCGCCTTGCGCGCCTTGCTCTTGGTGTTCTTCCAGTCGGCGCCGCCCAGCTTGGAGAGCGCGGGTGCCTCGCCACCGACGTAGCGGGTCAGCTGGTCGAGGGAGTCGGTGGGCACGAACAGCCGGTCCGGCGGCTGGTTCCGGCGAGACGGCGCGTACTCGACGATCAGGTAGTCGCGCTGGCCGCCGTTGACCGTGCGGCTGATCATCTCGATGTAGCGGCCGATGCCGTGCTGTTCGTGCACGACGAGGTCGCCGGGCTGCAGCTGCACCAGGTCGACGGCGTTGCGCCGGCGGGCCGGCATCTTGGCGGCGTCCCGCATGTTCGTGCCGCGCTGGCCGGTCAGGTCGTGCTCGGTGAGCAGCGCCAGCCCCACGCGGGGGAAAGCGAACCCGGACTCCAGGTTGCCCTGCGTCACGTGGGTCATCCCCGCGTCGGGGGCCGCGGCGATATCAGGGACCAGCCGGACGCCGAGGTCGGCCTCGGCGAACTGGTCGGCGGCGCGCTGCGCGGGCCCCGGACCGGCGAAGGTGACGACGACCCGCCAGCCCTCGCGCGACCAGGTGCGCACCTGCTCGACGGCCTTCGGCACGTCGCCGGAGAACCGGTCGACGGTCGTCGCGTCGAGGGTGACGTGCTCCTCGTCGTCCTCGCTCGCCAGCGTGAAGGCACCCGTCGTCCACCACGGGAGTCCCCGCATCCGCGCCGCGGTCTCCACCTCCGCGAGGTCGCGGAAGGACGACGCCCCGAGATCGATCGGCGCCTGCCCTGCCTCCGCGGCCGTCGACCACGACGCCGCCAGGAACTCCTCGGCGGTGCGCACGAGGTCGGCCGCCCGGGTGCGCACCCGCTCCGGATCGCAGACGAGCACGTGGGTACCGCGGGCCACCAGGTCCGTGAGCAGCTGCATCTCACCCGGCACCAGGACCGGGATGAGCGACTCCATGCCCTCGACAGCGATGCCCTCGGCGAGCTTGCCGAGGATCTCGAGCAGCTCGGGGTGCTCGACCGCCAACGCCGCGGCGCGCTCCCGCACAGCGTCCGACAGCAGCAGCTCCCGGCAGGGCGGTGCCCAGAGCCGCTCGGGCCGCTCGTCGAGCGACCGCTGGTCGGCGGCCGAGAAGTAGCGGAGCTCGTCGACCTCGTCGCCCCAGAACTCGACGCGGACGGGGTGCGGCTCGGTGGGCGGGAAGACGTCGAGCAGACCACCGCGGACGGCGAACTCCCCGCGCTTCTCCACCAGCTCGACGCGGGTGTAGGCGGCGTCGGTCAGTGCGCGGGCGACGTCCTCGAGGTCAGCCTCGTCGCCGGGCTTGAGCTCCACCGGGACGAGGTCGCCGAGCCCGGGCGCCAGCGGCTGCAGCACGCTGCGGACCGGGGCGACGAGGACGTCGATCGCGCCGTTGTCGCCGGGATGCGTCAGGTCGCGGAGGACGGCGAGCCGGCGACCGACGGTGTCGGCGCGGGGGCTCAGCCGCTCGTGGGGCAGCGTCTCCCAGGCGGGGAAGGTCTCGACCCGCCGTCCCGGGACGAAGCAGCGCAGCTGCTCGGCGACCTGGTCGGCGTCCCGCTCGCCCGCCGTGACCACCAGGACGGGCACCCCGGCACCGGGCTGCCGAGCGGCGAGGGCTGCGGCGACCAGCGGCTGCACCGGCGGCGGTGCGGTGACGGCGAGGCCCGCCCGGCCGGCCGAGGCCACGACGCGGGCCATGCCGGGGTCGGTGAGGACGACGTCCAGCACGCCGCGCAAGGTCACGGGAGGTCCACTCCTGAGGGTTCCGGGTTCGGAGATCGCCCGCCGACGGCGGCAGGCGCCGTCCCAGGTTAGTCGCCCCAGGGAGGCGTCACCGGACGCCGGGAGCGACCGCTCGGATCCCGACAGACGGACGCGGAGACGGCCGAGGCCGCCTCCGCGTCGTGTCAGTACGCGCCGGACGCGCGAATGACCGCCCGTGCCGTGCGCCAGATGATGGACAGATCGAGGGAGAGTGACCAGTTCTCGACGTACCGCACGTCGAGTTCCACGCTCTCGTCCCACGACAGGTCCGACCGACCGCTGACCTGCCACAGACCGGTGATGCCGGGCTTCACCAGCAGCCGCCGATGCATGTCCGCGCCGTACTGCTCGACCTCGCGGGTCACGTGCGGCCGGGGGCCGACGATCGACATGTCGCCCCGCAGCACGTTGATCAGCTGAGGCAGCTCGTCCAGCGACGACCGGCGCAGGAACTGGCCGACCCAGGTGACACGGGGGTCGCGGCGCATCTTGAACTGCACCTCGTTGCCCTCGTTCATCGCCATCAGGGCGGCCATCCGCTCGTCCGCGTCGATCACCATGCTGCGGAACTTCAGGAGGTCGAACTCCTGTCCCCGCATGCCGACCCGGCGGTGCCGGTAGAAGACCGGGCCGGGGCTCGAGCAACGCACGGCCAGGGCCAGGAGCGCGAACACCGGCAGGCCCGCGACGAGCAGGACCGCGGCCATCGTCCGGTCGAACAGCGACTTGACCACGCGCGGCGTGCCGCGGAAGACCGGCTCGCGCACCTGGATCAACGGGAAGCTCATGGTCGGGCGGACCTGCATCCGCTGGGGCGCCACCTCGATCACGCCGGGGGACACCAGGACCTCGATGTTGGTGCCCTCGAGCCGCCACGACAGGTTGCGCAGGAACTGCCCCGCCGTCTCGCTCGCGGGTGCCACCAGGACCGCGTCGGCCTTGACCTGCTCGAGCGCCGTCACCGCGTCGTCCAGACCGCCGAGGAGCAGCACTCCCTCGCCGGCGAGGAGACGGGACTGCCACGGCTGCGGCACGCAGGCTCCGACGACCGAGAGTCCGGCCGCCTTGTCCCGCCGCAGGCGGCGGACGAGGTCGACGACGCTGGCCTCGCGGCCGATGACCACGACCCTCTTCGTCATCCGGCTGTTGCGGCGGGCGGCGTGCAACCGGGTGCGGAGCCAGAGCCGGCAGACCAGGGTCAGCGCCGTCGCGAGCGGAGCGGCGGCCAGGACGAGCGTCCGCAGGCTGACCTGCGGCAGCGCCGCAGAGGCCACGCTCAGGGCGGACAGCGCCAGCAGTCCCCCGAGCAGCACCCGGCGGTACTCCGATGTCCCGGTCCCGAGCCGACGCTCGGCGTACCCGCCCGCGCCGGCCACCAGGAGCGGCCACAGCACGACGAATCCCAGCGCGGCGGCCACCGATCCCGCCGTGAGGGCGCCGAGTCCGAGCCCGACGGACACCGCGACACCGGCAGCGGCGACGTCTCCGGCGACGAGTCCGACCGTGTAGCGGACGAGCCAGTCCGGCCTCTGCCGGCGACGCGCCGAGAACGGGTCGTAGACCGGACCGTGCGCCGCCTTGTCGGTGCCGCGCCGGTCGGTGAGCGAGTGGACGCGGGGCGGAACGGGACGGATCTGGTGCAGCGGACGGACGGCCGTCAGTCCGAAGACCTGGTCCTCGTCCAGTCCGGACGCCACGGCCTCGGCCGAGAGTTCGGCCGCCCGCGCCAGCTCCGCCTCCTTGTTACGCCGTGCGGAGGCGAGCAACGACATCGAAGTCGCCGGCCCGAGCGACCGCCGGAAGGACGAGCCTCCCGTGGAGTGCCGCTCGTCCCCCATGCCGAACACGTCTGCCTCGATGCTCACGCTGGTCCCCCGTTCCGCCCAAGCGCGATCAAGCACTTGCAGGCGAATTCGGCGCGTGATTTCCCCGCGCCCCCCGTTGACTACCGGTCAAACCCTCCGGCTTTCGTCACACACAGTCAACACGCTTCCCATTTACCCGCCACGATAGGGTGACCCGGTTACTGTACGGAGTCACACTGTGATGTCGGGGCCTTACGGAAGGTCAACTCGTGCGGGGATGAACCTCGTTCTGCGCGGCCTCGAGTCCGCGGCCCACGAGCGCCTCGGCGGCATCGGCGGCCTCGGCGATCAGCAACTCGAGCTCCTTGCGCTCGGTGGCCGAGAAGTCCTTGAGGACGAAGTCGGCGGCGTCCTGACGGCCCGGCGGACGCCCGATGCCGACGCGCACGCGCAAGTAGTCCTTCGTGCCGGTCGAGCGGGTGACCGAGCGAAGCCCGTTGTGCCCGCCTTCACCGCCACCCCGCTTGAGCCGCACGACGGAGAAGGGGATGTCGAGCTCGTCGTGGACCACCACGAGGTCCTCGGCGGGCAGGCGGTGATAGTCCAGCAGCCCGCGGACGGGGCCCCCGGACTCGTTCATGTACGTGAGCGGGCGGGCCAGTACGACGCGTCGCCCGGCCAGCCGGCCTTCCCCCGACAACGCCCGGGACCGGGCGCCCTTGCCGGGCGACAGGCGGATGCCGGCCCGTGCGGCCAGCTCGTCGAGGACCATCGCCCCGACGTTGTGCCGGTTCGCGGCGTAGCCCGGGCCCGGATTGCCGAGACCGACGACGAGGAAGGGGCCCTCGGAGACGCGGGTCTCGGGAACAGCGGAGCTGGGGGCGCCGGCCGTGCCGGCGCCCCCAGCGGTCGAGCTCGCTGTCAGCGGATCCTGCTCAGGACTCGTCGCCCGAGGTCTCGGCCGGAGACTCCTGGGTGGCCTCGGGGGCCTCCTCGGCCTTCTCCTCCTCGGACTCCTCGCGCTCGATGCCGGCCTCGGCCTCGAGCTCGGCCAGCTCGGCCTCCAGAGCCTCGGCGGTCGGGGCACCCAGGAAGCCGATGACGAGCGCCTCGGCGTCGGTGATGAGGGTGGCTCCGCTGGGCAGCACGAGGTCGCCGGCGGTGATGTTCTGACCGGCGGCGCGGCCGGTGACGTCGACCTCGATGCTGTCGGGCAGCTTCGTGGCGTCGGCCTCGATCGAGACGGTGCTCAGCTGGTGGTTCGGGATGGTGTCCGGCGCGACCTCGCCGACGACGACGATCGGGACCTCGACGGTGGTCTTCTCGCCACGACGCACGAGGATGAGGTCGACGTGCTCGTGCACCCGCTTGATCGGGTCGCGCTGCACGGCCTTGGTGAGGGCGAGCTGCTCCTTGCCCTCCAGCACGATGGTCAGCAGGGCGTTCGAACCGCCGTTACGCAGTGCGGCGGCGAACTCGCGCGCCGGCAGCGACAGGTGGACGACGTCCTGGCCGTGCCCGTAGAGGACGGCGGGGATGCGGCCGGCCCGGCGGGTGCGACGGGCGCTGCCCTTGCCGAACTCGGTGCGGGTCTCGGCTTCGAGGCGGAAGTCAGCCACGGTGTGTGCTCCTCAAGAGGTGGATCGGTCTGCGCACCGGCGAACGGGCGCGACACACCTCGAGGGCAGACGCACGTCGATAACGGAGCGGACGACCGCTCCCTCGCCGGGCTGTACCGAGGGTACCCCAGCGCCGGCGGCGGCCCGCTTTCCGGGTGTTTCTCGCGCTCCGAGGGTGCTGCAGAACCCCTGAACCGCGAACAACACCCCAGCAGCGCGGGGTGTCCGGCTCAGCAGCCGACGTCCGCCCGGAACTCGACGGCCCACCCCTGTCGCTCTCGGGGTGTTTCTCGCGCTCCGGGGGTGCCGCAGAACCCCTGAACCGCGAACAACACCCCAGCAGTGCGGGGCGGCCGCTCAGCTGGCGCCGTCGAAGAGGCTCGTCACGGAGCCGTCCTCGAAGACCTCCTTGATCGCGCGGCCCAGGAGCGGCGCGATGGAGAGCACGGTCAGCTTGTCGAACTGCCGCTCGGGCTCGATGGGCAGCGTGTTGGTGACGATCACCTCGCTGACCCGGCTGTTCTTCAGCCGATCGACCGCCGGCCCGGAGAGCACGCCGTGGGTCGCGGTGACGATGACGTCGGCGGCGCCGGCCTCGAAGAGGGTCTCGGCGGCCTTCACGATCGTTCCGCCGGTGTCGATCATGTCGTCCACCAGGATGCAGACGCGGTCCTTGACCTCGCCGACGACGCGGTTGGCCTTGACCTCGTTGGGCCGCATCGGGTCGCGGGTCTTGTGGATGAAGGCCAGCGGGGTGCCGCCGAGCTTGTCGGTCCACCGCTCGGCCACGCGGACGCGCCCCGAGTCCGGCGAGACCACGGTGAGGTCGCGGTCGCCCCAGCGCTGCACGACGTGATCGACGAGCAGGTCGAGCGCGAACAGGTGGTCGACGGGACCGTCGAAGAATCCTTGGATCTGCGCGGTGTGCAGGTCGACGGCCATGAGGCGGTCGGCGCCGGCGGTCTTGAACATGTCGGCGACCAGGCGCGCGGAGATGGGCTCGCGACCGCGGTGCTTCTTGTCCTGCCGGGCGTAGGGGAAGAACGGTGCGACGACGGTGATGCGCTTGGCCGAGGCGCGCTTGAGCGCGTCGACCATGATCAGCTGTTCCATCAGCCAGGTGTTGATGGGCGCGGTGTGGCTCTGCACCACGAATGCGTCGCAGCCGCGGACCGACTCCTCGAACCGGACGAAGAGCTCGCCGTTGGCGAACTCGTAGGACGCCGTCGGCGTGGGGGTCACCCCCAGGTGCCCGCCGATCTCCTCGGCGAGCTCCGGGTAGGCCCGGCCCGAGAAAAGCATGAGGCTCTTGCTGTTCGCCTGCCGGATCGCGCTCATCCCTCGACTATCCCCTACTGATCGGTGTCGGCTCCGGAGGCCTCCGCCCGGCGCAGGGCCGCCTCCGCGGCCTCCGCCGCGGGCGTCCCGGAGCGGCGGCGGCGCACCCAGCCTGCCACATTCCGTTGGGGCGACCTCGCGACGGCCATGTCGCCCGGGGGGACGTCGGCGGTGATCACGGAGCCCGCCGCCGTGTAGGCGCCGTCCCCGACGGTGACCGGCGCCACGAGCATCGTGTCCGAGCCGATCCGGACGTGGTCCCCGACCGTCGTGTGGTGCTTCGCGACGCCGTCGTAGTTGACGAACACGGTTGCCGCGCCGATGTTCGACCCGCGCCCGATGGTGGCGTCGCCGACGTAGGTCAGGTGCGGCACCTTCGAGTCCTCGCCGACCTCGACGTTCTTCGCCTCGACGAAGGCGCCCACCTTGGCCCCCCGGGACAGCCGGGTGCCCGGTCGGAGGTAGCTGAACGGGCCGACCGTCGCCGCGGGGCCGATCACCGCGCCCAGGCAGTGCGACCGCACGACCGACGCGTCCTCCCCCACCTCGGTGTCGAGGAGCGTCGAGTCGGGACCGACCACGGCTCCCGACGCCACCGTCGTCGTCCCTTGCAGCTGGGTGCCCGGCTGGAGCAGGGCATCGGGCTCGACGGTCACCGTGACGTCGACCCAGGTCGTCTGCGGGTCGACCACGGTGACGCCCGCGCGCATGAGGTCGTCGAGCACGCGGTCGTTGAGCGTGCGCCGGCGGTCGGCCAGCTCGCGGCGGTCGTTGCAGCCCAGGACGTCGTCGGGGTCCTCAGCGCGCACGCCGCCCACGGCGGCGCCCTCGGCCACGAGGAGGGCGAGGACGTCGGTCACGTACTGCTCGCCCTGGTCGTTGTCGGCCCCGATCCGCGCGAGGGTTCGTCGCAGGGCGGCCGCGTCGCCCACGTAGACGCCGGCGTTGATCTCCCGGATACCGCGCTGCTCCGGGGTGGCGTCCCGCTCCTCGACGATGGCGGTCACGCGACCGTCGTCGTCCCGCACGATCCGGCCCAGACCGGTCGGGTCCTCGACCTCGGCGGTGAGCACGCTCAGCACGCTGCCCGCCGCCTGGTGCGCGTCCACCAGGGCGCCGACGGTGGCTGCCCGCAGGAGCGGCGCATCGCCGTTGACGATCAGCACCGCGCCCTCGACCTCGGGAACGGCGGCCAGGGCGATCACCGCTGCGTGACCGGACCCGCGCTGTTCCTCCTGGACGACCGGGATCGCGTCGGGGGCGATCGCCCGCAGGTGCTCCTCGACGGCCACCCGGCCGGCGCCCACGACCACGACGGTGACCTTCGCGCGGAGCGGCTCGGCGGCAGCCAGGACGTGCCCGACCAGGCTGCGCCCGCCGAGGGTGTGCAGGACCTTGGGGGTCGAGGACCGCATGCGGGTCCCCTGCCCCGCGGCGAGGACGACGACGGCGGCGAGCGCCTCTGTGCCGGCGTTGGTTTCCTGCGAGCTCACGGATCTCCTCGGACGGCGACGGCTGGTGTGCGCTGGGGGACTCGGACTCGAACCGAGACTGCACGGCTCCAAAGGCCGGCGGGCTGCCGATTACCCCATCCCCCACCCGCGGCACGGGTGGCCACGCAGGCGTCGCCACGGGACGACGCCCGCTCCGGAGCCTAGGGCCGCCCGACGACGCCGGCATCCATCGGCACCCGGCGCGAGCCCCTCGGGCACCGGCCGGCTCGTGTCGCAGAGCTCCCTACGCTGCCGTAGGTTACGGGTACGTAGCCCTGGTGCAGGACGGTCGCAGACCGCGCGCGAGGCAGTCATCCCAGCTCCAGGAGAACTCTTGTCCGCTCCCGCATTGACGCGGCCCATGGCCGCGCCCCGCACCGCCGACCCGAACGTGGGCCTTCCGGCGAACGCGCTGGGCAAGGAGAAGGGCGCGCTCGAGCAGATCGTGCTCTACGTGTTCGTGGTCGTGCCCTTCCTCGCGCTGGCCGCCGTCGTGCCGGCCGTCTGGGGATGGGGACTGTCGTGGCTCGACGTGGGTCTCGCCGTCGGCTTCTACTTCCTGACCCTGCTCGGGGTCACCGTGGGGTACCACCGCTACTTCACCCACGGATCGTTCAAGGCCGTCCGCCCGCTGCGCCTGGCGCTGGCCGCGATCGGCTGCATGGCGGTCCAGGGCCCAGTCGTCCAGTGGGTCGCCGACCACCGCCGGCACCACGCGTTCAGCGACCGCGAGGGGGATCCACACTCGCCGTGGCGCTACGGCGACGACGCCCGCGCCCTCGCCAAGGGCATGTTCCACGCCCACCTGGGCTGGCTGTTCGACCGACGGCAGACCAACGCCGAGCGCTACGCCCCCGACCTGCTGAAGGACTCGGGCCTGCGCGTCACCAGCCGGCTGTTCAGCTTCTGGGCCTTCCTGAGCTTCGCTCTCCCGACCTTCATCGGTGGCCTGGTCACGCACAGCTGGACCGGCGCCTGGTCGGCGTTCTTCTGGGCGGGGCTGGTCCGGGTCGCGCTGCTGCACCACGTGACGTGGTCGATCAACTCGGTCTGCCACGTCATGGGCAACCGGCCCTTCGTCTCCCCCGGCCGCGACCGGGCGACGAACTTCTGGCCGCTGGCGATCCTCAGCGCCGGCGAGTCCTGGCACAACCTGCACCATGCCGACCCGACCTGCGCACGGCACGGCGTGCTCCGCGGACAGATCGACATCAGCGCCCGGGTCATCTGGATGTTCGAGAAGCTCGGCTGGGCGCAGAACGTCAAGTGGCCCGACCCGGTCCGGCTCGCCGCCAAGCGCCGTCTTCCGGAAGCGGCGTCGGCCTGAGCGAGACCTCGGGCGCCGGCATCGGCGGCGCCCCTCGGCCGCGGGTCCGGATGACCGGCGCGCAGCGGCGTCAGCAACTGCTGGACATCGGCCGCGAGCTGTTCGGCCAGAAGGGCTACGAGGCCACCTCGATCGAGGAGATCGCGGCGCGCGCCGACGTCAGCAAGCCGGTCGTGTACGAGCACTTCGGCGGCAAGGAGGGGCTGTACGCGGTCGTCGTCGACCGCGAGATGCAGCTCCTGCTCGACCGGTTCACCGCGGCGCTCGCGACGCCCGGCCATCCCCGCGAGCTCCTCGAGCGCGCTGCCCTCGTGCTCCTCGAGTACATCGAGGACGACACGGACGGGTTCCGGGTCCTGACCCGCGACGCTCCGGTGACGAGCGGGGCCGGAACGTTCTCCTCGCTGATCGGCGAGGTGGCCCGCAAGGTCGAGCACCTTCTCGGGCGCCAGTTCGACTCTCGCGGCTACGACCCCCAGCTGGCCGAGCTCTACAGCCAGGCGCTGGTCGGCATGGTCGCCCTGGTCGGCCAGTGGTGGCTGGACACGCGCTCACCGGACAAGAACCAGGTGGCCGCCCACCTGGTCAATCTCGCCTACAACGGCCTGGCCCACCTCGAGCCCGCCCCGCAGCCGGTCGACGATCCGCAGACCGCCACGGAGCGCTGAGCTCCGGGGCTCATACCAGCCGCGCGCCAGGGACGGGTCCGTGCACGGCGCGGACCGTGCGGAAGACGCCCACCCCGGCCAGTTCGGCCGCCAGCCGGATCGCCGCCTGCTCGTCCTGCGCCAGCGCGGCCACCGTCGGACCTGAGCCGCTCACGAGGGCCCCGAGGGCCCCGGCGGCGGTCACCGCGCGGAGCGCTCGGCCGAGCTCGGGCCGCAGCGCCAGGGCGGGCGCCTGCAGGTCGTTGGACAGCACCCCCGCCAGTGCCGACGGCGGTCCGCT
>Ga0308173_10000270_pt1 | contig 20552 bp, 20 predicted proteins | sample PhyPR1_FD_203716 | JGI IMG/M metagenome (GOLD analysis project Ga0308173, IMG submission 203716) | Soil microbial communities from UC Gill Tract Community Farm, Albany, California, United States - DLSLS.P.R1 | ecosystem: Environmental > Terrestrial > Soil > Agricultural land | place: USA... | reverse complement strand
TGAGTCGCTTGCTGATATGAAACCAATCCAAAATGTGCTCGGCTTCCGGGTTCATGAATTCAGGCAGATCACGGATATCCTCGCCGCCGTCCGTCAGGAAAGTGATCTGCTGATTCATTTGCATACGCTGGCTTCTGAGCAGCTCGAAGAGCCGCCGCTTCGGTTTCTGATCATAGGTTTGGACAAACGCCAGGCATTTGCTGTCACCCTCAACCGCGATGCTTTTGCCGACAATGACCTCGAACCAGCCTTCCGCACGCGATGGTTGATCTTTGGCGTGCACAAACCCGCCATCCAGACCGACCATGAGCGGCGGATCAGGCCGTGGCAGTTGGTTCCAGTCCCGCTGGCATCCTTCAATGAACGCCCACTGCTCTTCGCCCAGTTCACCTTCCATTCGCTCTGCGGTGCATGAGAGCTGCCGGCGCACGCTTCGCGTATTCACTTGCCCGCCGATCGGCAGGAACTCATTCAGGATGTCTACGGTCAAACCGTAGGAGATGAGGGCGGCAAATTTTGTCTCCAGATAGACCAGTTCCGGCGCAGTTCGTTGGGAAAGTTGCTGCGCAAGAGGGCTGAAACTAGTTCTCCCGGCTTCTTGGCACGGACAGGAATAGAAGCGCGGGCTGGGCAGCCCTAACTCGCCGAACAACGTGCGGAAAACAATCTCATGTTGCCCCTTACGAGCAAGCGTCCGTCCGCAATTGCTTCAGCGAGATTGTTTGTCTATGTATTCTGCCACTTGCTCTTGGACCATGGCACGTTGCACATGGCCCAGCATCTGCTTGGCTTCCGCAAGGCTAAGACCGACCGCCTCCGGTTCCAACGAGCGCCGCTCGAATTGCGCCACTTCTTCCGTGCTTACGATCTCGCCAGCATCAGACTCCACGAGTAGTTGCAGCCGGAGTCTCATCTCGCCCCGCCCTGTGGCCATTGCCACTCTGGGTCGCCGGTAGCATACTGCCGAAGACGGCGAATTGCTTTCCGGCGATCAAATCGGTCGAGCCTCAACCAAGTATGGAGCGTCGAAATCTCTTCGACTAGGTCTCGTAGACCTGTGGCGTCTCGCTCGCGCACGCACTCCGAAATTTCATCTAATAACTCCTGCGCCCGCCATGGCGCTTCATCACGGTACTGCTGAAACGCCCAAACCCCACCACAGTCTTCCGGAGGGACAGCTCGTCTCCCGCCAATGCAAACCGGATATGTTCGCATTGGCTCAAGCGGACGAATTCGTTCCAGCCGGATTCGATGTTCCCAGCAGTCCCCGAAGTCATACTCGTACAGAAACCGTTCGTCGGCGCGGAAGCGGAAATCCACCAGCCGGATCTCATCGGCTCTTTGGCCAAAGATCGGTCCACCCATATGGTGCACACCGAATTCTTTGCCATGGATCCGGAAACGATTGAGGTGGCTGTCGCTCCAACCGAAAGCAAGCTGGAGCGCATAAGGTAAATCTGCAATACTCTGGTCGGAACGAAGCAGGAGCCGACGCCAGATTAGCGGGCTGATACCACGTAACCAGACATAAAATTGATAAATCGTTGGGGGAGGCATACTGCCCGCAGGCTATCAACATTTAAATTTTGATGTCAGCCCCCACTTTGCCCCGGTCTCAAGGTTGTAAGCGCGAATGACGGCCCCCCGAGGCCAGGGCCGGCGATAAAAGCGGCATTGCCCCGTATGGAATTAAGCGCGCTGACCGCGGTCATTTCCTCCGGACGGACGAGTTGGGGTGTCATGGCTTCGATCGCTGGTCGATGGACGGAGTTGAGTGCGGCTAGAATCGCGGCGACGACGAAGAGGAGCGGGATGTGAGGACGGGGCAGCAGGGCATTCACCATCAGCATCGCGAGCGCCGCGATCATCAGGGATTCGCAGCCGAGGATAATCTGGCGGCGGTCGAAATTATCGGCGAAGGCGCCAGCGAAAAAGGCGACAAGCAGCATCGGCGCGAACTCGGCCACGCTGAGCAGGCCGACCATTACGGTAGAGTGCGTCAGCTGGTACATCTGGATAGGCAGGACAACGTAGGTCAAGGCCGATCCGAAACCTGAAATCATCTGACCTAAGTAAAGCAGACGGAAGTCTCCAGGGCGTTTAAGGGGTGAGAGGTCGGGGAGGAATTCATTCAGAGCACCCAACTTCGAACGGTTACGCGCCTTCATACGTGCCAATGACCCTTGAGCCCCAAGGAACCGCCCCTCCTGATGGCCCAGTATAGATCTATACTGCCCGACCAGTGAGGATATAAAGCCTGGTACAACGGTTCGAAGACGTTGCCGGCGTCGATGACCGGAACATCCTGCGGGACCGGATCGAATAAGTCGTTCGGAAGCTCGGCTACCGCCGCGAATGGGATCGACAAGATAATGAGGTCCACGCCATTGACAGCTCGACGGGTGTCAGCGGCTGTCGCCTCGATTTCGTTGGCGAACGCTCTGACGTCTTCCAGACCTCTCGCATTCGCGATGCGGAGATCGTGCCCGGCGGCGCTCAATTTCCGGGCCAGCGTGCCGCCGATATTGCCAGTCCCGATGCCTGCGATTTCATTGAGCCACCAACTCAGCATCTGTCTGTATCTGTTCGCGTGCTTGGCCTGGTTTGACGCCAAACCAAATAGAGTACAGAGCGGGTAAGGAAAGGAGGGTGAGCACTGTGCCGACCGCTGTTCCACCTATCAGAGTAAATGCCAGGGAGCCCCAGAAAACAGAAAATGTAAGTGGGACAAAAGCAAGCACGGCTGCTAACGCGGTTAGAATCACTGGCCGCGACCTCTGTACCGTGGCTTCCACCACTGCGCGGAAATCGTCCAGTCCTTCTTCCTTATTTGTCTTGATCTGGCCAATCAGGATAAGAGTGTTGCGCATGAGTATTCCAGCCAGGGCAATTAACCCAAGGATCGGATTGAAACCGAACGGCACATGAAAAATGAGTAGCGTGGGTACGACGCCTACCAGCCCTAAGGGGGCGGTCAAAACCGTCATAGTCAAAGCCGGTAAAGACCTGACCTGGAGTATGATTACGACGAGCATGCAGATAAACATGATCGGAAACACCTTGCCGAGCGCCGTGTTTGCCTTCGCCGAATCCTCGGCATTGCCTCCGGTCTCTATCTTGTATCCGTCGGGCAACTTGTCGATCATCGGCTGAATAGACCTTAGAACCTCTTGAGTTATCTGCGGAGGTTGAACTGAGTCGTCGTGATCGCTCTGAATGGTGATTGTAGTTAGGCGGTCGCGCCGTTTGAGAATCGGGTCTTCTTGCCTGACCACGACCTTGCCCAGCTGACTGAGCGGAATCAGCTTCCCATCATTGCTGGTCAATGACATATTGAGCAGTTTTGTGGGATCCAGGCGATTCGGGCCGGACGTGCGCGCCACGACATCGACAGTCCGGATGTCCTCGCGCACCTGTGTTATGGCTACCCCGGTCGTGAGGAACTGAATCTGTTGACCTGCATCATTCGATGAAAGACCAATTAAACGAAGTCTGTCTTGATCGAGAACAAAATGAACAACCGGAGTGCGTTCGGTCCAATCTTCGTTTGCCTGCCGTACATTGGGATTTGCCTGCATCTTCGCCAGAACCTGATCTGCAATTAGGCGCACCTTTGCCGGGTCGGGTCCCATCACACGGAAAGCAACCGGCCATGGCGAATAGGGACCAAACACAAATCGAACTGCACGAACACGAGCCTCAGGGGCGAGTCCTGCGGCGACTTGGTCCCGAAGACGATTGATGAGCTTGTCTCTTTGCTTCGCGTCGGGCGTCAAAATAATCACCTTGGCAAAATTTGGATCCGGCAGCTCGGGATTGTAGGCCAGCCAGAAACGTGGGCCGCCACCGCCTATATAGGAGCTGACAATCTTTGCTTCGGGTTGCGCTCTTAACCACTTCTCGACGTTAATTACTGTGGCTTGGGTCGCCTCGATACTCGAGCCCCGTGGCAGAGTTACGTCCACCAGGACTTCTGGGCGATCGGAACTCGGAAAGAACTGCTGCTTCACGAGGCCCATTCCCAATACGGCAGCAAAGAAGAGAAGAACGACAGTCCCAGCGATGACGAATTTATGCGCCACTGACCAGACAATTAGCCGGCGTAATCGTTGATAGTTGGGCGTTTCATAGATATCCGCGTAGCCGCCGTCCATAGGAGGAATATTCGGAAGAAGCTTTACTCCCAAATACGGCGTGAACGTGACAGCAACCACCCACGATGTCAACAGAGCGATGCAAACGACCCAAAAGAGATTCCGGCAATATTCGCCGGCGGTTGATGACGCAAAGCCGACTGGCATCAGGCCGATAATCGTCACCAACGTTCCCGCGAGCATCGGCGCCGCCGTATGCCTCCACGCATAGCTTGCTGCCTCGATGCGATCCCAGCCTTCCTCCATTTTGACGACCATCGTTTCGATGGCAATGATGGCATCATCAACCAGAAGACCCAACGAGAGGATCAGAGCGCCCAATGTAATGCGGTCGAAATCTTTGCCTGTGGACAGCATGATCACGAGCGTCGCGGAAAGCGTAATCGGAACCGCTGCGGCAACCACGATACCCACACGCCACCCCAAACTGAGCAGACTGACGAGCATAACCACAAGAAGCGCGACAAAGAATTTGAGCTGGAACTCACCGACAGCTTCATCGATAATGGTCGACTGATCAGTGACCTTTACGAAGCTCATGCCGGCGGGAAGATTCGCCTGGATTCTCTTTTGTTCCGCTTCAAGAGACTTGCCCAATTCCAGCCCGTTGTAACGGTCTCGCATTACGAGATTGAGCATCATCGCCGGTTGGCCATTGTGGCGAATCAGGAACGTAGCGGGATCCTCATAGCCGCGTTTTACTTCCGCGATTTCAGACAATTTGAGTGTCCTTCCACGGGCGGTAATGGGCGTATCTCGAATCTTCTGCAGGTCATCGAGCGCACCGTCGAGCCGAATGTAGACCTGCTGGTTGCTGGTATCGATAGAGCCGGCCGGCGTCACGGCATTTTGTCGCACGAGAGCCTCGAAGATGTCGCGCGCTCCGACGCCTAAAGTGGCAAGCCGCTGGTAAGAGAACTGAACGAAGATTTTCTCGGGACGCTCGCCGAAGATATTCACTTTCCTGACTCCAGGAACGTGCAACAAATTCTGGCGTAGGGTCTCCGCCTCTCTCGTGAGTAGTCGGGGAGGCAGTCCTGCCGCCTCTAGTGAGTAGACCGCGAAAATCACATCCCTGTATTCGTCATTCAGGACAGGCGGCAAGACGCCTTGCGGAAGCCTGGAGGCTTCGTCCTGAATCTTCTTACGCCCTTGATAGAACTCTTCCGGAACAGCTTCGGGAGGTGTGGAGTCCTTCAGCGTGACAGTCAAAAACGCAAGGCCTGGCCTGGTGAACGTGTCCACATGGTCGTAATACGTGAGTTCCTGGATTCGCTTTTCCAGAGGCTCCGCAACCAGATCCTGCATCTCCTGCGCGGTGGCGCCCGGCCATGCCGCCGCGACAGTAAACACTTTGATCGTAAATGTTGGGTCTTCTGCTCGACCCAGTTGAAAATAGGCGACGATGCCCGCAATCACCAATGCCAATAGGAAGAACAGGGTGACGGACCGTTCTCTAACTGCGAGAGCGGAGAGGTTAAACCCCTTTCCTCCCGCATGATGCTTGTCGATTCTCTGATCTTCGAAGTCGTAAGTATTCATCGCTGGGCCATGTCTTTCTCGTGAACTGCGACCTGCTGTCCCTCGTGCTCGTCCAGTCGAACGTGTTGTCCGTCGTGCAGCAGGTGAGCGCCAAGCGCTACGACTTCTTCCCCCGGTTGGAGACCAGAGCTGAGGTACGTATCTTCTTCTCCGATCTGTGAAATCGTCACCGGCCGAATCGAAACCGTAAGATTATTTCGATTCAAGATCCAAACACCGGGACCAGTACCTCGGTCTGTGATGGCAGCATTGGGAACGGCCAAAGAATTCGCTGCTTCAGGCGTCGCGAGCTCTATTGTGACGGTGGAACCCAGGGGAGCTTGAGCGCCCGCACCTCCCAGCACATATCGCGCTTCGAAGGTTCGTGTAAGCTGGTCGGCCGAGCCCGAGAGCTGTCGCAAGCGCGCTGGAACCGTGGCGCTTCTGCCGAACAGCGTGGCGTGAGCGACGGAGCCGAGAGGAGGCCGCATTGTCTCCGGCAGGAATACGGATGCCTCACGTGCGCCCGCGTGAGCAAGTCGGATGACGGTCTGCCCTGCGGAAACGACCTGACCGGGCTCGCCGAGTGTGTCCACCACAGTACCGTCAGCGTCTGCCAAAAGCACTGAGTAATCCCCCTGGTCTCTCGCGATTTTTTCCTGCGCCTCTGCTGCAGTCAATTGCGCTCGCGCTGTATCGGAAGCCGCTTTGATTTGGTCGTACGTCGAAGCCGAAACGGCTCCCGTCGCTACCAGTCCCCGGTAGCGTGCTTCGTCTGCGCCTGCCTGATCGGCGCGCGCTTTGGCGGCTGCAACGCTCTCGGCCTGGGCAGTGATGGCGTGGGCATAGTCAGTTATATCTATCCGCATCAACGCCTGACCCGCGCGGACATTCTCGCCGACGTCGACCAATCTCCGAGTGATCTTGCCCGAAACCCGGAACCCCAGATCGCTCTGAACGCGAGCGGTAACGACTCCGGTAAACAATTGGCTGGATTCCGACGACGTGGAGGGTTTCGCGATTCGCACAAGTTCCGGCAGTGTGCGTGAATCTTTCTCCTGGCGCTTGGCGCAACCTGCGCCTAAAAGAGCGAGCAACGCGAGAGGAATCATGGCGAAACGTCGCATTGCTTTAGAGCTTGTCGCTTGTGCAGTAAACATATCGGATCACCTCACCATTCGCGCTTTACGGATTCCATCCCCCGCCAAGAGCTCGGAAAGAGCCGACGGCCGCGCGCGCCGCATTCTCGCGTGTCAACGCCAAATCATCGCGCGCTACCAGCAATTGCCGGTCCGCATCGAGCAGGTCCGTCAACGCGATCACTCCTGCCTGATACGCCTCTTGCGATCTGTCTCTTACCCGCTGTAACGAACTGATTTCCCGCACGACCTCATCTTGTCGGGCCTCGAACTGGATGAGCGCATAGAATGAGTCTTCGACATCTTCCGCCGCGTGTAGTACTGAGTTCCGATAGCTGGCAAGAGCTTCGGCATTAGCGCCTCTCGCTTGCTTCACTTCTGCGTCGACACGGCCAAAATCAAACAGTCTCCAACGTAGGCCCGCGATGGCGCCCGGCTGAAAGGTCTTCTCTCGAAAAAGATCTCCCGCATTGCTTGCTTCGTTGCCGAGCAGTGCGGATAGCGAAAGCTTTGGATAATATTCGGCGAGCGCCTGGCCGATGCGAGCGTTTGAAGCGGCCACATGGCGCTCTGCTGCGATAATGTCCGGTCTTCTCCGCATGAGTTCCGAGGGTTCGGCAAAAGTCGGAATGGCAGGGATCGCCGGAATACCCGAAACCGTTTTCAACTCGGAGGCGTACGTGCCCGGCTGCGCGCCCATGAGGACATCCAGGCGATTGAGTTGAGCCTCCAACGTAATCTGAATTTGTGGCACGGAAGCCTTTGCCTGCGCTAATAACGCTTCGGCCTGAGCCAGCTCTCGATCGGAGGCAATCCCGGCAGTCCTTCGCTGCGAAACAAGCTGGAGCAGGTGATCGTCGATCGCTATCTGTTCGTTCGCAAACGCGAGCCGTAGTTGGGCGCCGCGAATCTGTAGGTACGCATCCGCGGCTTCCGCAGCCACAGATATGCGCGTGCCCAGATGTTCCGCCTCCGCTACCTGTACCTCTTCTGTTGCGGCTTCGGCCCCACGTCTCACGCCGCCAAACAGATCGACCTCCCACGTCGCGCTAATTCCCAGGTCCAGATAGCTCTGATTGCGGTCAAATCCCGGAAAAGCGCCCGCAACGCGCCCCACTGGGCTTTCCAGAGATTGCCGATATGAGGTCGATTGCGCAATTAGGGAGCCGGAAGGCTTCAATCTTGCACCTGCCTCCTTCGCCGCAGCGCGGGCTTGCTCGACACGGTGGAGGGAGGCTGCCAGGTCGAGGTTCTGCTGAACCGCTCGCTGCACGATCTTCGTAAGCTTCGGATCTTCAAATCCGGTCCACCATCTGTCAAGAGACGGTGCTGCAGCAATCGTCTTCCGTGCTTGAACGGCGGGAGCGTTGTGGAAGGGTTGAACGTTGGTTACTGGCTGCCTGTATCTCGGGCCAACGGCGCAACCGGCTAGCAACACTGTGATCAGTCCGCAGGCCACTCCGCACGCTGCCACCCAAGTAAGCCGCGACGGTTTCCCGGCCTTACGCCGCGCCAATCGGCACCAGCTTCTTAGAGGCTTTCCAGAGTTGCCCGTTGATGAAATCGGGAGCAAGCCGGCGCAGAAATGCGAGCTGTTTGGCCTGCCCGGGCCGGATCTCCTGCGCACCCGCCTTCAGGGCCGCAAAGGATTGCTTCACCAATTCATCCGTCGTTATCAACTTGAGGCTGCCCTCCGGAAGATCTGCCGTGAGGTCAGTCTTCACGGCGGGTGGCATGAGCTCGATGACCTCTATGCCGGTTTTCTCCAATTGGAACCGCAGTGATTGGGTGTAGGAGTGAACCGCCGCCTTCGTGGCGCTGTAAATTGGTGCGGACGGCAACGGCACGAACGCCAGCGCGGAAGAAACGTTGATCAGAGTGCCCTTATTCGCCGTGAGAATGTCGATGAACGCGGCGGTCATGCCGATTACACCGCCCAGATTGATATTCATCTCTGTCATCAACCCAGCGAGGTCCGCCGCCGGGACCTTGAGGTTCTTGTGGATCATGATGCCCGCATTATTCATCAGCACGTCCAGTTTGGGGAAATCCGCCTTCACGCGCGCCGCAAGGGCCGCGATTTGCGCGGGGTTCGCCACGTCGCTCTGGACAACGTGAAGCTTCGGGTATTTCGCCTTCACCTCGTCGAGCACCGTGCGGCGCCGGCCAGTCACGATGACCTCGTTACCGAGTTCGATGAACTTGAGAGCGAAAGCCAGGCCAATGCCGGCGGAGCCTCCGGTGATGAGAATGGTGCGGCCCTTTAGATTCATAAGATTCCTTTCATTTCGATTCTCATAGAAGCGGAGCGTTTTGGGGCCCCTCACGAGTCTTCTTTCGATCCCGTCTAGTGCATGGGATTATAGATATAATCCCAAAGTCGCAAAAAAATTTCAGAAACTGGCCAAAAGATGATCGCGGGTACTGCCCAACACCCTCTCCCTATCCGCAGGCTCAGTAAAAAGACGCGCCGTCGCCACGGCACCCGCCATCGCACTGAAAATGATGAAGAAGTTGCGCTCCCGCTCTCTTGCGGTCACGCCCGGCATGAACTCCGCCCACCTATTCGTAAGCTCTTTCATCAGGCCGGCAATCCGTTTTCTAACACTCAATTTACTGCGAGCAATCTCCGGCGCTAACGTTACAATCGGGCACCCCGTATCGGGACGATTACAGTGCTCGGGTGAGAGATACCACCGAACGACCTCTTTCCACCTGGTTTCAGGCGGGACGCTCTGCAGCGAGGCAAAGAGCTTTTCACTAAATTCCGCGAAGCCCTGCGCAATACCCTCGGTGAGAAGCTCGTCCTTGCTCCCAAAGTGCTTGTAAAAGCCACCGACGGTCAGACCTGATGCTTTCATTACGCTTGCGACGCCGGGACCGCTCAGCCCCTCAGCACGGAGCTTGCGAGCGGCGTTCCGCACGATGCGATCGCGGGTTTCCTTCTTGTGTTCCGGTTCGTAACGCATATCGGCTGTTTCTTGGATTATACAGGTAATCCCATAGATTCGCCATTCTGCAAGCGACAGCAGGCTGGGGACGACTGACGTCAGGTTCGGCAAAACCTCTGTCGGCGAACGGAGGGTGGCTCCATTGAACGAATTCGAGCCTGGATCGGCCGGGCACGCCGCCAGGTGTTGGCTGATCAAGCGCCCGGAAGTCCGCTACGACACTTGGATTGTGATATCGCGCTATCAGAGATTGGCACCGGCGGGATAAATCCGCGTTAACGGCGATGTGTTTACGAATTCTGTCGAGCGGTTGCGGATGTAGACGTGGTAGCCAGAAACAGACCAAGCAGTCGGCCTCGATCCTCCAAATACCCGAACTTCCCGTTATTCGCAATCAACCCAGGACGAGTATTCAATCCATTGCGGTAACCGCCCCCTTCAGGTCGAGCGACTTCGAAGCGGCAGGGCCGACCAGCCGAAGACAGCGAAATGGAGGCATATTGAACTCGCACTACCGAGCCGGGGTCATCTCAGCACAGCCGACCATCCGGGTCATACAAGGTGGGAGCGCCGTAAGATGAAAGAACGGATTTGAGGAGAATTGTTTTGAATACAGTTTTCTTTTCGTACTCGCATAAGGACGAAAGCCTGCGGGACGAGCTCGAAGTCCATCTCAGCCTGCTGAAGCGGCAGGGCGTTATTTCGGTCTGGCATGACCGGCGCTTGGGCGCCGGAAACGAACTCAACGCAGGCATCAGCCGCGAGCTTGAGCGCGCCGATATCATCCTCTTGTTAGTGAGTCCCGATTTCCTGGCCTCCGATTACTGCTACAGCGTCGAAAGGACTCGCGCCCTTGAACGTCACGATAAAGGCGAGGCCCGGGTGATACCGGTCATCCTCCGGCCTTGCGATTGGCACCATGCGCCCTTCGGCAAGTTACTCGCCCTGCCCCGAGATGGCAAGCCGGTTACGCGTTGGACCGATCGGGATGAAGCCTTTCTCAATGTGATCAACGCGATCCGCACGGTATTACAGCCGGCAGGCCCCAGCACCGCGGCGGCAAGGCCGGTCGGCAATCCGGCCGATACTAGAGATGCTTCTTCGCGCGAGCCTCGTTCGAGCAATCTGCGCCTACGCAAAATCTTCACGGATCATGACCGCGATCTCTTTTTGGAAGAGGCCTTCCAGTTCATGATGCGCTTTTCGAAAACTCTTTGGAGGAGCTGAAGGCCCGCAATCCGGGATATGAAACGGCATTCAAGCGTATCGACGCGACGATGTTTTCGGCAGCGATCTACCGTACCGGGTCGGCCCTCGCGCGTTGTCAGATCCGGTTAGGCGGAATGATGGGAAACGGGATCTCCTTTTCCTACGGAAATGCTCCTTACGAGAACAGTTTGAATGAGAGCCGTCTGTCGAAACCGGAGAACAGGCACTCGGCCTGCGTCCTCTAGGCATGCAGTCATTCGGCGCATCCTCCAAGCCGGGCCATCTCAGTTTCGAGGGTGCCGCCGAGTATTACTGGGAACTCTTCATTCAGCCGCTCCAGCGGTGAGACCGAGAGGATCTGAAAGCGCGGGTAATTTTATGATCCCCAAACTGCTGAGCGATATCGTCGAAGCTGATATTCAGGCTCTTAGAGATGGGGGTGTTCAGGAAGGGCAAACACTTGAGTTTAAGCGGGAACTGCCCGGAACCCGGGATGAAGACAAACGTGAGTTTCTCGCGGATGCCTCGTCATTCGCAAACACCGATGGTGGCGACATAATCTATGGAGTTGCCGAAGAGCAAGGAGTCATAACCGATATCGTCGGTGCATCCTCGCCGGATTTCGATGCGGAGATCCTTAGGCTGGAGAGTCTTATCCGAGACGGCATATCGCCTCGGATGGGGATTACGTCCCGCATTGTGCCTTGCGCCGCAGGTAAACTACTCGTACTTCGCATCGAGAAGAGTTGGATACGACCGCATCGGGTGATCTTCCGTGGACACGATAAATTCTACGGGCGCACGTCGGCCGGCAAGTTTGCGCTGGATGTGAGTCAGCTTCGCACGGCATTTCTCCATTCGGCAACACTATCAGAACAAATCAGCACGTTCCGCGTAGACCGAATCATCGATATCGCGAATGATCGCGCGCCTGTGGCTTTGGTGAAAGCTCCGACCGTGGTCTTGCACCTCGTTCCGTTGAACGCGCTTTCCGAGCAGCCTGAATTTGATGTCGCTGAACTTTACAGAAATCCGTCATTACACCAGCCTTTGAGCGCCTCGGGATGGAGCCAACGCATGACATTTGACGGCATCCTGCTCCACACGCCCGTGGACGGCGAGGGAAAGGTCAGTTCATACACACAGTTTTACAGGAACGGAATTCTGGAAGCTGTGGCCACTTCGCTCTTAGAAACACGTCAGGTTCCTGGACAACGGTTGATTCCACATGTAGTCTTCGAGAGCTCTGCACTTATATACCTGCAGCGATGCTTGCAATCGCTGGAACGCCTGGGCGTCAGACCTCCTGTGTCGGTCATGCTGACGATTCTGAACGTACGGGGTCTCAGAATGGCAATGGGAGCGTTTAGTGATGACGGCGGCAACGAAATTCGGGAGGAGACGTTAATTCTTCCGGGCGCGTTGGCCCCGAACTTCTCAGCGTCGCCTAGCTCAATCCTCCGGCCTATGTTTGATCGGATGTGGAACGCTTGCGGCCTGTTGAGATCTTCAAATTTTGATGAGGCGGGGAATTGGGCACATCGGTGCGGCTTTTGATCAGACGTTTCAATATCAGCCTGAGCGCAATTCGCGTGGTTAGTGAGCCTGGCAGTCCTGCTACGCAAGTAACTCTATTCTCCGCAGAGCGCTTTCACTAAAGCGCTCAGGTTACGTTTGAGGGAGGAGAACCGGGAAATTCGGATCATCAGAACTATGGAACGGCTCCGACGTACATGAATCCTCTCCCTATTCCAGACGAGAAGGTGCTTGCGTTCCGTAGTGGTTCTGCTTACAATTCAGTAGCGGGAGCAAAGAAGGTTGGAGCCTTCTTTGTCCCTAACTTCACAATCGAGGTATCAGCTCGAATGCAAAGCTGTTCGTACTCTAGCATTCTATTTACGTTTGCCTTTTGCGGCACACGTTTCCATTTCCATTCATCAGCGGTTCTGCTCCAGCCTGGCTCTACCTCCTTCTTTTGGAGGGGGATACTTCATGGCTAAGTCGCGAGCGTCTTCGTTCCGGCCAGGCCAGAGTGGCGCCTGTGAAGCCGTCTTATATACCTTTACGGAGTGGCCCGGGAATAGCTGCGCGGGGCCCAGAGTTCTGCAGATTGCCGCTGATGGGTTGCTACAGGCGGCCACGTATATGAACCGGTGGCACCAAGATTTTCGCATTCAGCGAGTGGAGGCGATTGGTCTGATTGAAATGATTTCGGGCTCCCCGCTGGACTGACCATCCGTGAACCCGCTCACAATCGTTTTCGCAAAAAAGAGGCTTTCCCAATCGATAATAGGCCTATTTCCGATCCTTTTAAGAGAACCCACTTTCTTTTAGGCTTCGAGGAGATCTGTGGCGGGAGAACTAATGAGAATTGAGAAAGGGCAGGAATGCGCCTTCTCTCCGGGCCAGGACACGCCTTAATACGGAGGACGTATGCTATGCCGGGAGCTTAGGTGCCCAGAGATTGTCCGATGCTCTGACGGTCTACGTCCCACAGACCATCCTCCCCAAAATTTAATTACATCCCGATACGGTAATAAAGCGAGCCCGGACTTCTCCGGCTTTTTATTTGTCCCTAATCTCTCGGAATGTCCTTTACAGGAGTCCCATCCCTCTGATGCTTTCCCGACAAATCAGAAGCGAGGAGGCAATGAAAAAGGGAAAACGGCAAAATGGCGCCTCGCGAGCACAGCGCATCAGTCCTGGTAGGTTCAGGACTGTCCAGCGGATCCTCTCGATGCGGTCGCGCTGGCCTTTTACTCCTCTCTGATGATCCACGGCTCACAACTGAAATACTGCGCGAGTCACGGCTACCCAAATCACCTGGATCAGCAGGATCAGGAATCGGGCCGAGCACAATCGCGCCCAAAAAGTAATGTTCTAAAGTTGTGAAAAAGAGGGCGCTTTTTATTCATGTATGGGAAACATAGCTCTTTCATAAGCACCCGAAAAAGGAAAAATCAAATTCAGAATGATAAAGCGCACCATGCAGGTCTGCGTACCCCTGTTGTCCGCAGTGCGCGCTACTCCGTCCGGGGGAGGCCAGGACTTACGCGGGTCTTTCGCCTTTTTTCTGTGAGTCTTCTCCTCCCCTTACTACCCCCAGAGGACTACTCGTGCCCGGGGAACCGGGAGTTGCATCGTTCGGGCCGTCCGGCGATGCGAACGCAATGGCCGCCATCGTCATGAGGAAGCGGTAGCCATAGGAACCGGTGTCGTTCGTCGTTCGTGAGTTCTGGTCCCCGGGCCAGACCGGCTCGATGCCGAGCCACCGCACGGTACTGTCACATTGCGGTACGGAAGACATTGTATAGATCTGGAAGGGTGCTGGTGGTAATGGGGCCGAGATGGAATGCTGTTCCAAACTTATGTCAGGCGGCGATGATCTCCTGCCATGTCTCAAATCGACTCTGCCTATCGGCTTGGTAGTCCGCCGCGGAAAGGAGGTGTCGTTTCGGTCGGAAGTGGGCAGCCAGTACGTCATGTATGTCAAGAAAACGTTGCGCATGCTCAGGAGACTTGAAGCGCTTCATTCGCCGCTCGCGTTGCCGAGTCGGCTGATGCGAATTCTCTGCTCGAGTGTTTAAGTACCGACTCTGCCGATGAGCCACTCGGGGCAGAACTATTTTCTTGGCAGCACCATAGCTGCAAAGCTTGTCGGTAACGATCACGCGAGGCCGGCGTCGGCTGGTTTGTAATAGTTTGCGAAAGAAGCGGATAGCGGCAAAACGATCCCGCTTCGGCTGTCCCAAAATATCGATCACAGCGCCATGCTGATCCACGGCACACCAAAGATAATGTTGGACGCCATTGATCTTCAGAAACACTTCATCCAGGAACCATTTGTCACCCAACTTCGGCCGTCTCCGGTTTAACTTCGCTACATAGCAAGCCCCGAATTTGTCGCACCAGCGCCGGATCGTTTCGTAGCTCAACTGCACGCCGCGGAACGCCATCATCAGTTCCACTTCTCGCAGGCTTACGGCAAAGTTGAAGTACAGCCACACGCATTGCGAAATGACCTGTTCCGGAAACCGGTAACCACGATAGGGATTCGTTGACACCCTGTCAGCATCTCATCTGCTCGATGTGACAATGCCCTCTGGACGACCCGGTCCCGCGAAATCGAGCGAAGCTTAGGTCCGTTTGCCTTCGCGATTAATCTGAGACTGCTGGAATCGCTCGATTAAATCGCGGATTTTTATAGCATCCCGCTTACTATGTCCGCGGCTCACGATGGGATCGGTTCCGCCAGTTGAATCAATTTGAATTGTGGACCAGATGAGCCCTGTCCGGATACTCACCGATGCGACTTGGGAAATCGAGATGCTCTCTTCATTCGAACCAATGAGCCGTGGCTTAATGCGGGATACGCGCTGGGGCGTGACTTCGATCCTCAGTGGAAACCAAAGGTTTCCGGCGGTCCAGTGACTTGCCTTGAAAACGTATTTTTCTTCGGACATGAGCAAAAGTTAGACGCTTGAGTCAGCTCTTACGCCTCGCGATGACTATAATACCGGGGCTACAGCATTTGTCGCGCCGGGAGTTCTACAAGGCCCTTTGCATGGCATCCGGGTGCTCCTTCAGAAAACAATGGATCGCACGGTACTGCACTGTGGCGCCACAGATGATGAACTCCCGACGGGGATTGTGCCTTCTTTTCAGTCTGGAAAATCAGCTGAGAGTTGTGGGTTTGTCATGCGATGAGCTGGGCGTCGAGCGCAGAAACTTGTCTGACACTTGGCGGCGAGCGGCGCCAATACACGAACTACATTGTTCTTGAAAAAGGACCATCCTATTACGCTGGTTCTAATGCTGACGGATGCCCCCGGGTGACATCGATCAGGAAAGTCCTGACCAGGCTTCTGTTGAATTTAGCTGCCCTCGTCAACTTGACCATTTGTTGTTTTGATTGAAGGTCATATCATATTCGTTTGCACACGTCAAAAAGGCAAGCGGCATTCCAAGTAGGACTGTGGCTCGGCAGCCTGTTTTTATGGCCTCATTTTGCACACGCCGCGACCGTAAAGATCCGTCCGGTTGAGGTCCATGACGTTCTGGTAAATCCAGGGATGGGGATCGAAACCTTTCAGCGATACAACGGCGATACGCTGAATCCCGGCATCAAATGGTCGGAAGCTGGCCCAACGGAGAAACTCACACCTCTCGCGGAAAAGCCCGACTTTCCAGCTTCGACGGTCGCCTATTGCCGCTGGCACTGGTCCACGCTCGAACCCGTCAAGGGAGAAGTTCATTGGGAGATCATCGATCTCGCATTGCGTGAGGCGAGACGCCATGGACAGCGCCTCGCTATGCGCTTGATGCCCTACGATCCGAAACATCCATTACCGCAGTGGTACCGCGACTCGGGAGCGGCGCGTGCGAACAGCGATTCTTCAAAAGACGGCAAGATTTGGCAGCCGGACTTCAGCGACCCTCTGTATTTCAAATATTGGAGCTCCCTCATCACGGAAGCTGGCAAGCATTACGACGGCAACCCCGATCTCGATAGCGTCGATATCTCCACGGTGGGCTATTGGGGGGAGGGTTGGAGCGATTACATGCCGGCATTCCATGTGCAGCGCGAGTTGATCGATGTCTATCGCAAGGCCTTTCGAAAGACTCCGCTGCTGATGAACTTCGACCAGCCGGAGGCATTGGCATACGGCACATCCCATGGCGCGGGCTGGCGTTTTGATTGCCTCGGCGACCTGCGTCCAGGATGGGCACATATGTTCGATTTCTATCCCGAGCAGATCGCAAGAACGGGAATCCAGGACGTTTGGAAGACTGCCCCTGTCTCGATGGAGACCTGTGGCGTTCCGGAATCATGGTTCCGCAAGGGATGGGATGTGAAGTACATCCTGAAGGAAGCATTGCGCTGGCACGTGAGCACACTCAATGTGAAATCGAGCGCCATACCGAAGCCCTGGAGAGAGGATTTCGAAGAGTTCGAGCGCAGAATGGGTTACCGCTTCGCGCTGCGGCAGGCCGAATGGCAGGACGAAGTCTCCGCCGGCCAGCCGATCGGGTTATCAACCTGGTGGGTGAACGAAGGGGTTGCTCCCGTATACAGGTCCTTTGTGCTGGCATTTCATCTCGGTTCGCCGGTCCATTCTGCAGTGGTACGCACGGACGCGGACGTCCGCAAGTGGCTTCCCGGGGATGCGGTATTTGAAGATCCGGTTTTCGTCCCGGCTGATTTGCCTGCTGGCGACTATGAATTGAGTGTCGCCCTGCTCGATCCGGTCACGCTTCAACCGGCCATCCGGCTTGGCATGCAAGGCAGGGACAGCGATGGCTGGTACCGGCTCGGCAAGATTCATGTCAAAGCAGAAAGGTGACTTGCGGCAGCTTACGGCTGCTCCATAGATGTCTTCCTGGGTGCATTCTTTTCCTGAAGCTTGATTTGCGCCTGATCCTGCGCCGGTTGTCCGCAGTCAAGTCTCAATTGGTCGTCGAATCAGTAACCTGGCACATTCGGCCTAACCTTGTTACGGGACCTGCTTACTTGGATCAAGGTTCTTGTAACGTGGAGTAACATTCGAATCTGTGACGACGTAAGCGACTGACTCTGCTTGTCGATAGGGTTTTGACTACGGACACCCAACCGGTGTAGGTTGCCAGTGAACCGCAGCTTCGGGAAGGCGTATACCGGCGATGTCCTTACGGTCGGCATCTATTTCCTTTCCGGAGCGTTCGCCTGCTAACGGAACCCCGCAAAACGCGCTCTAACGGTCGAGGAGAAAACACCGATGAAATGCGCCATACCTGCTATTGCCGCGTTTCTGGGCTTACTGGCCCCAGCGCTGGCGCAAAATTACCCCGACCGGAATAACCAGCCATACCAAGACTCGGGAAATCACGACCGCAGCTACCGTCGTGATCAAAATAGCAACTATCCAGACACCATTCCGTCAGGCACGCGAATCAACGTACGGACAAACGATACGATCGACGTTCGCAGCCACGCCGATAACCGCATTTATGCCGGCACCATCGCCGAAGATGTCGTCGGAGAGAACGGAAGGGTGCTGATCCCAAGAGGTGCGAACGCCGAACTCATCGTCACAAACGTGAATAATAACGAAGAATCTGTGGACCTGGAATCCGTGACCATTAACGGTCATCGGTATATGGTTTCTGCCGATGCCTATGACCAGTCCCGGCGCGCTGGCCTTGGCAAAAATAAGCGGACGGGTGAATTCCTCGGAGGAGGAGCGGCACTCGGAGCCATCGTAGGAGCGATCGCTGGCGGAGGGAAGGGCGCAGCCATCGGCGCTGCGGCAGGCGCGGGAGCAGGAGCTGGCACTCAAGTCCTCACGCGAGGCAAAACGGTCCGCATCCCTGCCGAAAGCGTTCTGACCTTCCGCCTGAATCAGCCGCTGAAACTCGGCCGTGGAACTTACGCCACCGATCGAGGCGAAAACCGCAACGGCCAGCACTATCACGACAACTACTATGGCCACAACCGCGATCAAAACACCCCGCCGCAATAACTCGGGAGGACCGCCTGATAACCGCTAACTCAGGGTGACATAGTTTCCGCGTTGCCTGTCATCCTGTATCAATCCGAACAAAGCACATCTTCGGGATGGCGTCAATGCCTCCAAATGGGTTCCTCTATACATCCCCGTCACGCGCGAATAATCGTCGAGCGCACTCAAGTTGTACGAGACGCCGACAACACGTCCAAACGAAGCGATCTCACGCTGGTTTGAGCTACTTCACGACCTCACGCGAGCGCAGGATGGACCCCCTCAATTAAGTGCAGGCCTCCGCAATGTCGCGCGCGACCCATGAAACCTGTGAAAATCGATCTATGGCGGCCAACCCGCGCCCCCAACCTTCGGATGGCATTCATCGCCGCCGCATTCTTAACGGCCTGAAGTTCATACTTGCTCTCGCCCTGCTGGCCATCATTGTCCTGTGCCTGGTCTTCTCCTGGACCACTCGCGACGCCATGGCCAGTCTTCCGTTCCTTAAGCGGCAAGCCAATAGACCCGGTGTCCTTACTGAAAACGCACCAGTGGATGTGCGGCCTTGGCAGACAGCACAGGCCCTCGCGTTTTTGGCAGTCACGGCGGAAGAAACCCAATACGCGCGTGACGCCGAGCGTTTGGCTGACCACGAAGTCGACCAGGCGTTCGCTTCAGCTCTCCGTGAAGCCGCTGCAAAGCCCTATGCGCTTACTGGCGCTGCGCTCACTCTCTCACGCAAAGTCGAGCACTTCAGCAGATCGTCAGAGAGGACCAAGCCGCCGTCCAGAAACTCACGCATTCTCCCTCTTCGAAAGCTCGGCGTGCGGCGCCCCCCGGCGCGGACGATCTCGCTATAGCAAAAGCCCAGCTCGGCCTTGACTCGGATGAAGTGGCCGATGCGCAGCGAGATTTGGCCCGTGCTGTAGGTGATGAGCGCGCCACGATTAAGCAACAGCTCGCCGCTCATGAGGCGGCCATGCGTAAATACGACGCGCAGGTTCGCAGCCCCGAGCCCGTTGCCCTTTTCGGCTCGGCAAGAAGGAACGGTTGCTACACGCCTCGCGGCTTGGCTTACTCAACGTACACGCTACCAGTTGATTCAGCAGGCGCTCCATCAGGCGCAAGCAGATGCGGTCGCACTCACCGATCAGCACGACCAGCTTGAGAACCAGGCGAGCGTAGGCGACTCGCCAGCTATCGCTAAATCACCACAGCCTGGGGCCAGCACCGCACCCGCGCTGCAGCCGGACAAGGCCGCCACGCTACCGAGTTGCTGAGCAGAACTGCGCAGCGCCAGCTTCTCAGCATCTACGACGACCGAATCCAAACTCAACAGCAGCTCGCCTCCGTTTACGGCAAATGGTCCGCCCAGGTGCTTCTGCAGCATCGCATCGTACTCCACCTGCTAGCGCAATCGTTTGCGCTGATTGCGTTTATTCTCCTTTGCGTGATCTTCTTCGACATTCTCGTGCGGTATCTCGTACGGCGCCCCGGAGTCGACCGGCGCCGCATGTATTCCCGGCGCATCCTCCTCACGCTTGGTATACAGGTCATCGCCCTCCTGCTTATCCTGCTGATTGTGTTTGGAACCCCTCGCCAGCTGCCTACCATCGTTGGCTTCACCACAGCCGGCCTCACAGTGGTCCTGCAGGACTTCATCCTGGGGTTCTTCGGCTGGTTCGTGCTGATGGGTAAGAATGGCATCCGGGTCGGCGACTGGGTAGAGATCAACGGCGTTGGAGGCGAAGTCATAGAAGTGGGACTCCTCCGCACCACCCTCCTCGAAACCGGCAACTGGACGGATAAAGGTCACCCCACTGGGCGTCGCGTAACCTTTATCAATAGCTTAGGCCGTCAAAGGCCAGTACTTTAACTTTTCCACCACAGGGCAGTGGATGTGGGACGAGATCATGTTCAGCATTCCCGCCACGGGCGATGCCTACGCCGTGATCGAGCTCATCTATCAAGCTGTGGTGAAGGAAACGGAACAGGCGGCGCGGCAGGCGGAAGAAGAGTGGCACCACGTCACGCAAAAGAACGAGTTGAGCCGCTTCACTGCCGAGCCAGCGGTAAGCCTGCGCCCCGGCGCATACGGAA
>Ga0308173_10000269_pt1 | contig 20553 bp, 13 predicted proteins | sample PhyPR1_FD_203716 | JGI IMG/M metagenome (GOLD analysis project Ga0308173, IMG submission 203716) | Soil microbial communities from UC Gill Tract Community Farm, Albany, California, United States - DLSLS.P.R1 | ecosystem: Environmental > Terrestrial > Soil > Agricultural land | place: USA... | reverse complement strand
GACCGCCGAAACGGAAAATGAGAAAATCGCGCAGCCGCTCCTCGGCTCCCGGGAAATCGTCGGAAGGATAGATCGGGCCCAGAATGTCGTCTTGGGGAATCTGGCTGTAAAAAGCACGGATCAGGCGGCGAAAACCGTCCTCTCCAATGGCGCTGTAAATTTCGTGCTCTTCCACGACCGTGAGAGTAGCACTTGCGTATATTTGAATTGAAACAACAACACGTGTGCACCGAAAATGCTGGCTAAAACCGAACCCGCTGTGGTCGTCGACACTCAGTTCGCCCATTTTGAATCGTTACCGCTCGATTGCGGCGTAACGCTGCTGAATGTCGATGTTGCTTACGAAACGTATGGACGCCTGAACGAAACGCGCACGAACGCGATTCTTGTTCTCCACGGCTTTTCCGGCGACGCCCATGCGGCCGGCATCAGCCGCGAAACCGGTCAACCGGGCTGGTGGTCCACCATGATCGGTCCCGGCCTTGCGTTCGACACGGATAAATACTTCGTCATCGCGACCAACGTGCTGGGCGGATGCCGCGGTACTACCGGCCCTGGCTCCACAGACCCCGAAACGGGACAACCGTACGGAATGCGCTTTCCCGTGATCACGATCGCCGATATGGTCCGTCTGCAAAAAATGCTCATCGACCATCTCGGTATCGAGCGTTTGCTCGCCGTGGCCGGAGGCTCTATGGGCGGCATGCAGGCGCTCCAGTGGGCCGCCGCTTACCCCGAAGCCGTGCTTGCCGCGATTCCCATCGCCACCACCGCCCGGCACAGCGCCCAGCAGATTGCGTTTAATGAGGTCGGCCGCCAGGCCATTACGGCCGACCCCGATTGGAACGAGGGCGACTACTACTCTTCCAAACCGCCCGCTCGCGGTCTTGCAGTGGCCCGCATGGTCGGCCACATCACTTATATGAGCGATGCCTCCATGCGTGAAAAGTTCGGGCGTCGCCTTCGTGATAAAGATGCCTTCGGGTTCGATTTCTCCGTCGACTTCGAGGTGGAAAGCTATCTCCGCTACCGTGGCAGCCAGTTCGTCAACCGCTTCGACGCGAACTCGTATCTCTACATCACGAAAGCGATGGATTACTTCGACCTCTCGGCCGGCTCCGCCGTTGCCGCGGATTTCGAAGGCACTAAAACCCGCTTCCTGGTGATGAGCTTTACGTCCGATTGGCTTTATCCCACTTATCAATCGCTCGACACTGTGAGCATGCTGCGTGGCCGCAACGTCGATGTGACGTTCTGCGAGTTGAGCTCTCAATACGGCCACGATGCCTTTCTGCTGGAAACTAAAGAGCAGGCGGAACTGGTGCGCGGTTTCCTTCAGAGCGTCTTCGTCGAAGCGGAACGGGGCACGCAAAAGCATGTGGAGAGTACCGTCCCTGCGAGCGCCAATCTAATTAACAGGCAGGACTACGCCATGATCGCGGAACTGGTGGAGCCCGGTTCGCGCGTGCTCGACCTCGGCTGTGGCGATGGTGAACTCCTCGCCTGGTTGCGCGAGCACAAAAACGTCCACGCCCGCGGGGTCGAAATCGATACGGCAAACATCCGCCGCGCCATCGCGCGTGGCGTCTCGGTTTATGGAGGTGACATCGAACAAGGGCTGAGCGGATATCGCGACGGCGCCTTCGACTTCGTCATTCTCAGCCAGACTCTGCAGGAAATGCGCTATCCCCTCAATGCCCTGCGCGAGATGTTGCGCGTGGGCCGTCACGCCATCGTTGCATTTCCGAACTTCGGGCACTGGAGCGTGCGCCTCTCGCACCTCTTCAGCGGGCGCGCGCCACGCACGACGCTCTTTCCGTACGACTGGTACGAATCGCCGAACCTCCACTTCCTTACCGTCGATGACTTCATCCTCCTCTGCCGTAAGCAGAACTGGACGATCGAACGCCAAATCTTCCTGCGCCGTGACCGCGAAGTCCGGTTCCTTCCCAACCTCACCGCCGAGGTGGCCGTCTTCTCCATTCGGGGTGCGGCTTAAAATGAGGACGTCGAGGCCTCTCTCTTTGCCATCTATTGCACAGCCGTTCGTCGAACAGAATCGTGACCGCCTGCTGGAAGAGCTGAAAGCGTTTATTCGCATCCCGAGCATCAGCACTCTTCCCGAACATAAAGAAGACGTTGCTCGCGCAGCGCACTTCGTCGCTGACAGCCTGCGGCGGGCGGGACTCGAACACATCGAGGTAATTCCCACCGGCAAGCACCCCCTCGTCTATGGCGATTGGCTTCATGCGGAGGGCAAGCCTACCGTCCTCTGCTACGGTCACTACGATGTGCAGCCGCCCGATCCCGTTGAACTCTGGAAGACGCCGCCCTTTGAGCCCGACGTACGCGACGGGAATCTTTATGCGCGCGGCGCCTGCGACGACAAAGGCCAGATGTACATGCACATCAAGGCCGTCGAGGCCCTGCGTGACGTGTACGGCGGCAAGCTCCCGGTCAATGTAAAGTTCCTGATTGAGGGAGAGGAAGAAGTGGGAGGCGAGTCGATCTCGAAGTACCTTCCTGAACACACGGACAAGCTCAAGGCTGATGTCGCTCTGGTGTCGGACACCGAAATGTTTGCCGATGGCATTCCGACGCTGTGCATTGGCCTGCGCGGTCTGATGTATCTGGAAATTGAAGCCACCGGCCCCATGCGCGACCTCCATTCGGGCATGTACGGCGGGGCCGCGCCCAATGCTGTGTATGGTCTGATCGAACTTCTCGCCAAAGCCAAGGACGTCGACGGCCGTATCCGGATTCCCGGCATCTACGATGACGTCGTCGCACCTGACAAGGCCGAAACGGAGAGCTGGAAAACACTTCCCTTCTCCGAAGAAGAGTTCCTCAAAGAGGAGGTGGGTTCGACCGCGCTCACCGGTGAGCCCGATCAATCGGTGCTGGCGCGAGTGTGGGCGCGCCCTACATTCGAAGTCCACGGCATCGCCGGAGGCTTCACCGGCGCAGGCGCGAAAACCGTAATCCCAGCCAAAGCTACCGCGAAAGTGAGCCTGCGCCTGGTACCGAAACAGGATCCGCAAAAGGTCTTCGCAGCGGTCAAGCAATGGGTTCAGGCCAATACGCCTAAAGGGATCCAAACTGAAATTCGCCTGTTCGGTGCCGGGCCGGCCATCTCGGTGAATCCAAATCATCCCGCCATAGAGGTGGCCGCCAAGGCGTTCAGCGAAATGCTCGGCAAGCCGACCGTATTCGTCCGCAGCGGTGGGTCCATTCCGATCGTCGGAGAATTTGCCACTCATCTCGGTATTCCCACGGTATTGATGGGCTTCGGCCTCCCCGATGATGGACTGCACTCGCCGAATGAAAAGTACAGGATCAGCAACTACTACGAGGGGATCATGACGATCGCGCATTTCCTGGATGAATACGGAAAACGCCAGCCCTAAACCGCCTGCCAACGCCGTGCGGACCGCTCAGTCCGAACAGGTAGCACGCTCGGCGGGCGTCGTTTCGATCGCGATCATGATCAGCCGACTCACCGGGCTCGTGCGCGAGACTATCATGGCGCATCTGTTCGGTGCCGGGTTTATCTTTGACGCCTTTCTGCTTGGCTTCCGGGTACCCAGTCTGGCCCGCAACCTGTTCGCCGAGGGAGCTTTTTCTTCAGCGTTCGTCCCAACCTTCACGGCCACGCTTTCCCAGGAAGGAAAGGAGGAAGCCGAAAGGCTCCTGAACCTGGTCAGCACCGCAACGTGCGTCGTCATCGGCTTGTTTTGCGTGCTGGGGGTTCTCTTCAGCCCTCAATTCGTATGGCTGCTTGCTCCCGGATATGAGGCCGTCCCGGGAAAATTCGCGCTTGCGGTTCACATGAGCCGCATCATGTTTCCGTTTCTGCTGCTCGTGACTCTTGCAGCCCAGGCGATGGGAGTGTTGAACTCCTGCAATCAATTCTTTGTTCCCGCGCTGGCCTCGACCATGTTCAACATCGGCTCCGTTGTTTCGGGACTTGCTCTTGGGTTCTGGTTTGGGCCTCGCCTCGGCATTTCGCCCATCGAGGGTATGGCGTATGGCGTCGTCATTGGCGGTGGTCTGCAACTTCTCTGGCAGCTTCCCAGCCTTCACCGCGCCGGCTTCCACTTCCGCCCGAGCTTTGCCTGGAACCATCCCGGCATGCGTAAAATCCTGCTGCTGATGGGCCCGGCCCTGCTTGGCGGCGCGGCGCTGCAGATCAACGTGATGGTGAACACGAATTTTGCGTCGCGTATCGCCGATCCCCTGCGCGGCCACGATGGCCCGGTGAGCTGGCTCTCGTACTCGTTCCGGTTCATGCAGCTTCCCCTCGGGCTGTTTGGCGCAGCTTTTGCCTCGGCGCTCTTGCCTGCCGTCTCCCGCAGTGCATCTGAAAAAAACTTCGTCGAATTTCGAAGAACGATGTCCCACACATTCAGCCTCGTCTTCCTCATGACGATTCCTGCATCGGTCGGGCTGATTATTTTGGGCCGGCCGATTATCGGGGCGATCTTTCAGGGCGGCCGCTTCGATGCCTACGACACCAAACAAACGGCCGTTGCTTTATCTTGCTTCGCCATCGGCCTGCTCGGCTATTCGGCTACCAAGATATTGAACCCCGCGTTCTATGCGCTTTCCGATGCGCATACGCCGATGTATGCCAGCTTGCTGTCGATCCTCGCCAACTTCGGCATCGCATTTGCCCTGCTGCGCTGGCTTCACTTCGGCCACGCAGCTTTGGCGCTTTCCACGTCAGCGGTCGCCATCCTCGAGGCGCTGTTTTTATTCGAGCGTTTGCGCCGCAAGCTGGGTGGCCTCGAGGGCCGGTTTATTGTCCAAAGCCTGGGGCGCGTCTGTCTCGCGACCGCACTGATGGCGGTACCGGTGGCCGGCGCGAACTACTGGTTCGGTTCCCACACGGCGATGTCGCGCCTCGGCTATTTAAGCGAAATCGCGGTTTGCCTTCCGGTTGGATTGATCGTGTTCGCTGGAAGCGCCCGGCTGCTTGGCGTGGAGGAGTTATCCTATGTGACCGGCCTGTTTCTGCGGGCGCGTGCTAAATTTTAATTACAATGTTGCAGGACCTTGCTCGTGCGCTGCGTCTACAGGCGCTTGATCGCAAGATTGCCCAGCTCGAGAACGAGATCGCGGCACTTCCCAAACACATCGCCGACATCGAAAGGAAATTGGAAGCGCACACCCGGCGCCTCGAAGCCGATAAGGCCGCGCTGGCAGCGAACGGGCGGGACAGAAAGAAGTTCGAAGGCGACATCCAGGTCCAGGAGCAGAAGATCTCCAAGCTGAAGGGCCAAATGCTCGAAGCGAAAACGAACGAACAGTACCGCGCCTTTCAAAACGAGATCGCCTACGCCGAAGGCGAAATCCGAAAGGCCGAAGACCACATCCTGGAATTGATGGAACAGTCCGAGCCACTGGAAAAAAACGTAAAAGCGGCCGAGGCTGACCTGAAAAAAGAGCAGCAGCATGTGGAAAGCGAAAAAACGCGGGCGCGCGAACAAACTGTCGCGGATCAAAAGTTGCTGAATGAGCAGAAGGCCGAGCGCAACTCGATCGTGGAGCAGATCGACAAGAAGCTCTACGCTCATTACGAGCGGATTCGCAGGAAGACAAAAGGCACCGCCATTGCCGACGCCACGGAAGGACGCTGCAGCGCATGCCACATTTCGCTCCGGCCTCAGTTCTTCCAGGATCTGCGGCGCGGCGAAGAAGTGATGTTCTGCGAAATGTGCGGCCGCATTCTGACCTACAATCCGGTGATCGATGTGTCGGGCGATATCGCTGCATCGCAGCAGATCGCATGAAAAAGGCTTAGCCTTTCCTAGACAGCATAGCGAGGACGAAGTCCTTGCCTTCGGCGATTTTTCTGCATTCTATGGACGGCGGAATCGCGGGAAGCGATTTTTTGTCGATAATCGCTAAGTCAGGCTGCGTTTTCACAGCATCCGAAACAGACGTCCAAGGATCCCCGGGTGTGGAGTCGGGCGGCTTCGATTTGAAGTAGGCGAGGGCAACTTTCCTTTGACCGTAATAAAGATCGGCAGGCTCAGGAAGGTTGACCCGGTCAGAACATAAAAGAAGTACGCCAGAATACTCTGTTGGGGCGTGCTCTACCAGAAGCTTTAAATCTTCGCGCGCGCTGTCAAAACCATGGATGTCGCGGGTGTACAGATATAAAAATCCAGCGATGAACGCAGCGATGCCGACCGGGTACAGGCGCGCTAATCGTGGATACTCCCGCAACACTTCATCCGATTGAAAAGCGACCATGAGTGCGAGCGCCGGATAGATTGGCACGATGTACCAGTGCAGTTTTGTTCTGGCAAGTGTAAAGGATATGAAGACAACCAGGGTAAAGATCACAGGTATTTGAAGGCGCCGATCCTTGACCGCGCGAAGGAAAGCGAGAGGAAGAAAGTACACCCAAGGCGTAGCACGTTCGGCGAGAACCAGCAGGTAATATCGAGGGCCGCCATGATGACCTTCTATAGGATGGAGGGCTCGATGAAAGAGATTAAATCCGATATAATTCCCGAGGAACTCATTTCCGCATCGAACCCACATGACGAGATGCCACGGCAGAACAATAGCGCAAAACACCAAGGCGCCGAGCGCAAATTGACGCTTGAACTTCTCCCTTGTCCAGTGATTCAGGATCGCAACACAAACGGCTGTCACGCACAGCGGAGCGACTGCCGGGCCCTTTGTCATGACAGCAATGCCGAAGCCGATCCAGAACGGATACCATCCCCAGAGACGTCCTTGCTCGATATGGAACAGTCCGACCAGAGCGACGTACATGCCAAGCGTCAGCATGATGTCCGTGGTTCCGAAACGAGACGCATCGTAAAAAGCAGTTGTCGTCAAAAGGACCGTTACGGTGAGCCAAGCCGCACGCGATCCGCGCAAGCGCTTCGCGAAAGAGAACATCAGGACGCAAAGGGCGACTCCCGAGAGCGCGGATGCAGCACGCGCCCAAAGCTCTGATTCCCCAAAGACCTTGAAGAAGAGCGCGGTCGTCCACATGAGTAGTGGGGGCTTCTCAAAGAAAGGCTGAAAATTCCAATAGAGCGGAATCCAGGAGTGCCTTTGCAGAATCTCCCTCGAGATCTGGGCATAGATCGCTTCATCCCAATCAGCCAACGGCGAGACACCAAGCTTATAGAACAGAACAAAAATGGCAAGACCAAGAACAACGGCAATTTCCGATGCTCGTAGGGGCGGATTCTCACGTGAGGGGGCCGGAGAATTCGGGGTCCGCAGGCCGCTCGACGGGGCCGACTCGTACAGCATTTATTCTTTCGATGATACGACTGCCGTTCAATTCACGAAGATGGAATCGAACAACCGACGCATGCCGGTCTGTATGGACAGCAGCTCTTCCTCGAGCGCGGAGGTGTTCTTGCGGTCCCCGGTCCAGCGCCCGAGAAGTTCGACCAGCATTTCCAATTCGGCCGGCGTTGAGGGAAGGCCTTGTCCGGATCGGCCGGTCACAATGCGCAGGCCATGATCCAAGGCACGGAAGAAAGTAGTTGCCCGTAAAAGGAATTCGGCATCTGCCCGCTCCAGGTGACCCATCTTTTCGACGATGTCGATGCGCTCCGGCGTATTGAGACTTTTGAAGAACATCCCAGCCCCCTTTAAACGCAAGTACATGAGGATGAAGTCGGCATCGTAGTAACCGCCGAAGCCGGCCTTGAGAGGATTCGCGGTTCCGCCTTCGCGCTGCAGCCGCATGCGCATCTGGCGGAGATCTTGTTTCGAACGTCCGCTTTGTCCGTAACGCCGCCAGTCCACCTGCTGGAGTTCGCTGAGAAACGTTGTCGCGCGTTCGATATCCCCGGCGATGGCGCGAGCTTTCATGTAGGCGATGCCCTCCCAAGCCTCCGCCCTGGTGGCGAAGTACTCTACATACTTCGACTCGGTTTGCACGAGCGGTCCCTCACGGCCATCGGGCCGCAGGCGGGTATCGAGCGTGAGTGTCGCGCCATCGCCGGTGTACGCAGTGAGTATCTCGATGAGATGCTCAGCCACGCGTGTCCAGAACTGCTGGCGTACTCCCTCGCTATCCGGAATGATGAAGAGCAGGTCGGAGTCGGAGTCAAGATCGAACTCACGCATGCCGAGGCGGCCCAACGCGACAACCATCAGCTCGTTTTGCGGCTCGAAGAAGGGCTTTTCCGGCGTGGCGTGGGAACGCGCATGAGCAATCGCCTGCTCCACGGAGATGCGGTAGGCGCGGGCAATGAGGAATTCCGCCAATGCCGACGTGCGGTCCAGTGTCTGGAAGACCGGCTCGCTGAGGCAGATACTTCCAGCCTGAATGCGGAACATCTCGCGGCTAAAGAAGCGCCGCAGCGCCGGGACGTCGTTTAAAGGAGCGGCGAGCCCCTCGAATGCCCAGCGCCGCGTGGGATGTTCGGCGATACGGCGGACCTCCTCCAGCAATTTGGGGTCGCGCGTGAGCTGTTCGGACAGGAACGGACTCAATTCAAATATCTGGAGCGTGTAGTCGGCGACTACCGGATTGCTGTCCAGTAGCTGTAGCCAGGAGGAATCATCCAACAGCGATCGAAGAAAGTACGAGAGCCGACGTTCGTTACGACGGATGCCGCGGGCATGCAACGTCGCGGCCAAGACGGGTGCGGCATGGTCCAACAACTTCAAGAGCTCTTCGGAGACTCCTCCCAGCGATGGCTCGCGGTTTTCTACTGTTGGCGCGCCGGGCGTCGGAACTATCGAAGGGGCACGAGGTGAATAGTACAGGGGACGCTGCGCATGCACGATGCGGTCATAGATGACCTGCACGTTTTCGAGGTGATTGTTTAGTTCCTGCAAGAGGCCGTTAGCACGAGGTGCGGGCATGCGACGGGCCACACGCTCCAACTGCTCCGGGTTCAGGGGAAGAGCATGGGTCTGACGATCTTCTTCAAATTGAAGCCGATGCTCCAGGTGACGAAGGAACTCATAGGCGTTGACCAGACGCGAGTGTTCGGTTGGGGACAGAAGATCGCGGGCAAGCAACCGGGATAGGGCCAGAAGTGTTCCGGCATGGCGGACATAAGTTTCACGGCCACCATGCAGACGCTGGAGACACTGGACAAGAAATTCGATATCGCGGATGCCACCACGGGCCAGCTTTATGTCGATCACATCCTTGGACAGGCGTCTGCTATTGAGCTTGTCGCTGATGCGCTCTCGAGTCGCGGACATGCTTTCGATGGTGGAGAAGTCGAGAGTGGTGGAGTAGATAGATGGCTCCACAAAATCGAGCAGGGCTTGACCGAGTGCTTCATCACCGGCCGCGACACGGGCTTTGATGAGCATCTGCAGTTCCCAATCGCGCGCTCGCTTCGAATAATACTCACGCGCGCCATCGAGCGAAATACATACTTCGCCGAGGGTGCCTTCGGGGCGAAGACGCAGATCGACACGGTAGGTGACTCCCGCAGCGGTGTATGCCGACAGGATTCCCGTGAGCCGATTCGATACTTTCTTAAAAAATTCCTTGTTAGAAATCTGTTCCGGACCGGAGGTTTCCCCATGGCCGCTGTAGAGAAACAGGAGATCGATGTCGGAGCTGTAGTTCAGCTCGCGGCCGCCCAGCTTTCCGAGAGCGATGATTGTAAACACCGCGGGTTTGCGCTCTCCGTAGGCTTCTTGGAGGAAAGGGGAACCATAACGGCCGGCGAGATCGGAAGTGACCAGGGACAGCGCATAGGCGAGGATGGCATCGGCCAAGTTTGAGAGTTCTTCGGTTATTTCGGCCAGGGTTCCCAAACCGAGACCATCCCGGATTACAATGCGCAGGAGTTCCCGGCGCCGAAAATGCGCAAGCTCCACGGCAGCCGAAGCGACGGTCAGGCTTCTCTCTTTCGCGAACGCCGCCAAGCGCCGTTTGTAATCTTCGACCGAGTATGGCCGATGCAGATCGGAGACCGACGTTAACCAGTCAGGATGGCGCAACAGCTCTTCTGAAAGAAAATGGCTGAAGCTAAAAACGGTCAGCAGCGAACCGTAGCGTTCCTCGTCGGCTTCGAGTTCCTCGGGAGACCGGCCGGTAAGACGACCGTATTCGGCAACATAGTGGTGCGCTCGTTCCCAGTCGACAGAGGTGTGATGTGGGCTGGCCTGCATTATGGGACTTCTTCGAGAGTGTACCCCGTTCTTTGTATGTCGGTGAAGTAGGTCTTCGAGGAGTGTCCGTGCGAAGAAAAGATCTGCTCAAAGAAAGACGTAACAGATTCGTAGCCGCGCTGATAAAACACAAGAATAGACGGCCCGGCGCCGCTGAGAGCACAACCAAGCAAGCCTTCTTTCCGGAGGCGAAGCATTTCACTGAAGCCGGGGATCAGCGATGCACGATAGGGTTGATGCAGCCGATCTTCGAGAGCAGCGGAAAACGAATCGGTATTGCCCGTAAAGAGCGCGGCGATCAGAAGAGCAGAGCGTTGGACGTTGAAGACGACGTCTTCGCGACGGTACGTCTGCGGTAGAACAGAGCGAGCCTGAGACGTGGGTAGCATGAAGTCGGGAACTACGACCGCCACGCCATAGTTGGATGGCAGTTCGACGCGGACGGCGTGGGTTCCGGAATCGTCCATGGAACTAGCCACGATCGAGCCAAGCACGCATGCCGAGACGTTGTCGGGGTGACCTTCTATGGAAGCGGCTTCATCGAGAATACGATGACGCGACCAGTTCAAATCTAAAAGCAAGCTGGCCATCACGACTCCGGCGGTGAGCGCGGCGGCGCTGGAGCCCAGCCCTTTGCCGATCGGAATTTCATTACATACGCACAAACGAACAGGGGGGAGGCTTCTGCCCTTCGCAGATGCCACCCTGAGCGCCGTCTGCCAGATGAGGTTGCTCTCGTCGCGCGGTATCTCGCCGGCATCGACGCCAGAACAGGAGATCCGCAGGGAATCGAAGGGCTCGATCGTGCATTTCAGATGCAGGTTGAGGGCTAAACCCAGTGCGTCGAAGCCCGGGCCCAGGTTAGCGCTGGATGCAGGCACACATAAACGATGTCGCATGAAGACTAGAGAGGATCATTGTAAACGGATGCCCGGCGAGCTCAGGCTGTCCCCACGAATATCCCGTCTCTTCGATGTTACTGGATTTGCACCAGTCCACCGGAAGACTGTTGAGGATTGTCGTGGTTCCAGCGCAGGCCGTCGCCGCTGTGGCGGAAGCGATTCACGGTGCGGCCAACGGCCAGCGACCCGGCAATCAGATGGCGGGCGCGAAGCGGTCCAACGACCTTGTACTCGCCGAGCCAGTGCATGCCCATGCTCATGGAGCACCCACATTCCGCGCAGTTCGGCTCACCACCGAACACGCAGGGCTCGACGCGGGTTGTGAGATCGGCGGTGTAGTTCACAGAAAGTTTTGAGAACAGACAAGTGGATGGACTGGCGGGAGGTTCGACGAAGGCCTGCATGAGGCCGTTGTGCATCGTCAACTTCTTGTACTGGCCCGCAACGGAATTGAAGTGAGAGGCGAGCTGCCGGCGATGCTCGTCCTCAAGGCGCTCGGCGGATTCTTCGTTCACCTGAGGCGTGTAAACACTGACCCATATGTTGTTAACTTCGGGGCGGGAGTTCCAAAACTCAAGATAGCGGTCGATATACCCGGGCTCTGTGACATTCTTCCGCACAACCGTCCAGTGAACATTGACCTTGTGGCCCCGGATGTTTTTCAATATGCGTTCGTACGTAGCCGGCTTGCGGCGGATATCGTGATCTTCCGGGTTACCATCCACGGACACCGCAACCGTTAGCCTGGGGAACGTGGCCCACTCTGCGGGAATGGGAATAACCGAGCTGGTAACGACAAGAGTATAGATCCCACGGCGTCCCAGTTCAGGAATAATGCGTGTTAGCTCACGATGACGGACTAATGGTTCGCCCCCTACCAGCGAAACCTGCAATGGCTGATGTTCGTCTACAAGGCCGATCACTTTTCGAACGAGTTCGTCACCGCGATAATCACTGACCGATTTGAGATTCGGGCCGCCTTCGCCCAAGTGAGACTCGCCGTACGCGTAGCAACCGGACAGCGCAGCGGACACTCACGCGTTACTTCAATAGACAGCATGGGGATGTTGCCAGCCAGCACTTTTCCCCACGATTGAAAAACATTAGAGAGCCTCATTTTGAAATACCCATAAGGTGTTGTGACGCACCTTTACCGGAATGTGATTCAGATTCCGCGCAACAGCAATGATTCAGTAAGACCAGCCCAGCGTGACCTGATAGCTTCTTGGCGTTACCCAGTGCGTGCCGCTGAAGGTGGAGAGGAAGTTGTAAAGAGCCGCTTCGTTAGTGATATTCACGGCGGTGAATTTCAGTGTGGTCTTCCACTTTTCCTTGTGAAAGAGGTTATCCGAGCCCACCGCAATATCAAAGATATTGCGTGGCGTGATGCGGGGAGGATTGCGGTCGGCATTCTCCGTTCCGGGAGCAGGAATTCGAACACGCGCGGCGTTAAATGCACCGGCGCAGGAACTAATGCCCTGGTACACGGTAGCCACCTGAGATCCGCAAGATACGCCGATAGCGGCCTGTTGAGCGGGTGTGAGCGCCAATACATCATCGATGGTTCCGACTGCGCCAGCGACTTCCCCACTGTCGTAGCGCCACGTAAAGGTAAACCAGGGACCGTATTTCTTGTACTGGTAGCGCAAATACGTGGTTTGCTGGAAGGCCTGATCGTGGTCTATGCGAAAAACACTGTTGTTCAGCGGCGAATTGAAAATAATGCCTCCCGTCTCCGGACCAAAGAAGCGGGCCCGGGTGTGCCCCATCGTGGTGAAGGCCTGAATACCGTGCCAGTCCGTTGTGGAGACATGAAGAGAGAATCCGTCGATCTTCGACAGACGCCATTCAATGGGAAACTCGACGGGTGAATTGAAGAGAGTATCGAAATCGAATGCGTTCTTCGTGAACTTCCAGAAGTAGTCGGCGTCGATTTGCACGTACTTCTTCAAGGTCTGCTGGAAGCCAACGTTGAACTGGTTACGATGACCGGGGCGCAGTGCCCTGGCTCCGAAGGCTCCAAACACATTGGAAGCCAAGCCACCGGCTCCGGTAGTGCTGGAAAGCACCAGGTTCTCGTTATAGGGCGTTTCCATAGTGCGAGTGTAGGAGCCGCGCAATACGGTCCCGGTTTTTTTCAAGAGGTAAGAGATGCCTGTGCGAGGCTCCAGAAGCTTGTCGGAAGAGAGGCCGTCGTAGTTATCGAAACGCAGGCCAAGATTGAGCGTTAAGTTGTGAATAGTGAGCTGGTCCTGCGCGTAGACGGCTTGCTCGTTGACGTTCCCATTGCCGTGGAATCGAAAGAGCGATCCGCCTCGCGTGAGATCGAAAGGAATCAAGCCCGTGGCAACGTCAGGATTGCTCACATAACCGAGGCCGGCACAGGCGTTTGGATTGGTTACCGCCGGCAACGCGAGAGGACTGCCGCCAGCGGTAAGACACACCGGATTATAGTCAGGATCGGTAATTCCCATGGCGAAGTTTTCATTCAAGCGGGTTTGCATCAGCTCCGTTCCGACTTGCAGGTTATGGATCCCGGAGGAGTACGCCACGTCGGCACGCGCGCCCCAGTTGGTCAGGCGGCGACGTTGGCTAAGAGTAGCGGGCGAATCATCGAACGGATCGGAGCTGGGATAATAACCGATGCGGTCCTGGCGGAAAAAGGGACTGACGGTCAACAGAGTCTTGGGGTTGAACGTGTGTTGATAACCCGGCGCGATATTGATGGTCCGAACCTGCTGGCGTTGATCCTGCGCGAGCTGGTCATAGGTGTTCGGAACCTGGAACCAGTTCCGGGCCGCGAAGAGGTCCAGATGAAGAGAATCGCGGTTGGTAGGTTGGAAATCAATGCGGTCGAAGAACGATTGATTGTTGCCTTTGTCGTGAAAGGGCGTGAATTCGGGGCTGTCCAGGAAGCGACCGCTGCGACCCGTGTTGACTGCGGCGAAGTTTCCCCATTTTGTCCCGCCGATACCGAACGTGGCGTCCTCGCCAAAGGTTCCAAATGAGCCATAGTACGTATCAAATGTGGCACTGGGCTTCAGTCCCATACCGGAGCGGGTAGTGGCATTCACGATAAGACTGGTTTTATCCCCGTATTGAGCGCCCGGCGCACCGGTAACAAGTTCGAGCGACTGGAATGCGTCGGGCGGGAACTGAGTGGAAAAGTTTTTGTTTTGCTGGTCGGTGATCGGCTGGCCATCGATCACGTAGCTGGTTTCGCCGTGATCGCCCTGCGGATGGAAGAAGCCATTCGAATCGGCGACTACGCCGCCCACGGTCAACGTGATGGCATCGCTTAAGCCTTGACCGTTGCTAGACACGGGAAGGTTGGTGAGCAGGCTCTGATCGACATCGGTGTGCGGGGTAGGCACGTTTTCCAACACGTTGTTGCTGGATGCTTCCACGGTGACGGTCTCGGCCGAGTTCGCGAGAGCCATGGCGACATTCAGCACGACCGGGACAGGTGAGCGAACGGCGATGTCTTTCGTAAACGGCTGGAAGCCGCTGAGAACAACCTGCACCTGATACTGGTTGGGAGGAATGTTGACGAGGCGAAATGCGCCGTCAGGGCCGGTCTTAACCGATTGCTTATAGCCGGTCACGGCATTGGTCAAAGTTACCTCGGCCCCGGCGATCACGGCTTTGCTGGGATCGGTGACGACGCCCTGGATGGTTCCTCCATTGCCGCTGGCCTGCGCCGCCCATGCGGCCGTAGAAGAAAGTATAAAGACAAGCAGCGCGATAGCCGCCGTCTGCCTAAGCGGATTCATCAAACTGTCATTCCTTTTTAAAGTCTCGCGAGATGGATCAAAGCAAATGACGAAACAGGAAATATTGAGGGGTACTTAAGAATGCGAAGGAATATGAGATCAAAGGAATGAGGCGGTAAAAGCTGTAACACCTTCTCGAATTATAAGCAACTGGTAAATGCAAGTGAGAGAAGGGACGTCTGCAAGTGGAAAGTTGTTACAATCAAAAACTGACAAAGTTGTCTGTTTCCCGCTAAAATAGCTCCATGCAGTCGGATAAGACTTCTTCCAGAAAGCCAAAGGCCGCAGCGGAGAGCGTTCCCCCTACGCCGGAAGCCGCCGCATCGGCGCCGGTGACCAAAGCGCGCAAAGCGACGCCTTCGGCCGCCAAGAAGACCCCACCCAAAGAAACAAGTTCAGTAAAGCGGCATCGCAAGGCGGCAACAGCGCCGGCCAGCGAACCAGCCGTAAGTTCTGCCCCAGTACCGGCGCCCCCGAGCGCGGAACCGGGCGATGCGGCAGCTCCGGCGAAGGCGATGGCTGCTGCGAGTGGCACAAGCTACTCTTCGTACCATTCTGACGTTGTAGAGTCGGTCGGCAACATCACCGAGCCCATCAGAACGACCACGCAGACTAGCGGTACCGCGGAGGGAAACACAGTTAGCGAGTTGGATCGCGACGAGATTGAAAGGCTCGCGTATTCGTATTGGGTAGCGCGTGGCCAGCAGCATGGCTCGCACATCGAGGACTGGGTTCGCGCGGAGCAAGAGGTGAGAGTGCGGAAGTAACGCGCACCCGAGCGAGGCTACCAGCACTTTCTCTTCACTAACGATCACCGAAGTAGCTCGTCATACACTTTGTTCATAACGGCTGGAGCGTAGACTTCGCGCTTCAGCGCACCTACAGCGGTTGCGCGGAATGTAGGTTTACGTTTGAGCTTGCTTGCCGATAGAACTCTTATGACTGAGCCTGCGCCAGAAGCAGTTGCCGCAACCGGGATTTCCATTCCGAAAGCAGCAGCAGAGTTGTCCTCCGCCGCAGCCACAACGCTCGCCTGGTTCCGGGACTTGCTGTTATCGCTGCTGATTGCCATTCTGGTCATTCTTTTTCTCTACCGCCCGGTAAAGGTGGAGGGTACGAGCATGATGCCCACGCTTCAGGATGGGGAACGATTGTTTATTAATCAGTTCAGCTATCGCTTTGGGCTTGGGCACGTGCGGCGGGGCGACACGGTAGTCTTCTGGTTTCCGGGGGACACGACCAAGTCTTACATCAAACGAGTGATCGGCCTGCCCGGCGATACAGTAAAGATCGAGAACGGCTACGTCCGGGTAAACGGGAAAAAGCTGGCGGAGAACTACGTGCCGCGTCAATACCGGGATGACCAAAGCTTCGGCTCGATTACGGTTCCCCCCAATGACTACTTCGTTTTGGGAGATCACCGAAACGCGTCCAATGACAGCCGAGCGTGGGGCTTTGTTCCGAGAAACTATATTTACGGCAAAGCTGTTTTTGTATTTTGGCCGTTTGATGACGTGGGTACGATTCACTGATACGGCGCCGGCAAACGACGTTCCGTTTACCGGCCCCCATCGCCCAGGCCGCTCAAATGGAGCAGGGCTGCAAAGTAGTACTCGATAACTATCTGTGATCCTTTTTATCGCTGTCGGTGCGATAGTCCATACCGGTCCCACGCGGGCCACCAACAACTTCGGTATTGGCAGGCGCATTGGGGCCGGAAGGGGTAACGGATGTGGACCCACCGCCAGCGCCAGAGCCGGCCCTTACGCCCGATACATCAACGCCGCGCGCACCATCCGACAGCATCGTATCCCCTGCGATGGACTCGCTGACGCTGTAGCCGGCTTTCCTCTGTTTTAAGAGGCGTGCCTTTTCTTCTTCCGTCAATGTAGATTCGGGGCGGTTGGCCAAATCTCCTTCCGGATCTGCCGGGATCTCGTTCAGTTTAGGGTCTATCATTTAGTGAACCTCTGCTGTTAGACACCCCCATGGGCGAATGTGAAACGAAAAGAATGGGGAGAATACGGGTAAGTAGGCGAGCGGAGACCGCGCAAGTCATCCTTTGAGTTAAACTAACCGCTGAAAAGCCGTTATCGACATGACTGATTGCAAAACGTATGCTCCCAGCGCGGAATTTGCCGCGAGGGCGAATGTGCAGGGTACGGAGGCGTATCAAGCGCTTTACAGCCAGGCAGAAAAGGATCCCGAGGCGTTTTGGGGGGAGCTTGGGCGAAAGGAGCTGTCCTGGTTTGAGCCGTTCACGAAGACGCTGGAATGGGACGCGCCGTTTGCGAAGTGGTTTGCCGGTGGAAAAATCAACGCATCCTACAACTGCCTGGACCGGCACCTGAGCGGTCCGCGCAGAACGAAGCCGGCCATCGTTTTCGAAGGTGAGCCGGGGGACGCGCAAGTTCTGACCTACGAAGAACTTCACCGGCGCGTCTGCCGATTCGCCTACATCCTCAAGACGCTAGGCTACAAGGCTGGTGACCGGGCCGTGATCTACATGCCGATGGTCCCGGAACTTCCGATCGCCCTGCTCGCTTGCGCGCGGCTGGGCGTGACGCATAGCGTGGTTTTCGCGGGTTTTTCCGCTGAAGCGCTGAAGATGCGAATTTTGGACCTGGGCGCAAGTGCTGTGATTACGGCCGATGGAGGCTGGCGGCGCGGGAAAGAAGTGCAATTGAAGAGGGCGGTGGACGAGGCACTGGAAGACTGCCCTGCCGTTCGCAACGTGATTGTGTACCGGCGGACCGGGTCCGCAATTCCTATGCGAGAAGGCCGTGACCACTGGTGGCACGAACTGGAGCAGCGCCTGTCGAGCGATTCGCAAACAGAAAAGGCAGCCGAGGCATGCCCGGCCGAACCGCTCGATTCCGAACATCCGCTCTTTGTTCTATATACATCCGGGACAACGGGCAAGCCGAAGGGCATTCTTCACACAACCGCCGGTTACCTGCTGCAGACCTCGCTGTCGATGAAGTGGGTGTTCGATCTGAAGGAAGAGGACGTGTACTGGTGCACGGCCGACGTGGGCTGGGTGACCGGTCACAGTTATCTGGTGTATGGTCCTCTGGCGGCGGGCGCCACATGCGTGATGTACGAGGGAGCGCCCGATTATCCCGCTTACGACCGATTCTGGCAGATCGTCGAGAAGTGCAAAGTCTCCATTTTCTATACGTCCCCGACCGCGATTCGCGCACTCATACGGCAGGGGGACCGCTGGCCGGAGGGACGCGATCTGTCCAGCCTGCGGCTACTGGGATCCGTGGGTGAGCCGATCAACCCGGCGGCGTGGGAATGGTATCACCGGGTGATCGGGAAGGGCCGCTGTCCCATTGTCGATACATGGTGGCAGACGGAAACCGGAGCAATTATGATCGCGCCCATGCCGGGAGCCGTTCCGCTGAAGCCAGGCTCCGGAACGTTCCCATTGCCCGGGGTGATCGTCGATATCGTCGATTCCAAAGGGAATGTACTCGGCGAAAACCGGGAAGGATATCTGGTGATCCGGAGGCCATGGCCGAGCATGGCCCGAAATATCTGGGGCGATCCCGAACGCTTCCGGGAGCAGTATTGGAGCCGTGTACCGGGATCCTATTTCACGGGAGACGCGGCACGACGGGACGAGGACGGATATTACTGGATCCTGGGCCGAGTGGACGACGTGATGAACGTAAGCGGCCACCGGTTGAGCACGATGGAGATCGAATCAGCGCTGGTTCACCATCCTGCCGTAGCCGAAGCCGCAGTCGTGAGCAAACCGCATGAAATCACCGGACAAGCTGTTTGCGTTTTCGTGACCTTGAAGGCTGGTGACTGGAACCACGAAGAGTTGGGGAAGGAGTTGCGACAGTGGGTGGCGCACGAGATCGGGCCTTTTGCCAAGCCGGAGGAGATTCGGTTCACCGACGCCCTCCCCAAGACGCGCAGCGGGAAGATCATGCGGCGGCTTCTGCGTGAGATTGTCACGACCAAGGGCGTAACGGGGGACATCACCACGCTGGAAGACTTGAGCGTTGTAGCGCGGCTTTCAGAAAGTCGAGAAGACGACTAGTTCTTTAAAGAAACTTTACGTTCTGGACGCAGGGAGCATCGTCTCTAGCCGGTAGTGGGTCAGGATATGAGGCTAGGTATGTGTCGATGCGGGTTGCTGCTGTTTTGGGCTGTGGTACTTTGCGGGCAAACAGTTGAACCAAGCAGGCCTCGATCGGTCCAGTCCGGGAATACGGCAGCGCCGGACCGGCGTATTGCTCCAACGCAGCGATTCGAATTAGGACGCGCTCCGCGGGTAAATCTTGGAACGATCGATCCCATCTTGCGAACGCAGTCCTCGCCACGGCGGGGCGTGGTGCGGGTGGCTACCCACCGGTCGCTCACTGTGGGGAACATCGCGCAGGGGACTTGGCAGACCGCCACGGACGGCACTCCGGTCTGGAGGTTAGCGATTACGTCGCAAAATGCGCTGGGCCTGCGCGTGCATTTCACCAACTTTTCCGTAGGAAGCGGCAAGGTTTGGATTCACGATACCAACAGCCCCGCGCGTCAGGTGTTCGGGCCGTATTCGGGGACAGGCAGGAATGGAAGCGGGGAGTTCTGGAGCGAAACCGTATTTTCACCCACCGTAGAGATCGAATATGAACCCGCAGCGGGCGCGAGCACCTCTGGTCTGCCGCCATTCACGATTTCGGAACTGGTTCATATCTGGCAGTTCGGACCGTACCAGGCTCCGGCGCCGGAATCCAACGATTTGCCAGCGGACGATCTGTCCGCGTTCAGGGCGGTGCCTGCGGTTTCGCCCCAACTGGCTACATCGCCCGACTATAGCTGCTTTCTGGATGCGGCCTGTTATCAGAGCGCTTCGCAGGACCCTCCCAACACAAACACTGCCGTCGTGGACGGATCGCATAGCACGGCACTTATTCTGTTCAGCGATTATCAGTGCAGCGCGACGATTTTGAACGCACCGAATGGCCAGCCGATACTCTTGACCGCGGGACATTGCATCAACACTCAGAAAGACGCGCAGAGCATGCAGGCGTTCTTCGATCTGCGTTCAGCGCAGTGCGGGCTGAGTGCGGGAGCAATGCCGACCGGGCAAGTCCTGGCCGCTCTCCCGCAGGCGCTGGGCATCAATCTGCTGGCGTACGCCAACAGAGCATTCCTGGATGGAACCAGTCCGGGCCAGGTCCAGAACGATCTGGATTATTCCCTGATTCAGCTGAATGGCTTCCCAAGCGCGGCGGATCTGATCCTGGCCGGGTACACAGCGGACGATATTCCGGTTGGCGCGGATGCGACTTCGTTGGGACACCCGAACGGGCAATACATGGAGGTGGCGTTTGGAACACGGGTAACGCCGGACCAGGGTGATTACTTTGCGAATGCGTTCCAGATCGACCAGAGTTCCCAGGGGCGGGTGGACTCCGGCTCTTCCGGTTCGGGACTCTTCGATGATGCCGGACACCTGGTGGGACTGTTGAGCACGGCGGAGAGCTGCCCAAATCCGAATCCGGACGGGTCGTGCCCGACGGACTTCACCAGTTGCGATGTGGCTGCCCCATTCTATGCCTGGTACACAAAGTTCTCGGCGATTTATCCGTTCATTACGCAATATCTGGAGCAACCGCTGACGGGGGCCAATCTTCCGGTGAATCCCACGGTCTTTTCCGCAACTCCGAATCCCGTGAGCGTTACGGATGGATCGGGGCTGGGGACGGTGATGCTCACGATGAACGATCCAGCGGCGAGCG
>Ga0308173_10000268_pt1 | contig 20557 bp, 17 predicted proteins | sample PhyPR1_FD_203716 | JGI IMG/M metagenome (GOLD analysis project Ga0308173, IMG submission 203716) | Soil microbial communities from UC Gill Tract Community Farm, Albany, California, United States - DLSLS.P.R1 | ecosystem: Environmental > Terrestrial > Soil > Agricultural land | place: USA... | reverse complement strand
TCTGCGCCAGATGTGCTCGCTGGGGCATGCCTCGCTGCATCTGCCTCGTGAAGCGCAACCGCACACCCTCGCCGCCTCAGAGCGAACGGCCTCTATAACTTACCTCGTTGGGTTTTCGAAGGACCCAGCTGGGGCCGCCTCACGTGACGGAATATAGGAACATGATTTTTATTGGAAGTACGCTAAGACAGTGGGACAGGCATTCAGTTGCGACCGGGCGGTATCCTTCCCGCTTGCTCGCGCCACATAAATCCGTGAGCCGTGGAGCTGGCGTTGTCGCGTCCATTTCCCACGACCGGCCCATACGCGCCATTTGTCCCGGGTGCTGAAACCGGGCCAGCGACCGTCAGCGACCTCTTCCCGGAATCGGGGCTCCCATGGAACTTTCATCGTCAACAGGACGAAATACGTCGACGCGGCACCCTGCGCCGCCTCCTTTTCTGGTCTTTACGTAGGCTGGAAACTCCCCAGAAGGAGGCCGGAAGGCAAATCCGCTTCGATCCGGTACTTCCCTGATGGCAACGTAGCGAAAGCATAGGCGCCGTGCTCATCGGTGATGGCGGAAAAACGCGCGCCGTGGTGTCCGACTGCCCTAACCACAACGTTCGCGAGCGGTTTGCTCTTGATTCGATCTTCCATCCTCCCGTACTCTGAACCAATCCCGATGGTCCCAAACAGGTCGTCCGCGCGCTCATCCCTGGCGATGGCCCGCAATTCCCTCAACGTGCCGCCAGCCATAGCCGCGGGCACTCCCCAGGCTTTCAGGCGGCCGTCGATGGTCCGGGCATAAACAAGGTAGTTGGCTCCAACAAGGAAAGGTTCGCTGCAATCACCCCCGCCGTGGCCAGTGTAGACAACTAACTGTTTCGCGTCTTTGCTCGCGCCCCGGAAAATCTCCACCGGCGCAAAATGGAATTCATAGTCCGTCAACTGTACATAGCCGTTACCGAGCGGCGTCTCCCCACCGAGTTGAGCGACCGCTTTCCCCAGGAATATCACCTCGCCATCGCTCCACGACTGATCGCAGCGAGGGATGACAAGAACCGTGCTGCACGCGTCCATCATCCCGGGACCTGCGCTCGCGACGAACAGCAAAATGGCTGCGGCCAGCCGTTGACGCTCGGACATACGCCCCCTCCGCCAAACTGCAACGATGTTATCAACCACCGAATACGGTCTTGCCACTTCAGCAGCGGCTAATTCCATGCGCAACCCATGACGGTCCGTAGCGTGGCATCGAATCAACCGTGTCGAAGCAGGTGATGGTTTCAATCTGGTGACGGCAGCCAATGTCCTGTGGAATAGCCTTCACTGTCTTCGCCAGCTCGCTTTCTGCAACCGGCGGCGACGCTTCGGCGCGTTTTTCGGCCACCTCCTCTGACGCATCACGCGCATCTCGTTCCGTGGGACTGCGACACGGCAAGAGACCACAAGAGCGGAGCGCCAATTCTAAGGGACCGTGGTGTATTCATCGTTGCCCAACTAACTGCTCGCAAGAGCCCGGACCGCACTGTCCCCCCAAAAGCCTTATCCGGCATTGACTCCAGGCTGTGACTGGCCATCAGTGAGCAGACGCCAGCACATTCTCCCGGCCCGCTTTGTGCGCATTTGGATAGGCGTAAGCACCCAACCGCAGCACGGGCAGGCTGGCCACTGCCAGAGCGGCCGCGAAGCACAGGAGCATCAGTTTGTAAGAGCCTGTCCTGTCGTACGACACGCCCATGGCAAGGGGACCGAGTCCTGCTCCCACCATGAAGATCGAGAAGAAGTAACCATAGATCTGGCCGAACGACCGCATCCCCAAATACCGCGACAGCAGAAAGGCGATCAGATCCACTTCGGCGCCGATACCCATCCCGACGAGTATCGTCCCGATGGCAGCCCCTTCCGGCCGCGCCATCGATAACAGGACGGCGATCCCGACCAGCGGAGCGAGAAAGAACACCGCCGCGACATAAGGCGCGTGGATACGATCCAGCAGGAAGCCGGCGAGCAGGCGGCCGGCGATCAAGGCAATGCCCGCGATGCTCATCATGCCGGTGGCCGTTTGCGGAGAGATGCCGCGATCTCCGAGGAGCGGGACCAGATGAGAGATCACGCCCCCGGTTGTTCCGGCCACGATGAAGAAGCTCAGGGCTAGCGACCAGAAGCGGACGGATCGCAGCGCCTCAAGACCGGTGAGGCCCGGCAGGGGCACGTTCGGGATTTTCCGGGCAACGAACTCCGGCGCCCCGACCGGCCTGCCCACGGACAATGCGACAGCCGGGAAAGCAAGAAGGAAGATCAGCGCTCCGAGGCCGGCGTACGCCCCTCGCCAGCCCACTGCCCCGATCAACGCTTGTGTAAACTGCGGAACAAGGGCAGCGCCCAAGCCGACTCCCGCCATAGCGATCCCGAGCGCCAGCCCGCGCTGACGATCAAACCTTGCCGAGATCGCCTTGGCGTAGACCAAAGGAGTCTGCGCGGTGGCTCCCAGCCCCATCAACGCGTACAGGACAGTGAAGGTCGCTGGTGAAGCAGGCACTAACGCGACCGATGCTGTAGCCAGAGAAAACATCAGGATCGCGGACAATGCGACCGTGCGAATCCCGAATCGATCGACCAGCCAGCCCAAAAGCGGCATTGCGATTCCGGTCGTCCAGAGTCCGACAACCATGGCGGAAGACACCATCCCGCGAGACCACCCAAATTCGCGCGTAATGGGCGGTAACAGTGTCCCAATCGTGAACTGCATTACCGGGCCGTTCCCTACCAGCAGACCTGCCGCGGACGCGACGACAATCCACCACCGGCTGTTCATCCCTAGGCCCATACGGTACGCGCCTCTTTTTGCGCTTCCCTTTCGCTTATGCTTCCGTTCAGCTCACCGAGTCCCGAGGCCGAGCAGCCTTTCCGCGGTGCCGTAGCAAACGGCACTACGCTCCTGTTCGCCAAGCGAAACGTTTTCGATGAAGGTTGCAGCTTCATCGGCGGATTCATACGGGTAATCGACGGAAAACATGACGCGGCCTGCGCCGAGCGCGCCCATCGCGCACGCCAGGGGTTCGGCCGAAAACATTCCCGAAGTCGTCACAAACATGTGCTCGCGGATGTATTCTGACGGGCGCTTCTTCAATTTCATCCCATAAGTCCGCGCCATGGTGTCAAAGCGCGACAGCAGGTAGGGCAGGGGCTCTCCCAGGTGCCCCGTATCAGCCTCACTCCCGGAAAGCGATCGAAGATGCCTCCGAAAAGGACACGCAGCGCATGAGAACCCGTCTCTACCCCCCCATTCCCACGTGGCCCGCTTGAGCGCATCGCATCCGGCGATAGCGGGATAGCTCGATAGGGGGTCCGCCGGATGGAGGTAGATCGGCGCCCCGATTTCCTCCGCGCGCTCCCAGAACGGATAAAACTTCGGGTCATCCAGATACTCGCCATTGGTGTGGCCGTTGATCAGGGCGCCGCAAAAACCGAGGTCGCGGACGCACCGGGCGAGTTCATCCCCTGCGGCGGCCGGGTCCTGCAGCGCCAGATGGGCGAACCCTGAGTAGCGGCCGGGCCGGTTCCCGATCTCGCGGGCCAGCGCATCATTGACTTCGCTTGCCCTGCGGCGCGCCACCGCCCCATCGAACTCCCGTTGCACGCCGGGGCAGGTGAGGCTGAGTACGGACCGCTCGATCCCAGCGCGATCCATAGCATCGAGACGCGAGTCGCCGAAATCGACGAGTCGCGCATACACCCGGCCGATGATCGCCTGATCGATGTGCACCACCGTCGGAGCCCAGTACTCCTCCATCGCGGGAGTCAGGAAGTGCTCCTCAAGGGCGATCTTGTTCATCGTTGACATAGCGCAAGCATCTCTGTTGCAACTGGATCCAGAAAGATCCCGCAAAGTACGACCGGTTCGAATTAGTTTAGCCCAACAGCGCAATCGAGTGCTAATCGAAACACGCGCAAACCGTACATCTCCCGCCGTAAGGCCCCCGAAAAACCGAAGCTCCACTTATTCGACCCTTACGGGTGTCGATCTTTTCCAGAGCAGCAAGCGCCTCATCCAACGCCAGTACATTCGCGTTCTCCTCTGCCGGATGATCGACGCCGCTGAGTGAAACCAGAACGGCTTGCCGCCTCGCCTTTGCCTGCGTCTGGCAATCGCCTGATTCACCAGCATCTGCCTGATTAGACGGCGGCCGCCAATTTCTCAAGCGCGCGTTCGTCGCCGCACACCAATCCTTAGTAACTGAATGAGGTCATTTGACGGCTAATCCGTATGCGGCCGAAGTGCTCACGCTGAGGCTTGCCATGGAGTTCTTCTCAACGGAAGTTCTGGATCAACATCGGATCATTCACCTCCTGATTCTGCTCGACGACTTCGACCAGGAGCTTGCTTTACATCTCGCGGTCCTGCTCGAAGAATACCGAGGGCAGGGCATGTCTCAACAGTCGCGGGCAGTGCGAAACATCATTCATGAGATCAATTCATTGCAACCGATCGACGCATCCGAGCCGCCTGCGCTGGCAAGCGGTTCTTTCGAATTTTTCACGGGACACTAGCTCGCTCCTGTATACTGCCCAATTGTTGTGTAAGAAGCCACAAGGAGCCATTCGTTGAGCACGCCTGAAGCGCCACCCGTAACACCCGAGCGGATCATGCAGTTTACGTGGGGCTATGCGCCGCCGCTGATTATTGAAGCTGCGCTCCGCCACGGGATCTTCGATCTGCTGGACAAGGGTCCCAAGACCGCAGAGGAGACCGTTTCGCTCTGCGGCGGGTCGGAGCGTGGAGTGCGGATCATTATGAACGCACTCACCGGACTGCAACTACTGACCAAAGATCCGGCGGGCAAGTATGCGCTAGCACCGGAAAGCGCGGCGTTTCTGGTGAGTACAAAGCCCGGGTTTCAAGGCGGCATAATCCTGCACGTTAGCGCGCAACTTATTCCCAAATGGATCCAGTTGAATGAGGTTGTCCGGACGGGCAAGCCCCAGACCGCGGTGAACAGCGAATCCAGCGGTGCTGCATTTTTCCAACAATTTGTCGAAGACATTTTTCCGATGAGCGATCCCGCTGCTCAGGCGCTGGCGGCAGCCCTTGGGGTCGCCAAAGCCGATAAGCCGGTGAAAGTTTTGGATCTGGCGGCCGGCTCAGGCGTGTGGGGAATTGGTCTGGCGCGTAACTCGCCGCAAGTAAGCGTCACGGCGGTGGACTGGCCGGAAGTCCTTTCGGTAACCAAGCGGGTAGCGGAACGTTTTGGCCTGACGAAGCAGTTCCGTTTCGTAGCGGGAGATTTGGCGACCGCTGATTTTGGCAGCGGCTACGATATTGCCACCCTGGGACACATTCTTCACAGTGAAGGCGCCGAGCGCAGCCGTGATCTTCTTCGAAAAGTTTTTCAGGCGCTGGCGCCGGGGGGCACGATCGCGATCGCGGAATTTCTGGTGAATGAGGATCGCACCGGTCCCCCGATGGGATTGATTTTTGCAGTAAACATGTTGATCAACACCGATGTTGGCGACACCTTTTCATTTGGGGAAATCAGCCAGTGGCTGCGCGCGGCCGGGTTCGAGAATCCGCGAACGCTGGATTCGCCGGGACCTTCACCGCTGATTTTGGCGAACAAACCGAAGTAGCAGAGAACTATCTATTCACCCGCGTGGGGACGGGATCAAGAATGCTCTCCCGGTCCTGATGCGCACGCAGCCTGCGAACCGTGAATCGAATCCCTTCAGCGTGGAAAGCGCTCTCCAGCACGTCCTGCACTTCGGCCAAGTTTCGCTCGGCCAGAGCGACGACGGAAGGTCCCGCGCCGCTCAGGCACACGCCCAGGAGGTCGGGGTGCTCTAAAGCGAGGGCCTGTTCTAACCCAGGCACAAGGTGCTGCCGGAAAGGCTGATGGATACGGTCCTGAAGGGCTTCGCGGAGCAGCGAGAAATTTCCGTTCTGAAGTGCTTCGAGCAACAGAGCCACGCGCTGCAGATTGAAGACCGCATCTTCGCGCGCGACCGATGCCGGCAGCGCCTCTCTGGAGGCTGCGGTGGCCAACGTCAACTGAGGCGTCAGTACGATGAACGCAAGCGATTCGGGCCATCGCAACTTAACCGCGAAAGCGGAGCGGTCGGGCATCTGGCAACTGATGGTTAAGCCTCCCAGCAGTGCGGCGGCCACGTTATCAGGATGTCCTTCCAGGGCGCAGGCGGCATTCAGCAGCCCCGGCAGAGGCAGAGGCCCGGCGATGGCCTCATATAAGCGGAGGCCGGCAACGGTTGCGGCCGCGCTGCTACCCAGCCCGCCTTTCGCCGGGATTTCGCTTCGAACCTCGACGCGCAGCGAGGGAAACGATCCGCTGCGCTGCAAGGCAAGAAAGCGGAACGATCGCTCGATGTAGTTTTCGCCGTCGATATGGCAATTGATGAACTGAAAGTGCAGCTCGTTCGAGCCGGGCAACACACGAACCGACAGAGTTAAGTAGAGCTGCACCGCTACGGCGAGGGTGTCGAAACCGGGCCCCAGATTGGCAATGGAACCGGGTACTCGAATCTCAAATTCAGAGTGGACGGCGAGACTCATACAACGTCTTAGTGGGAGCAGGTTGTAACAGGCTCTCGCCCTTGCGCCTGCTGGTGTGTCTTGATGATGTAATCGGTGTCTTTCAAAGCGTGGCCGGTCAGAACGGCCGCAATGGTCGCGTCTCGATCTAACGCTCCGGCGTTGACCAGCTTGCGAATGCCCGCCAAAGTAGTGGCGGAGGCCGGTTCGCAGCCAATGCCATCGCGCCCGATGGCGGCTTTGGCCTCTCCAATCTCGTCATCGGTGACATCCATGACGAGGCCGCGGGTGAATTCGATCGCACGCAGGGCCTTCTTCCAGGAACGCGGATTCCCGATGCGAATCGCGGTAGCGACTGTCTCCGGCCGGTCCACAGCGCGAAGCTGCTTTGAGCCGGCAGCCCACATGCGGGCCAGCGGATTCGCGCCCGCGGCCTGAACGATTATCATTCGCGGAACCTTTTCGATGAACCCATACTTTTTGAGTTCCGTGAATGCCTTCCCGAAAGCGGAGGAGTTGCCGAGATTGCCGCCCGGAACTACGAGATAATCGGGCGGCCGCCATCCGAACTGCTCCAGCAGCTCAAAAATAGCTGTCTTCTGCCCCTCAATGCGAAACGGATTGATCGAGTTTAGAAAGTAGAGAGTGGGATCGGCGGTGCCCAGAAGCGTTTCGAGCGCATCATCGAAACTACCTTCAATCTGCACGATTTCAGCACCGAAATCGAGCGCCTGCGCAAGCTTGTTTGCGGAAGCTTGTCCCGCGGGCAAATAGACGCGGCCCACCACGCCCGCCCTGGCTGCGTAAGCCGCCAGAGAAGCCGCCGTATTTCCAGTGGAGGCGCACGCAACCGTCTGAACACCCAGGAATTTGGCTTCGGTCATGCCGGCGGTCATCCCCAAATCCTTGAAGGAGCCCGTTGGATTCCAGCCCAGGTGTTTGAACCAGATGTTCTTCACTCCGGCCCACCGCGCCGCCCTTTGTCCGCGTACCAGCGGCACATTGCCTTCGGACAGCGTCACAATTCCCTCGCCGTAACAATCGGGCAGGAACTCACGAAAGCGCCATACACCGCTTGCATTGCACGGTTCGTAAGAGGCTCGCCTCGCCAGCCATTGGCGTTTCAGGTCCGCTGGATCCGCCTTCGCCGGTTCGATTGCCACTTCCAGCAACTCATCGCACTTTGGACATGCCAATGCGCGGTCATGTAGGTCCAGAGTGGTCCCGCACTCCTCAACATTGCACCGCAGATGCGCCATTACCGAATCCATTCAAGGTAGCATCCGGCCTGCCGCGTGGACCTCGCCCTGTGAACGCTATCATCGTGGCTGGGTGCGCAGAAACTATGCCAACGCTTGAAGAACGCAAACGACGAGGCCAGGATCTGCTCAAGAAGTACCGCGCTGTCAGCGGCCCAGATCCGTACGCCTGCGCCACCGATGCAATTTCGGATATTCTTTTTTCAGTCGCACAGAATGAAGAGGAAGCGACGCAACTGCTGCAATCCGCCGAGATGGAGTTTCGAAACGCAATTGAAGGCGAGAGCTTTGTTAACGAAGGATAGGACGGGCCGCCCTTAAGGACGGGCCGCCCTTATAGAATAAGCGTTCATGCGCAAATTCATCTTTGTGGTCGCGATGGCGGGCATTGCAGTAACTGGATCAGGTCAGGAAATAACGCCGGCGACACACATCAAGCACCTGGTAGTGATCTTTCCGGAGAACATTTCTTTCGATCACTATTTCGGCACCTATCCGTGCGCAGAGAATCCGCCGAACGAGCCGCGGTTCGTGGCTCGGCCGGACACGCCGCTGGTGAATGGGCTGAGCGCGGTCCTTCTCACGCATAACGCGAACGCTTCCAATCCGGCTAACGGCCCGGGTGCTGTTAATCCGTTCCGGTTGGATCGCAGCCAGGCAGCGACAGCCGATCAGAATCACGCCTACACGGCGGAGCAAATGGCTTTTCATGCCGGACTGATGGACTTGTTCCCGAAGTCGGTTGGAAAGGGCAATCCGCCTAAGATGGATTCGCCCTCTCCGCTGAACACAACCGGGCTCACGATGGGCTATTTCGACGGGAACACCGTAACCGCGCTATGGAACTATGCGCAGCGTTTCGCGATGAGCGACAACTCGTATGGCTCGACGTTCGGGCCATCGACGCCCGGCGCAATCAATCTTGTTTCCGGCCAAACGAACGGAGTCGTTGATATCCGAAACGCAAAAGGAGGCGTAACCGATGGCGGCAACGGCTCGTTTACACTCATCAGCGATCCCGATCCGGTAGGCGATGCTTGTTCCGTTTCTACAGGAATGCTGGTCTCCATGGCCGGGGATAACATCGGCAATCTGCTGAATAACGGACACGTTACATGGGGTTGGTTCAGCGGCGGCTTCGACTTAGGCATCACGAACTCCAACGGCACTACGAACTGCGCGCGTTCTTCAAAGTCGCCGGTATCCGGTAAGGTCGTGCGTGATTACATCCCGCATCATGAGCCTTTTCAGTACTATCCTTCAACGGCTAACCCGACCCATGTTCGTCCAACATCCGTGAAGGCGATTGGGCACGCGGGCGATGCGGCCAATCATCAGTACGATATCCACGATTTTTTTGACGCAGTAAAAGCGGGTAATTTTCCGGCCGTGAGTTTTCTCAAAGCTCCTGGATATCAGGATGGCCATGCCGGGAATTCCAATCCACTGGATGAACAGGCGTTTGAGGTTGAAGTGATCAACTTTCTTCAGCGCGTGCCGGAATGGAAGGACACGGCGGTTGTGATCGCCTACGACGATTCCGACGGCTGGTATGACCACCAAATGAGCCCAATTGTAAACCAGTCAACTGGAAGCACCGACGCGCTCACGGGTCCGGGAAGTTGCGGCGACGGGAGCAGTGCGCTGCCCGGACTGGATGCTTCGAACGCACACGCGCAAGGCCGCTGCGGCTTCGGCCCGCGTCTGCCCATGCTGATTATTTCTCCCTGGGCGAAAGTCAATTTCGTGGATCATTCCTTGACCAACCAGGCCTCAGTCATCACCTTCATCGAAGACAACTGGCTGCAGGGGAAGCGGCTGGGAAGAGGTTCCTTCGATAGCATTTCGAACTCGCTGACCGGCATGTTCGATTTTCGAAGCGCGCCGCGGATGGGGAAATTGATACTCGACGAGAAGACGGGGGAAGTGAAATCGGCCCATTGACGCGACGGGAGTTTCTTGAGCGGAGCCTGGCAAGTTCCCTACTGGCGAAGCAGGCCGGCGCTTCCGTCCCCGCGGTTCTTGACGTCAAGCGGCTGCCGAAATTCGTTGATCGCCTGACGGTGCCACCGCTTGCGCGAAGCAGCGGAACGATACAAAACTCGCTTTCTTCAGGAATTGCTGCGCCGGTGTATCGGATTCCGATGCGCGAAATGGAGAGGCGAATTCATCCCAGCCTGCCGCCTACCCGGACGTGGGGTTTCGGTGCCACGTCTCCCGGCCCGACGATTGAAGCCAAGCGTGGTCAGCCAATTTTTGTTGAGTGGATGAACGAGTTACCGACCGAGCATTTCCTCCCGATCGACCGCTCGATTCACGGAGCCGGGCCGGGGACGCCCGAAGTGCGCACGATTATTCACCTTCATGGTGGACGTGTTCCGCCGGAGAGCGACGGATATCCGGAGAACTGGTATACGCCTGGAAAGTCGCTGCTCAGCTTTTATCCAAACCGCCAGCCGGCGGCTACGCTGTGGTACCACGACCACGCGATGGCAATTACGCGGCTGAATATGTTTGCGGGGCTCTTGGGCCTCTATATTCTGCGCGATGAAATTGAGGACGCGTTGAACCTTCCGAAGCGCAAATATGAAATTCCTCTGATCCTTTACGATCGGAGCTTTCGGGAAGATGGCCAGCTCTATTACCCTGTTTCAGGAATCCCGGGGCGGCCGTGGGTACCCGAATTTTTCGGGGATGCCATTCTCGCCAACGGAACCCTTTTCCCTTTCTTTGATACCGAGCCGAGAAAGTACCGGTTTCGGTTATTGAACGCTTCGAACAGCCGCTTTCTGTATTTATCGCTGTCGAGCCGCCAGTCGTTTTGGCAGATCGGCTCCGATCAGGGCCTGTTGCAGACGCCGGTTGAATTGAAAATGCTGACTCTTGCACCGGGCGAGCGCGCCGATGTGATCATCGATTTCAAGGCGCAAAGCGGTCAAAGCGTTTTGCTGAAGAGCGACACGTATACGATTCTTCAGTTTCGCGTTTCGAACGTGCCCTGTGTTGATGGAAGCGCCAAACCGGAGCGCTTGCAGACTATTCCACGCATTTTGACGGCAGATGCCGTCAGGACCAGGCTGCTTACGCTTGAAGGCGGCGGCGATCCGGATGACCCGACCACGAAGACCCAGCCCATGCTGTTGAACGGCGCGCACTGGAGCGACCCGGTGACAGAAAACCCGGCGCTCGATACGGTTGAGATCTGGAGCTTGATCAACGTAACGGAAGACGCTCACCCCATTCACTTACATATGGTGCGGTTCCAAATCCTCGATCGGCGGCCGTTCGATGTGTTCACGTATCTGAACGAGCGGGTGCTCCGCTATACGGCTGACGCCATTGCTCCGGACGCCAATGAAACCGGCTGGAAAGATACTGTGCGGGCGGACCCGGGAATGGTCACCCGGATCATTATTCGCTTCGAAGGTTTCGCCGGCCGCTATGTGTGGCATTGCCATGTGCTGGAGCACGAAGACTACGAAATGATGCGGCCGTATGAGGTAGTTGCCTTTCAGGGACCCTAACCCCGCAACCGCCGATGAAACTCAGAAGATCAATTCCGCAACCGTTCCGTCGAGCTTTGGGTCCGCCGAGGGTTGATAAACAACCGTCAGATCCTGAGGCGGCAGCAGACCACAGCTCCAGTTCAACTCTTTGACGTTCCGGACCATGATGCTTTGTAGGTCTTTCATCGCGAATACCATCTCACGGTTCCCGGCCTGAATACGCAGCCGGAACGTGCCGTGTCCGCATTCGAACGCCTTGGTTTTTCCCTGCACGCGCGGCAGGCCCTCATCTCTCTGCAGAGTAGTTGGGACGCGCTGTTCCAGGCTGGTGGCGGTTTCTGCCGGCTGGGTCTCGTTCGTGTCGTTCTTCCCCCCGGCATGCGCGTCCGCAGCTATCGCCGAAGGGCGGTTCGACTGATCCACAAAATTCAGAAGGTTATCGATCTGCAAACGCTCGGCAGTTGTCTTTGCATATTCGAGCGCTCTTTTCGCAGAACTCCTCGCGCCATCGGCATCGTGAAGGTTTGCGCGGCAAAAAGCCGAGATGGCGAAAAAATTGTAGGCCTGCTCTGGTTTAACCGAATGAACGCGCGCGATAGTTGAAAGAGCTGCCCCGTATTGGCGCTCGCTGGTCTCCAGGTTGGCAAGGAAGATCTCAGCGTCGGCGTCGTCCGGGTTCACCGCAATAACCTGCTGCAGCAGACTCGTGATCCTTTGGGCAGGAGCACCATTCGACCGCTCCATGACAGCGTAACTGTAGATCATCCGTGCATCTTTCGATCCGTACTGTACGGCCAGGCCGAAGTGTTTGCGCGTTTCGGGAATATCGTTCTGCTGCCAGGCAAGATAGCCGAGCGACTCCTCGACAGCCGCGTTTTGCCGGTACTGCTGTTCAAGGGCAAGCAGCCGTGTCCGGGCTTCCGGCGCAGTGTCTCGCCTGGACGCCAGGAGATCGGCCAGGGCGACATCGATCTGGAAATCCGGCAGATCGGCAATCTGCGCATCCAGGTCCGATTTCCGCAGAGTTATGTCGTATATTGCGGCTTTCACCGAGGTTTGGCGGACGTACTTCGCGGTGTCCTTTCCCACCTCGGGCAGAGTCTTGCCGTAAATCTTCTGGAGCGCTTCAGGCGTAGACATCCCTGCGGCTATAGCCAAGAGGAAGCTTGAAAAGTTGCGGCCATACGCCGGGCTTAGCGAAAGCATGTGCGTCAATGCCCAGCTTTGCGCATAGAAGATGGACATCTTATCGCTTTCGTTGTAGTAGGGCGAGCCGTGATCGACGGCAAATAATACGTTCCAATCCATCCAGGATTTCGTCATCAGAGTCATTACGTGGCGCTCTAGAGGTCGTCCAACCATGGTTTGCTGCCCATGCGGCTCCATTGAGGAATACAGATCTGCGAGCCCTTCGTTCAACCAGGCCGGCAGTTCCAGCTTGGTGTGTTCCACGATGAGGTGCGTGTATTCGTGAATTGCGGCCTGATGATGATCGGGCTGGATGTCCTGCATTACAATGTAATCGCGCTCGCGGCTCTGTAAGTAGTAGGCGAACGCTCCGGCATTAAGCCGGTAGGGCTTGTACTCTTTTTCGGAAGAGAACGCAATGATGCGGACCCGGCCTTCGGGACCCTGCTTGTTTTTGCTGGTTTGAAGAAAAAAGTAGCGTACCTGCTCGAACACCTGCAGCGCCTTAACAGCTTGCTTCTCGCCGTTCGTCGTATACATCTCAAAGTGCGGAGTGGAGACGCTGATCCAGCGCTGCTGTCCTGCGAGTGCCGGTTCAACAGCGCACGCAATTAGAAGAACAGCCCGGCAAAAAGCAGTTCGGCAGTTCGGCTTAGAAACAATAGGGACAGATGTTCCGCGGCTCCGATATGGGAGAAAGTAGAAGCGAGTATACAACGGCGATAGGCCGCTCCGCGAGATCAGAATTTTCCTATGGAAACCATGAAAGCTCTGATTCAACAATGACGCGCGCAGTTCCGTTAAAGCCTGCCGTTGCTCGTTGTGATGCCCGACATCGATTCCCGTTACAGGTGAATCTCCGTCACCGCCTCTGCCGCGCCCACCGGTTTCAAAGCACGCATGTAGCGGGACAAGAGCGCGGTTATCAGGCAGCACGCTACTACTACGCCCAGCGCGTAACGCAGCGTGAAGAGTTGAGAGGCGAAACCGATGGTGGGCGGCCCGACGATGAACCCGATATAACCGATGCCTGTGACGGTTGCAATGCCCGCGCCCGGATTAATGGATTCCACGCGGCCACCGGAACCAAAGACGAGGGGAATGATTACGGAGAAGCCTGCGCCTGTGGCGGCGAAACCAGGAAGCGCCCAGTCCGGCGAGTTTACGGTGAGTGCCCATAGCAGTCCCGCAGCGGCAATCAGGCTGCCGGAGCAAACCGTTCGCATAGGCCCAAGCCGCGCGGTAATCAGGTCGCCAAGAAAACGAAAGATGGCCATCGCGGCCGAAAAAACAGCGTAGCCCGCGGCCGCGGTTCCTGCCCCGGCATTCAGTATTTGTTTGAGATAGAGCGCCGTCCAATCGGCCATTGCTCCTTCTGAGAGGAGGATGCAGAACCCGATGGCGCTGAGCGCAAACAGAACACGCGGAATCCTGTTTAGCGGGACACGGTGAGCCTTGGGCACGCGGCGTTCCTGTGTGTCCAGCAGCAGGCGCGAGGCCAGCAGGACAGCTACCAGATTGATCACCGCGCTGGCGGCAAAGTGCGGCAGTGGCCCGATACCCCAATCGGCAACCAGCCCCCCAATTCCTGCTCCCACCATCCCGCCCAGGCTGAACATGCCATGGAAGCGCGACATGGTAGGCGTGCCGTGGCTCTTCTCAACCTCCACGCCCTGCGCGTTCATCGAGACATCCATAGCAGCAGCCGTCGCGCCAAAAACGAGCAATGCCGCCGCCAGGCTCAGTGCATTGAATGCCAGCGAAGGCAGCACAAGCGCACAACAAAACAAAATGGCGGCGCCGGTGCTGACCCTTTTACTGCCAAAGCGGCCGATCAGCCAGCCTGCGAGTGGAATGGTGCAGACCGCACCGATTGCCATGCCCAGCAGCGCTAGTCCAAGAACAGCGTCGTTCAGACCTAAGGCGGCCTTCACAGCCGGTATCCTCGAAACCCACGTGGCAACCACCAGTCCGTGGGCAAGGAACAGGACAACAGTCCCCCACCATGCGGCGCTCAGCCCGCGAACGTCCATCTTCGAAGTTTACGGTGTAACGTGGTTGGCGTCGTGCAGAGAGCTTCGGGCGGCGCTTCTAACTCGTGCGAAATTCGCATCGGCACATCCGGCTGGCACTACAAGCACTGGATTGGAACCTTCTATCCGCCAAAAACGCCAGCATCGAAGATGCTCGCCTATTACTGCGGACGGTTCAATACGGTGGAACTCAACAACAGCTTCTATCACCTGCCGAAGAAGACCGCCCTCGAATCCTGGCGCGATTCAACGCCCGATGATTTTGTGTTCGCCGCCAAAGGAAGCCGGTTCCTGACGCACATGAAAAAGTTAAACGATGCAGAGCAAGGGCTGGCGCGATTCCTCGATGCAATCGAGACATTAGGCGGTAAGCTTGGGCCCATCCTGTTTCAACTTCCGCCCAATTGGGAGCTGAATCTCGAACGCCTGCAGAGCTTTCTCGCGCTCTTGCCAGCCCATCACCGGTACGCGTTCGAGTTTCGAAACAGAAGCTGGAACGCGGATGCCGTTTACGATCTGTTGCGCCGTCACAATGTGGCGTACTGCGCGTTTCATCTGGCCGGCGAACATTCGCCGATTTTAACGACCGCGGATTTCGTGTATGTACGCCTGCATGGTCCGGGCGGAAAGTACCAGGGCAGCTATGATAACAGCGTTCTGCAAGAGTGGTCTGATCGTATCCGCGAATGGAAGCGGAGCCTCAAAGCGGTCTACATCTATTTCGATAACGACGAAGCCGGTTACGCAGCGGCCGACGCGTTAAGACTCAAGAGCCTGGTAACGGACTAACCGTGATCGAGCCATCGCCGGTGCGCACGGTTAGCAGCCGCCCTCCGCCATTTAACTTCCCGTGCACTTCATTCTCACTCTGCTTTCCAGTAACGCTTACCGGCAGATTCATGCGTATGCCGCCATCGCCGGTACGCAGTTCCAGGTCCGCTGGCAGGTTGCGTGGCAGGTTCAGACGGACGCTTCCGTCACCGGTCTCCACGCGCCAGTCCGCCTGCATTCGCGATCCGCGGAGCGCATTCACATCCACCGAGCCATCCTGCGTATGCAGCCGCAGAATGTCAAATCGTCCGCTCACATGGACACTCCCGTCGCCGCTGTGCGCGTCGAGCGATCCGTCCAGATCTTCACCTTCCACGCTGCCGTCCCCGGTATCGACCTGCACGGGCCCATGCACTTTTCGCAACGTAACAGAGCCGTCGCCGGTATGCAAGTAGGCCACAACTTCCTTTGGCACGCGCAGTTCCAGGTGAATGGAATGCTCGCCGAACCCGAAATGCATCGCCGGCTCTCTTACTTCGATCTCGATCCGGTTGTCAGTCTGGTGCTCGGTTACCCGTACACCGGAATCGCCAATTGAATAGCCTCGCGTCCGGAGTGTGGCGTCGATTGAGTTTCCACCGGCAGCCTCCACCACAATCGCGGCATCTCCCGCCATCACGTGCAGTTCGGGCTTAGCGCCCACGGACCAGTGCTTGTTCCATTCGTCCGCGTTACAGATGGATGCGGCGAGAAAGAGCGCACAACAGGCGATAGTTAAATCCCGCTTCATGCTCGATGATCTCCCTTGCACTGATGAGCTACGCATTGATTCGGGATGAAGTTCCACGTCCTGCATCTCTGGGCCGTAAACCATCATCACAGTATTATTGCGATTTTCCGCTGGGAAACATTTCCAGCGAAAATCAATCCTCTATTCGTATTCCGGCATGACCCAAACGTCACATGGCGGCATCTGACGCGGGCGCTGCTCTCTGGCGGCCGTCCGTTAATCCCTGGCTGATTGCAGTTTCGGTGATGTTGGCCACCTTTATGGAGGTGCTGGACACTTCCATCGCCACGGTGGCGCTGCCGTACATAGCGGGTAGCGTTTCGGCCACAACGGATGAAGCTACCTGGGTTCTGACCAGCTACCTGGTCGCGAACGCCGTGGTGCTGCCGGCCAGTTCCTGGTTCGGATTGCGCTTCGGGCGCAAACGCTTCCTTATTACCTGCATCATTATTTTCACGTTTTCTTCATTCTTATGCGGCGCGGCTCCTTCGCTGGGCATCCTCCTGCTTGCGCGCGCGGTCCAGGGCGCGGGCGGTGGCGCACTGCAGCCTATCTCGCAAGCGATTCTGCTCGAGAGTTTTCCGCCCGAAAAACGCGGCCTGGCGATGGCGGTATTTGCGCTGGGCGTGGTGGTCGCCCCCATACTGGGCCCCACCTTCGGCGGCTGGCTGACCGACAACTATTCCTGGCGCTGGAGTTTCTACATCAACATTCCTATCGGCATCCTGGCGGTGATGATGATCTTGCGGAATGTGGAAGATCCGCCTTACATCAAGCACGCTTCGCCCGGCAAGTTTGACGCGTGGGGCCTGGGACTGCTGGCAATCTGGCTGGGTTGCCTGCAGGTGATCCTCGACAAAGGGCAGGAAGACGACTGGTTTGGCGCTACCTGGATTCGCTGGGCCACGCTTCTCGGCTGCGTTTGCTTTGTGCTATTCCTTGCGTGGGAATTGACCAAGGACAAGCCGCTGGTGGACCTGAAGATTTTCAGGAACCGAAATTTCGCCACCGGATGCCTGCTGATTACACTGTTCGGCGCAGCCATCTATGGGCTGGTGGTTCTGCTGCCGCTTTTCTATCAGGAACTCATGGGATACACGGCTCTGAACGCGGGGATTATTGTGAGCCCGAGAGGTGTTGGCGCGATTGTCGCGATGCCCATCATTGGCATTCTCACCACGCGAATGGACAACCGGTGGCTGATTGGGTGTGGATTCTTCACCTTCGCCATCTGCAGCCTGTGGTTCGCGGAGGTTAACCTGGCGATTGGTCCGTGGTCGTTCTTATGGGCGATCATCCTCAGCGGGTTCGGCTCCGGCATGGTGTTTGTTCCGCTCTCGACGACCACCATGGGGACGCTCTCGAATGAACAGATCGGCAATGCCAGCGGGCTGTACAATCTGCTGCGCAACGTTGGCGGCAGCATCGGCATTTCCATCGTGAACACGATTCTGGCGCGGCACGAACAGATTCATCACAACGAAATGGCACATATGATAAATCCGATGAACCCGCAGGTTCAGCACCGCATCTCCACACTGCAGGGAGTTGTTGGACAGACGAATGCGGCGGGCGCCGTTACGGCTCACAACAGCGCGATCGCGATATTGAACAACATGCTTTCGGCGCAAGCCTCGCTGCTGTCGTATATCGATGATTTCCGTTACATGGCGCTGGTGTGCTTCGGCTGCCTGCCGCTGGTGATGCTGTTCAAGCGAGCGCGGCCGAGAGCCGGCGCAGTCCACGCGGAGTAACTAACATCGTAGCCAGTTCCCAAGAATACAAAGGCTGTTTCTGGATGTACTTCGAGAAAGCGCATACATCAGCGAGACCCCCTGTTGCTCGTAGTCAATCTTGCTGGGCATCAGAGACAATGGAGATTGCCCAGCAATTCAGACAAAATCCGTATCACGCTGCTCTATGGCGGGCGCTCCGGAGAGCACGAGATATCTATACGCTCTGCCGACGCGATCCGGCGCGCGCTCAATCCAGGCCGCTATACCGTTTCGGAAATCCTCATTGGAAAAGACGGCAAATGGAATCCCGCGCCGCTCTCCCCTGAGCCCGGTGCGAACCCAGGAATCGATGTAGTCTTCCCCGTACTGCACGGCACCTTCGGGGAGGACGGAACCGTGCAGGGATTGCTGGAAATGGCGGAATTGCCCTACGTCGGCGGCGGTGTTCTGTCTTCCGCCGTTTCGATGGACAAGCCTATGACGAAGCGCCTTTGCCAGCAGGCGGGGCTTCCGGTGGTGGAGTATGTGGTCTTATCGCGGAGCCAAACCGGCAATGGGGTTAGCGCGCTTCCCTTCGGCTATCCAGTCTTCGTGAAGCCGGCCAACCTGGGCTCCTCGGTCGGTATTACCAAAGCGAAAAACGAACAGGAATTCCTGGGCGCGTTGAGAACTGCCGCGCAGTTCGACAGCGCAATCATCGTTGAACGCGGTATTACGGGCCGGGAGTTCGAATGCGGCATTCTCGGCGGTGACAAACCCCGGGCCTCTGTTCCTTGCGAAATCATTCCCTCTCAGGAGTTCTACACGTATGAAGATAAGTACCTGCTGGACAAGGCGCGCGTCGAGATTCCCGCGAACTTGAACGAGCAGCAAACCCGAGAGATCCAAAGCCTCGCGGTCGAATGTTTCAAGGCTGTGAATTGCGACGGCATGGCGCGCGTCGATTTTCTGATGGACGGCGCAACAGGACAGTTTTACGTGAATGAGATCAACACAATTCCGGGTTTCACGTCTATCAGTGGATACCCCAAAATGTGGGAATACTCGGGCATCCCCTACTCAAAGTTACTGGACACACTTATCGATCTTGCGTTAACACGTGCCGAGACGCGCCGGCAGACTCAATACGCCCGATAGGAAGAACCGATGTTTCGAGCAATTGGAAAGCGCTGTCTCTGCGGTCTGGCGGTAAGTTGTGTGCTGGCAGCTCAAGCTCAAAAGTTGCCTCCGCCCGAACCGCCCGACCCGGCGCCTGATTTGAGCCCCTATCTGCGAAAATTTGCCGAGGTGTTCTCAACGATTCAGTCCGAAGCGGCCGAAGCGCCACCGGTCGACAAGCTAATCTATGGCGGAGCAATCCCATCGATGCTCCGGCAACTCGATCCGCATACTCAGTTCTTTGATCCTGCGCAATTTGAACAGTTGAAGCAAATGGAGGATTCCGAGCAGAAGGGCTTCGGCAGCATCGTTTCAGTTCTGCCCGGACAGGTTATCTTTCTTCAGACCCTGCCGGGGACACCGTCGAATAAGGCCGGTATTCAGGCGGGCGACGAGCTGCTGGCTGTCAACAATATTGCTATCCGGTCGCTTGAGCCCGAACAGATTATCGAGCTTTTGACTGAGGCCCGGCAGCAGAAAGTCTCTGTGTATATACGCCGCCAGGGTTCTCCGCGGCTGCTTCAATTTACGCTGACGCCGGAGCTGGTTGACTCGCCCAGCGTAGACCGCGCCTTCATGCTCAATCCGGGCCTCGGCTACGTGCGAATTGCAAGCTGGGATATGCAAACGGCAAAGCAACTCCAGGACGCGGTGAAGAAACTGGGTGGGGATTCCTTGGGAGGGTTGATTCTTGATTTGCGCAACAATCCCGGTGGCGTCGTGAAGGCAGCTTTGGATGCCGCTGCCATGTTCCTGCAGCCAGGCCAAAGGATACTTACGGCACGCGGGCGGACAAGTGAAGTGGAAGCCGCAAATGTTCCGGCCAAGGCGACTCCCTACCGCTTTCCGATCGCGGTGTTGATAAATGAAAAGACCGCCAGCGCTTCCGAGATCCTGTCCGGAGCACTGCAGGATCACGACCGGGCTGTAATTGTGGGCCTGCCGAGTTACGGTAAGGGATTGGTTCAAAGCGTCATGCCGCTCTCGGGTGGAACGGGTTTGGCGATCACTACTGCTTTCTATTACACGCCGAGCGGGCGCTCGATTCAGAAGCCCTTGCGGGATTCCGCGCTGTCGGAAACATTTAACGACAAGCCGCAAGCTGGACGGCCCCGCTACAAAACAGATGACGGCCGCGTTGTCACGGGCGGCGGCGGTATTCAGCCGGATGTAGTGGTGGCCCCACGGGTACTATCACGCCTGGAAACGGTCCTCGATGCAAGCGGCGCGATTACCTCGTTTGCAACGGAGTACTTATCGAAACACTCGCCCTTGCCCAAGGCATTTGATGTGACGCCGGAGATCATCGACGATTTCAAAGTGTTCCTATCAGTCAGGCGGATCCAGCCGAACATTGGGGAATGGACCAATGAGCGCTCCTGGATCACCAGCCGCTTGATGGAAGAGATCATCACGCAGGGTGTCGGCGTCGCGGAGGGTGATCAGGTTCAGGCGGAAAACGATCCGCAGGTCCAGGCGGCAATTAAGGCCCTGCACAATCCCAACATGCTAGCTGCACGAGGCAAATAGCTGATTGCTTATGCCTCAGGCTTCGCGCCGGTAATCTCCGCGGCTGAAGTATTTTTC
>Ga0308173_10000267_pt1 | contig 20558 bp, 15 predicted proteins | sample PhyPR1_FD_203716 | JGI IMG/M metagenome (GOLD analysis project Ga0308173, IMG submission 203716) | Soil microbial communities from UC Gill Tract Community Farm, Albany, California, United States - DLSLS.P.R1 | ecosystem: Environmental > Terrestrial > Soil > Agricultural land | place: USA... | reverse complement strand
CGTGGATGCCACGCGCCGGCAGCCGGTACAGCGTGCGAACCATCTCGCGCACGGTTTCCGTCGACGTAACCGCGCCTGGTTGGCGCGCTGTGAGAATCTTGCTGAGACATCCATGAACAATGTGGACGAGCGTGCGGTGCTCGTGCAGCAGCGCGCCGATCGACCCCGACACGGCGGGCCGCTCGTCTGCTTCGCAATACAGCACGGCCGGACGTAGCGCGCCGCCAGAGCGACCGCTCCCTGCCGTTTCCTCTTCTCGCGCGCGGCTGGCATTCGTGTAGACGAGGTCGCAACCGTGGCGCAGCGCCTCGGTGATGATGGCGTCGAGCGATCCATCCTCGGCGACGACGGACGTGCACGGAACCCCTTGCGCGCGAGCACCGGCTTCGGCCCGCGCCAGCCATCCGCCTGCGCGCCGGTCGGCGTTCCAGCGTGGCGCACCGATATCGTCGCTGTAGACGGGCGATACATACAGGAAGGTAATTCGCGCGCCAATCGCCTGCGCGAATCCGGTAGCATGGCCGACCGCTTGGATGCTGGCGTCGGTCTCTCCGACAGGGACGAGCAGATGCTGATACATGGTTTTGCGCTGAAGGACTCTATAGTGGATTCATGCCTTGCATCGTAGTGCAGCGATGTCCGGCGCGACCCTCTCACGGCGGGAGGGGTTGACTCCTTCCATCGATTCGAACGATCCTGTGCTCGATCCCCCAGCGACCACGCCGGGCTCGGACCCATATTCCTGCGACGGCTTCCATGACAAGCGACGCAGTTCCCTCGACGACCGAGCTGGTTCTTAAGACCATCCCGCCGCGCGCGCCGCCGAATCTGCTCGCGCGGCGCAGGTTGCGCGCGGATGCCGTGCAATACCGCGATCGTCAGATCACTCTCGTTCAAGCGCCCGCCGGCTACGGCAAGACGTCCTTGCTCGCGCAGTGGCGGCGCGAACATCTCGCGCAGGGATCCGCCGTCGCCTGGCTTCTGGTGGACGAGCGCGACGACGCGGAGCGGCTTCTGCGCGCGCTCGTGCAGGCGGTGCGAACGGGATGTGCGCGCGCCAGTTTCGGCGGCTTCCTGCTTGACGGCGCGCTCGCAGCGGTGGGGGCGCTCGATGGCGCAACGGAATGGCTCGCCGAAATCGCCGTGCTGTCGATGGACGTGGTGCTAATCATCGACGAAAGTGACCGGCTGCCTGCCGCCGGCGCGGCATTGCTGGCGTACCTGCTTCATAACGCACCGCAGAACCTGCGCGTCGTTGTGGCGGGGCGAACCGGGCTTGAGGCCCCGATGGCCGATCTCATCCTGTACGGACAAGCCACGCTCGTCGGTCCTGATGCGTTGCGTTTTCGGCTCGATGAAACGATTGCTCTCATTGGAAACCGCTTCGGCGAGCGGGTCGACGCGGACGCCTGCGCGCGTCTTTTCGAAGCGACGGATGGCTGGCCGCTCGGACTGCAGCTCGCGGTCGCCGCGATGATGCGTGCACCCGAGCCTCGCCGAGCCGTGGACGCAATCGCGTCAGAATCGGGCGGCCTCGGCAAAGATCTCATCGGTGCGCTGATAGCCGACTTGTCGCCGGACGACGAGGCGTTCCTCACGCGTATCAGCGTAGTTGACATGCTGCATCCGGACCTGTGCGCGGCGTTGACGGGTTGCGCTGAAACGCCGGCGCGGCTCGCGCGCCTCGTACGGGAAACGCCGGTATTCATCACCGTCGAAGACAGCGCGTGGTGCCGACTGCATACGCTCGTGCGCGATACGTTGCGCGTGCGTTTCGCGGATGTGCCCGCGAGCGAACGCGAGCAGCTCCATGCACGCGCGATGCGCTGGTACGTCGGGCGCGGCATGATCGAGGAAGCCGCGCACCACGCGCATGCGGCCGGCGAGCATGAGACCGCTTACGAACTCGCCGAGCGCAGCCTGCACGACGCGGTCCGTCACGGACACCTGAGCCTCGTGCTCGACTGGCTGGAGCTGATTCCCAAACCCGAGCTTGAGCGGCGCCCGCGCCTCTGGCTCGCTGCGGCCTGGGCGCTGGCCCTCGGGCAGCGCCACGAGGAAGCGCAGCGGCAGGTCGATCAAATTCTGGCGGGCCCGGCTGTCGATAAGCGACTGCGGTACGAATGCGCGCTGATCCTCAGCGCGGCGGCGTACTTCGCCGGCGAGCCTGATCGCTTTCTCGCGCTTTTCGAGCCGTGGGCCGATTCACCGCCTGACGGCGGGGCCTGGCTCAGGCAGGTTCATGCGAACCGTCTCGCCGCCCGTGCGATGCTGCTTGGCCAGCCCGCTCAGGCGCGTCGCGCCCAGCAACGCGCTCGATCCGGCGACGGCGACGACGGTCTCGACTTCCTGGCGCGCTGGGGCGAGCAGATCACTGGGGCCTCATATCTCTGGGAAGGCCAGATGGCGCTCGCCGAAGAGGTGATGAAGCCCGCACTCGCGAGCGCCGAAGCCCAGTTCGGCCGACGCCATCCACTGTGTTGCATCTTCGCGGTGTCTTGCTCAGCAATCGCCTACGAGGACGACCGGCTCGACGAAGCGGCGGCGCTGCTCTCGCACCGGATGGACGTACTGGAGCGCGCCGGCACGACCGAGGCGGTGATGCTCGCCTATCACACTGCCTCGCGGCTTGCCGTGGTGCGCGGCGACGAGCACCGCGCCCTCGACTTGCTCGAAGCGATGCATGCGCTCGGCGTGAGCCGGGGACAGCCGCGCCTGTGCATCGCGAGTCTTGCCGATCAGATCCGCATGCACGCAGGGCGTTATCGCACGGAAACATGTCAGGCGCTGGTGCGCCAGATCGACGATATCGTCACGCGCGAGGCCGGTCGCGGCCCGCTCTGGCGCGCTTCAGCCGCGCTGTTGCAACGGCTCGCGCACGCGGACGCCGCCATCGCCGCGCGAAGCTGGCAGCAGGCGCTCGACGCACTCGAAGCGGCCGGCCGGCAGGCCGACGAAATGAAGATGGGCCGCTGCCGCATCGAGATTCTCGCGCTGCGCGCGTTCGCGCAGCAGGAGCAGGGCGCGAATGGCACGCCCCTGCTGCTCGAAGCGATGAACCTCGCGCAGACCTTTCGGCTTCGCCGCACACTGGTCGATGCGCATCCTTCGCTCGCGGACTGGGCGCGTCGAATGGACGATGCAGCGACTCGCGAGGACATTGGCAGAACCCCTGCCCCGTTGCGGAACATGCGGCCGCCACCCAGCGAGACCAAAGGTCCCCGCGCCGTGCCGAGCGTCGTCCTCACGCCCAAAGAACGCGAGATTCTCGAATTGCTCGCGCGCAATCTCACGAACAAGGAAATCGCGCGTGCGGGGACTATCGGTGAGGGCACGGTCAAGTGGCATCTAAAGAACCTGTTCGGCAAGCTCGATGCAAGCTCGCGTAAACATGCGGTGCGGCGCGCTGTGGTTCTCGGACTGCTCGAAGGCACTCAGTGACGACGCTGCGGACGGGAGGCTGCCGGCCTCTGCGTCATCCCTCCTATCGCGATAGAGGTTCCGGCTGCGGTGGTTCCGTATTTTTGCCTCATGACTTCACGCACTATCGCAACGCTTCAGGCGCGTTGCGCGACCCGATTCGACAGCGACTCATCCGGCGACGACTTCGCCGTCCGATTACCCGGTGCCCGCCTGGCCGGCTGGGCCACGAGTGCCGTCCGGCACGCGTGAAAAGCGGTGTCAACATGTTGTCCCTTATCTCGACGGTTGCCGCTGCCGGCCGCACGACACGGTCGCTCGTCGTCGGCTCCTGCTCGCCGTTGCCGCCCTGTCGTTCCAGCATCTCCGTCTCTTAAACGACAGCTACATCGACTTGACGTTCGAGAATCAACGCCACGAGTCCAGGTCGTCGCAAGGGGTATGCGCATCCATCCAGTCGTATGGTTCGCGCGCTTTGCCCCACGCCCAAGTGCGAACGGCCGATGCCGACGATTCCTTCGAACGTTTGCTTGTCACGGCGGCGGTCTTCGATTCGACGGCAATGGGGCCATGCGCTGTGGAGGCGGTTGGAGCATAACTAGACATTGACGAGTCTCCTTCAAAGGGAAAGGTTTCATTGCGGGTATGCAGGACATGGGTCGGCGAGCCGTCGGCGGATTCAACCGGTGGATGCAAGTTCGCTCAAATCGTTCGGCTGGCGTTTCGTATTCCAGCGTCTTTCCCGGACGCTCGTTCAGCCGTCGCGCCACAGCATTGATATCGATGCCACCCATGACGCCGGGTCGCGCATTTTCGTTTAGCGCTGCTTCTGGCTGTTTCCTGCTCAGTAAGGTACGTCGCCGATGATTCCCGCCCGCTCCATCTTTCGATGGCAAGGCGCGTAGTCCATGACCGCGTAATGCTGTGTGCTGCGGTTGTCCCAGATCGCGACGCTGTTCTTCTTCCAGCGCCAGCGCACCTGGTGTTCGGGGATATACGCCTGACTGATCAGGTAGCTCAGCAACTGACCAGCGCCCGGGTTGGCGTCCTGGCCGAAACGCACGCGCGCGGGCGTGTGATAGTTCGTGAAGTGGGTCGTGAAGGCGTTCACGAAAAGCGTCTTCTCGCCCGTCTCGGGGTGCGTACGCACGACGGGATGTTCCGCATCCGGAAACTGACCCTTCAACGCGAGCCGCTTTTCGATCGGCATGGCGGCCCCGAAACTGGCCTCGATGCTGTGGCGTGCGCGCAGATCGGCAATCTGTTCCTTGATGTGCGCGGGCAGGTTTTCATAGGCCAGCGCCATGTTGGCCCAGATCGTGTCGCCTCCGACCGGCGGACACTCGACGCAACGCAGCACGCAGCCGAACGGCGGCGCCGCGCGCCAGGTGGCATCGGTATGCCACGCGTTCTCGTAGCGGTCGTTGGGCTGGTCGGGATTTTTATAGATTCGCACGAGACCCGGATGCTCCGGATCGCTGCCGGCGACCGGATGGTCTTCCAGCTCGCCGAAGCGGCGCGCAAAAGAGACGTGCTCCGCGCGCGTGATGTCCTGGTCGCGCACGAACAGCACGCGATGCTTGAGCAGCGTGGCGCGGATTTCGGCGAACAGGCCGTCGTCGTGCACCGCATCCGCGAGGCTGACGCCGGTGAGTTCTGCGCCGATGGCGCAGGTGATGGGTTCGACACGCATGATGTGTCTCCTTACACGACGAAAATGGATGAACCGGTGGTCTTGCGCGATTCGAGATCGCGATGCGCCTGAGCGGCATCCTCGAGCGCATAGCGCTGGTTGATCTCGATCAGGATGCGGCCGCTCGCGACGTGCCCGAAAAGCTCGCCTGCGAGATCGTTCTTCTCGGCCGGATCGGCGATGTAGTCGGCGAGCGCCGGGCGCGTCAGATAAAGCGATCCCTTCATGGCAAGCAGTTGCGGATTGAACGCCGGAATGGGGCCGGAAGCGGTTCCGACGCAGACCATCAGGCCGCGGCGCCTGAGCGAATTGAGCGACGATTCAAAGGTATCCTTCCCAACGCTATCGAACACGACGTTCACGCCCGCGCCGTCGGTCAGTTCACGCACCCGTTGCGCCACGTTCTCATGGCTGTAATCAATGACGTAGTCACAGCCGTGGGCGCGTGCGACTTCGGCCTTGGCGTCGCTCGACACCGTGCCGATTACCGTCACGCCCAGCAGACGCGCCCATTGCGACACGATCAGTCCGACACCGCCGGCCGCCGCATGCAGCAGGATCGAATCGCCTGCTTTGAAGGCATGAATGCGGCGCATCAGATAGGACGCGGTCAGGCCACGCATGGTCATCGCGGCGGCGGTTGCGCATTCAATTTCGTCCGGCAGCCGGATGAGGGCGGCAGCGGGTACGAGACGCTCGGTGCTGTATGCCCCAAGCGTATTGATGAAGCCGGTGTAGGTCACACGGTCGCCCTCGCGCACCTGATCGACGCCCGCTCCGACGGCCTCGACGACGCCCGCTGCTTCCACGCCCATGCCCGCAGGCAGGGGAACGGGATAGAGGCCCGAGCGGAAGTACGTGTCCGCGAAGTTGAGGCCCACGGCCTCTTGACGCAGCCGTACCTCCCCGGGGCCGGGCTTGCCGACCGTGACCTCTTCCCATCGCAATACGTCGGGTCCACCCGTTTCGTGAAAGCGGATTGCATGTGTCATTTGTTTCTCCATTCATGCGCGCGGGCCGGCTGGCTCGCCGCTTGTGTATTGGTTCTCAAAGGTGGGGACAACCGGCCGTCCCGGAACTGCATTCGCCGTCGATCGCGGCCGAGTCAGCGCCGCTCGGATACCGCCGTACTGCCGTCAGGACCACGCCCGGTTCGCGCCGCATCCATTCCCATACGGATTGCGCATAAGCGCTCGCGACCTTTTGAAAAGCCTCTCGCATCGGGGCGCGGAGCGGATCTTGTCCGACCGGTGGAGCCAGTTCCTGCAACAATTCTTCGTTGCGCTGATGCAGGCGCTCCGGTCCGGCGATTTGGGCATTCAACGTCCAGGTGCGCTCGCAAAGACGATTGAACAGCGACGCTTTCTCGTTCGCACAGACGCGGCGTGCCGCAGAGCGCCGGTTGTGCATTCGGCAGCGCGCGGAGCGACGCCGCCAACGCGGGCCGCTGGTCCGTTCCGCAGACAGCATGGCGGGACGGACGGAGCCGGGCGGAAATGCGCCAGTTGCCGGGAAGTCGACGTCCGCGCAGATCAGACCGCAGCCGTGCCGCCGTGCCTGAGCGATCATCTTGTCAAATGGCGCGTCGCCGGCGGCGACGACACATGTCCAGGGGACGCCCCGTGCGCGGGCGCCGGCCTCCGCTTTAGCCAGAAATTCGTCCGCGTGTCGGTCGACCTGGCGGCGACGCGCATCGGTGACGCAGTCAGATGCGGGCGTCACTTGCGGAAAAGTGGATCGCGCGCCGATGGCCCGGGCGAACTCGGTCGCATGGCCGATCGTCTGGATGCTGGCGTCGTTGTCCTGGACCGTTACGAGAAGATGCTGATACATGGCGTCGTGCGCCCGAGAGGCGTGTGCGTGGACTCGTATGCATCGTAGTTCAGGGATGCTTTGCGCGACCCTCTCGCGGAGGTAGGGGGCCTGCCCCGCGGGCATGATTTCCGTCGCAAAGCCCGTGGCGGGCCGCCGCGCCGTGGACCCGGACTTGTTTCAAGACGCTGGATGCCCGCGCGCGACCCGTTGTGCCCATCGCCCCTCCCCCCGTGAGGGGGGCTTGAACATCCCATGTTCCGTATTCTCGCTGCATGACTTCACGCGCTGTCGGGACGCCCCGGACGCGTTGCGCAAGCGGGCGACCGTTGCGCCTCGTGCGCCCGGACAGCCGCAATCACATCGAGCCGAGCCACGAGCCGGCAAGGTGGCCATTCTGGCGCATGCCGATCGATCGGATCAGGGAAACTTAAATGAATCACGATATGTTCCAACCATCTCAATCGGCGTATGCATACCCGCTGCTCATCAAGCATCTTTTGCACACACCGCTCGCGCACGCGCCCGATCAGGAGATCGTGTATCGCGGCGAGACACGGCTGACCTACCGTGCGATGGGGGAGCGCATCGCGCGGCTCGCCAACGGCCTCGACCGCCACGGCGCGGTCATGGGCAGCACCGTGGCGGTGATGGACTGGGACAGTCATCGCTACCTTGAATGCTACTTCGCCATCCCGATGATGGGCGCCGTGCTGCAGACGGTCAACGTGCGGCTCTCGCCGGCGGAGATAGCCTACACAATCAATCACACGGGGGCGCAGATCCTGCTCTTCAACGCGGACTTCCTGCCCGTCATCGAAGGGATCAGGGATCAGCTCGAATCGGTGCGCACCTTCATCCTGATCGACGACGAAGGCAGCGCAGCCGGCGTGCACGCCATTCCGTTCGCGGACGAATACGAGAGCATGCTCGCCAGGAGCGAGCCGGCCTACGACTTCCCGGACTTCGACGAGAACACGCGCGCCACCACGTTCTACACGACGGGCACGACCGGCTTGCCCAAGGGCGTCTTCTTCTCGCACCGTCAGCTCGTGCTGCACACCATCACAGGGATGGCGGCGCTCGCGAGCCCGGTATCGGGACAGCGCTTTCATCGCGGGGACGTGTATATGCCGATGACGCCGATGTTCCACGTCCACGCGTGGGGCATGCCGTACATCGCCACTGTGCTGGGCGTGAAGCAGGTCTACCCTGGCCGCTACGTGCCGGAGCGGCTCGTCGGGCTGGTGCGCGACGAAGGCGTCACGTTCTCGCATTGCGTCGGCACCATTCTGCACATGCTACTCAACTGCTGCGAGGCGAAATCCGTCGATCTGAGCAGATGGAAGGTGATCATCGGCGGGGGCGCACTGCCTCACGGCCTCGCGCGCGCAGCGCTCGATCGCGGCATCGATATCTTCGCGGGCTATGGCATGTCCGAAACCTGCCCGTTGATGAGTCTGGCGCAGCTGCCATCCGGCAGCGAGACGCTCGACCTCGACGAGCAGGTGTCACTGCGCTGCAAGACGGGTCTGCCGCTGCCGCTCGTCGACCTGCGCATCGTCAATGACGAAGGGACCGACGTTGCCCGCGACGGCCGTGCGAGCGGCGAGATCGTCGTGCGCGCGCCGTGGCTCACACAAGGCTATCTGAAGGATGCCGCCGCTTCCGCACAACTCTGGGAGGGCGGCTATCTGCACACGCAGGACATCGCGAACATCGATGCGAAGGGGTATTTGCAGATCACCGACCGCATCAAAGACGTAATCAAGTCCGGCGGCGAGTGGGTTTCGTCGCTCGAGGTCGAGAACCTGATCTCGCTGCATCCGGGCGTGTTCGAGGTGGCCGTGATTGGTGTGAAGGACGAGAAGTGGGGCGAACGGCCCGTGGCGCTGGTGGTCCGCAAGCCGCAGTTCACGCCGGCCATAACGGAAGAGGACATCAGGAATCACGTCCTCACGTTCAGCGAATCCGGACGCATTTCCAAGTACGCCGTGCCGAAGACCGTGAGGATCGTCGATCAGCTCGAAAAGACGAGCGTCGGCAAATTGAACAAGAAGCGGCTGCGCGAACAGTTCGCGTGATCGCTCGAAGGGCAGCCAGGCATGAACATGACTGAATACAGCATGGCGACGATCGATGAGTTCGTCGGCCGGGAACTGGGCGTCTCGCAATGGGTCGTCGTCGACCAGGCGCGAATCGACACATTCGCGCACTGCACCGGCGACACACAGTGGATTCACATGAACGAGGAGCGCGCGAAACGCGAAAGCCCGTTCGGCGGCACGATCGCCCACGGCTATCTGACGCTTTCGCTGCTGGCGACGCTCGCGATCGAAGTGGGCCTCATTCCGGCGGATGCGTCGGCAGCCCTGAATTACGGGCTCGACAAGGTCCGCTTCATGACGCCGGTCCGATCCGGCAGCCGGGTCAGAAGCCGCGTGGTGCTGACGGGTGTCGAAAGGAAGGGCGGCGGGCGGATCGTCGTCAAGGTCGACAACGAGTTGCAGATGGAAGGCGAGGACAAGCCCGCGCTGATCGCCCAGACGCTCGTGATGATCCTGGCGTGACGGGCCGGCAAGGATGAAAGTGCGGAGATCGAGATAGCAGCGAACATGAGCGGCGACGCCAGCCGACACTCGTCATGTACCGTGACGACGATCCCATCATCCCACTCGTCAACGCGAGAAATACTTGCCGGCCGCACACGTCACGCGACGCTTCACGTCATCGAGGACGGTCACCTCTATCTCATCACGCGGACGGATAAAGTGGACCGTATGGTGCGCAATTTTTCTGGTGAGAAGGTAGTGCCGATCAAAGAGGACTCTCCATATAAACAGTCAACCCGAACCGGATCTGCACCGGACAGAGCAATGTGCATCCGATTCGAGAGCGCCGCGGCTGAACAAGCCGCGCTCGTTGTCACATGTTCGGATAGCGAGGTCCGCCGTTGCCTTCGGGCGCGACCCACACGAAGTTCTGCGTCGGATCCTTGACGTCGCAAGTCTTGCAGTGCAGACAATTCTGCGCATTGATGACTAGTTGCTCCGCGCCCTCGTCGTTTTTCACGAACTCGTAGACGCCCGCCGGGCAATACCGGCTTTCCGGCCCTGCGTACTTCGCGAGGTTGATGCCGACTGGCACCGTCGGGTCCTTCAGCGCCAGGTGAACCGGCTGATCCTCCTCGTGGTTCGTGTTCGAGATGAACACGGACGAGAGCCGGTCGAACGTCAGCTTGCCATCGGGTTTCGGATAAGCGATCGGCGAGCAGCGCGCGGCGGGCCGCAACGTTGCGTGATCGGCATGGCGATGCCGCAGCGTCCACGGCACGTTGCCGCCAAGAAGCTTCTGCTCGATGCCCACCATAAGCGTACCTAAATAGAGTCCCTTGCTCATCCATTGCTTGAAATTGCGCGCCTTGTACAACTCCTCGTGTAGCCAGGAGCGCTTGAACGACTGCGGATAGTCGCTCAGTTCGTCGTGCTGGCGGCCGCAACGAATCGCATCGAAGGCCGCTTCGGCAGCGAGCATGCCGGATTTGATCGCGCCGTGGCTTCCCTTGATCCGCGATGCGTTCAGAAAGCCCGCGCTGTCGCCGATGAGCGCGCCGCCTTGAAACGTCAGCTTCGGCAGCGACGTGAGGCCGCCCGCCGCGATCACTCGCGCGCCATACGACAGGCGCTTGCCGCCTTCCAGAAACGGACGGATCGCGGGATGCGTCTTGTAGCGCTGAAATTCCTCGAATGGCGAAAGGTACGGATTCTGATAACCCAGGCCGACGACGAACCCGACCGCCACCTGATTGTTATCCAGGTGATACAGGAACGACCCGCCATACGTGTCCGTTCTGAGCGGCCAGCCGGCCGTGTGAACGACGAGACCGGGCTGATGTCGAGCGGGGTCGATTTCCCACAGTTCCTTGATGCCGAGCCCGTGGACCTGAGGGCCTACATTCGCGTGGAGCTTGAACCTGTCGCTCAGTTGACGGCCGAGATGACCGCGAGCGCCTTCCGCGAAAAGCGTGTACTTCGCGTGCAGTTCCATGCCGGGCTGGAAGCGGGCGGTCGGCTTGCCATCTTTGCCGACGCCCATGTTGCCGGTGGCCACGCCTTTCACGGAGCCGTCGTCGTCATACAGCACTTCCGAGGCTGCAAAGCCCGGAAAGATCTCGACGCCGAGCGCCTCGGCCTGATCGCCGAGCCAGCGCGTCACGTTGCCGAGGCTTATCACATAGTTTCCGTGATTCCTGAAGCTCGCCGGCAATGCCCAGTTCGGCGTCCTGACCGATCCTTTCTCCGAAAGGAAAAGGAACCGGTCTTCCGTCACCTCGACATCGAGCGGCGCCCCGAGCGCCTTCCAGTCGGGAATCAGCTCGCTGATGGCGCGCGGGTCCATCACCGCGCCCGAGAAGATGTGCGCGCCGATCTCCGAGCCTTTCTCTAGCACGCAAACCGAAACGTCGGCGCCATTCTCGAGTGCGAGCTGCTTGGTGCGGATCGCCGCGGAGAGGCCCGCCGGGCCGCCGCCGACGATGACGACGTCGTAGCCCATCGATTCGCGCGGCCCATACTCTTCAATCCGTGAGTCAGATGAATTCGCATATTTGATCGAGTCATTCATGATGTGGCGGTCCGCTCAGAACTGGTCTTCGGCGAGCGCGAGCACGCCCTGAGTGCTCGCCGCGCTGACGATCGACGCCTCCAGCGCGATGGCCTGCGGCAGGAGATGGTCGGCGAAGAAATGCGCGGTTGCGATCTTCGCGTCGTAGAACGCGGGATCGTCCGCGCGCTTCGTGTGCGCCGCGACCAGCGCGCGCGCCATCTGCCAGCCCGACAACACGATGCCCGCGAGCTTCAGATAAGCCACGCCGCCCGCGAATGCGGCTTTCGGGTCGCTCTTCGCGTTTTGCAGCATAAATTCGACCGTGTTCGCGAGCGCGAGGCGCCCGGCCTTGAGCCTTCGATGCATCGCATTGAAGGCTGCGCCGTCATGTTGTTCGAGCGTAGTGAGCGTCTCGTCGATCCGGGCGAGAATCGCACGGGCGGCCGCGCCGCCGTCGCGAATCGTCTTGCGGCCGATCAGGTCATTGGCCTGGATCGCGGTCGTGCCTTCGTAGATGGTCAGGATGCGCGCATCGCGGTAGTGCTGCGCCACGCCCGTCTCTTCGATGAAGCCCATGCCGCCATGCACCTGCACGCCGAGGCTCGTGACGTCGATCGACATCTCCGTGCTCCATCCCTTTACGATCGGCACGAGGTATTCGTAGATCGCGGCATGTTGCATGCCCGTTTCGGCGTCGCTCGCGTGATGCGCCTTGTCCGCATGCGCCGCCGCGACGTAGGCGAGAGCGCGCGCGCCTTCGGTCAGTGCGCGCATGGTCGAAAGCATGCGACGCACATCCGGATGATGAATGATGGCGACGGACTCTTTTACGGAACCGTCGACGGGTCGGCTTTGCACGCGATCCTTCGCGTACGCGGCCGCCTGTTGATAGGCGCGATCGGACACTGCAATGCCCTGCACGCCCACTGCGAACCGCGCCGCGTTCATCATGATGAACATGTATTCGACGCCTCGATTTTCTTCGCCGATCAGGTAGCCGATCGCACCGCCATGATCGCCGTATTGCAGCACGGCCGTCGGGCTCGCCTTGATGCCGAGCTTGTGTTCGATCGACACGCAATGCACGTCGTTGCGCTCGCCGAGCGAGCCGTCATCGTTGACGAGAAACTTGGGCACGAGGAAGAGCGAAATGCCTTTGACGCCCTCGGGCGCCCCGGGCGTACGCGCAAGCACGAGATGGACGATGTTCTCCGCCATGTCGTGCTCGCCGTATGTGATGAAGATCTTCGTGCCGAATACCTTGTACGTGCCGTCTTCCTGCAGCTCCGCGCGCGTGCGCACGAGCGCGAGATCGGAGCCCGCCTGCGGCTCCGTGAGGTTCATCGTGCCGGTCCACTCGCCCGAGATGAGCCTGGGTAAATAACGCTGTTTCAACGGGTCGGAACCGGCGGTGAGCAGCGCTTCGATCGCGCCGTCGGTCAGGAGGGGGCAAAGTGCGAACGACATGTTCGCGGCATTCAGCATCTCGATGCACGGCGTGGCGATGAGCTTCGGCAGTCCCTGGCCGCCGAACTCGGTCGGATGCACGACACCTTGCCAGCCGCCTTCGCCGTACTGGCGAAACGCGTGCTTGAAACCGGGCGTCGTCGTGACCTTTCCGTCGTGCCACTCGCTCGGATGTCTGTCGCCTTCGACGTTGAGCGGCGCCAGTACTTCGCCGTTGAACTTTGCGGCTTCGTCGAGCACGGCCCGCGTGGTTTCGAGCGTGGCGTCTTCGAAGCCCGGCAGGCGGGAAATTCCGGCGATGTCTGCGAGTTCATCGATCACGAACAACATGTCTTTCAGCGGCGCGGTATAGCTCAATTCGTCTCTCCAGATAATAGTCAGAGGGCTGTGGAGGCGGTTGCGAAGAGTCGGCGCAGGGGCGCGTGCCAGACCTCGGTGGGTGGCCGAGCGCCCGCGATACATGGTTCACTGCCGATGTACGACACAACCGGTATCGCCGGGAGTAAGTCGTCCTGGTCGATTGCCTCGGAGGGCATCGGCGTGGACGCCGCGATACGGTTCAATGTCAGGGTCATTCCTGAGCTAGAACTTTGTTGAAACCAATCATAGAGCGGGGTCCGGCGGCACGCGCCTCCCGCAGCGGGAGGGGGCAAGGCGGGAGACGCCTGGTTATCGAATCGACTACGCTCTGGCGCGAAGCCGTCGCGGCCGGACGTGTTCGGCCGCAAGCCGGGCCGCGGAGTGTACGACTACTCTGCGTGTTCTGATGGCAGTCGTTTCAAAGAGGCGAAGTGATGGCCGCGGCAAGACTTCCTGGCCCTTCGCACGTAAGGCGTCAAAGCCAGGCCCGTTACCTTGATGCCTTGCAGGTCGACAGCGCCGAAGGAACTGGCGAAGGGTCATGGATACTGAAGCTCCAGCTTCCCATCGGTCGCCTGCACGAGGAAAGTTCCGACACTCAACCCTCCGGGTCCGGGCATGCGTCCTGTCTTCAGGTCGAAGCGCAGGCCGTGCGCCGGGCAGCGCAGAACGCAACCCTCGAGTTTCCCGCTCGCGAGCGAGGCGCCGTTATGAGGGCAGGAATTGTCGATGGCATGGAGCGTGCCTTCGATATTGAAGAGGACGATGCTACGCCCATCGATGGAGACGAGCTTGCGCTGGCCGGGCAGGAGGTCTTCGGCAGATCCGACTTTTATTCGGCGTGACATGGTGCCCCTTTAGTCTCGGATCGCCAGCATCATCGCTTCGACTATCGCGCCTGGAGCGTGGGCGCCGGACAGCGTGTACCGGGAGTTGAACGCGTAATGCGGCACGCCGCCGATGTGATGGCCGATGTCGGGCGTCGTGCGTCCCGTCGGGTCCGCCATGGACGTCGATTCCGTCCGATGATTTACGAGGCCCTGCTGATCGAAGCCGCACTCGACGCCGAGGCGCTCCAGAATCTGCAGGTCGCCGATGTTCATTCCTTCCACGAAGTAGGCGATGAACAGGCGCTCGATTAGTCGCGCACGTTGCGCTTCGTTGCTGCGGCTGGCCGCGTAGGCCGTGAGCTCATGCGCGGCAGCCGTGTTCGGCAGCACTTCCATCCGCTCGAACGCGAAGTCGATGCCGACCTCGATTCCCGCGCGTCGAACCTGCGAACGCCTCGCCGCCACGGCTTCGAGACTTCCCAGACGGTCGAGATAGAACGCCTGGTAGGGCTCGCCTTCGGTCGGTGTGAAGGGGAGCAGTCGATGAGAGCGCCACAGCACTCTCAGTTGAACATCCGGTCGCAAGCCGGTGAAGCGGGTGATGGCCGCCTCCAGGTTGCGTTTGCCGATCAGACACCAAGGGCAGATGAAATCGAAGAAGACCTCGACCGTCAACGTGCGGCGCTGGCCGACCTCGCAGGCCGCCCCAGCGACGTACTGGCGCTCAGATGAGTCCATCGATCAGCGCCTCCGCCATCGGCCATTCGCCATAACCCGCGGCGGGATTGAGGTGGCCCACTTCACCCAGGTCGACGAGGCCGCCGCCCCAGTCTTGCGCCATCCGCGCGACGCGCTCGAAGCTCGCCAACGGATCGTTGCGGCTCGCGCAGACGATGCTCGGGAAAGGCAGCGGAGCGCGGGGGATCGGATGCCAGCCGTTGTCTGCGAGCGCATCGAAAGTCGGATAGCCTTCCGGCAGCGGTGTCTCCAGATCGACGGGCGCAGCCAGAACCGCGCCCTGGATCTGGCGATGATGCCGCCGGGCCCAGTGAACGGTAATCATGACGCCCGCGCTGTGAGCGACCAGAATGACCTGACCCTCGATTTTCGCAACGGCCGCATCTAGGGCCGCGACGCGCGCAGCGCAACTGAGCTTGTCGCGCTCGAGCGGCGGCACCGAAACCGCCTTCGGCAGTTTGTGCTGCAACAGGGTTTGCCAGTGCTCGGCGACATGGTCGCGCAAACCCGGCACAACGAGAATGGTGGGTGTCGTTTCAAGATTCATGATTTCATTCTTTACGTGATGACGTCCGGGCGCTGTCGGATGACGGTTTCACGCTCAGCGGGCGGCCGCTTCGCGCAGCGTGGCCACTCGGTCCAGGTCGCCTGCGTAGTGCCGCTTGCCGATGGCGAACATGATCGCCGCGAGCAGCGGCGCCAAGGGCACCAGTTGCAGGGCGCCCAGCAGCCCAATCCTGTCGGCAACGATGCCGGTGAGAATCGCAGCGGGCGCCAGACCCAGCAGGTTGTTGGCGAGCGTCAGCGTGGCGAACGCGGACGCGTGGATGGACGGCGGGGTGAGGTTCGCGACCATTGCGCCGGAAGGGCCGGTCGCGCCTGCGCTGAAAAACATGCCTGCCCCGATCAGCGCGAGCTGCCAAGGTCCCGCCGGCATCCGGAAGGCAACGATCAGGAGCGTGAAGCAGGCGAGGCAGAACGCGATCGCGGTGAGCCACTTCTTTTCCCGCGAGTTTCTGCTGATACGGTCGGTCAGATTCCCGCACGCAACCATGCCAAGGCCCGTCACCAATACGAATACCGCCGCGCCCATCGCAGCCTTGCCTGGAGCCATGCCGTAGTAGCGGTTCAGGAAGCTTGGCAGCCAGGCCCACAGCGCGGCCGGCACCAGCAGATGCAAGCCGCTGCCCACATAGGCGCACACGATCGATTTGGTCGAAAAGAGCCCCGCCATCAGTGCGCGGAAGCTCATGCGCATGCCGAGGCTCGCGTTCTTCGCGCCATCGGCGGCGGGCTGCAACGGCGCGATCCGCTCTTCCGTGACGACGATGCGGTAGACGACGACCAGTACGATCCCGAGAGCAGCCATCGCGCCGAACGCCGAGCGCCAGCCGAGGTGCGCCGCGACGGCGCCGCCGATCGCCATGCCCATGACTGAGCCGAACGCTCCACCCGCCATGAACGAGGCCGTCAGTGTCGAGCGCAGCCGTACCGGGAAAATGCTGAGGACGACGGCAATTCCGACACTGCCGTAAGCAGCCTCGCCGATACCGACGAAAGCTCGCGCAAGTAGTAGCTCGCCAAAGTTGGTCGAAATCGCGCAGCCCAGCGTCGCGACACTCCACATGATGGCCATGAGGATGATGCTCTTCACGCGGCCCCAGCGGTCAGCGAGCACCGAGAGCGGGAACGTGAGCACGCCGACCATGAGCGCGACCACGCTGCTGAGCGAGCCCAATTGAGTGTCGGAGAGGCCCCATGTCCCCTTGAGCATCGGAAACACGGCATTCAACACCTGCCGCGACATATAGTCGGAAAGTAGCAATCCGACCGTCAGCGCAAACACTATCCAGGCATAGGCGCGCACATCGCCGCGCGTTTTTGCAACTTCACCTGTAGCGGTCTCGGCATGCTGCATGAGCATCAATTGTCTCCTGTGATCGTCATGGTCTTCCTTGCTCGCGAAGCAGAAGGGCCACTTTTCGATATTGGTATGTCCCGCGATGCAAGCCGGTCCGTTCGGTTCATGCCCGCGGAAAGCATCGGCGGCAAGCGACGATCGGTCAGGCGGCGCGCAACGGCAGGTTTTTCACGCCCTTATCGCGGTTTGGCGCCATGCCGTTCGCGGCAAGCGTCTCGTCCGCGGTTTCGTACTGCACGCCGACGCGGTAGATGTCGCGCGCTTCCTTTCCGCTTGCGATCTCGCGTCCCAGTTCGCGCGCCACGCGCACGCACTGCTCGATTTGCTGCACCGAGGTCATGCGGTTGCCGTGCTGGTCGATGATCGTGTCTTCGATGCCGCAGCGCGGATGCAGACCCATCGACATCGCCATCATGTTGAAGGGCAGCACATTTTTCAGCAGCGACTCGGCCGTGAGCGTGCAGCCGTCCGGGGCGCGGTGGACGAAGTTGAAGAAGTTGAACGGGTTCGGGCCATCGAAGCCCCCGCCGATACCGATCCACGTCAGGTTTAGCGGACCCGTATAGACGCCCTTGCGCACGAGGCGCTCGAGCGTTTCCAGCGCATGGATGCCGGTGAGCTGGAAGTGCGGCTGGATGCCGGAAGCCTGCAGGCGGCGCAGATGCTCCTCGACCCATGCGGGGCCAGCGGGAACCGTCATTTCGCTGTAGGCGGACATGAATGCCGGATTGGAGAGCGAAGTGCCTTCCAGATACTCCGGATACAGCAACTCCATGATGTTCATCTGCGTGGTGTTGATCGCGACGGTCACCTGATCCGGCTTCGGATCGAGTTCGGCGAGCATGTGTCGCGTATCGTCGGACAGCCATTTGGCCGCCTGGCCGTCGTCTTCCGGCGCGAACGAGATGGAGCCGCCGACCTGAATAATCATGTCGGGCACGGCGTTGCGCACGCCCGCGATCAGTTCGTTGAACTTCGACAGGCGCTTGGAGCCCTTGCCATCCAGTTCGCGCACATGCAGATGCAGCACGGTGGCGCCGGCGTTATAGCAGTCGACGGCTTTCTGGACCTGTTCGTCCATCGTCACCGGAATGTCCTCCGGGAAGTCGGCCGGAGCCCATTCCGGGCCGTAGGGCGCAACGGTGATGACGACCTTGTCCTGGTTTTCGGGGTGCAGCGAATCGTCGAGGAATTGCATACGTGGCTCCGGGTAAAGAATGGATTGCGACCGGTTCGCTGCGTAGGTGCGCGTCGTGGTCGTCAAAGGGCGCAGTCGGTAATCTGTCGCTTGCTCCTATTGCTACTATCCTATTGCGCAGGCGGTTCGCGCGCCCCTCTCCCGGTGAGAGGGGATGCGAAGAAGTCAAATTCTGAACGGAAAGAATTGGAGCGCCTCGGGTTCCGATCCGCGCGTGATGGGTGTCTGGAGCGGTCTGAAAACAGCAGTCCATGCTGATATCGCCGCAACGCCGTTCGCCGCTGTGAACGGTGGGCTCAACGATCCGGGTGAAGGCCCGGCTAACCGGTGCGGCGTGCTGATTTTGCACATGAGTATCAAGTATTGCCGCTCATCGACGAATGGCAGCGCGCCCAACTCATCGTGAACGTGGGCAGGACGGTCGAAGAAAGCTCTCATCCGCCTATGGTGTGCAATTCGACTGCTGACAGCCCCTACGAGCGCGGGATAGTTCAAGCTCAACGTATATGCCGACACGGGGCCGATGAGCAAGCCGGGACTACCGAATCGTGCTAGTCGCTACGTCCCCTGGGTCGACGCTAGCACCTTGCGGTCGACGCCTATTTGCAGGCGTTGTCGAGCCCGCCCGGAAAGTGCGTCGATCAGCGAGTCGCCAGCCGGTTCGATGCAACCGACATGTGTCCCCGCCAGCTTAAGGAAGTCGATCGGGATGCTTATCTAATGATGAAACACAACGAATATACGAGGCAGCAGACTGCCCACTGACTCGAAGTTTCCGCTGAACCGCGTGACGCCAGTACGAGGCTTAGGACATCCGCCATTGCGCACCGTCACCCCTCGCTGGCGCGGAGGCCTGCATTCGGCCTGGACACTCGTGCTTTCCATATCCCTCCCGCCGCGAGAGGGGTTCAATTCGTAACCCTTGTGTAGTCTTGCATGAGTGATACGCCGAATGCGAGTGAGCGCATCTCCGATGAAAGTGCTTGCTGGCAATCGGCCGATGCATCGTGATTTCACTGCGGACAGTACCGGCAGGTCCGGTGATAAGCCGCTTGCGAGGTCGCACGGGTGAACATGAGATCCGCGAAGGCGTCGCGCTTGACGTCTGACGTTGTACCGCTGCACGCGGTGTCCAATGTGGGAGCCGGTTAGACAATCGGGGCCGTTCGAGGGGAGCGTTTAGCACATTGCGAAGCGCATCCTGGATCGAATGCATGAGTGTAGTTTTCGACAACTATGGATATCTAATGAAAGGCAAGGTAGCCTGCGTTGCAGCGTTGATCGGTGTTTCGTCAGCAGCCGCACACGCCCAATCCGCAGTGACGCTCTACGGGGTGATCGATTCCGGGCTGTTTTATCAAAGCACTTCGGCGGCGTCGTTCGCTCCGAACGCGCCCAATCTCGGCAAGATTTATCGCTTGAAGGACGGCGGCATATATTCGAGCGGCTGGGGCATCAAGGGTACAGAGGACATCGGTGGCGGCTATCACGTCAACTTCAAACTGCAGAGTTCGTTCGACAGCAGCACGGGAAAGTTCGGCCTGAGCGACACACCCGGCGTTACCGCCCAGTTCAACCAGTACGCGACGCTGGGCGTATCAGGTCCGTTCGGCAAGATCGATGCCGGCCGCCAGATCGTCCCAATGATCTGGGCGATGTACGACACGGACGTGCGCGGCGCGCAGTACTTCGGCAGCATTCTGACCGCATGGCTCGGCATGAACCAGGCCGCGGGCTGGCCAGGCACGAGCACGAATGGCGCGATCGGCGCCCTGTATGACAGCAACGCTATCGTCTACGAGTCGCCGAAGTTCTATGGCGCGTCCATCGCGCTGGAGTACGCGCCGGGCGGGGTCCCAGGACACTTTCAAGGCGGTACGCGCGAGTCGGCCGTGCTCAAATACTCGAACTACGGGCTCAACCTTGCCGCGGCGTACTACAACGGACATGACGCCAACCCGTTTCCCGCGACATACCCCGCCACCCCGGCGATTCCGGCGACAGGGCAGGCGAACAACCGATTTTTCTATGCAGGGGCCCAATACACCTTTTACGGTTTCTCCGTGTCCGGCTCATACGGCCATGGCAAAAATCCGGCAAACAGCAGCCGTGCCGATATCGATATGTATTCAGCTGGTCTCGGCTATCGATTCACCTCCGCTTTCAAGGTAACAACCGGCTTTTATTACCTGAAGGACAACAACAATTCCAGCAACCATTCGAGCGAGTTGGCGGTGGGAGCGGAGTACGGCGTGTCCAAGCGCACGACGGCATATCTACAGGTGGGTCACGTCAACAACGCCGGCACAATGAATCAGACGATCGTGTATGGGCAGCCGGTGGCGCCGGGCGAGTCGACCACCGCCGCGATGATCGGCGTGCGGCACAACTTCTGACAAGGCGGCCACACAGGCATTGCGCGAGTCATTTCACTGGCGCAGACAACCACGGACGGAGAGACGAATGAAGGTAGTGAACACACTCAAATTGGCGCTCGGGGCCCTGATCGTCGCC
>Ga0308173_10000266_pt1 | contig 20568 bp, 24 predicted proteins | sample PhyPR1_FD_203716 | JGI IMG/M metagenome (GOLD analysis project Ga0308173, IMG submission 203716) | Soil microbial communities from UC Gill Tract Community Farm, Albany, California, United States - DLSLS.P.R1 | ecosystem: Environmental > Terrestrial > Soil > Agricultural land | place: USA... | reverse complement strand
ATTAGCTTTCAGCGAAGCCAGCTATTTGAGAGCATCACGCCCACCGATCAAGTCACGATTCAAAAGTTACCATCAGTGGAATTCAGCAGCCGCGACCGGAAAATTCTGGGAGAGTCCTTTCCCGTCTGGTTCTCGTTCGATTCCAGTGGGCAACTTCTCGGCCGGCAGGAGCAGACGGTGCAAACTGGACTGGTCGTCCCGCGGATAGATCTAGAGCCACGTGTCATGACGGAGTTCGATTTCAAGGGATTTTCGCTGGTTCCCAGCATGAAGTTCGGAGTCACCGATTATGGAAACTCGTACTCCGTCAATTCGATCTCCTATTCTTCAGGATGCTTTCCTGTGGCGGCCTCTAATCCGAATTGCAGCGCCTCTCTCAACGTCGCGTTGGCTAATGCAAATTTGTTCCGTCACAACGAAGATTTCAGTCTGGAGTTTGGGCTGCCAACTCTCGAAAAGGTATATACCCCGCCGAAGTGGCTTCATCTGGGTACTAAAGTGAAGCATACGATTGACGGGCGGGCCACCTATGAATACGTCACAGGCATTGAGAACTTTCAGAAGGTACTCAAGTTCGATGATCTCGATTACATATCGAACACTAATCAGCTGACTCTGTCGCTCACGAACCGACTTTACAAGAAAGACAAAAGCGGCCACGTCAGTGAGTTCCTCTCCTGGCAGGTCGCCTACGCGCGCTACTTCGATCCTACGTTTGGAGGTGCCGTTCAGCCCAACCAGCGCAATATGGTGTTAGCGGAAGTGGAGTTAACACCATTTCCGTTCCTCTATGGCCCCAGGACCTACTCGCCCGTCAACTCCTCGCTCCGTCTGTCGCCGTATAACTTTCTGTCCGTTGAGTGGCAAACTGACTACGACCCGATTTATCACAAATTCGTGGATAACACCATTGCCGCCACTGTCCGGAAAGGGCCCTACTTTGTATCGGTGGGAGACACCTCGATCAGTACCAACCCGTTGCTGATTCCGCAAGCCAATCAGATTCGTTTCGGGGGCGGGTACGGCAGCACCGTACGGAAGGGCTGGAACGCCGCAGTATCTGAAGACTATGACTATCTTCAGCACACGCTGTTGTACCAGTTTGGGCAGTTATCCTACAACACGAACTGCTGCGGATTCAGCATACAGTACCGCCGTTTCTCTTTTGGTACGGGTGTAGGAGCGCGGCATGAAAATCAATACCTGTTAGCTTTTCAAATCGCAAATCTCGGTTCTTTTGGAACGATGCAAAAGCAAGACCGGATTTTTTAAAGCCGCTTATTTATCCTGCTCTTGTGATGCAAGAGCCTGGTCGAGCAGAAGTGCAATATCGCGGCTCTTATGCTCAACTGACTGACGCAGATCGCCAAGTCGCTGCTCGGTCGCGCGAAGGCGGTCTGCCAGGTGCAAGCAGGCCAAAACGGCTGTCCGGGTCGAGTCCAGGTTACCCGCCCGGCGTGCGATCGACGACATTAATTCGTCGACCTCCTGCGCCAACTCCTGCGTCTGTGACGGACTGCCGGAGGTGGAAACCGTATACGTCTGGTTGAAAATGGTAACCCGGACAATTTGTTTGGTTGTGTCCGGCGCGTCCATGAAAAGGTCCTACTCCGCCTAGCTCGCGCTCAACAGATCCATTTGGCCGAGAAGTTTCTCGATACGGCTCTTTACCTGCTGGCGTTCACCGCGCAACTCCTCGAGCTCTTGGCTCAGCTCCTGTAGGCGCTGGTTCAGCTCGCCGTTTTCCTTTTGAAACTCGGCGGAAAGAGCCTGAGTCTCTTCACGTTCTGCTCTTAAGCCGTTCAACTCCTCCTGCGTCGAATGGAGACGCTCCTGGAGTTGCCCGTTTTCGGAACGAAGATTTCGTAAGAGCTCGACCGCATGCGTAATGCGCTGTTCCAAGCTCTCCAGAATGTTGATGCCGCCTTCTTGAACTGCTTCTTCCATAGTCAATCAACAATTATGGACTATTGCAATTGCGCTTTGTGCGCTGCCTTCGCTTTTTCCACCAGCGAAGTGAATCCAGTGGCATCATTCACTGCAATATCGGCCAATACTTTACGATTTAAGTCAATGCCAGCGCGCTTTAGGCCGCTGATGAATTTGCTGTAGGAGATCTCGGAAGTGCGGCAGGCCGCATTAATCCGCACAATCCAAAGCGACCGGAAGTTGCGCTTCTTCAGGCGGCGTCCGACATACCCGTAGCGTAGCGCTTTCTCTACTGCTTCCTGGGCGGCGCGGTTCAGCTTTGACTTGGTAAGAAAAAAACCCTTCGCACGGCGCAGGGTCTTGTGGCGATAATCTCGCCGGTTGGTACCTCTTTTTACTCTTGGCACGTTTTCTCCTTAATAATCTGGAATTGCGTTAGCAGTTCACTTTTGAGAGGCGGCAGGCACGTGCAGCGCTCTGCTCCTACTCGTCTTACCTAAACTTGGAATGCTTAGTACGGAAGCATGCTCCGCAGCTTTGCCTGGTCTGCTTCGTCAGCGACGACGCCTTGACCGAGCTTGCGTTTGCGGGAGCGCGGCTTCGACGTCAAGATGTGGCGGGCATTGGCGTGGTGCCGGGTAACTTTCCCCGTACCCGTCTTCTTGAAGCGCTTGGCGGCGCCTTTATGTGTTTTCAACTTCGGCATTGTTTGGTCCAGAGAGTCCCGTTCCTTAGCGACGGCTTCATAAATCACAGGGCGTGATTCCGAACGAGGACTTCCCTGGACAGGATAACACAAGAGCAAGGTTTGCCGCTGGGGCAGGGGAGCGGCTGTTATTGATTGTCCTGATACTCTTCGAGCCAGGCCATCTGAATTGCCTCGAGTTTTCCCTCGGTGGATGCCGCCGGATCGTCCTTAAAGTTAGGGAGTTCCGTAATCCACTTGTGCAAATCTGTGAAGCGGATATGAGTCGGGTCAATCTCCGGATGGGCGTCGTAGAGGCTGAGGGCGATATCTTCGGTGTGGTCCCAGGTGAGTCCTGCCATATGTCCACTTCTAGCACAGAGTTAGAAGGGGCCGTTTTCGGCTGCTCATAGCCGCCCGGATATCAGGCGGTCCATAGCCACGGATGTAGCAAAGAACTGTTCATCTGGCGCGAAGTGGTACCGGCTCTCGATTTCTGCGATCAACCACCCGTCGTATCGAACCTTGTGCATCGCACCGCGGATTAGCGGCCAATTGTTGTCCCCCAGAAACAGATCTGTATATACGCTCTGGTGCCCGCACCGGCCGCGTTGTTTCAACACGTCCTTTACGTGAATTCGTGTAATTCTCGGACCGTGTATTTCAATCCACTGCTCCGCAAACCCGGTGTCGTGAATGTTCCCGACATCCAGATGTATTCCCACCCAACGGTTATTCACGTCGTTCAGAAACGTGGCGAACTCGCGGGGACTGAGCAGAAACTTTTGCTCGGAGCAGCAGTTCTCCACACCGATTCTTACCCGTGCGGCAGACGCATTTGCGCCCAACTCCTTCAGGGTTTCCACGCAGTGCGCATAAACGTCATTGTACGGATTATCTTCCGTCACAATTCCCGCAACCACCAGAATGGCATCTGTTTGGAAGATCTGTGCCGCCTCTAATTGGCGGTCTATATGGCGAAAAGCTGCTTCGCGCTTGCGCGGATCGCGGGCGCAGACGTTCTCGTCCCAATCGAGCGTATTTGCCACATTCGAGACCTGCAGCCCCGCATCCTGAATTTTCCGGAACACGGAGCGCAGATCGTTGTCACTGGAGGACATTTGAAACCAGGGCTGGCCGCCTAGCCACATCTCAATGCCGTCATATCGCGCGCGCTTCACAAGTTGGAGCCCATCCTCCAGGCTCATGCCTTTAGGGATCAACGTGTCGCCAATGGATTTTTTCACAATAGATCAATAAACCATACACCGACAAAGCCCCGGGCCCAGAACCGGTCGTTACTCGACCTTTGTGCCCTTCAGCGCGCCGCGCACCGCGGTATTCATCATGTTCTCCGCCAATGCCATAGTCGCTTTATTCAGAGCCTCAATTTTCTCGTTGATAATCCGGTGATCCGTGCCGTGATAAACACTTTGCAGTTCGCGCTTTGCTGACTCGATGGAGGCGCGCTCTTCGGGAGTTAGTGCATTCCAGGCCTCATTCCGTTGCGCCTTGTCGGTGGCGGCAAGGATGTTATCGGCTTCTATCCGGGCCTCGCGCACTTGCCGCTCCCGCATGTCTTCCTCGGCTTTCTCGAACGACTCGCGGATCATCGCCTCCACTTGTTCTTCGTTTAGTCCGTAGGAAGGCTTTACCTCGACGGTCTGCTCTTTTCCGGTGCGGGCGTCCCTAGCTGTGACGTTCAGGATTCCGTTTGCGTCGATAAGGAATCGTACTTCGATGCGTGCCAGTCCCGCCGGCATCGGCTCAAGGTCCTTCAGTTCGAACCGCGCGAGACTGCGGCAATCGCGTACCAGTTCACGTTCGCCTTGCAGCACGTGAATCAGAACGTTGCGCTGGCCGTCAACCGCCGTGGTAAAGCTTTCGGTTGCACTCGCCGGAATCGTGGAGTTCCGATGGATCAGCTTCGAAACCACTCCACCCATCGTCTCGATGCCCAGGGAGAGCGGCGTTACATCCAACAGCAGCTTATCTTCTACGTCGCCCGACAAAATGCCCGCTTGCACCGCCGCGCCTAACGCCACCACCTCATCGGGGTTCAGCTCCGTATGCGGCTTTGCTTTGAAAAGCCGTTCCACGGCGGCGCGCACCAGTGGAATCCGCGTGGAGCCGCCCACCAGGACGACTTCGTCGATCTGTTCCGGCGTTAGCTTGGCATCCTGCAGACAAGCGCGGCAGGGGCCTAACGTTCTCTCAACGACCGGAGCAATCAAGCGCTCAAATAGTTCGCGGTTGATTGCTCGCTGATAGACCTTCCGGCGGTACTCCAACTCGATCTTCGTTTCGGGAACAAAGGACAGTTCTTCTTTGGCTCTAATTACAGCCAACCGCAGCCGCTGCACGCCTTCCGGATCTTCGGAAAGATCCTGGCCCCACTCCGATTGCAAGTCTTCGAGGGCAATGCGGAGCAGCAGATTGTCTATATCATCCCCTCCCAGATGCGTGTCACCGTTCGTGGCCAGCACCTCAAAGATGCCGTCGTGCAGTCGCAAAATCGAGATGTCGAAGGTTCCGCCACCGAAATCGTAGACCGCGATGACGCCTTTGTTGCGCTTGTCCAGTCCGTAAGCCAAGGAGGCGGCAGTCGGCTCGTTTACAAGGCGCAGCACCTCCAGCCCCGCTAATCGTCCCGCATCCTTGGTGGCCTGCCGCTGTGCGTCATTGAAGTAAGCAGGTACCGTAATTACCGCTTCCGTTACCGGGGCGTCCAGTGCACGTTCGGCATTCTCCTTCAACTGCCGTAGCACGGCCGCCGAAATCTCTGGAGGCGTAAAGGTGCGATCGTCCAGCTTCAGCTTGATCACCGATTCGCTATCTTCGGCGATGCGGAACGGAAACAGCTTCAACTCGCTTTGGACATCCCCCACCCCGCGGCCCATCAGCCGCTTCACGGAGTAAACCGACCGTTCGGGATCTGTCAACAACATCTCGCGCGCCGCTTCTCCCGCAACCAGTGTTCCGTCTACGCGTAAAGAAACAATGCTCGGTACGATTTTTTGCCCGTTTGAATCCTCGATCACGCGCGGACTGGTCAGGTCCATATAAGCGACGAGGCTATTGGTCGTGCCCAGGTCAATACCGACGATCTTCGACCTTCGTTCTTCCCCGAAGTCTATCTGAAAAGTTCCCATTGAATATTAAAGCTCTACAAACGGTCTTCTATCGTTTCGGCAGCTGCCAAAGCGGGATTAAGTGCTTTATCCACATCCCGAATCAGATTTTCGATATAGCGACGCCGGTTTAGCACCCCCCGAATCTCGTGAAGTGCCTGCTTGGCGGTTTCGCTCTGCGAGTCTGCCGCATCGTACTTCGAAAACAGGGCTTCCAACTCCCCATCGATTCCGCCCCGCAACCCGAGAAAGTTCTGCTTTGCACTCTCCAGCTGGGGACGCGCTGACTCGTCTCCCGCCTTCAGTTCTTCGAGCGCCATATTCAGCTCGAAGACCTCTTCCAGCAACTCCGGAGGAACATCCTTGGAACGCTGCTCTCCGATAGGAAAACCCTCTTCGGTCAGTAGGTACTCCGCGCGCTTCACAGGATCTCTCAACGTCCGGTATCCATCATTCAAGATCGAAGTCGCTTCCAAGGCCTGCGCCTGCTCGTCGGAGCCCTTACGGCTGTAGCGGTCGGGATGCCACCGTCGGCTGAGCTCATAAAAGCGCTTTTGTAAAGTATCAGCATCGATGCCCAACTTGCGCTGGAGTCCGAAGAAATCGAAATAGTTTCTGGAGATGGAGGACATGGGCTCAAACAAACGTGGCGGAGAGGCAATCTTTCACTGCCTTCCGCCACCAACGGAGATGATGAAACCGGTTGGATTAAGACGAAAACGAACTTCCGCAGCCGCAGCTCTTTGTGGCATGCGGATTTTGGAAAACAAACCCGGATTGAATCAGCGCGTCTTTCCAGTCCAATGTCATTCCGTCCAGAAACAACATGCTCTTGGGATCAACGAAGACCTTGACGTCCTCAAATTCGAAGACATGGTCTTTGGGACGCGGCTCGGGCGCAAACTTAAATTGATAGCTCAACCCGGAGCATCCGCCGCCAAGCACCCCCAGCCGCAACCCGCCCGAGACCTTTTCTCTCGCAAAGGCTTCCCGAATCTTCTGGATCGCCCGTAGAGTCACATGGATCTGCTTGGAAGCTGATTCCCCAGCTTCGGGCACGCCGGAGGCCGCCCCGTGGTTTTCAATTTGGCTTAACTCAGCCATAATGCAATGCCTTCCTGGCTAGCTGACCGCGACCGGCTCAGGCCTGGACTCGTTGACTCCGCGTTTGTTCTTGTAATCAGAAATGGCCGCTTTGATTGCGTCTTCGGCCAATACCGAGCAGTGAATTTTCACGGGCGGAAGAGCGAGTTCATTCACAATGTCGGTATTCTTGATTTCAAGTGCCTGATCCACGGTCTTGCCTCGCAGCCACTCCGTAGCCAGCGACGAACTTGCAATCGCGCTTCCACAGCCGAACGTTTTGAACTTTGCGTCCTCGATAACTCCCGTCTCAGGATTTACCTTCACCTGAAGCTTCATAACGTCTCCGCACTCCGGAGCGCCTACCATGCCAGTACCCACGTCGGGGCTGTTCTTGTCCAGAGAGCCTACGTTCCGTGGGTGGTTGTAATGTTCGAGAACTTTGTCAGAATAAGCCATAAATGAAATCTCTCCTAGACTCTTTCTATTTTAGTGCGCTGCCCAAGTGACCTTTGACAGATCCACGCCTTCCTTCGCCATTTCGTAAAGCGGGGAAAGCTCACGCAGCTTAGAAACTACATCTACTACCTTGTTTGCCACGTAATCCACTTCTTCTTCCGTGTTGAACCGGCCCAAGCCGAAACGAATGGAAGAATGGGCTAAATCATCGCCCGCTCCTAGCGCCTTCAGCACGTAACTCGGTTCCAAAGTGGCGGAAGTGCAAGCCGAACCGCTCGATACCGCTATGTCGTTGATGCCCATCAACAGACTCTCACCCTCGACATAGGCAAAGCTGATGTTGAGGTTATGCGGCAGGCGATGCTCCATGGATCCATTGATGTAAACCTCGTCCAGTTGTGACATCAATTTATCTTTCAGCTTATCGCGGAGAAATTGCAGTCGCTTGGATTCTTCGGCCATCTCGCGATTGGCAATCTCGCAGGCTGCGCCCAGCCCCACAATGCCGGGGACGTTCAGAGTGCCCGAACGCATGCCGCGCTCATGGCCGCCGCCGTCGATCTGTGCCGTGATCTGGACCCGGGGATTGCGCCGCCGCACATATAGGGCACCAACTCCCTTGGGTCCATAAACCTTATGGGCGCTCAGCGAAAGGACATCAATGCCGTCGGCAATGACGTTCACCGGAATCTTGCCCACGGCCTGCACCGCATCGGTGTGGAGCAATACGCCCTTTTCCTTCGCAATCTTGCTGATCTCTTTTATCGGTTGCACCACGCCTATTTCGTTATTGGCGTACATGATGGAGATCAGAATTGTCTTGTCCGTGATTGCATCGCGCAATTGGTCAAGATCGATCAGACCATCCTGCTTCACGGGGAGGTACGTCACGCGAACGCCTTCCTTTTCCAGGCGCTTGCAGGTATCCAATACTGCCTTGTGTTCCGTGGCTTGCGTGATGATATGGTTGCCGCGCTCGGCGTACATCTCAGCGATGCCCTTCAGCGCCAGGTTGTTCGATTCCGTGGCTCCGCTGGTAAATACGATTTCCTTGGGTGTGGCGCCGATCAGATCCGCGATCTGCTTACGGGCCTTCTCAACGGCCTCTTCCGCTTCCCATCCGAACTGGTGGTTTCTTGATGCAGCGTTGCCGAACACCGTCGTGAAGTACGGCATCATCGCCTCAAGCACGCGAGGATCCAACTGTGTGGTGGCGTGATTATCAAAATAGATGGGTAATTTCATTTCCTTCTTCACTTTCTAAGAAAGCCGTCAGCTGCTGAATGGGGGAATCCCTGGAGGGCGACAAGCGAGTTGGGCATCGGGCTCGAAAGCTCGTCCTCCGACTCCTCTAACATATCTTCGATGCTCACGCTTTGCAGAAGTCGCAGGATCCCCTCGTGAATGCGGCGCAACGGGCGTCGCACCGTGCATCTTCCCGAATGCCCGCAACTCACATGTTCCGTAAAGCAATTGGCCAGCACAATGGGGCCATCGATCGCCCGAATCACCTCCAGCACGGAGATTTCCCGAGGCGCCCGGGCTAACCGGTATCCCCCATTCGTTCCGTGTTCAGAGGCCAAAAAACCCGACTTTCCCAACTTCTGCAGCAGCTTGGATAGCACCGGCAACGGAATCCCGCAGGTATCCGCCACTTCCTTCGCGCTAGCTGCTTCGTGCGTTTTTCTTTGCCGGGCCGCAAAATGCTTGAGAGCAATCAGACTGTAATCCGCCTTTTTAGTTAATCGAAGCATTTTGACGGTTTGTGTTTCAGGACAGGTGCACCACCCGCAGACGAGGGAGTTCTATCCTGTTATACCATGCCCAAATTAATTCTTGAACGCTTTTATGTCACGTGTTTTCAGTGGTTTATTTGCCATGCACGTTGCGAAAGAGGCTCTGGCCGTACTTCCTCTCGGTAAAATGCTGGAAAACAGCTAGTCATGATAAACTCAGAACGCTTGTCCCGGTTATTCTCTTTGGCTGAACAGTTCGCGTGATTCGCCTTTTTCGCGTCTTTATTCCTGCAAGCGTTGTCGCGCTTCTCCTCTCCGAGATTCTTCTTGTACTCGCTTGCTACTGGGTGGCGTCGTTTTTCACCCTCGGCCAAGACCCGCACTTCTATCTTTTCACGGAAGGGAATTACTGGAAGATTCTCTTCATCACCGGATGCATCATACTCGGCCTGTATTTCCAGGACCTGTACTCTGACCTGCGGATACTCTCGCACGTCCTTTTAGTCCAGCAGGTATGCCTGGCTGTGGGCGCGGCACTGCTTTTGATGGCTGGCTTCGGATACCTGGATACTAATCTGCTGCTCGCACGATGGTTGACGGTGGTCGGCAGCCTGTTTGCCATCATCGTTCTTCCGCTTTGGCGCATTTTTTACTGGAAGTACGTCATTGTCGCCCTACGCTCGGAACGCGTGCTGATGCTCGGAAATTCCAGCATCTTGGGCGAAGTGATCTCCCACCTGCTCGACCGGCCTCACTTTGGCTATAACATTCTGGGCTATCTGAGCGAAGAAGCTCCCTGCGACTTTCCCATACCCTGTCTGGGCCACATCAAAGACCTGCGCCACGTATGTGATGAGTACAAGCCCACCCGGATAGTCGTCGGAATGGCGGAGCGCCGCAATCGTCTCCCTGTTCAGGAACTGCTGGAGATTCGCTTCAATGGAGTTGTCATCGAAGATGCGGCCGATACCTACGAAATGACCACTCGCCGCGTGTGCAGCCGGAAGATTCAGCCCTCACAGCTCATCTTCACTTCTGAGTTGGGTCCGCGTACTTCGGCTGTTGCCGTTAAAAACTTCTACTCGTTCCTCTTTGGGGCGGTTGGGCTAGTGGTGTTTTTCCCGATCATGCTTTTGACCGCCATCGCTGTTAAATTCTCGTCCAAAGGCCCCATCTTTTACGGTCAGCGGCGGGTCGGGTTGAACGGCCACATTTTTACCGTCTACAAATTCCGGTCGATGTATGTCGATGCTGAAGCCCGAACGGGTGCTGTCTGGGCCAAGAAGAACGACCCGCGAATCACGCCCGTTGGCCACTGGCTACGGCGTCTGCGGCTCGATGAACTTCCACAATTCTGGAATGTCCTTCGGGGCGACATGGCTTTGGTCGGCCCGCGTCCGGAACGCCCGGAGTTCGTGGAAATTCTCGCCCATCGCATCCCGTACTACCGTCAGCGGCACGCCGTGAAACCTGGCATTACCGGATGGGCGCAGATTAATCATAAGTACGGCGACACCGAATTGGACGCCATGATCAAGCTAGAGTACGACTTGTACTACATTAAGCACGTGGCCGCCGCGCTCGATTTCTACATCATCTTTCACACGATCAAAGTCGCCCTGCTTGGCAGTGGCGCCCAGTAACTCGGGACCGGCATTCCGTCCGCTTACCGAGTGCCCTTCCGATACGCCAGCACCGCTCGTTCATGTTCGTCGAGGGTGGCCGAAAAATGATGCGAGCCGGAACCATCCGGTTTTGCGACGAAGTACAGGAAAGCCGTGTCTGCAGGATTCAATGCAGCTTTCAACGCCCCAATGCCGGGATTTGAAATGGGGCCAGGGGGCAGGCCGATATGGGTGTACGTGTTGTAAAGGTCCTTACTGGCCAGGTCCGACCTATGGATCACGCCGCTGTACCGCTTCTCGCGCACGGCAGCGTAGACCGTCGTGGGGTCGCATTGCAACGGCATCCCAAGCCGCAGCCGGTTCATAAAAACCGATGAGACCAGGGGCCGCTCCCCGGGGAGCGCCGATTCCTTCTCAACCAACGACGCCAAGGTGACAATCTTGTGTACTTCCACGCTCTGTCCGGCGTTGGCAAACGCTGCCCACTGCTTCCGGAACTCGTCCGTCATCATCCGGCAGAGCTGTTTCGCCGTGATTCGATGCGTCACCTGATACGTTGACGGGAATAAGTATCCTTCGAGTGTTGGCGCTTGCGGATCGAGGTCGCGAATCATCTGTGGGTCGGACGCGGCCCTAAGAAAATCGTCCGGATGAATAGCGTCCAGTTCGGTAGAGAGTAGATTGGCGATGTCGAACATATTCGATCCTTCGGGCACCGTCAAGTACTGGAAAAAAATGTCACCGCGACGGATCTTGTCGAACACTTCCCAGGGCGTCTGCTCTGGTCCGAATCGGTACTCTCCCGCTTGCAATGGAGCTGACGGATGCAACACACGCACCGCCAAAAATGCCCACCGCGACCGCACCACCCCGTGTTCCGCCAGGGCATCGGCTATCTGCCGGGATGACATACCATGTTCGATTTCCACGAACGTCTCGGGTGAGCGCTCCGGGTAGGGGCCCAGGTACCAGTAGCCGGCCCCGATTGCTGCAAGAGCCAGCACTAGAAGTATCAGTATCCGAGTAAAGCAGCCGCGCACTCTATTCCAACCTCCCACTTTGCTGATCACTGCGCTTGATGCGCTGGTGCTCCAGATAGCTATCGAGAAGCAGGATCGCGGCCATCCGGTCCACCGCTTTTTTTCGCTGTTCCAGAGTTGCTCCCCCATCGCGCAGCAGCCGCTCGGCCTCAAGGGAGGTCAATCGCTCATCCCAAAAAATGACCGGCAGACGGAGTTGTCTTTCGAGCCGATCGGCAAACTCTCGCGTGTACTCGCTTTGGCGGCTCTCCGAGCCGCTCATATGCATGGGACTTCCAATCAGGAGGGTGCCGACTCCCCAACGTTCCGCGATTGCTTTCAGGCTCTCCAAATCCTCACGAATGCGACTCCGCTGTAAGGTCTCCAGTCCTTGGGCCGTGATGCCCAACTCGTCACTTACGGCAAGGCCAATTCTTTTCTTCCCCACATCTAGCGCAAGTATTCGCCGCCGTTCTGCTAGTTCGATTGGTTTTGTCAAAGCGATGGTGACCGCACCGGGCGTCTCCTACATGCTAGAGTAACGATACCGAGGCAGCCTAGCGCTTTGGAACTCTTCACCTCCACTCACATCTCAAACAAGTCGCTGCACATTGGGACTTTGATCATCGCGGTGGCTGCCGCGGTTGCGCTGCTCTACTACGGCCGGGATTTCTTTGTGACGCTGATCATCTCCGCCGTATTCGCTTTCCTCCTCGATCCCGCCGTGGTGCTGGTGACTAAGCTTAGGATTCCCAGGCCCGCGGCAACCGGGATTGTGCTTGTCATAGCATTAATTGCGCTTTATTTTGTGGCCGTGCTTGCCGGCACCCAGATTTCCACGTTGAAAAGGGACCTGCCGGCCTTTACTTCCCGCCTTGTGGAACTGTTGGATAAGACCAACCAGGAACTCGATCAGGTCGAGCAGCAAACCATCGCAACCCTAGTCCCCAGCACATTGCGTAAGCAGGATCAGCAGATTCAAGAGAAGCCCCAAGAAGCCATGCGCGCCCGGCGCCGCCGGTCAGGGGCCGCTCCCCTGGCCGTCCCGCCGGCACCTCCCCAAATTCAGGAGGTCCGTATACACACCGACCCCCGGCCAGTCCTCGCCAGCGTCTACCAGTACGTCTCAGGCTACTTCCACGCCCTGCTCATGGCTTCATTTGTACCCGTGCTGGTGTATTTCATGTTAAGTTGGCGCGACCACATCACCAAGAGCGTGCTTCGTCTGTTCCCGGGTCACGAGCGCTACGCGGTCGGCCGAAGTTGGTCCGGAATTGCCGATTCCACCCGCGCCTTCGTGTTGGGAAACTTCTTCCTCTGGATTCTCCTCAGCGTCCTAAGCTCTTCGGCTTTCTTTTTTTTCCGCGTCCCTTACTGGCTCCTGGTCGGTCCCGTCAGCAGCTTTTTCAGTTTGATCCCCTATGTTGGCCTTCCGCTCTCTATCCTCCCGCCGCTTCTGTCGGCGCTGGCTATCCCGAACAAGTTCAAAATCATCTTGTCGCTGGTGGCGATTACGGCGATGCTGCATATCCTGGCCATGAACTTTCTTTACGCAAAGATTGTGGGTCGCCGCGTCCGGCTCAATCCGCTTGCCGTTACGGTCGCTCTCATGTTTTGGGGAAGCCTTTGGGGCGGAATCGGTCTTATCCTGGCGATACCGGTGACAGCCGCTATAAAAGCAGTGTGCGACAACGTCGAAACCCTGGAGCCCTACGGGCGCCTGCTCGGCGATTAGGCTTGCACAGCGTCTTACGGAAGATAGGCTTCCAGAGGGGGTTCGCTGCCGGCAAACACTAAATGAGGTTTGCTTTGCAGCGCATCGCTCCTGACGTACGCTAAGCCGACGACTTCTCTTAAAGCTGGTGAGTATGCCGCTGACGTAACTTCCGCTGCATTCGCGCCGTTGGCCGTAAACTTGGTCCCAGGCGGGACGATAGAACTGCCCTTGATGCGAATCGGCGCCAGTAACCGGTGGACTTGGCCGCGCGATCGCACTCGCTCCACAATTTCCTGGCCCAAATAGCAGCCCTTGCTAAAGTGAACGCCATGCAGCGCCTGGGTCTCGTGTACCAAAAAACGTTCGGTAATATCCTCGCCGTACCGTGGGATCCCGTTCTCCAAGCGAACAATTCGCGCCTCTTCGGTTGAGACTTCGGGAACGTCCACAGCCTGAAGTTTCTGCAGGAAGGCATTGCGCTCACCCGCAGGAAGAAAGATTCGCAGACCCTCTGGTGTGGCGCTTGCCGTACGCGCCACGAAACCGCTGCCGAACTCCAGCCAGTGATACTTCGTTTCCGGTACTGCAACCCCTAGATCGGTCGCGAGCGCAATGCTCTCGGGCCCCTCCAGCCCGAAAACTGCCCATCTCGGGGTTTCGTCTTCCAACGTGACATCGTCCGCGATGATGTATTTGTCTAAATGCTCCACGAGCTTTGTGGCCGCCTCCGGTTCGGTATCCAGCAGCATTGAATCGCTAAGATCATAAACGTAAGCATCGGCCAAAATGCGTCCCTGTGCATTCAAGAAGAAAGCGTAAAGTCCATCCCCCGGCTGCATTTGCTGAATATGATTGGTGCTCATGGCGTGCAGGAGACGCGCGCGGTCCTCTCCGGCGACGCGAATCTTTCCCCGGCTCGACAGATCGATGAATGCAGTTCGCGTGCGTAGTGCGTCGTAAGGTGTCATATACACTCTGTTTGCACTTATTAGATGCAAATCACAGTCCGCGCAGCGTCATGGAGCGGAGATAAGACGAGATCAAGACAATTAGCAAGCCAGATATCGCAAGGCTCGTGAGGCGGTGCTTACTCTTCCGGGCCACCGATACGTCGCCATAGGGCGAAGTCGACCACAAGATCGTTGTTGCCACTACGTGTGCTACCAGCAGCATTTTGATGCCGAACCACATCTGGTACTCATAGGTGTGCTTGGGCCCGGTTAACAGGTTGTAAATGCCAGAACCGACAATCAGGACCAGAAGGGCATACAACGTGCCGCGGTAGGTAATTTGGGCGCGCGATGCCGCAGGAAGCCGGAGGTCCTCGGGCAGGGAATTAAGCGTCGGCACCAGTACCTGTCTTGCATAGACAATTCCGCCCAGCAGAAGTATGACGGAACCTACATGGATAAAGCGAAAGAGGACGTGGAAAATGATAGTCGGATCAGACGAGTTCACGTCTTCGAGTATAAGTGGGCTTCCCTTTCGCTCTCGGAAGCGCTCAGCGGCCCCTCCCGGAGCATCAGTAACTCGGGGTGCTTCACAACTTCATCAAACGTCACCGCTACGGTGCCATGCTTACCTACTGCAATCCCGGCCGCGATATTGGCGATGTGCATTGATTCCGGGAAGTCAAACCCCGCGCCCAGCGCGACGCTCAGAGCGGCCATTACTGTGTCCCCTGCTCCTACCACATCGTAGACGTTTCTGGCCACCGTCGGAATCGTCACGGGCGCTTGTCCCTCGCGGAAAAGCGTCATCCCGTCCGGCCCGCGAGTCACCAGCACAGCGGAGCCCGGAAGGGAGGCCAACAGCCTGTTCCCCGCCGCCAGTACGTCTTCTTCCGTCTCTGTCAGGATGCCCGTAAAACGCGCCGCTTCCTTCTGATTCGGAGTAATTAAGGCGCATCCCTGATACTTCTCGAACCGAAGCCCCTTAGGGTCGGCCAGGACAGGTACGCCTTTCTCTTGGGCCAGTTCGATAATTTTCCGGCAAACGGCATGGGAAAGCACTCCCTTGCCGTAATCCGATAACACACAGATGTCCGGGTTTCCGAGTCGATCCTCCAGCCGCTGACACAACTCCCGGCTGACCTCCTCGGGCACTCCTTCGCGCTCCTCGACATCAAACCGGACAATCTGCTGCTGCCCGGCCACTACGCGCGTTTTACACGTCGTCGCCCGCCCCGGCATACACACCAGGCCCGAGCTGCCGACTCCGTTCCCGTCGAGAATTGCCCGTAAGCCATCTCCCGACTTGTCCTGTCCGCAGATGCCCACCAAGCTGCATTGGCCGCCCAAACTCACCACGTTGGCGGCTACGTTAGCCGCGCCTCCTGCAACGTAGCGCCGCTCTTTGATCTCCACCACGGGTACGGGTGCTTCCGGCGAAATCCGGCTTGCCACGCCGAACAGGTACTCGTCCAGCATCACGTCGCCAACCACGAGGACCCGCACACGACCAAAACGGCTGCGAAGAGAGATCATTATCGGGCCAGCAACTCTTTTACCGTCGGCTCCAGCCCCGGTGTGCAGGCATAACCATTACCGGCGTAGATCGTATTTTCCCCATCGAAGCTGCCGAATCTCCCGCCGGCTTCTTCCACCAGAATCTTTAATGGAGCCAAATCCCAGGGCGAGGCTACCGGCTCAATCCATACATCGGCAAAACCCTGCGCTACGAGCATCGCGTCCATAGAGCCGCCCAGACTCCGCACCGCCCAAAACTTCCGCACCCACGGCAGCAACTTCGTTTCAAACCGTTGCACTCCGGCCTTATTAAACCCGTTGAAGGAAAGCACGCCGTTAGCAGGATCGGATTGTTGGGAAACGTGAACGCGCGACCCGTTCGCCCATGTGCCGGAACCTTTGCTGGCCGAGAGCAGCCAATTCTGGCGTGGACAATATGCTACTCCCGCCACAACTTCGCCGTCTGCTTCCAGGCCGATAAGAACCGCCCACAGCGGGATACCCCGCACGAAGTCCTTTGTCCCATCAATCGGGTCAATAATCCACTTGCGCCCGTTCTTGCTTTCACGGTTAGCGCCTTCTTCTCCTAGAATGCCGTCACCGGGAAATTCACGGGTAATTCGCTCCACAATCAGCTTTTCGCAGGCCTTATCGGCGGCCGTGACCGGCGATTCATCCGGCTTCTCCTCAGCCGTGACGCCTTGCCTCTGGTAATCCGAGGCTAACGCCCCGGCTTCTTCCGCCAATAGCTTTGCTGTCTCCACCTCTCGTTCAAAGGCCATGGTCCCATTATGGCGAAGGAGTAAACTTCCGATCCTCAATCCGATCAGGAGCGTGGTTTAGACTACAGATGTAACCTTAATTATTATTGACACCGATATCCTGCACAGCTAGTCTGTAGATTAAGCTTTTTGCATATACCCTTGCATTGCTTGGGGATATGCGCAACGGATATGTGTCCTCTAAACCACGGTTGACAGAATTGAATGGCCCAAAACTTTTTAGTCGTCGAGCTTCCTCATTCGTTTTACGGGCGTGGCAAGCGAATCCAGGTGAGCGTAAAGTCTATAGGTTTTACTCTGATCGCCGTTGTTCTTGTATTCGTACTTTCTTGCGGCGCTATCGCGGGCTACTTCGGCATTCTGGGCAAGGAAACGCGCTACGCTCAGCTCCGGGCCGACTTCAATAGCCTCAGAAATCGCTACCAGAATCTCCAGCGCGTTTCCCGACAGCACAATCAGCAAATCGCCTCGTTACAAAATCTGGCTAACGAGGTTTCCGTCGCGTACGGCATCACACAGCCGGAACTGGGAAATGACGGGCCTAGCCTAGCCTACAGCGATAGCGTACCGAGCGTAAACGAAACAGTCGAAGAATATAATTTTCTCAAATCCGCCAGTTTTTCTCACATCTATCATCAATACGCCTATAAATGGCAGATACACGGCACGCCCAATTTGTGGCCGGTGCATGGCGTGATTCGGAGCGCCTTCGGAGGGAGGTCGGATCCTTTTACGAGCGAAGGCGCGTTCCATACAGGCGTTGACTTGGCCGTGACGAAGGGAACAGCGGTCCATGTCACCGCAGACGGTGTCGTGACCACGGCCAGTTGGCACACAGGGTACGGAAAGCTGGTGGTTGTCGACCATGGCAACGGGTTTCAAACCTACTATGCACACCTTTCGCAGTTCCTTGTCGTCCCAGGGGAAGAAGTGCGGCTGGGCCAGGTGGTGGCACTCTCGGGTTCGACGGGCCGCTCCACTGGCCCCCACGTTCATTATGAGGTTAGGTTGCATGGAACCCCTGTGAATCCTTACAAGTACATGGAAAGAACCAGAAGCGTACAGATTGCACAATCCCAGTCCAGTATGGATGGCGATCTGGGCCTGTAGCTTCAGGCTCGCGGCTGTCTGGGTACAATCGAAGTGTAGTGAACACGGGCCTGACACGCCGTTCTGTGATGGCTGCGCTGCTTGGCTCCTATGCTTTTGCAGCGAGCAAAACACCTTCAAGACGGACACGTCCACTCCCGCAAGTTGGCGAGTTTATTCGTATTGTTGATCCGCTTACGGAGAATATCGTCGTACGGCTCACCGACCCGCGCTTCCAGAGCCATTTGCCGGCCCCGGTTAACCGCTTCCTCTCCTCGCAGGAGCGCTTCCTCCTCTTTTCTTCAAGTAAGCCGGGACGCCTTGCTCCGTTTTTGGTCGATCTTCGCACCGGACGGTCCCGGCAGCTTGCCGCCCCCAAAAATCTTGTGCCCAAGTCCCTCTGTCTGGACGAGCGCGAGCGCTCACTCTATTTGATTGATGGCGCTACTCTCAAGGAAATCGCGTTGTCCAGCTTGAAGGAGCGCACAGTGGCAGACAACGTTGACGCATTTGCGCTCTGGGGACAGCCGCCGCAGATATACATTGTGAGGCAGAATTGCTTAGTGCGTCTCAGTGACGGGAAGACCTTGGCGGAGGGCGTCAACATGCCCCAGATTCCTGTGCGCCCCGGCGGAGGTGGCTGTTTTTTCGGGCGCGGGCAGGTCAACGATGAGCAGGAGTTCTGGTACGTTCCCTTCTCTGCGGGTCGCCAGGAAACGCCAAGGATGTTGGCAAAGGGAAAGATTTGGAATCCGTTCTGGAATCCCAACGGCAGGTCCCTTTTGTTTCTCCGTGGCGTGGACGTAAACGGAGTCTCTACGACGGAAATTCACGAAGCTGTGCCCGACGCCACTCCTGACGGGAACGCAGACCAGCGGGTATCCCGCACAAGCCAATTTGCCGCGTTTGCTCCCAACGGCGACGGCTCAGTCTTCGTCGGCGCCAGCCGCAGCAAAGCCCAGCCAGCGATCGATCTCCTTTTGCGCTCTATCCCGCGCGAACTCACCCTGTGCGAACACCGTGCCGCAAGCGCTCAATCGGCTTCGCCCGTATTTTCACCCGATAGCAGGCGCGTTTACTTCCAGAGTGATCGTGAAGGCAACCCCGCCCTGTACGCCGTGAATGTGGAGTTGCTCGTCGAGCCAACTTTGTAAACTTACGCAAACCCGGAAACTCGGAGGAACTTTGCTTCGTCTTTCCGTCACTTGCTTGCCTCAGGAGGACCGACGTGTGTTCCAGCTCGAATAGACGAGCATTTTCGCGTATTCTAGTTTACACAGTTGCGGGTACTGCGTTACATGCCGCAGCATTGAGCCCGGGCCTTTTGCGGGAGGTGTCCAACGCTGCCGGTACCGATACAACTTCCACTGACTCCAACTCCGCCAATAAGCGTAAAGCAATAGACACCGTGTACGAGCCGGGCAACGGCGTGAAGCCGCCGAAACTCGTTCATTACGTGGAGCCTGAATTTTCGCCCTCATCGGAAGAAGCATTTGTTAATGGTCTGGTCCGGATATCCACTGTAGTAACGCGCGAGGGAATCCCCACTGCAATTCGCGTAGTCACCGGCCTTACAAAGAACGAAGATGAATCCGCTCTTACCGCCGTGCAGCAGTGGCGATTCGAACCAGGTACCAAGGACGGTGAAGCCGTAAACGTCAGGATAACGGTGGAGGTCGAGTTTCACCTGCTGTGATCCGCTGCTTCTACGAAGTAGGACTCTCTCGTCTGGACGGTGGCGCCGCTCGCCGTTGTAGTCAGCATGATGCTATGAACTCCCGGCGATGAGCCGTCCCCCGCAGGCGTGAATCCCAGGATGTACTGGCTTCGAAGCTCATCCTCTATTTGGGTAAAGATAGACGCGGTCGTTCGTGCGTCCGGCATCGCGAAGAATCCACCACCCGTTTGTTGCGAGACGCGCATTAACACCTGTCTCCCAAACTCAACCGCCCTCTTCCGGCGCTGCTCTTCGTGAGATATCGCTGGGGAACTCGATAAAGTGCTGCGCGTTTCCACTGCATGTGGTTCCGAATTAAATACGTGAATTGAATAGACCAACGTGTCGGAACGAAGTGCCGCGCCAATCGCGTCGCTCAAGGAACTGGTACTTCCGTCATCCACCCCGTCAGACAGCAGAATGATTGCCTTGCGGCCGTTTTGTCCCTTCATATATCGAGTCGCGGCCTGTACTACTGCGTCGTACAGTGCTGTGCTGGCCCGTTTGCCTCGGGGTGTGGCATTCTGGCGCTCCTCCTCCATTTGCCGCTGAAACCACGTCTGTGAGTCAAGCACGCCTAGCCCGGATTGTAGCCGCTTGCGGGACGACGTCGGCGGCTGCAGCAACTTCACGTCCCGGTCAAAACGAACCAGAAAAGCCCGGTCTTCCGGCCTGCGTAAAACCTGCTTTAGGAATTTGGTGCTGGCTGTGCGTTCGGCATCGAACACCCGGAGCATGCTGGCGCTGGTGTCCACCAGCAGTCCAAGAGTTAACGGAAGATCGGTTTGCCGCGCGAAGTAGTCGATAGCTTGCGGTTTACCATCAATCATCAACTGAAAGTCGTTCTTTGCAAGATCGCTCCGAAGGCGCCCCGACCTGTCTTTCACGACCGCCAGAAGGTTCACCACTCGCACATCGGCCGAAAATGTTGTGGAATCTGCTGAGTTCTGTGCAGTCGCCTGCAAGACCAAAACAAGGCATAGCATACTCCTCATGCTTTTCCCTCCATACGTCGACGTGTGTAGGCTGGATCGGTATTGATCTCAGTGCAGTCCACGATGTGGCAGATGGTGCCTCCTAGGAAACCACAGGGCGCCCCTGCTGGCGGGAACGCCAAAAGAAAGCGGC
>Ga0308173_10000265_pt1 | contig 20594 bp, 17 predicted proteins | sample PhyPR1_FD_203716 | JGI IMG/M metagenome (GOLD analysis project Ga0308173, IMG submission 203716) | Soil microbial communities from UC Gill Tract Community Farm, Albany, California, United States - DLSLS.P.R1 | ecosystem: Environmental > Terrestrial > Soil > Agricultural land | place: USA... | reverse complement strand
ACCCGGCCGAAGCGCCGCTGATGCTGCCCACCCACTTCACCGTCGCCGGTGACGAGCTGCTGATGCACCTGGCCCGGCCCAACCCCGTCTGGCCGCACCTGGAGGCAGCCGCGGAGGTGCGGCTGGCCGTGGTCGGCGACTACGCCTACATCCCGACGTACTGGCGGGCCAAGGCCGGTGGGCCCGACGAGGACGGGGTGCCGACCAGCTACTACGCCACCGTGCAGTTCGTGTGCCGACCCATCGTGGTCGACGATCCGCAGGACAAGGCAGACCTCCTCACCGCTCAGCTCGCCGACTTCCAACCCGAAGGTGGCCACGCCGCCGTCGCCACCGACCAAGCGCCCTACGGACGGATGCTCTCCGGCATCCGCGGCGTCCGGTTGGCGGTGCTGAGGGTGGACGCCAAGTTCAAGTACGACGACGCCAACCCCGTCGAGCACCGCGAACGCGTCATCGACCACCTCGAGCAGCGAGCCCACGGGGTCGACGCCGGCGCGGCGGCACAGCAACGGCGGCGCCTGGACACCGTCGGCGACTGGAAGACCCACCGGGACCGCTCATGACCAAGCACCTGCGATCGCCGGCCGCGGTGCCGCCATGGGCTTTGGCGCTGGCAGCGATGCTGTCCGTGCAGCTCGGCTCCGCCCTCTCGGTGCCCGTGATCGGGGCCGTGGGTCCGGCCGGAACCGCCTGGCTTCGGCTCAGCATGGGAGCCCTGGTCTTCCTGGCACTGGCCCGCCCCCCGCTCCGCACAGTCCGCCGTCCTGACGTGCCGGCGCTGCTCGGTCTGGGCGTGACCACCGGACTGGTGACCATGGCGTTCCTGGCTGCGATCGAGCGCATCCCGCTCGGCACCGCCGTCGCCGTCGAGTTCCTCGGCCCGTTGACCGTCGCCGCGGTACGCAGCCACAGCCGGCGAGCACTCACCTGGCCGGCCGTCGCGCTGCTCGGGGTCATCCTGCTGACCCAGCCCTGGCACGGCGCCACCAGCCCCGCCGGCCTCGTGTTCGCCGGCCTCGCCGCCATCGGCTGGGCCACCTACATCCTGCTCACCCAACGCATCGGCGACCGCTTCAGCGGCATCGGTGGACTCTCGCTCACGGTGCCCATCGCTGCCCTCACGGCAGCGGTCGTCGGCGTCCCCGAGGCCACCGGCCACCTCACCGTCCGCGTCCTCGCCGCCACGGCCGGGCTGGCCATCCTGCTCCCGGTCCTGCCCTTCGCGTTCGAGATGCTCGCGCTCCGCGACATGACGGCCACCGCGTTCGGGACCCTCATGGCCCTCGAACCCGCCATCGGAGTACTCCTCGGGCTGCTCGTGCTGCACCAGAAGCCCTCGCCCGCCCAGCTCGCCGGCATCCTGCTCGTCGTCCTCGCCGGCGCCGGCGCCCAACGCGGTGGACGACGCCGCCACAGGGTCGCCGACCATGCCGGGGTCCACTCCGAGCTCGACCTCATCGGCTGACCCGCCGCACTGCACCGTCTCGCAGGGACGCTACGTCCCCGGCCGCCTCGACCAAGGTCAAAGGTTTGCGGGTGTCCCCTGCCGACTTCCGGCCACAAGCCGTGGCCGCTGCCTGGGGACCGGGGTTGGGGGTGTTACGGGGTGATGCTTGCGCGCTAGCGTCGAGGGCGCGCGGCCGCAGGGGCCCGAGCATGTCGACCGCCGGCCCGAGGGAGCGCCGAATCATGAAGCGGAGCCTACGGGTCCGGGTCAGTGGCCGTGTCGGTGTCGTGGGCGCCGTCACTGCGTTGGTTGCGGCGGGCACGAGCCTGGCCCCCGCCTTGGCGTCTGGTGTCGCGACGCCCAAGGGCAGGGTCCTGGCCTCGAATCTGGACAACCCGCGGGGCTTGAGCTTCGGCGCCAGCGGTGTGCTGTATGTGGCCGAAGCAGGCCACGGAGGGCGCCTTTGCCTGGGCCCGGGCCCAGAGGGTTCCCCGCTGTGCGCGGGCCTCACCGGGGCGGTGAGCAGGGTGCGTCACGATGGGCGCGTCATCCGCCTCGTGACCGGCCTGATCTCCACAGCCGACCCCAAGGGGCAGTCCGCTGAAGGTCCGGTGTCGGTCGCCTCCCGACACGGACGGGTGTACGCCGTGATCGGAGAGAGCGCGCACGGGCTTCCGCCGAAGACGCCAACGAGCCCGGTGCTGACGGCGGCCCGACAGCAGCTGGGCCGACAGATCCGGCTGACCGGGCACGGGCGGTACACCCCCGTGGCACCAGTGGGTGACATCGACTACCTCTGGAGCGCGGCACACAAGAAGCTGAATCCGCAGTTCCCGGACGCGAATCCCAATGCCATCCTGGTGGTCGCCGGGGGCGCGTACGTGGCCGACGCCGGGGCCAACACACTGGACTGGGTCTCCTCAACCGGGAAGGTGAAGGTGCTGGCCTACCTCGGTGTTCCCAAGGGTGCCCCGGTTGACTCGGTGCCGACCTGCCTGGCCAAGGGCCCGGACGGAGCCCTGTACATCGGAGAGCTCCTCGGTGGCTACCTGACCGCTGGTCACGCTCGGGTCTGGCGGTACAGCCACGGCGCCGCCCGCGTGTGGAAGACCGGTTTCACGGCCGTCAACGGGTGCGGCTTCGACTCCCGCGGGAACTTCTACGCCACCGAGATCTTCGCCCACGGCCTGACATCCGGCTCCCCGGTCGGCGCGCTGGTACAAGTTGCCAAGAACGGGCACCGCAGCGCCTGGGGTGCCGGGCAGCTGTACGCGCCGTCGGGGTTCGCCTCGAGGGGCGCCGACGTCTACGTCTCGAACTGGAGCGTCATGCCGGCCAGGAATCCCGGCGGCCCCACCGGACAGATCATCACGTTCGACGTCGGTTGACCGGCCGACTGAGACCGTGCACGGAGACGTCTGCCGGACCTGCACGAGGTGCGCTGCGTCCTCTACGAGGTCAGGGGCGGCCTGACCGTGGTCCGCGTGAACCAGGCCGCCCGCGGCCCGCTGCTGGAACGCGGTGTCGGCTCGGCTGCCGGCTACCTCCCCGGCGCTGACACCAGCTCGCCCGAGTCGGCGGGCGGTCGCCGGCGACCCCCTCGGGCCGGGCGTGGCTGACCGGGTTCCTGAGGCCTGGTGGGTGGTTTCGGCGTCCGGGGTACGGGTAACCACAACTGTGTGAGCGATGAGACCGTTGACGCCGTCGTGGTGGGCGCGGGTCCCAACGGCCTCGTGGCCGCGTGCTGGCTGGCCGACGCGGGCTGGGACGTCTGCCTGCTGGAGGCCAACGAACGGGTCGGCGGCGCCGTGGCCTCGGTCGAACACACCCCGGGCTATGTGAGCGACCTCTACAGCGCCTTCTACCCGCTCGCCTACGCCTCACCGGCCATCGCGCCGCTGGACCTCGGGGCCCACGGCCTGCGGTGGCTCCGCTCCCCCGACCCCGTGGCACACCTGGCACGGGCCGAGGACGAGCGCTGTGCGGTGGTGCGCCCCCGTGCCGAGGACACGGCGGCGGAGCTGGAGAGTGAGGCGCCCGGCGACGGCGAGGCGTGGATGCGCCTCGTCGAGCAGTGGCAGGTCGTGCGCGACGACGTGCTGGGCGCGCTCTTCACACCCTTCCCGCCGGTGCGCAACATGGTCGGCCTCCTCCGGCGGCTGGGGACGGCCGACGCCCTCCGGCTGGCCCGCACCTTTCTGTTGCCGGTGCATCGCATGGGCACCGAGCTCTTCGCCGGCGAGTCGCCCCGGCTGCTGCTGGCCGGCAACGCCATGCACGCCGACGTGCCGACCGTCGCGCCGGGCAGCGGTGCCTTCGGCTGGATCATGACCATGCTGGCCCAGGAGGTCGGCTATCCGGTCCCCGAAGGAGGCTCGGGACAGCTCGCCGAGGCGCTGCGCCGTCGCGCCGAGGCGGCCGGGGCCCAGGTGGTCACCGGCGCCCGCGTCACCGATGTCGTCGTCCGCGGTGGCCGCGCGCTGGGCGTGCGGACCGCCGACGGTCGCCGGGTCAGGGCCCGCCGCGCCGTGCTCGCGGACGTGGCCGCGCCGACGCTGTACCGGCGGCTGCTGCCCGAAGGAACCGTTCCCCAGCGTCTGCTCGACGAGCTGGACCGCAGCTTCGAATGGGACCTGCCCACGGTCAAGGTCAACTGGGCGCTGGACGGACCGGTCCCGTGGCGGGCGACCGGGGCGGCGGGCGCCGGCACCGTGCACCTCGGCGCCGACGTCGACCAGCTGGCCAGCTGGTCCACGTCGCTCAGCACCGGCCAGGACAGCCCACACGTGTTCCAGATCCTCGGCCAGCTCGCCACGGCCGACCCGAGCCGGGCACCGGCGGGAGGACAGAGCCTCTGGGGCTACAGCCACCTGCCGCGCGGCGCGCCCGATGCCGGGCAGGCCAAGGCCCTCGCCGACCGGATGCATGCTTCGGTGGAGGCCTTTGCCCCCGGGTTCTCCGAGCGCGTCGTGGATCGGTGGGAGCAGCTGCCGGGGGAGCTCGAGGCCGACGACGCCAACCTGGTCGAGGGCGCCATCAACGGTGGCACCGCACAGATCTACCAGCAGATGGTGTTCCGCCCGACGACCGGACTGGGGCGCCCGGAGACGCCGGTCCTCGGCCTCTACCTCGCCGGCGCGGCCACGTCGCCGGGCGGAGGAGTGCACGGGGCCTGCGGCGCCAACGCCGCACGGGCCGCGCTCCACGGCGCGAAGGCGGCCAGCCTGCCCGCTCGCACGATGGTGACCCTGACCCGCCACCTCACCCGTTAGCCCGCCGGCATCCGGCGGACCATCCAGGCCTCCTCCCTCACGTTCCAGCCGCCCCCTCGCTCTGGGCGACCTGGGCCACCTGTTCCGCCGCTTCGGCTACGAGGACGTCTCCGTCTACGGCCACTTCGACCACGGGTGCATCCACTGCCGTATCCCCTTCGATCTCGTCACCGCCGTCGGCGTCCGGCGGTTCCGCTCCTTCCTCGACGCCGCCGCCGACCTCGTCGTGAGCTACGGCGGCTCACTCTCGGGCGAGCACGGCGACGGCCAGGCTAGGGGGCCGCTGTTGCAGAACATGTTCGGTCCGGAGCTGGTCGAGGCGATCCGGGAGTTCCGCGCGGCCTGGAACCCGGGCGGGCGGGCTTCGTCGCGACGGCTGAGACGGCAGGGACCCGGCACGCGCGTCCGCCCGGCCCCGGACGCAGACAGTCCTACCCGACCCGGGCCGACCGCCGCCCGGCATCGGACACGTACTGGACTCGAACGCCTTCAGCCCGGGACCCGGTCGTCATGACCCGTCCCGTCCCCCGGTCGGCGCCCACGCAGGTGGGCGAAGAGCCGACCCGGCTGAGGCAGCTGAGGTGGTCGGACGGGGCAGGAACAGGCCGCGTGTCCCGCGGGACCCGTCGCGAGTGGCAGATGGCTGACGCAAGGCCTTATATGGCAAGGGGCCCATCGTGGAGGGAGCTGATGACAACCACCTGGACCGCGGCTGCCGGTGTGCCGCGGCGCAGGCCGATCCGGCTGCGCTACGACATCTGGTTCCCGCTGACCGTCTACACCCTGACCCGCGCGTTGGATGCCGTCATGATCGTCCTCGCCTCACGCCACCAGGTCGCGTTGCTCGGCGCTGACCCGAGCTACCACCTGAACTACTCCTCCCCCGCCGACCCGGGCTACGCCCTCATCGCCGCGAACTGGGACGGTCAGTGGTACCGGCGCATCGCGGACCTCGGGTACCCCCGACACCTGCCCCTGGGCGCCAACGGCCACGTCGCCATGAACACCTGGGCCTTCTACCCGCTCTACCCCCTCAGTGCCGCTCTGCTGTCCCACGTCACCGGCCTGCCCTTCACGACCGTCGCGCCCCTGCTGAGCGTTGCCCTGGGGGCTGCCGCGGTGCTCGTCCTCTACCGTCTCCTGCGCAGGACGACGAGCCAGTTCGTGGCCTCGGCGACGACCCTGCTGACGTGCACGTTCGTGGCCGCCCCGGCGCTGCAGCTGGACTACACCGAGCCCCTCGCGTTGCTGCTGGTGTGCCTCGCTCTGACGCTCCTGCGGCAGCAGCGGTACGCCGGCGTTGCGGCAGCTGCGCTGGGGCTGGCGCTGACCCGGCCGATCGCGCTCGCCCTCGTGCCCGTGGTGGCCGCGCACTGGTGGGCCCGCAACCGTGGCGCAGACGGCGCCCGCTTCCCGTCGGCGCATCGGTGGCGGGTCGGGCTGCTCGTGCCTTGGTGCGTTGTGGTCACCGGGTTGTGGCCGCTGGTCGCCGCCGTCGTCACCCACGACCCGGATGCCTACCGCCAGACGATGGCCGCGTGGAAGGCCTACGAGCACAACACCCCGGTCCTCAGCTGGCTCGGCTACTTCTGGAGGGGCAGCGGCGTGCCGGGGATGCTGCTCTGCGTCGTGGCGCCGGTCCTCCTCTTCCTGGTCGTACGGCGACCGGGCGCCAGGGCCTGGGGGGTCGAGGTGAGGACCTGGGCCTGGGCCTACCCGGCGTACCTCATCGTCGCCGCGGCTCCGGGGCCCAGCATCCTGCGGTACCTGCTGCTGGCGTTCCCGCTGCTCTGGCCGTTCCCCGAGGTGGGGAGCAACGGCCCGGCCACGCGGGCCCAGCGGGTTGCCGTGGCCCTGCTGGCGGTCGGTGGCGTGGTGCTGCAGTGGGTCTGGATCTCCTCGTTCGTGATCATCACCCAGACCCCGCACCACGGCCCGTTCCCCTAGCGCGACAGCCCTCCTCACCCACCCAGCCGGCCTCCCGTCCCGGTTCCGGTGCCGGCCGGGGCGGGCAAGGACACCAGGTCGCCCCGCGATGGGTGCCGCGCGCCCCGCCGCGCCACAGGTCACCGGCGAGTGCGCCAGCACCTCCGGGTTCGCCGCGTCCCTGGGACAGGACAGGCACGGTCAACCTCGCTGCCCTCGTCCCCGGCGTACGTCGCGGCCCGGTCAACCCGGATCCGCTTGCGGCCGTCATCTGCCGGCACACTCCGCGGGTGGCGGCCGACACGGGTCTGCCCGGTGGAGCGACGGCCGGAGAGTCTTTACCCACGTGGTCGACGGTGAGCACGGGAGCGGCGTACGACGTCGTGGTGCGCGGCTCGGGACCGGTTCCGGGCGGCTGTCACCGCCGCCACCTACGGTGCAGGGGTACGGGCTGGCGCCGGTTCCCGAGCTGGTCGCCATCGCATCGCAGGCACACGACGAGCGGGGGAACGGGTGGAACGGGTGGAACGGAGGGGCACTCGGCTGCACGCCGCGCCTGGCTTCTCCGGTATGGCCTGCCGGGCGGCACGAGGACTCCATGTCCTCGACCTCTCCACCCGGTCCTGGGTCGACCCGGCACACCTGGTCGCTGCCGCCAGCGTGGCGCACGCGCACGCGGTTGCCGACGTCCCGCTGCGGGTGCTGTCGCCCCGCGGCGCCGACCAGCACCGATACGCCGGCCGCATGCACCTCGGCCGGGTCCTGGACGCCCTCGGCGTGGAGCACGACGTGCCGACCAGCGTGCGCGAGCTCGACCGGCGTGAAGACCTGCTGGAGGTGCGGCCGGTGCGCAGCGAGGACGACGCACGGGCGCTGGCCGAGCTCGTGGCGGCCAAGGTCCGGCCCGAGAGCTGTCTGGCCTCCGACGTCCTCTACTCCTGCGTCGTCGAGATGGCCCTCAACGTGGCGGACCACGCCGGTGCGGTGGGCTACGTCGCCGCGCAGACCCTCCCCCAGGTCGGGGCGATCAAGTTCGCCGTCGCGGACGCGGGCGCAGGGCTCCAGGCCACGCTCTCCGTCCGCGGCGCCACCACCGACGGTGAGGCAGTCCAGATGGCGCTGTCCGGCCGGAGCCGGCTCGACGACCCGGGCCGGGGCACCGGCCTGCCCACGACACTGCGCGAGCTGACCGCCCTCGAGGGCTCGATGTTCCTGCTCTCCGGCACCGCCGCAGTCACCGCGGCCGGGGCACGACGCCTGCCGGATCCGGTCGACGTGCCGTTTCCCGGAACCCTGGTGCAAGGGGTTCTGCGCCTGCCCGGACGGCGTCCCGGGGCTGTCGCCACCGAGGGTTAGCATGGCAGCCAGGAGCAGGTTGACAGCAGTCCCGACGAGTGACAGGGAGCGCAAGATGCCCACTGTGGTCCTGCCGAGCATGGTCGCCGGACGCGACCTCGCTGACGCCCTCGTCGAGCGCATCCCCGGTGACCTGACCGCCACTGAGGTCGCCGTGGACTGCCGCCGGCTGGTCAGCGGCAGCCCCTCGTTCGCCGCCCAGCTGGTGTGGCGCGTCCTGGTCGACCGGCGGGCCGGGTCCTTGGCCGTCACGCATGCGCCGGCAGCGTTCGCCGCCTACCTCGAGCAGGCAGCCACCCGGCTGGAAGTCGCTGACCGCCTCCGGATCCGGGCCAAGGCACCCGTCGGCACCTGAGCGCCGGTCCGCCGCAGCCGGCCGCTGGGTCAGCGGTTGCCCGAGCGACTCCGACGCCAGTGAGGCTGGCGGCTCGCCCACCACCCGGGCACTGTCAACGCCTCCGCGACCGACGCGTTCATGGCTGCCCACGCGGCCTCCTCGTCGGCAGTCGTGACATCGTCGCCGCCAAGGAAGGAGAAGCGCGCAGCCCGCTGCCAGGCGCGCACGTCCTCGCGGACCTCCGCGCTCTCGAGCCGGGCCAGGCGCACCTCGAGCAGCGCCTCCGCGTCTGAGCGGGCGGCGGACACCCGGGCGTCCTCGTCCACCTCGACCTGCTGAGCCGGTTCAGCCCGCTCGACGGCCAGGAGGACCGCGGGGCCAAGATCGCGCAGCCGGCCGCGCACCTGCAGCGCGGCGTCCTGGACGTCCAGCAGCGCCGCGCGCCGGCGTTCGTACATCCGGTGGTGGTGCTCCAGCGTCCAGGTCGACAGCTGTGAGAGGACGGCGACGACCACCGCCACCGACGCGGTGATCACCGCTGCGACGACTCCGTCCTGCTGCACCGATGCCTCCTCGCCTGTCCGGCCTCCTGCCCGTGCTGACGCTCACCATCCTGCCGGTCCCCTCCGACAGCCGGGCCGGGCCGGGCCGACCCCCCGCAGCCGGTGGACCCCCTGGTCCTCACCGGCGACGGGGATCGCGGGCACGAAGAATGTCGCGATGGCATCGTTTCGTCGGAGTGACCTTGGGTATCGGAGGCTGGTGACTCGGCGCATCGCCCCGTGGTCCGGCCTCCTCCTCGGTGTGGCCCTGCTCGTCATGGCAGCGGTGGCCGCCACCTCCACGCGGTACCGTCCTGCCACCAGCGTCGGAGCCGTTCCGCGCGCCGCACACCCGGCGTATCGCCACGAACAGGCCTCTGCGGCATGGGCTTCGGCGGGCGTGCCGGTTCGGCTGCGGATCCGCGCGCTCGACGTGGACGCCCCGGTCCGCGCCGTCGGCGTAGGGCACGATGGTGCGCTCGGGGTGCCCGAGAACCCCCGTGTCCTGGGGTGGTGGAGCGGCAGCGCCCTGCCGGGCCAGCCGCGCGGCTCGGTCGTGGTGGACGGCCACGTCGACAGCGCCCGGACCGGTGAGGGCGCCCTGTTCCACCTGGCGCAGCTGGTGCCCGGCGCACAGATCCTGGTCACCACGACCGCCGGGACCGCGACGTACGTCGTCACCGCCCGCGCGATCTACGCCAGGAGCAGCCTGCCCCGGCAGGTGTTCGACCAGCACGGGGCCGCCCGTCTCGTGCTGCTCACGTGCGGCGGCAGCTTCAACCGCCGCACGCACCACTACGACGACAACGTCGTGGTCTTCGCGACCCCCCTTCCCGTCAAGGAGCTCTCATGAAGCGTTCACTGCTGGTCACCTTCGGCATCGGCGCCGCCCTCACGTTGGCACCGATGAGCACCGCCTCCGCCGCCGGCTCGGTCTCCACGCAGGACGAGCAGTACCTGCAGAAGTCCGTCGCCGGCGACCTCTTCGAGATCGAGGGCGGCCAGCTGGCACAGCAGAGGGGGCAGTCCGCCGAAGTGAAGCAGCTCGGCGCCCGGCTGGCGAGTGACCACACCACGTCGCTGAAGGACACGCGTGAACTGGCCAAGCAGCTGGGGGTCACCGTGCCCACCCAGCCCGACGCCAGGATGAAGTCCATGCTCAACCAGCTCGCGGCAGCCTCCGGGGCCGCGTTCGACCACGTCTACTCCCAAGGAGAGGTCAGTGACCACCAGGAGGACATCAGCGACGCCACCAAGGAGGTCAACCAGGGGTCCAACAGCAAGGTGAAGCAGGACGCCTCGCACGAGCTCCCGATCCTGCGGACCCACCTGGCGCTGGCCCGGCAGGCGCTCAGCTCCCTGACCGGGACGGCACCCTCCGGCGTCAACGCCGGCTCCGGAGGCCACGCAGGACAGGTCCCGCTGCTCCCGACGGGCGACGTCGTCCTGATCGCCGGCGCCGGCGCCGTCCTCGCGGGGGCCTCGGTCCTGCGGCTTCGTCGCCAGAGCTGAGACGCGGCACGATGCCGGCGGTCGCCGCCTGTGCGTTCTCTGCATGCGGCGACCGCCCTGGCGATCCGTTGCCTCGTTGCCTGACCCGCAGTGCGAGTCCCCACCGGCCGTTCGCCGGGTCAGCTGGGGCTGGGGAGCCTCGCCGCCGTGCCTGCTGTGGTGTTGAGGTGGGACTGCGCATCGCGAGTCGTGGTGAGCGGCCCGTTGACCGTGAAGTACCGCTGACCGGTGACGAGCAGCTCTTCGGCCGGGAACTTCGTGATCACCTCGCAGCCGTCAGCGGTCACCACGAGCTCCTCCTCGATCCTCGCCGCCGACCACCCGTCAGCGGCCGGCCAGTACGTCTCGAGGGCGAACACCATGCCCTCCTCGATCACCTCGGGGTGGTCGAGCGAGACCAGCCGCGAGAAGATCGGCTTCTCCCAGATCGACAGCCCGACTCCGTGTCCGTACTGCAGGGCGAAGGCTGCTTCCTCGTTGGCGAAGCCGAACTCCTGCGCCGTGGGCCACACCGAGACGATGTCGGCGGTGGTGGCGCCCGGGCGCACCAGCGAGATGGCGTGGTCCATGTACTCCCGGCAGCGGGTGTACGCGTCTCGCTGCGCCACGGAGGCACTTCCGACCGCAAAGGTGCGGTAGTAGCAGGTGCGGTAACCCATGTAGCTGTGGAGGATGTCGAAGAACGCAGGATCACCCGGGCGCACGATGCGGTCGGAGTACACGTGGGGGTGCGGTGAGCACCGTTCACCCGAGATGGCGTTGACGCCCTCGACGTACTCGGACCCCAGGTCGTAGAGGACCTTGCTGACCAGGCCCACGCACTCGTTCTCGCGGACGCCCGGTCGCAGGAACTCGTAGAGGCGGTCATACGCCGCGTCGACCATGGACGCCGCCTGGGTGAGCAGGCCGATCTCGTCGCGCGTCTTGATTCGGCGCGCTTCGAGGAACAGCTGTTGGCCATCGACCACCTTGACGCCCGCCGCCTGCAGGGCGAAGAGGATGGGGAGCTCGATGACATCGACGCCCACCGGTTCGTCGAGCAGGCCGTAGAGCTCGAGCTCGTGCTTGATCTTGCGGGCCACCTCTTCAGCGATGCCGGCCTGCGGGTGGAACGCGCCGCGCAGGGTGGAGATGCCTGCTCGTGCGCCGCTGGGGTTGCGCTGGTCCGGGGCTGTGGCGCCGTGGTGCGGGGCGTGCCCGTCCTCCGACTGTGCTGCGGAGTAGTCCAGCCACGGGTTGTACAGCTGGTGGTGCTTCGCCGCTGACCCGAAGTCCCAGACGATGGGCTCCCCGCCGCGCACGAGCAGCGCCGAGCGGATCAGCTTGTCGACCGCCCAGGTGCCGATGTGGGTGGACGTCATGTAGCGGATGTTGGTGAAGTCGAAGGCCAGCACCGCGCCGAGCGAGGAACCCTCGAGCTCGGTCCGCAGCCGCGTCAGGCGTTGTGTCCTGAGCCGGTCGACGTCGACCCGCTGCTCCCAGTCGACCGCGTTCGTGCCGTACGTGTGAATGCCCACGTCTAGTCCTTTCGGGAATCTGTTGGGTGACCGGCCGTGGCTCGGGTCGGGGATGAGGGCGAGGTGGAGCCGAACCAGCTCGCCAGCGCGGACATGTCGCGCTCGCCGTAGCCGTCTGACACCGCTTGGTGGTGGATGTCGCGGACGCACTCGACCAGGGAGTGCGCCACACCGGCGTCGTTCACGGCTGCGACCGCCAGTCGCAGGTCCTTCTCTGCGGTCGCCAGGTCGAACGCCACCCCAGCGTCGTCGGGGTTGACGTAGGCCTCTTGCTTGTAGTCCAGGAACGTGTTCCACAGCACGGAGTTGGCCAGGACGCTGAACAGCATCGGCCGGGCAACCCCCTGAGCCTCCGCGGTGACGAGGCACTCGGCCAGGGCAGTGTTGAAGGTGTGCAGGAGCGCGTTGACGGCGACCTTTGCGGCAGCACCGGAGCCCGGCGGCCCCACATGCACGAGGCTTCCGCCGAAGCAACGAAGCACCGCCTCGACGCGCGCGATGTCGCCCGGGTCTCCTCCGACCATCAACCCCAGCTGACCGCGAGCGGCCACCACCGTGCTACCGCTCACGGGGCTGTCGATGAAGCCCACTCCCGCTCCGGCGCACAGTGTGTGAGCCGCACGGGCGAGCTCGGCGCCCGTGGTCGAGCAGTCGACGACCACCGCACCGGTCTGCAACCCGGCCAGTACTCCGTCGTCGCCGTCGAGGACGGAGAGCACCGCCTCCCCGTTGGTCAGCATGGTGATGACGACGTCTGCGCCCTCTGCTGCCTCGCGTGGCGTGCCTACGGGCCGCCCTCGGTGGGCTTGGAGGAATGACGTCACCGCGGGCTCGCTGCGGTTCCAGACGCGCAGGTCATACCCCGCGTCCGCCACGCGTCCCGCCATCTGCGCGCCCATGCGGCCCAGTCCACAGAACCCCACCACGGGGCGTGCGTCCCGGTTCACGTCGTCACCGGCGAGGGGTCGACGAGGAGCTTGCCGCGCGCCCGTCCCTGGGACATCGGTTCGAGCGCTTCCTTCACCACATCGTCCAGTCGCACGACGCGATCGACGAGAAGCGACGCAAGGTCCCGCGCCGCGAGAAGCTCCAACGCCCGTGGCAGGTTCTCGTCACAGACGTGTGCGACGGTCGTGGCGACGTCGATCTCGCGAAGAACCAGATCCAGCGAGTCGAACGCCACCGGCTTCTTCGACAGCCCCACGAGCAGCAACGTTCCGCCCCGGCGCGTGAGCGGCTGCAGGGTGCTCATGCCCTGAGGAAGGCCAGTGGCTTCCACGGTGACATCGGCGAGGTCGCCGCCAGTGATGTCCCGCACCGCTTCGGTGAGGTCTTGCTCCCGGACGTCCACGGTGTGCGCGGCCCCGAGCTGACGGGCGACGGCGAGGCGGTCGGCGTCCACGTCCACGGCCACGACGGCTCCCGCTCCGGCGGCGACCGCGCCGGAGATGATGAACGAGCCGATGGCGCCGGCGCCATGGACGACGACGACGTCGTCGGGCCGGATCCGGCTGCGTGACACGGCATGGAGTCCCACGGCCAGGGGCTGCGCCAGGGCCGCGTTGTCATCGGTCACCTGCGCGCCGATGGGGTGCAGCATCTTCTCCGGCACGGTGATGCGCTCGGTCAGGCCGCCATCGGCCGACAGGCCGAAGGTCCAGTAGCTGGCGCACAGGTTGGTCTGCCCACGGCGACACCAGGGACAGTCGCCACACCACACACCGGCACCCGCAGCCACTCGATCGCCCGTGTGGACGCGCTCCACAGAGCTGCCGACCGCCTCGACCACGCCGATGAACTCGTGCCCGAGCACGATGGGACCCAGGACCCCGGACGCCGGATGCCGCGCCTTCAACGGAGTCATGACGGGGCCGGCCCCGTACTCCGAGGCATCTGTACCGCACAGGCCCACGCGCGTCACCCGCAGCGTGACTTCCCGGTCCCGAGGGGGCCGGGGCTCCGGGCGGTCCTCGATCCGGGCGTCGCCGGCGGCATGCAGAACCAGCGCCCTCACGACGAGGACCCGTGCTGGATGTGGACCTTGACGTTCTCTTCGGTGCGGCGTGCGGCGTCGTACGCCCGTTCGGCGTCCTCCAGGGAGAACCGTGCGCTGACCATTGCCGACAGGTCCAGCCGGGTGCGCGCCAGGAACCGCAGCGTCTCCGGCCACACGCCGGGTGACCCGATCGTGCCTCGCACCTGGAGCTGCTTGGACTGGATGAGCCCCAGCTTGGCGGGCGCCTCGCGACCGACGTCGATGCCGATGTTCACGAGCCGCGCGTTGAACCCTGCGACGTCGAGGGCGGCGGCCATGGCCGCCGGCTGGCCCGAGGCCTCCATGACGACGTCCGAGCCGCGTCCGCCGGTGAGCTCCTGGACACGCTCGAGGAAGTCCTCGGCCGTGGGATCCACGACCTCCTCGGCTCCCAGGCGGCGCGCCAGCTGCCCGCGTGCGGCGTTCGGCTCGGCCGAGATGACCCGGGCGCCCAGGGCGGAGGCCACCGCAACGCAGCCGAGGCCGATGGGACCCGCCCCGAAGACCACCGCCGTGTCGCTGGCGTTGAGGTTTCCCACGCGCATGGCTGCGAAGTACGCGCAGCTGAACGGCTCGACCAGTGCAGCCTGCGTGTCGCTCAGCTCGTCCGGCACGTGGTGCAACCACTCCGCCCGGGCAACGAAGTGCTCCGCGGCGGCCCCGGAGATGCTGAAGCCGAAGTGCTCCTGACCGATCACGCACTCCCCCAGCACACGGTCACCGGCCTTGAACCCGGTCACCGAACGACCCACCTCGGCCACGACCCCCGACCACTCGTGGCCGGGAATGAGCGGGTAGTCGAACGGAATGATGTACCGCCCGGCCAGCAGCTCGAAGTCCGAGTGACAGATGCCCACGCTCCGCAGCTCGACCAGGACCTCGTCCTCGCCGATCCGCGGGGTGTCGATGTCGGTGACGGCGAGCTGGTCGACGCCGAGGAACTGCACCGCTTTCATGGAGAACCCTCCTCCGAGGTAGAGACTTGTTCCCGGTCCCTCTCGTCGAGGTCAAGGGGCGGGATCACCCGCTCGGCGCGCAGCTGGTCGAACAGGTCGAGGAACGAGCGGCGACTGTCCTGGGCGTCGAGGAATCCCGCGGCACGACTCTTGGCCATGTCCGCGTGGGTCTCGACGGTGCGTCCGAGGTCGCTGTCGACGTGCCACCAGACCGCCAGGCCGGCCACATCGTCATGCCGCAGGTCGAACCGCCTGGCGATGTCGCGCCACTCGTCCGGCGCCTGGGCCATCTGCTCCACCAGTGGTGTGGGGTGTCCGGGATAGTCCGCCGGCTCGACGCCGAGACCGGACGCCACGGTCCGCCACATGTCCCGCCAGTGGAACGTGTCGCCGTTCACGGTGTTGAACGCCTCGTTGGCCGCGCCGGGGGCCGTTGCGGCCCATTCCAGCTGTCGGGCCAGCAGGCGCGCGTCCGTGACATCGGTGGTGCCGTCGTACTGCTCGGGCGAGCCCGGGAACACGAACGGGCGTCCGGTGAGCCGACAGATGGTGCCGTACACCGCCAGGGAGACACCCATGTTCATGGCGTTGCCCAAGGCGTACCCGATCACCGTGTGCGGCCGGTGCACCGACCAGGTGAAGCCGTACTGCTCCGCCGCGGCGAAGAGCACGTCCTCCTGGGTGTAGTAGAAGTTCGGGTGCTCCAGGCGCCCCTGTGCCTCACGGAACGGTGGCTGCGCGGGGTTCTGCGCGTAGGCCTCGAACGGCCCGAGGTAGTGCTTCAGCCCGGTCACCAGCGACGCGTGCTCGACGGTGCCCCCGGGGCCGATGCCGTCCAGGACGTTGCGCAGCATCGTCCCGTTGACCTCGATGTTCTCCGCTTCCGTCTCCTGCCGGGACCAGGTGCAGAAGAACAGGTGCGTGACGCCCAACCCTGCGACGGCGCGGGCCACGGCTTCGGCGTCCATGATGTCCACGGACAGGTGCCGGACGCCGTCCAGGCCCTGGGGGGCGCGACGGGAGATACCGAGAACGTCCCAGCCGGCAGCCAGCAGACGACGGGCCGTGTTGCTGCCGGTGATACCGCTGACGCCGACGACCAGGGCGGTGCGATCTGCCATCAGTGCTCTCCCTCGGCTTGTGGCGTCTCGAAGAGCTCGAGGGTGATGCCGTCGGGGTCCTTGAAGTAGGCGAAGGAACACCCCTTCAGCGGGCCGTCCTCGATGAGCAGCGGAGGCGCGAGGAAGTCCACGCCCTTGCCTCGAAGCTCTGCGTAGGCGGCATCGAGGTCCGGCACGTCGATGCACACGTGCGCCGAGCCGACGTCGGCGTTGGACCTGGTGAACTGGTCCTCGCGCGGGTTGTCGTAGCTCAACAGCTCGATGACGCACGAGCCCAGGCGCAGGAAGCCGAACGAGAGCTCGGCATCGGGGACGCCGACCGCGGTGGAGAGCGCAGGTCCGGAACCGTGGGCGACGAACTCACGTGTCAGCCCGAAGATGTGCTCGTACCACTGGAGGGACCGTTCGAGATCCTTGACGGTGATGCCGACGTGGTGCATGTCGCCGAACGTGCTCATGCGCAGCTGCCTTCTTCGTGGGTGTGGTCGACGAGGGGAGTTCATACCGGACGGACGAGGATCTTCAGGTCCTTGCTGAGCGGATCGACCAGCGCGTCGAAGCCCTGGGTCACGACCTCGCCCAGCTTGATCTGGCGGGTCAGGACCTTCTCCACCGGGTATCGGCCGGTGGACGCGAGCCGGATGATGCGCGGCCAGTCGGTCAGCCGGTAGCACCAGCTGCCCAGCAGGGAGAGGTCCTTCTCCGACAGGGCCATCGCGTCCAGGGTGGCCGGCTTGGTGTGCAGTCCGGTCTGCACGATGCGACCGGCGCGCCGTACGTGGGTGATGCAGGTCGCCAGGCCGGGTGTGGTGCCGGAGCACTCGGCAGCCATGTCGACCGGTGCGCCACCGGTCAGCTCGGCGAGCTCGTCCGCGAAGCCGTCCGAGGTCGGGTCGACGACGGGCCCGACGTCCAGGGCCCGGGCGAGCTCCGCGCGGTTCGGGTTGGGCTCGGCGATGACGACGAGCCCTGCTCCCACTGCCGAGGCGTACAGGGCGGACAGGCACCCGACGGGACCGGCTCCCGTGACCAGGACGATGTCGCCCCCGTCGACGCCAGCACGGTCCACACCGTAGGCGGCCACCGCGGCCGGCTCGATCAGGGCGCCGGCCTCGTCACTGAGGGAGTCCGGAAGCCTGGTGACCTGGTACTCCTTGACGACGGCGAACTGCGACAGCGCGCCGGTCTCGGCACTGAGTCCCGTGCAGGCGAACCGCTCACACAGGTGTCCCATCCCCCGGCGGCACATGTAGCAGCGGCCACACACGATGGCCGGCATGATGGCGACGCGGTCCCCGACCCGGACGTCGTGGACGTCGTCGCCGACTTCGGCCACCCGGCCGGAGAACTCGTGCCCCAGCACCTGTGGGAGGGTCGCGCCGGTCAGCGGGTGCGGCTGCACCGGCGTCACGATCGGGCCGGAGGTGTACTCGTGGAGGTCCGTGCCGCAGATGCCGGACCAGGCCACCTCGATGAGGACGTCGTCGGCGCTCTTCACCCTCGGGACAGGGACGTCCTCGACTCGGATGTCGTGGGCCGCGTGGAATACAGCTGCTTTCATGGATGCCACCTTCATGGGCTCTCGGACGGAACGGCGGTGAGTCCGCCACCAGTGGCGGCAGCACTCGCCATCTGCGAACGACGGCGGGCCGGGCGACTGGTCTGGCTGTAGATCGCGGCGGCGACCAGCACGAGCAACCCCTGGAACAGGTACTGCCAGGCCTGGCTCAGGTTCAGGAAGATCGTGGCGTTCAGGATCTGCTGGATCAGTGCTGCGCCGAGGAGCGCGCCGAGGAACGAGCCGCGTCCACCCAGGAGGCTCGCGCCCCCCAGGACGACGGCGGTCACGCTGGTGAGGGTGTAGCTGACCCCCTGGACCGGGTCGCCGACCCCGATCTGGGCCATGAGGAGCACAGCCCCCAGGGCCGTCAGTGAGGCAGACGCCACGTAGGCCAGGACGCCGACCCGGGTGACCGGCACACCGATCCGGTGCGCCGACTCCTCGTTCGAGCCCACCGCTCGGACGTGCAGTCCCCACGGCGTGCGTCGCAGCGCGACCTCGAGGAGCACGGTGGCGACCGCTATGGCGATGAAGACCACCGGGACCGCCCCGACCGTGGTCTGCAGCGCGTCGCTGACGCCCGAGTTGATGTACCCGCCCTGGAACGGCCGCAGGAGCAGTGAGAGGCCATGCAACGCGATGTACAGCGTCAGCGTCGCTGCGACAGGGGTGAAGCCCGCGAACCGCACCAGGGAACCGGCTATCAGGCCGGACGTGATGGCTGCCCCCAGCATGAGGGCGAAGCCCAGGATCATGGTCGGCACCGACTTCCCGTCGTTGATGAAGAACGACGCGATGACCACGAGGAACCCCGCCAGGGGGCCCACCGACAGGTCGATGCCTCCGGTCATGATGACGACGAGCTGCCCCATGGCGATGAAGCCCAGGGCGGCGAGCAACGTCAGCAGCGACGTCACGTTGAACGCGGAGAAGTATCTGTCACTGCGCGAACCGGTGTAGGCCGCCAGCAGGGCGATGATCACGGCGAGGACGACGGGCGGGCCGTAGTCGCCGGCGGCGAAGCGACGTACCGGCCTGGGCAGGAGGCCGGCCAGTCCCGGTGACCGCGCCGGCTGCGTCGTGTCCGTTCGGTGCGTGGTGGCCGAGATGATGGCCCCGGTCATGCGCTCCTCGGTCACCTCGTCGCCGACGAGCTGGCCGATGAGGTGGCCGCGCGACATGACGAGAACCCGGTCGCAGAGACCCTCCAGCTCCTTGCCGTCTGAGGAGACGACGAGGACCGGCGTTCCGGCCTCCGCGACGTCCCTCAGGATGCGGTAGATCTCGGCCCGGGCCCCGACGTCGACGCCTTGGGTCGGTTCGTCGGCGAGGACGATGGCCGGCTCGGTCAGCATGGCCCGGGTCAGTGCGACCTTCTGCTGGTTGCCGCCCGAGAGGGAGGCGACCGGCGCCTCCAGCGAGGCGGTGCGGATGTTGAGGGCCCGGCGTTCGCCCGAGACGGTCGCCCGCTCAGCAGCCTCGTTGATCACGCCCTGGCGCGCGAAGCGCTTGAGGGCCGAGATGCTGGCGTTCTCGCGCACGGACAGGCGCATGAGGAGGCCCTCGGCGTGCCGGTCGGCCGGCAGGTACGCGACACCGGCGCCGCGAGAGGCGATGGAGCTGCCGAGGGGCAGTGAGCCACCGGCGAGGACAGCGGTGCCGGAGGCGTGTGCCAGCCCGGCGAGGGCGCGCAGGATCTCGGCCTGGCCGTTGCCCACGATGCCCGCGAGGCCCACCACCTCGCCTGCCTGCACCTCGAACGAGACGTTCTCGAAACCGTCGCCGGACAGCTCCTCGACGCGCAGCACCGGCGAGGCGCTCTCGCGTGCGGAGCGCTTGGGCGGGAAGACCGACTCGACGGTGCGCCCGACGATCATGCGCAGGATCTCCTCGTCGGTGATGTCACTGACCATCGAGGAGCCCTGCACGGACCCGTCACGCAGCACCGTGACCCGATCGGCGAGCTGTCGCACCTCTGCCAGCCGGTGGGTGATGTAGACGACCGCCGTCCCTGCCGACGCGGCACGCCGCACCTCATCGAAGAGGGCGTCGACGGCGTCGGCTCCCAGCGCTGCGGTCGGCTCGTCGAGGATGAGGACGCGCGGTTCGATGGCCAACGCCTTGGCCAGCTCCAGGAGCTGACGGTCGGCGACGCCCAAGGACTCCACGCGGGCCTTGAGATCGGCCGAGCAGCCGACGCGGTCGAGCAGCTCCTGCATCCATCCCGAGCGGCCCCGCGCGCTGCGCGGGATCGCGATCAGGAGGTTCTCGGCGACGGTGAGGTCAGGAAGCACCGCCGGGTGCTGGTGCACGATGGCGACGCCGGAGGAGGTCGCGATGCCGGGGGTGTAGGGCGACTTGGGCTCCCCGTCCACCAGGATGGTCCCGCCCGGGTCGGCAGGAGTGGACCCGGAGGCGATGCCCATGAGCGTGGACTTGCCGGCACCGTTCTCGCCCAGCAGCGCGTGGACCTCACCGGCCAGGAGCGAGAGGTCGACGTCCTTGAGCGCCGTCACGCCGGCGTAGTGCTTGCTGATGTGCTCGAGCCGCAGGAGCTCGGTCTTCACTTCCGTCACCGAAGTCGTCACAGGAATCCTTGGTCTCAGGCCGGGCGGTGGGGACCTGGGGTGTGCCCGTCCCCACCGCAGAGGCGGCTGGGGTTCGGTCAGCCCTTCAGCGCAGCAGCTTGTTGCGCGGGCGTGAGCTTGGAGGAGAGGAAGGCGTCAGCGGGCAGTGAGGTGTCGCACTTGACCGGGTTCGGCTTGCTGGTGATCGAGTCCTCGAAGGCCAGCTGCGGGGCCGTCATGTTCTTGGGGATGACACCACCGGAGGCCTTGGCCACGGCGACCTGGACGGCCAGACGGGACATCCAGTTCTGCGACGAGACGGTGAAGAGCTGGAACCCCTTGCCGGAGTCCTTCGCCTTCTTGTAGTCGCAGCCGAGGAGGTTGGCGTCCTCGGTGGCGATCGGCGGGATCTTGCGGTTCGCCTGCTGGAAGGCGGGGAACG
>Ga0308173_10000264_pt1 | contig 20605 bp, 16 predicted proteins | sample PhyPR1_FD_203716 | JGI IMG/M metagenome (GOLD analysis project Ga0308173, IMG submission 203716) | Soil microbial communities from UC Gill Tract Community Farm, Albany, California, United States - DLSLS.P.R1 | ecosystem: Environmental > Terrestrial > Soil > Agricultural land | place: USA... | reverse complement strand
AGCGGCAAGACCTCGGCCGGCTCCAGGCCATGGACGCGTTCCTCGAGCTCCGCGATGTGGGCGTTGACCTCGCGAAAGAGTGCCTCGTTGCGGATCTCGCGCGCTTCTCGAGGTGGCATTGGACATTTCAGCCTACTCCGGGCCCGGCTGATCTCCTAGCCCCCAGTCCGCGCTCGAAGACTTCTTGAGCCGAGCCGACTGAACTTCGTCTCACGGGGTAGGGGCCGTAGATGAGCGGCGATCCGCCCGAGCGCCGTGCGACACCTCAGCGAGCACGTGCGGTAGTGCCATCAGGCGTGTCGTCGTGCCAAACAGAAAAGGCCCCGTTTCCAGGGCCTTACGATGGAGCTAGCCGGACTCGAACCGGCGACCTCCTGGGTGCGATCCAGGCGCTCTCCCAGCTGAGCTATAGCCCCGCGGCGCCTCAGTGTAGCGACGCCGTTTGTCGCTTCTCGTCCAGCTTCCCGGCCCTGATGGCCTCCGCCATTCCCTTCGACTCCTCGCGGTAGACGCTCCCGTCCTCGAACTCGATCCACGGGAACCGCTTCTGTCCCGTCTTCTCGATCGTCTGCTCACGGCTCGAGCCCTTGAACGCGGAGCCCTCGGTGACTACCTCGTACGCGACGCCGGAATCGTCCAACGCCTTCTGGACTCGCCAGCACGGATGACCGCTGAATTTCACCCAGTGGGCACTGCACCGGTGCAGCTTGACCGCCATCTGAACCTCCTCCTCTGACCGCCTCGAGGGTCCTACGATATGGCCGTGCGCGCGGTTTACGAAATCCGGCCGCCGTCCTGGGGCGAGACGCTGGCGATCCTCCAGTCGGTGAGCCTCGCCGACGGGCCGGGCCGCGTACGCGCACGGGTCGTGGAGACCGAGGGCGAGCGGGTGACGGTCGAGTTCCCGGCGCTCGACGGGGAAACGGGCGCCGAGCAGCTGCTGGCGGCGTGTATCGCCGGCGAGTGGGCCGATCGCGGCGACGTCGAGCGCTGCCACCTCGTGGATGTGGAGTGGCCGGAGGGCTTGCCCGGGCCGGCATTCCCGGCGCAGCCGGGCGTCTCGGTCGGAGCCATCGTCAAGCCTGCCCTCGGGCTGAGCCCGGCCGACGCTGCAGCCGTTGCCGCGGAGCTCGTGGCGGGCGGGGCGGCCCTCCTCAAGGACGACGAGCTGCAGCGGTCGTCGCCGGAGCGCGTCCGCGCGATTCACGCGGCGATCCCGGACCACGTTCTCTACGCCGCGAACGTCACCGGGGTCGACGCCGCTTCGATCGTCGAGGCCGGGGCGCGCGCGCTGATGGTCAATGCGTTCCTCGCCGGGCTCGGCTCGATCGCTCGCCTCCGCGAGTACGGGCTACCGATCTTCGTCCACCGCGTGGGCTCCGCATTCCTGCGGCGCGGCGGCCCCGTCTCGGTCTCGGCGCGCGTCCTCGCCGAGCTGACGCGGCTGCTCGGCGCCGACTACGTCCAGGTCGGGTCGTTCTCGCCGCGCACCTTCGACACCGACGACGAGGTCCGGGAGCAGATCGCTGCCGCACGTCCGGCGACGGCAGTGATCGGTGGGGGCGTAGGTGCCGAGAACGCGCGCGAGCAGCTCGACCGAGCCGGCACGCACGACGGCGTGATGCTCCTCCTCGGTTCGGCCGCGTACGCGCACCCGGACGGCGTCAGCGCCGGCGTCGCGGCCGCTGTCGCAGCTGTCCGCTAGAGACACGTCCGGTAGCTGCTACCGGACGTGTCCGATCCCGTCACGCCGCGAACAGCGTGAGGTCGGGCTCCCGTTCGCCGCGCAGGACGGCGAGGTCGACCGTGATGCAGCGGATGTCCCGCGACTCGGCGAGCGCCACAGCCTGGGGCTTGAGCCGCTGCGCGACGAGGATCCCCCCACACGCGGACTTCGCGGGATCACGACGGATGAAGTCCAGGTAACGAGTCAACTGCTCGACGGCCTCGATCGTCCCGACCCGCTTGACCTCCACCGCGACCCACTCGCCGGCGGCGTCACGGCACATGAGGTCGACCGGGCCGATCTCGGTCTGCCACTCGCGCCGTACGAGCGTAAGCCGCTCGCCGAGCGCCTCCGGCGTTGCCGCGAGCGCCTCCTGCAGGTCCCGTTCGACGCCGTCCTTCTGCAACGCCGCCGACTCGCCCATGTCGTGCGCGACGTCGCTCAGCACCTCCAGGAGGCGGATCTCGAGCGCGTCCTCGCTCTTGGGCTTCGTCACGACGAGCCGGTCCCCCTCGTCGGCGATGAACGTGGGCGCCGTCATCCAGTTGAGGGGCTTGTAGCCACCTGCGTCGTCGTGCACGAGCACCGATCCGTCGCCCTTGAGGATGAGCAGGCGCACCGCCTCGGGGAGCACGGCCGAGAGGCGGCCGGAGTACGTGACCTCGCAGCGGGCGACGATGAGACGCACGCGGCGCAACCTACTGTCCCTTTCGGACATGTCCGGTAGCAGCTACCGGACGTGGCCGTTCAGCCGCGTTCGACGCGCGAGCCGCCGACGGTCGCTTCCTCACCGTCGTCGAAGCGAACCCACGCCTTGCCGTTGCCGTCGTAGTCGGGTGACCAGACGAGGAGCGTCGCGTCGCGCCCACCGACCCGCACTCGCTCGCTCCCCTCTTCCTCCGCCCCACTCCAGACGCGGATGAAGGGGTTCTCGCGGCGCTCGCGTCCGATCGTCGTCTCGTCCGCATGCCCCGGCAGGACGCGCGTCGTGTCCGGCAGCTCGAGGAGAACCTCCATCACCGACCGGCGCACGGTCGCCACATCCCCGCCGCCGACCGCGTCGCGGAACAGCGTGTCGCCCGTCGCGACGACGCCGTCGTCCACCACGAACGAGAGGCCGTCGTCCGAATGGCCCGGGGTCGCGAGCGCCTGCACCTGCAGGCGGTCCCACTTCCACTTGCCGGGCTCGGCGAGCACCGGGATCGAGTAGCGGCGCACGAGCTCGTCCTCGTTCTCGACATGGTCGTGGTGCCCGTGCGTACGGAGGAGCGCGACAGGCGTGACCCCCCACCGCTCGACGGCCCCGATCAGCGGCGCGACGTCGGCGCCGGAGTCGACGAACACCGCCGGCCCGCCTTCGGCGGCGACCACGAAGGCGTTGCTCAGCCAGTCGGGATGCATGCTCTTCTCCACGAGCATGGCGGTAACCTAACTGTGTTCCCCACGAGGAGGATTGATGGCGGGCCTGTGGTCACGGACGACGACGGTCGTCAAGGCGAAGTACTCGAAACTGCTCAACCGGGCCGAGAACCCGACCGAGACGCTCGACTACTCGTACGAGCAGATGCTCCAGCAACTGCAGAACGTCAAGCGTGGCACCGCCGACGTCGTCACCTCGAAGAAGCGGCTCGAGCTGCAGCAGCAGAAGCTCGAGCAAAACGTCGTCAAGCTCGAGACACAGGCTCGGCAGGCGGTCGCGGCGAACCGCGAGGACCTCGCGCGGCAGGCGCTCGAGCGCAAGACGCTCGCGCAGACGCAGTTGCAGGACATGGACGGGCAGGTGAAGCAGCTCGAGGACCAGCAGGAGAAGCTCGTCGCCGCCCAGCAGCAGCTCGAGACCCGCATCGAGTCCTTCCGATCGCAGAAGGAGGTCCTCAAGGCGCAGTACTCGGCCGCGGAGGCTCAGGTCAAGGTCGGCGAGGCGGCGACCGGCATCGGGCAGCACATGCAGGACACCGGCCTGGCCATCCAGCGCGCGAAGGACAAGACCGAGGAGATGCAGGCGCGCGCGGCGGCGATCGACGAGCTCACGTCGACCGGCGCGCTCGAGGACTTCACTGCAGGCGACCAGACCCAGCTCGACCGCGAGCTCGCACAGATCTCCTCCGCCTCCCAGGTCGACGACGAGCTCGCGAAGCTCAAGGCGGAGGTCGGCTCCGGCACGCCCCAGAAGGAGATCCCCGCGGGAGACGCCGAACCGGCACCCGGCGCAACCGGCGCGCAGGCCGCCGCCGGCGCCGAGCCGGCTGCGCAGCCTGCCGAGGAAACCACCGAGCCCTGACCCGCTTCGGCGACATCCTCTTCGGCCGCAAGAAGCTGCAGGGTCCCGCGGCCGAGAGGTTGTTCGCCCTCTCGACCGCGGCCGTCACGCTCGACACGGAGTGCTCGCTCAAGACGGCGGGTGACGCCGCGCTCATCTTCAAGCCGCTCTCGGCAGGCGAGTTCACCTCGAGCGAGAGCGACGCGGAGGAGCTGCTCCGCAGCGTCGCACGGGGCGCCGGCTCCACGATCGAGCGGAAGACCGACTCGTTCGGCTTCGAGTGGGTGATCGTCCACGACGCGCAGCTCGAAGACCAGGTCGCGGGCGTCCATACCCTCGCCTCGGAGCTCGAGGACCACGGCTTCGGGGGCCAGCTCCTCGCGGCCGCCTTCCGCTTCGAAGGCTCCGCAGCCGGCTCGGGGCGCCCCGTCTACTGGATCTACGGCTTCAAGACCGGCACGTGGTGGCCGTTCGTCCCCGCAGGCGAGAAACAGGAGCGCGACAACGCGCAGGAGCTGGAGCTGAAGGCGAAGCTCGAGCCCGAGCTGCCGATCGAGCCCGATCTCAGCAAGTGGCTCGCGCTCTTCGACGCCCCGATCTAGCCGACGGGCTTGCCCATCTCGCGGGCGATCTCCGAGAGGGCGGCGAGGCGCTTCTCGAGCGGCGGGTGGTCCATCATCCACTCGCTCATGCTCGTCTTCCAGTTGGTCGGGATGATGAAGAACGCGTTCATCCCCTGAACCTCGCGCAGATCTTGCTGCGGGATCTGGGTGATGCCGCTCGAGATCTTCTGGAGCGCGCTCATCAGGTTCTCGGGCGCACCGGTGATGATCGCCGAGCCCCGGTCGGCCGCGTACTCGCGGTAGCGGGAGATCGTCCGGATCAGGACCCAGCTGATCGCGTACGTGATGATGGCGACGAGGGTGACGATCAGCCAGATCGGAACCTGGTTGTTGTTGCTGTCCCGGTTGCCGCCGCCGAAGCCTCCGAACATCCCCGCATAGAGCCCGAAGCGCGTAAGCAGCGCGGCGAGCATGGCGAAGAAGCTCGCGACCGTCATGACCAGCACGTCCCGGTTCGCGACGTGGGAGAGCTCGTGCGCGAGCACGCTTTCGATCTCCTGCGGCTCGAGGCGCCGCCAGAGCCCGGTCGTCACCGCGACGGCGGCGTGCTTCGGATTGCGGCCGGTCGCGAAGGCGTTCGGGACGTCGCTGTCGACGACCGCGACGCGAGGCTTGGGCAGGTTCGCCATGGCGCAGAGCCGTTCGACCATCGCGTGAAGGTCGGGCGCCTCCTCCGGGGTGACGACTTTCGCACCCGAGGCGGCAAGCGCGATCTTGTCGGAGGTGTAGTACTGGAAGAACCCCAGTCCGACCACGATCACGAGCATGGGCGCGAGGCCGAAATTGAGGAACTTGAAGAGGACGAGCGCAAAGACGACGTAGAGCAGGCCGAGCAGCCCGCTCGTGAGCAGCATCCGGAGCGAGAGGCCCCGGTCGCGTCCGAAGTTCTTGCGTTGCATTGCCCGAATGGTACTCGGGAGGGTGGCTCCGCCGGTTCCAGTGGCCCTCGGTCTTAGCGGTTCATTAGAGTCCTCCGCGGTGCGCCGCCCAGCACTCATCGCAGCTGCCGTTGTGCTTGGCGCCAGCGCGCTCGCGGGGTGCGGCTCCCAGGGCGTCGCCTCGCCGACGCCGAGCACCGTGATCGGCACCGTCGCGACGACCTCGAGCTTCCCCGTCGTGCCAGCCTTCCATCTCAAGGGCGACTCCAAGAAGGGCAGCGGCGTGTACTCGAGTAGCGGCTGTGGAGGCTGCCACACGCTTGCCGCCGCGAATTCCACGGGCACCGTCGGGCCCAATCTCGACCAGCTCAAGCCCGATTACCGCGCGGTCACCGCGCAGGTGACGAACGGCGGCGGCGCGATGCCGTCGTTCAAGTCGAAGCTCAGCGCGCAGCAGATCGCGGACGTCTCCGCCTACGTCGTCGACTCGACCGGCGGCACGGCGCCGTAGAGCTTCCTCCTGGTTTTCCGGCGCATGTCGGCGCCTTTGCGCTCGACCTCGACCGGACGCTGATTGCCGAGGACGGCGTCCTGCGGCCGCGCACCCGGGACGCGCTCGCGCGGACGAGGGACACCGGCGCCCACGTCGTCGTCGTCACCGGGCGGATGTTCCGCGCGGTGAGGCCGTACCTCGAGCTGGCGCGGCTCGACGATCTCGTGGTCTGCTACCAGGGAGCCGTCGTCGCAGACCCGGCGACGGGCGAGTTCCTCCTCCACGTGCCGATTCCGCTCGCCCGGGCGCACGAGGCGATGGATGCCGTCCTCGCCGCCGGCTTCCATCTCAATTGCTACGTGGACGACCTGCTGTACGTGGCCGAGGTGACTCCGAAGGCGCGTCGCTATGCCGAGTTCCAGCACCTCGAGATCCACGCAGTCGGCGACCTTCGCGAGTGGCTCGACCGCGACCCGACGAAGCTCGTCGCGGTCGGCGATCCCGCCGCCCTCGACGAGCTCGAGAGGGAGCTCGAGCCGCGCTTCGCCGGGCGCCTCTTCATCTCCAAGTCGCTGCCCTTCTTCCTCGAGTTCGCGCACCCCGACGTGAGCAAGGGGAGCGGGCTCGAGTTCGTCGCCGAGCGGCTCGGCTTCGAGCGGGAGCAGACGGTCGCGTGCGGCGACGGCGAGAACGACCGTGAGCTGCTCGACTGGGCCGGATTCGGCGTCGCCGTCGCCAACGCGCACGAGGACGTGCTCGCGCGCGCCGACCTCGTCGTCCCCGCTGTGCAGGAGGAAGGCGTGGCTGCCCTGCTGGAGGCGTACCTAGACTCCGTCGCATGATCGACCCCCGCGCCGCTCGCGCCGAGCCGGAGGAATACCGGCGCCGCCTCGCGCGCAAGGGCGCCGCCGAGGTGTTCGACGCGTGGCTCGCGGCCGACGAGCGCTGGCGCGAGCTGGTGCCGCGGGTCGACGAGCTCCGCTCACGGACGAAGGTGAAGGGCAAGCCGTCGCCCGAGCAGCTCGAGGAGCTGCGCAGCGTCAAAGACGAGCTGCAGCGCGCGGAACAGGAGCTGGGGGAGGCGGAGCAGACCCGCGACGAGGTCGGCATCCGGATCCCGAATCCTCCGGCCGACGACGTCCCGGACGGCGCGACCGAGGACGACGTGCGGGTGGAACGAGTCGTCGGCGATCCTCAGCGGCTGGTCGAGCCGAAGGAGAGCCTCGAGCTCGGCCGCTTCGACATGGACCGTGCGGCGCGGGCGAGCGGCGCGCGCTTCGGCTACTGGATCGGCGACACCGGCCGGCTCGCACTCGCGCTCTACCGCTACGGACTCGACCGCCTGGCCGCGAAGGGCTTCGTCACCGTGCTCCCACCGGTACTCGTGCGCGAGGAGGCGCTCTACGGCACGGGTCACTTCCCGTCCGACGAGGACAGTGTCTACGCGGTCCCGGCGGACGGCCTCTACCTGTCCGGCACCGCGGAGATCCCGGTCTCGAGCCTCCACGCCGGCGAGATCCTCGACGCGGACACGCTGCCGCTCCGTTACGTCGCCTTCTCGCCGTGCTTCCGCCGCGAGGCGGGCGCGGCCGGCAAGGACACCCGGGGGATGTTCCGCGTCCACCAGTTCAACAAGGTGGAGCAGTTCTCTCTCACGCTGCCCGAGAGCTCCTGGGACGAGCACGAGCTGCTCCTCGCGAACACCGAGGAGCTCGTGCGCGAGCTCGGTGTCCCCTATCGCGTCGTCACCCTGCCGGCGGGGGACATGTCGTCGGCAGCGGCGAAGACCTACGACGTGGAGATCTGGTTCCCCAGCCAGGAGCGGTACCGGGAAACCGCGTCGATCTCGAACACGACGGACTTCCAGGCCCGGCGTCTCGGCATCCGCTACCGCGACGGCAAGAGTCCGGAGCCGCTGCACCTGCTCAACGGCACCGCTGTGGTGGACCGCATGGCGCTCGCGGTGCTCGAGAACTTCCAGGGCGAGGTGCCGGAGGTGCTGCGCGAGTACGGCGCCCCCGAACGCGTCACTCCCTAGCCAGCCACGCCTTCGCGAGCCGCTTCTGCGCACGCGTCAGCCACGCCTCCTCGTGTCCTTTCGCGGCCCGCGGTGGAAGCAGAACATCTTCCCGTGCACGTTGTAGACCGGACGCCCGTCGTCCAGCTCCTTCGTCGCCTCCGGCATGGCGAGCGCGAGCGTGTCGAGATCCTCGAGCGTCGCCACGGCTGCGACACTAGTTCCCGCGGCGGGGTGCCGGAGCGGTCGAACGGGGCGGTCTTGAAAACCGTTGAGCCTTACGGCTCCGTGAGTTCGAATCTCACCCCCGCCGCTCTGGCGCCCGTGCTCTGTAGCGTTCGCAGCCGTGACGACGGGAGACGATCTCCGCGGCCTGATGCGGCTCTGGCCGCACGGTGTCTCGATCCTCAGCGTCGACGTGGACGGTGACCGGATGGGAGTCACCGTCTCCTCGCTCGTCTCGCTCTCGCTGGAGCCTCCGTTGATCGGCGTCTCGATCGGGAAGGACGCCTCCTGCTACGAGCTGCTGCGAAGCGCCGGCCGGGTCGCGGTCAGTTTGCTCGGCTCCGAGCAGGAGGAGCTCGCGCGGCGCTTCGCCGCCGGCTACCCGCCGATCGTCCACTGGCAGGGCGTGCCGACCCGCGAGGGGCAGGTGGCGCCGCTGATCGAAGGGGCCCTCGGCTGGATCGAGGCAACGACGCGTGGCGAGGCGGACGCCGGCGACCACACCTTCTTCATCGCCGACGTCCTCGCGATCGAGCACGGCCCGTCGCATCAGGCGCTCGTCTACCGCGAGAGCACGTACCACAGCGTGTGATCGAGGCCGTCGTCTTCGACCTCGACGGCGTACTGCTCCAGTCGGAGGAGGTCTGGGACGCCGTGCGCGAGGACTATGTCCGCGAGCGCGGCGGCCGGTACGACGCGGAAGTGCAGCGGGCGATGATGGGGATGAGCGCGCCGGAATGGTCCGCCTACCTCCACGCCGAGGCGGGCGTGCCGGATGACGCGGACACGATCAACCGCGACGTGGTCGAGCGGATGCTCGAGGCGTACCGCCGTGAGCTGCCGCTCCTGCCCGGTGCGGCCGAGGCCGTACGACGAACGGCTGCGGCCTTCCCCCTCGGGCTCGCGTCCTCCTCGAACCGCGAGATCTTCGAGGCCGTGCTCGAGCTCGCCGGCCTCAGCGGCTGCTTTCGGGCCACCGTCTCGTCGGAGGAGGTGGCCCGCGGCAAACCGGCTCCGGACGTCTATCTCGAGGCCGCGCGACGGCTCGGGATCGAGCCCGAAGCGTGTGCCGCCGTCGAGGACTCTCACGCGGGCATCGCCTCGGCGAAGGCGGCAGGGATGCGCGTGATCGCGATCCCGAACAACGCCTACCCGCCCGGCAAGGAAGCGCTGGACCTCGCGGACGTGCGCCTTGCGTCCCTAGACCAGCTGACGCCCGAGCGCATCGAAGGCGCGTAGCGGCGCGATCGCCGGATCGAACTCCTCGCGGAACATCGTGAAGATGGTGACGTCGCGCAGGGGCGAGCCCTCGCGGGACGGGAGCCGGCGCCGCAGCGTGGCCTCCTCGAGGAAGCCGAGCTTGCGCGGGACGCCCAGGCTCGCCTGGTTGCGCGGCTCGATCCGGATCTCGATCCGGTCCGCGCCGCACACCTCGAGCCCGACCCGCGTGAGCGCCGCCGTCGCCTCGGTGACGAGCCCCTGCCGGGTCGCACTCGCACGGATCCAGTAGCCGATCTCCAGCCCGCCCGGCCCGACCCGCGGATGCAGCCCCGTGCCGCCCAGGAGCACCGTCTCGTCGGCTGCGAAGATCCCGTAGGTGAAGTTCTCGCCGGCTGCGAAGCCGGCGCGGAAGGCCTCGATGAGCTCCTCCTTCTGCTCGAGCGTCTGCGGCTCGCCGAGCGCCCACGGCATCCACGGCTGCAGGTGGTCGAGGCTCGAGTCGATGGCCTCCTTCAGGAGCGGCGCGTCGCGGCGCTCGTAACGGCGAATGACGAGCCGCTTCGTCTCGATCCGATACGGAGCGGGCGATCCCTGCCAGCTCACGCGACGCGCCCGACCAGGACGCAACCGTTGTGCCCTCCCAGGCCCATCGCATTCGAGAGCGCCACGTCGACCTGCGCCTGCCGCGACTCGTTCGGCACGTAGTCGAGGTCGCACTCGGGGTCCGGATGGACGTAGTTCATGGTCGGCGGCAGGACTCCGTCGCGGATGGCGAGAACGCACATCATCGCCTCGATCGCGCCGGCGGCCCCGAAGCAGTGGCCGGTGACCGACTTCGTCGAGGAAACGGCGAGCCGGTACGCGTGCTCGCCGAAGACCTCCTTGATCGCGCGGGTCTCGGCCGCGTCGCCGAGCGGAGTTGAGGTGCCGTGCGCGTTGATGTAGCCGACGCGCTCGGGCTCGACGCCGGCGCGGTCGAGTGCGCGCCGCATCATCTCGGCGACGCCGATCGACTCTGGATCCGGTTGCGCGAGGTGGTGCGCGTCGTTCGACATCCCGTAGCCGAGGATCTCGGCATAGACGGTCGCGCCGCGGCGCTCGGCGGCCTCGAGCTCCTCCAGCACGAGGACGCACGCGCCCTCCCCCATCACGAAGCCGGCCCGGGTCGCGTCGAAGGGGCGCGACGCCCGCGGCGGGTGCTCGTCCTCGGCCGCGAGGCCGCGCATCGCGCAGAAGCCGGCCAGGGTCAGCGGGTGCACGCAGGCCTCGGCCCCTCCCGCGACCACGGCGTCGGCGTCGCCCCGCTTGATCACCTCGGCCGCTTCACCGATCGAGGTCGAGCCGGTCGCGCACGCGGAGACGGGCGCGTAGTTCGGGCCGCGGAAGCCGAGGGCGATCGCGAGCTGGCCGCTTGCCGTGTCGACCAGGATGTTGGGCAGAAACGTCGGCCCGACGCGATCCGGCCCACGGTCGCGAAGGATGTCGTGCTCTTCCATGAGCTTGATGAAGCCGCCGATCGCGGTCCCGAAGAGGATGCCGACGCGGTCCGGCGTGTAGGCGCCGTCGAGCCGCGCATCCGCGACCGCCTCGCGCGCCGCTCCGAGCGAGAGCAGAACGTTGCGGTCGAGCTTCCGCACCTCCTTCGGCGAGGCGACCTGGGTCGGGTCGAAGTCCTTGACCTCGGCCGCGATCCGCACCGGGAACTCACTTGCGTCGAACGAGCGGATGAAGTCGATGCCGCTCTCGCCCGCCACGGCCGCGCACCACGTCGACGGCGCGTCGCCGCCGATCGGCGTCACCGCGCCGAGCCCCGTGACGACCACCCTCCTCATCCCGCGAGGTTAGACGCGCGCTACCGGGCTGGGTTGCGGGTTACGCGGTCTCGGCGATCACGGCGTCGACGAGGACGGCGTACACCTTCGTCGGCTCCGTCTTGCCCTTCATCAGCACCTCGCCCTGGGCCTCGACGGCGATCCCGTCGCCGATGCCCTGCCGGGTGTTCTCGTCGATCAGGATCGGCCGGCCGAGCTCCTTCGTGTGCGCCTCGAGGCGAGCCGCGACGTTGACGGTGTCGCCGACGCACGTGTACGTCGCGCGATTCTGGGTTCCCGTGTAGCCCGCGACGACCCGGCCCGAGGCGATCCCCACGCCGATCTGGATCTGCACCTTGTCGCGTACCGCCTGCTCCTCGTTGAAGAGGCGGATCAGCTCGACCATCTGGCGCGCCGCGAGCACAGCTGCCTGCCGGTGGTCCTCGTGCGGCACCGGCGCGCCGAAGATGGCCATCAGGCCGTCGCCGACGATCTGGTTCACGACTCCCGCCTCGCCCGTGATCGCGTCCATCATCAGCAGGTAGTAGTCGTTCAGGAGCTCAATCGTCTCCGACGGCTCCCGCGACTCCGAGATCGTCGTGAACGAGCGGATGTCGCAGAACATCGCGGACGCGTCGACGTACCGGCCGCCGAGCGAGAAGCCCGACGTGAGCAGGTCGTCCGCCACCTCCTTGGTCGCGAACTTGCTGATCAGCTCGCGCTGCTGGTCGCGGAGGCGCTTCTTCTCGAGGCTCGCATTGATCCGAGCGTTCAGCAGCACCGGGTTGACCGGCTTCGTCAGGTAATCCTCGGCGCCCATCTCGACGCAGCGCACCACGCTGTCGAGCTCGTCGAGCGCCGAGGTCACGACCACCGGGATGTCGCGCAGGTGTGGGTCGTCCTTGAGCTCCGCCAGCACCTCGTAGCCGTCGAGCTCGGGCATGAGGACGTCGAGCAGCAGCAGGTCGAACGGCTGCTGCCGCAGGAGGTCGAGCGCCTCGCGGCCGTGCTCGGCGAAGACGATGGTGTGTCCCTCCTGCTCGAGACCCCTGGCGAGCAGAAGCCGGTTCACCCGGTTGTCGTCGGTGATGAGGATCCTCCCGGCGGGAGCGAGCGTGTTCATGCAGGCGATTCCGAGCCGAGAGCGGCCAGAGCTTCCTCGAGCGGGCGGTACTCCTGCTCGATCCGGTCGACGAGCTCCGAGGCGCCGTCGAGCTCGCCCTCCTTCGCCCGCTGCTCGAGCGTCCGGCACAGGTCCGCGAACCCGGCGGCGCCGAGAGTCGCGCCGTTCGACTTCAGCGTGTGCGCCGCGCGTCGAAGCTCCTCGGAGTTTCCCGACTCCAGCGAGCTGCGGAGAGTTGCGAGCAGCGCCGGTGCATCGGCGAGGAACGCCTCGATCACCTCGCCGAGGAACTCGTCGCCGCCGAGGTCTCGCAGGTTGCCGAGGGCGCCGTCGTCGAGGCTGACGTGGGCGACCGCCACCGAGCCGCCGTCGCCGTTGGCGAGCGGCTTCACTCGCTTCAGCGCAGCCGCGAGCTCCTCGGCGCGGATCGGCTTTGCCACGTAGTCGTTCATGCCGGCCGCGAAGCACGCCTCGCGATCCTCGGGCAGCGCGTTCGCCGTCATCGCGACGATGCGCGGCCGGCTCTCCTCCGGCCAGCGCTCGCAAATCTGCCGGGTGGCGTCGAGGCCGTCGAGATGCGGCATCTGGACGTCCATGAGGACGACGTCGTACGGCCGGCGCTCGAGCGCCTCGATCGCCTCGAGCCCGTTCGTCGCGACGTCGGCGCCGTAGCCGAGCCGCTCGAGCAGGCGGAGCGCCACCTTCTGGTTCATCGGGTTGTCTTCGGCGAGCAGGATCCGCAGCGCCGACCTCGCCCGCTTTCCGTCCGTCACGGCCTCGACCTCCTCCTCGTCGCCGGCCCTGCCCCGCGTGAGCAGTTGCACGAGCGTGTTGTAGAGCTGGGACGCCTTGAGCGGCTTCGCAAGCTGGGCCGAGAACACGCCCCCCACCTGCAGCTGCGGCATTCGCCCCAGCGAGGTCAGGAGGAGCAGAGGCAGCTCGGCCTCGTCGCGATGCTGCCGGATCTCCCCCGCCAGGGCGAGCCCGTCCATCTCCGGCATCATCATGTCGAGCACGGCGACGTCGAACGCTTCGCCCCTCGCGATCTGCTCGAGGGCGGCGAAGGGGAGCTCGACCGCGACCGGCACCATCCCCCACGACAGCGCGTGCCGCGTCACGATCTCGCGGTTCGTCGCGTTGTCGTCGACGATCAGGATCCGCTTGCCCGCGAGATGCGGGAGGCCTTCGTCGAGCGAGATCTTCGTCGGCACGTCGGCGGCGGCGACCGGGAGCGAGATCCGGAACGTCGAGCCGGTCTTCTGCTCGCTCTCCACCGAGATCGTGCCGCCCATCAGGTCGACGAGGCGCTTGGAGATGGCGAGGCCGAGCCCGGTGCCGCCGAACCGGCGCGTCGTCGACGCGTCCACCTGGCTGAACGAGGTGAAGAGCCGGTCCATCCTGTCCGGAGGGATCCCGATTCCCGTGTCGCGGACGGCGAGCTCGACCAGGTACGAGCCCGCTCCGGTCTGTTCGGCGTCCACGTGCACGACGACCTCGCCCCGATCGGTGAACTTGACCGCGTTCGAGAGCAGGTTCAGGAGCACCTGCCGCAGGCGAGCCTCGTCGCCGACGATCCCGGCCGGTGCGCTGTCGTCGATGAGACAGGCGAGCTCGAGCTCCTTCTCCCACGCGCGGGGCGCGACGATGTCAAGCGCTCCTTCGACGCAGTCGCGCAGGTTGAACGGCTCGCGCTCGAGATCGAGCTTGCCGGCCTCGATCTTCGAGTAGTCGAGGATGTCGTCGATCACGTGCAGCAGCGCGTCGCCGCTCGTGTGGACGACCTCGGCGAACTCGCGCTGCTCCCCGGTCAGCTCGGTGCCGAGCAGGAGGTCGGTCATGCCGATCACGGCGTTCATCGGCGTCCGGATCTCGTGGCTCATCGTGGCGAGGAAGGCGCTCTTCGCCTGCGTCGCGGCCTCGGCCTCCTGCCGGGCGCGCTGGAGCTCGGTCACGTCGTGGTAGACCCCGAGGAAACCGGCGTGGGAGCCGTCGACCGTCAACGGGACGAGCATCAGCTCGACGTCCACCAGCGTGCCGTCCTTGCGACGGCGCCGGCCGATCCGTTGCGCGCGACCGTCCTTCAGCGCCTCCCAGGTGATCTCGCGTCCCTCGCCGCTGCCGGTCTCGCCGAAGACGAGCTCGTCGACCGGGCGACCGAGCGCCTCCTCCGCCGAGTAGCCGAACAGCTCGGCGGCCGCGGGGTTCCAGTCGGTCACCCGCTCGGCGGCGTCCATCACGACGACCGCTGCCGGACTGATGGACACGAGCGACTCGAGGTAACCACGCTGCCGCTCCACCTCGGAGAAGAGGCGCGCGTTCTGCATTGCGACGCCGACGTTGGCCGCGATCGTCGCGAGGAGGCGCGCGTCGGCTTCCCCGAAGCGGCCTTCCTCGTCGACGCTCTGGACGCTGATCGCGCCGATCGCCTTGCTGCCTACCAGGATCGGCACTCCGAGGTAGGAGCGTGAAGGCGTGCCGATGCTCGACTGGCCCTCGTAATGCTCCTCACGGTTGAGGAGGAGCGGCTCGCGCGAGTGGACGATCTGTGAGGTGAGTCCCGTCCCGTACTCGATCGGGGGCTCGGGCCGGCGTTCGCCGGCCTCGTAGTAATAGGCGAACTGGATCTGCTGAGCAGTTTCGTCGTGGAGCGCCACGTAGGCGATGTCGGCGTCGAACGTCTCTCGGACGTTGTCGCCGACGAGCTCGATGAGCGCGTCGAGGTCGAGCTGCGACGAGAGAGCCTGGCCCACGCTGTTCACCGTCGCCAGCTCCCCCACGCGCTGGCGCGTCTCCTGCACCAGCCGGGCGTTCTCGAGCGCGACGGTGAGACTGCCGCCCAGCGTCGTCAGGAGCCGCTGGTCGTCCTCGTCGAACGCGTGCTCGCGGTCGATGTTCTGGAGCGAGATCACGCCGGCCCCCTTGCCTCCTGCGACGAGGGGGACGAACAGCACCGACTTCGGCCGCTCGCCGGCCACCACGCTGCTCCCGTACCGCTCGGACTCGGCATCCAGATCCTCCGTGATCAGCAGCGGTCTGCGCGTCTCGAGCACGTGCTTCGCAAAGCCGGCCAACGGCCGGGGCTCCGCCTGCAGGCGCTCACCGCGCTCGATCAGGTACGGGTACTGGATCAGGGTTCCCGACTCGTCGACAGTCGCGATCGAGACGACCTGCGCGTCGAACACGTCGCGGATCCGATCGCCGACCGCGTCATAGATCGCCTGCGCATCGAGCTCGCCGGCGATTGCTTCCTGGACGCTGTTGATCACCGCCAGCTCGGCATTCCGCTGCCGCGTCTCGTGCACCAGCCGCGCGTTCTCGAGCGCCACGCTCAGGCTCCCGGCGAGCGTCTCCAGCAGCTGCTGGTCGGAGTCGCTGAACGCGTGCTCGCGGTCGATGTTCTGGAGCGAGACGACGCCCGTCGCCTTGCCGGCGGTAACCAGGGGGACGAAGACGACCGACTTGGGCGCCTCGCCCGTGAGAACGGAGCTCCCGTATCGCTCGGCCTCTGCCGCGAGGTTCTCCGCAACCCGTACGGACTCGCGGGTCTCCAACACGTGCTTCGAGAACCCCACCGGCGCCGTCGGCTCCTCGTGCATCCGCTCGCCGCACTCGACGATGTACGGGGCCTGCACGAGCCCTGTCGCGGGGTCGAGAATTCGGATCGCGACGACCTGCGCGTCGAAGATCTCCTGAATCCGGTCGCCGACCGCGTCGTAGATCGCCTGCGGTTCGAGCTCGCCCGCGATCGCCTCCTGCACGCCGTTGATCAGCGCCAGCTCCGCGTTCCGCTGCCGCGTCTCGTGCACCAGCCGCGCGTTCTCCAACGCCACGCTCAGGCTGCCCGCGAGCGTCTCCAGGAGTTGCTCATCCGACTCGGTGAAGGCGTGTTCGCGGTCGACGTTCTGGAGCGACATCGCGCCTATGGCCTTGCCACCCACCACGAGCGGGACGAACAGGACCGATTTCGGCGCCTCGCCGGCCGAGATCACGGCGCCGTACCGCTCGGACTCGCGATCGACGTTCTCCGTGATCAACAGCGGCTCGCGCTTCTCGAGTACGTGCCTCGTGAAGCCTCCCGGGGGCGCAGGCTCTGCGTGCAACCGCTCACCGCGCTCGAGGACGTACGGGAAGTGCATGAGCCCCGTCGTCTCGTCGAGCGTACTGATCTGCACGGCCTGCGCGTCGAAGATCTCTCGGATCTTGTCGCCGACGGCGTCGTAGATCGCCTGGTCGTCGAGCTCGCCTGCGATGGCGTCCTGGACGCTGTTGATCAGCGCGAGCTCCGCGTTCCGCTGCCGCGTCTCGTGCACCAGCCGCGCGTTCTCGAGCGCCACGCTCAGGCTGCCGGCCAACGTCTCGAGCAGCTGCTGGTCCGACTCGCTGAAGGCGTGCTCCCGGCTGATGTTCTGGAGCGAGATCACGCCCGTTGCCGTCCCCCCGACCACGAGCGGGACGAAGAGCACGGACTTCGGCGCGACACTCCCCTCGACGATCTCGCTCCCGTACTTCTCCGCGACCTCGGCGACGTTCTCGGCGACGAGGAGCGGCCTCCGTGTGTCCAGCACATGCTTCGAGAAGCCGGCTGGCGTCCACGGCTCTTCCTCGAGCCGCTCCCCCCGTTCGATCAGGTACCGGTCGTACAGGAGCCCGGTCGCCGTCTCCAGCATCGAGATCTGGAGGACCTCGGCGTCGAAGACGTCTCTGATCCTTTCGCCGACCGCGTCGTAGATCGCCTGCGGGTCGAGCTCGCCCGCGATCGCCTCCTGCACGCCGCTGATCAGCGCCAGCTCGGCGTTTCGCTGCCGCGTCTCGTGCACCAGCCGCGCGTTCTCGAGCGCGACGCTCAGGCTACCGGCGAGGGTCTCGAGCAGCTGCTGGTCGGATTCGCTGAAGGCGTGCTCGCGATCGATGTTCTCGAGCCCGACGATTCCCGTCGCCTTCCCGCCGGTGACGAGCGGGACGAAGAGGAGCGACTTGGTGTCCTCGCTGCCGGGGATTGTCGGGCTTCCGTAGCGCTCGGACTCCGCGTCCATGTTCTCGACGATGCAGAGCGTCTCTCTGGTCGTCAGCACATGGTTCGAGAAGCCGGCAGCACCGAGCGCCATCGGTTCCCCGTCCAACCGCTGACCCCGCTCGATGACGTACGGGAAATGGACGAGCCCCGTGGCCTCGTCGAACGTTCGGATCGAGACGACCTGCGCGTCGAAGATCTCGCGGATGCGGTCGCCGACCGCGTCGTAGATCGCCTGTGGGTCGAGCTCACCGGCGATCGCGTCCTGCACGCCGTTGATCAGCGCGAGCTCGGCGTTTCTCTGCCGCGTCTCGTGCACCAGCCGCGCGTTCTCCAGCGCCACGCTCAGGCTCCCGGCCAGCGTCTCCAGCAGCTGCTGGTCCGACTCCCCGAACGCGTGCTCGCGATCGACGTTCTGGAGCGAGATCGCACCCGTCGCCTTGCCGGCCGTCACGAGTGGGACGAATAGGGCCGACTTCGGCGCGTCGCCCGCTACGGTGGGGCTCCCATACCGCTCAGACTCGAGCTCGAGGTCCTCGGTGAGCAGTAGCGGCTCGCGCGTCTCCAGCACATGCTTGGTGAAGCCGGCCGGACCCCGCGGCTCCACCTCCAGCCGCTCGTTGCGCTCGATGAGGTACGGGAAGTGCACGAGGCCGGTCGCCTCCTCGAGCGTCGTGATCTGCACCACCTGCGCGTCGAAGATCTGCCGGATCCTGTCGCCGACCGCGTCGTAGATCGCCTGCTGGTCGAGCTCGCCCGCGATCGCCTCCTGCACGCCGTTGATCAGCGCCAGCTCGGCGTTCCGCTGCCGCGTCTCGTGCACGAGCCGCGCGTTCTCGAGCGCCACGCTGAGGCTGCCGGCCAGGGTCGTCAGCAGGCGGACGTCGTTCTCGTCGAACGCGTTCGTCCGGTCGAGGTTCTGCAGCGAGATGCGCCCACGGACTTCCTCGCCCGAGATCATCGGGGCGAACAGCACCGACAACGCGGGCTCACCCTGCACGACGGGGGAGGCAAAGCCCTGCTCACGGTCGCGTGCGGGGACGTCGTTGACGAGGATCGGGGCCTTCGTCTCGATGATCTGTTGGACGGACGGTGACATCCCGATGGGCGTCGGCTCATCTGGGAAGCGAACGCCTCTCTCGATCGTGTACGGGTAGCGGATCAGCCCGGCCGCGAAGTCGAAGAGGCCGATGTCGACTACCTGGGCGTCGAAGATCTCCTGGATCTTGTCGCCCACCACGTCGTAGATCGCCTGCATCTCGAGCTCGCCGGCGAGCGCCTCCTGCACGCTGTTGATCAGCGCCAGCTCGGCGTTCCGCTGCCGCGTCTCGTGCACGAGCCGCGCGTTCTCGAGCGCCACGCTCAGGCCGGCGGCCAGCGTTTCCAGGAGCTGCTGGTCGGACTCGGTGAAGGCATGGGGCCGGTCGACGTTCTGGAGGGAGACCACCCCGCTCGGCTTCCCGCCGCTGGTGAGCGGCACGAAGACCGCCGACTTCGAAGGCTCGCCGTCGAGGAAGCCCGGGTTGCCATACCGCGCCGACAGCTCCGGCGTAATCTCTTCGAGCATCAGCGGGGCACGCGTCCGCATCACGTGCTCGCGGAATCCGACCAGCTCGATCGGGTCGGTGTGCAGCCGCTCTCCCCGCTCGATGACGTACGGGAAGTGGACGAGGCCCGAGCCTTCTTCGTGGACTGCGATGTCGACGACCTGCGCGTCGAAGATGTCCTGGAGCTTGTCGCCGACCGCGTCGTAGATGGCCTGCAGCTCGAGCTCCCCGGCCAGCGCGTCCTGGACGCTGTTGATCAGCGCGAGCTCCGCGTTCCGCTGCCGCGTCTCGTGCACCAGCCGCGCGTTCTCGAGAGCGGCGCTCAGGCTGCCCGCGAGCGTCTCCAGCAAGCGCAGGTCGGCATCGTCGAAGGCGTGTTCCCGATCGAAGTTGTCGAGTGCGATGACGCCGGTTGCGCGATAACCCGCAACGAGCGGGACCCACAGGACGGACTTCGGCATCTCACCTGCCAACACGAAGCTGCCGAGTCGCTCGGCTTCGGCATCGAGGTTCTCGTTGATCAGCAGCGGTTCGCGCGTGTCGAGCACGTGCTTGGTGAAGCCGGCGCTCAAGAGCTGCGGCTCCGGCCTAAGGCGCTCGCCGCGCTCGAGCAGGTACGGGAAGCTCACCAGCCCGGTTGCCTTGTCGACAATCGCGATCGAGGTCCCCTGAGCGTCGAAGATCTCCTGGATCTTGTCGCCGACGACGTCGTAGATCGACTGCAGCTCGAGCTCGCCCGCGAGCGCGGACTGGACACTGTTGATCAGCGCCAGCTCGGCGTTCCGCTGCCGCGTCTCCTCGATCGCGCGCGCCCGCGAGAGCGCGGAGCCGACATGCTGCCCGACGAATGCGAGCAGATCCCTGTCCTGCTCGGAGTAGCGGACGTCCTTCGTGTACGACTGCACCACGAGCACGCCGACCGTCGCTCCCTCGGCTTTGAGCGGCACGCCGAGCCAGTCCTCGCTCTGCGAGCCGACGAGGTCGAGCTCACCGCTCGCCGCAAGCTCCGCGAACCGCTCCCGCGAGATGAGCTGTGGCTCGCCGGTGCGGAGCACGTACGCCGTCGTCCCGTGCCCGCTTCCCTCGCCGAGCGGATACCACTTGTACGGGGCCGGATACGTGCCGCTCTCGTCCACGTGGTACGGCCAGTTGATCAACTGCCGCTGTTCGTCGTAGAGCGCGATGTAGAAGTTCTTTGCAGGCATCAGCTCGCCCACGACCTCGTGGATCGCGCGGTAGAACTCCGGCATGTCCTGCGCCGCGCTCGCCAGCTCCGCAATGCGGTACAGCGCGCTCTGCACCTTGGCGGCGCGTGCCTCGTCTGCCCCCACGCCGGCCACGACAACGAGTATCCCGCGTTACAGGCAACTCGTCTAGGTTCCGCCCGAGATGGCTGACGCGCCCGGGCCGAACGTCCCCTTCCCCCCGATGGAGGCCGAGCTCGTCTCGGATCTTCCGGCCGGCGGCGGCTGGCGCTACGAGCCGAAGTGGGACGGCTTCCGCGGCGTGCTGGAGAACGACGGCGGCGAGCTCGCCCTCTGGTCGCGCAACGGCCGGCCGCTCCTTCGCTACTTCCCCGAGCTGCGGCCGCTCGGCGAGCTGATGCCGAAGGGCTCGGCGCTCGACGGCGAGATCGTGATCGCCCGCGACGGCGCGCTCGACTTCGACGC
>Ga0308173_10000263_pt1 | contig 20627 bp, 24 predicted proteins | sample PhyPR1_FD_203716 | JGI IMG/M metagenome (GOLD analysis project Ga0308173, IMG submission 203716) | Soil microbial communities from UC Gill Tract Community Farm, Albany, California, United States - DLSLS.P.R1 | ecosystem: Environmental > Terrestrial > Soil > Agricultural land | place: USA... | reverse complement strand
GGAGATGTCGGTGACGCTCGGGGCCACCACGACCTGGACGTCCTGGTGCTCGAGGTCCCAGATCGCCTTGCGCATCTGGTTGCCGGAGCCGAGCGCACCGCTGGCGAAGAAGATGACGTCCACGCCCGCGTGCTGGGCGATGGAGGTGGCCTCGTCGGTGTTGCCGAGCACCGGGATCCCGATGCTGGTCTCCTCGCTCAGGTCCACGGCCGGGGTCAGGGCGCCGATGACGTCGTACCCCAGCCAGGGCTCGCGGCGGAGCACCACGGCGATCTCGTCGATGTGGGCCTGGGAGCCGGCGATCAGGACCCGCTGCTGGAGCGCGCCGTGGCGTCGGGCGCTCTGCAGGGCCCGGCGCAGGACCAGGCGGCCGCTGAGCAGGGCCGGGATGCCGATGACGAAGGCGAGGAAGAAGAAGCCTCGAGAGAGCGAGAACTGGGCGAGGTAGCAGCCGACGCCCACCAGGCTGGCCGTGACCAGGCTGGCGTTCATGACGCGCTTGTACTCGTCGGTGCCGACCCCGAAGACGTTGCGGTGGTAGCCGCCGAAGACCGCGATGACCAGGAGCCAGGCCAGCAGGATGAACGGGCCGGCCAGGCCCAGCGAGCCGACCACGTCGGCCGAGTGGTCGAAGACGTCGAACCGCTCCCGGCCCATCGCTGCGAACGTCCCGACGGCGAGGATGACGACCAGGTCCATCGTCAGGGCGGTGACGGGAAGGGCCCTCAGGGCACGACTCGGCGACGCGGTGGCGAGGTGAGATCTGCCGACCGAGAGGATGGTCATCGAGTTTCCAGTCTGCGTGCCCGAGAGCGACGGGGGTGGGGCGTTGGGTGTGATGGCTCCGTTGGCATCGGAACCTGATCTTCTCCCATGGCCACCCCCCGTGACATCGAAACGACGATTGTTAACCGAGTCAACCAATCGCGACACGATTTCGTTACGCGGACGACTCGTGAGATGCCCCCAACCCGGTCGGTGCCGGGTTCTTCAGTCCGCCGGTGGCTCGGTCGAGTCCGGGTTCGGGCTGGAAGTGCGGTGATTTCTTTACTGTCGCGTGTCCCGCGCGTGCATCGCCCGTGACCGGGCGCGCGGCAGAGTCTATCCATGGTGCTGATCTGGATCGTCCTCGGGGTGGCCGCCTGGTGGGTGCTGTCCCTGCCGCTGGCCGTCGCCGTGGGGCGCGTGCTGCGCGACGCGCCTCTCTGAGGCCTACGCCGCGCCCCGGCCGGCGCCCGGAGCCGGTGGCGGCGTCCTGAACGCGCCCTCGAAGCGCTCCCACGCGCCCGGCTCGTCGGGGTGCAGGCCCAGGCGCTCGCACCAGTCCTCGAACGGCGTGCTGAACCGGCAGTTGGGCTCGCCGGGGTGCACCAGCAGGCACTCGCAGCCGCCGTCGTCGAAGAAGCCCATCGCGCACGCCCTTTCCTCTGCCGCTCCCGCAGGGTCAGGTGGTTCTGCACCGGAGGTCGTCGGGAGCATCGGGCCTCGGCGGCCCGGACTCCAGCCCGACTAGACCTGGACCGCCGCGGCGGCGACACGTGCGGGTGAGAGCGTGCTGACCCCCTTGACGCCCGGCGCGGCGCCGCTAACATCACGGCCAGCACGACGGGGGACACGAGCTGGGCGGTTCGAGAAGCGGGACCGCCGCGTGACGGTCGCCCCCGCGTTCCCGGGCACCGTCATCCCCCGACGACGCGAGAAGAGGTTGGCCGGTGCCAGAGCCCCGCCGCATCCTCACGGTCCACTCACCCGTGCGCCCGAAGCTCCTCGACGGCCTGCTCACCGCCGTGGAGTCCGCGCTGCACCGGGTCGGTGCCGACCGGGTCTGGATCGACGCCGACTGGTCGCCCGACCTCACCGTGATGGCCGAGATGTCCGAGACCTCGGCGTCGGCCGCCGTCGTCGCCGGTTAGTGCTCGTGCGCTGGAAACCGGTCCCGTTTACCGGATCGACATACCGGGGGGTTAATCTCCTTGCCTTCCGATCTCGGGACGTGCGTCTCGCCCCACCCGTGGGGGTGACGTCGCCGGCTCGCGCTCGTTGTACCAACGCACCACGACCCCCGTCGCTTTGAACCGGAAGGCGAGCTCAGTGCCGCAGACCCGCAAGATCCTCACGCTGCACTCCCCGATCGGTGCGGACGTGGTGGACCAGCTCCTCACCTCCATCGAGGACGCCCTGCACCAGGTGGGCGCCACCCGGGTGTGGATCGACCCTCGCTCCACGCACGACCTCACCGTGATGGCCGAGCTGCCCGACCCGGCCGACAAGGGCGACCTCGAAGTCCCCGACCCGCGCCTGGTCACCGAGCCCGTCGAGTCGGACGCCGTCCGCTCCTGATCGCGCGGCGGGCCCCTCGGCGGGTCCGCTGACCGGTCAGCCCTTCCGTCTGCCCGGCCGCTGCCCGGTCGAGGTGGCCGGCGAGGTCAGGGCCATCAGGCCGCCGACCAGCACCAGCGCGCCGCACACGCCCTCGGCGATCGCGGTCGCCGCCAGCTCGTGCGCGGCCAGGGTCGCCCGCAGGAGCAGCCCGACCCCGGAGCCCAGCAGCAGGACCACCGCCGCCGAGTGCCGTCCCGGCTGACCCAGCAGGATCCGCAGCCCGGCCGCGGCCGTCACGATCGCGAAGCCCAGCGACCACAGACCGTTGGTCTGGGGCTCCTGGCCGGTCGGGTAGAGCCCCCACTGGGCCGCCAGCAGGAACACCGCCACCGCCAGCACGATCACTGCCCCGAGCTCGGCGACGGGCGGACGCGGCGCGTCGTGGGACTGCCGGAGCAGCTCGCGCCGGCGTACGTCGAGCTCCGCCGTACGACGCTGCGCCCGCTCGGACAGGCTCATGTCGTGGGTCATCGTGTCGCCCCTCCGTCGTCGTCGAGCACCAGGTCGGCCACCGCGAACGTCGTAGCCATCGCGGCGCTGACCAGCGCCAGTCGCCGGTGGCGGGGCAGTAGCACGGCAAGGCCGATCATCGAGAGCGCGTGGATCACGTCGACCGCCGCGTCGGCCTCGGGCACCCAGGCCCGGTGCAGCCAGCGGCCGCCGACGGACTGCAGGACGTACCGCGCCCCCAGCACCCGCACCGTGCGGCGCACCCCGACCCCGTCGCGGGAGCCGGTGATCCGGACCGCCAGGCCGGGGCCGGCGAGGGCCGCGGCGCCGAGCGCCAGGCGGGCTGCGTCGGGGCGCCTCATGCGGCCCTCCGGCGGACCCAGGTGAGCGCACCCGCGCCGACCGCGGCGGTGGCCGCGACGCCGAGCGTGCCGTGGTGCCGGGAGGCCCAGGCCTGCGGGGAGTGGGCGTGCGCCCGGTCGTCGAAGAGGCCGTGGGCGCCGAAGTCGCGCCCGCTCGCCCCGTCGGCGGGCTCCCAGAGGTTGGCGGGCTGGTCCGGCGGCTTCGGCTCGCCTGTCTGCTGGGAGGAGAAGCCGGTCCACGCCAGGTAGCGGTCGAGCAGCCCGGGCACGAGCTTGTTGGCGACCAGGGTGGCGACGGTGCTGGCGCCCACCCAGTACGCGCGGCGCCGCGGGTGGTCGGCGGCATGCACCACCGCCCGCGCCGCCACCTCGGGCTGGTAGATCGGCGGCACCGGCTGGGCCTGGTGGGGCAGCCGGGAGAGCACCCACGAGAACTGCGGGGTGTTGACGGCCGGCATCTCCACGACGGTGACGCGGACGTGGCTGCGCTCGTGCAGCAGCTCGGTGCGCAGCGACTCGTGGAAGCCCTCCAGCGCGTGCTTGGCACCGCAGTAGGCCGACTGGAGCGGGATGCCGCGGTGCCCCAGCGCCGAGCCCACCTGCACGATCGCGCCGCGGTCGCGGGGCAGCATCCGGGCCAGCGCGGCGCGGGTGCCGTTGACGTAGCCGAGGTAGGTCACGTCGGTAACCCGCTGGAACTCCTCGGGCTCGATGTCGGTGAACGGCGCGAAGACCGAGGTGAAGGCGACGTTGACCCACACGTCGATCGGGCCGAGCTCGGCCTCGACCTGGTCGGCGGCCTTGTCCACCGCCCGGTGGTCGGCCATGTCGACGCTGAGTGGCAGCGCCCGGGCGCCGGCCCTCTCGACCTCGCCCGCGACCGCCTCCAGCCCGGTGGTGCCGCGGGCCAGCAGGGCCACCGCGTCCCCCCGGGCCGCGAACACCCGGGCCGTGGCCCGGCCGATGCCTCCGGTCGCGCCGGTCACGACGACGACCCGCTGGTCCTTCCTCGGTGTCATCTGCACTCCTCCTCGATCCCTCTCGTGTCTTGCTGTCGTCCTCGCAGGCGGTCATCGCGGGCGGTCATCGCAGGCGGGCGTCGAACCCGCGCGAGGAGACGCCCGCCGCACCCAGCCGGTGCGCGGTCTCCAGGAGCAGCGCGTGCACGAAGGCCTGGGGCAGGTTGCCGCGCAGCTGGCGCTGCACGACGTCGTACTCCTCGGTGAACAGGCCGGGCGGCCCGAGCGCGCCCCGGTTCCGTTCGAACCACCGCAGCGCCCCGGCCACGTCGCCCTGCTGGAGCGCGACGAGCGCGAGGTGGAAGCCGCTGAGGACGAACGCGCCCTCGGCGTCGTGGAGCGGCACGTCGGGTTCCTGGCGGAAGCGGTAGACGTAGCCGTCGTCGGTGAGCTCGTCGACCACCGCCCGGCAGGTCAGCAGGTGGCGGGGGTCGTCGGGCGGCACGGCGCCGCGCAGCCCCGGAAGCAGCAGGGCCGCGTCTACGCATGCGTCGTCGGGGGAGCGCTGCCAGCGGCCGCTGGGGTGCAGGCAGTCGCGGTCCACGGAGCCGACGAGCCGGTCGGCCAGGTGCTGCCAGGCGTCGGCGGTCGATCCCGTACGCCGAGTCGCGGCCGCGCGCAGCCCCGCCGCGCAGATCAGCCGCGAGTGCGCCCAGCGCCGGTCGTCCAGCTCCCAGATCCCGGCGTCGGGGTCGCCCTGCCGCTGGTCGATCGCGTCGACCAGCGCCTCGACCGCCTTCTCACCGGTGCCGTCGAGCCGGCCGGCCTCATCGGCCGCGGCGAGCAGCAGCAGGCTCTCGCCGAACGCGTCGAGCTGGAACTGCTGGTTGGCCCGGTTGCCGACCCGGACCGGCGCGCCCGGGTAGCCGGGCAGCGGCAGCCGCCGCTCGTCGGGGACCGGGTCGCCGTCGACGGTGTACGCCGGGCGCAGCTGCGGGCCGTCGGCCAGCACCCGCTCGGAGACGAAGCGGACCGCGTCGTCGAGCAGCTCGTGCCCGCCGACCGCGGCCGCGGCCTGGCCGGCGAAGCACTGGTCGCGGATCCACGCGTAGCGGTAGTCGTAGTTGCGGCCGGTGTCGGCCCGCTCCGGCAGTGCGGTGGTGGCGGCGGCCACCATGGCGCCGGAGGCCCCGGTGAGGCCGCGGAGCACGGCGTACGAGTGGTGCGACTCGCCGGGCGCGACGGACTGGCTGAGGTCGGGTACGGCGTCGCGCCAGGCGTTCTCGGTGCGCGTCCAGGCCCGGACCGGGTCGGGCGGCTCGTCGGGCAGCGGCTGCCGGCTGATCTCCAGCACCAGGTCGTGGTGGCCGCCGTGCGGGACGTCGAGGACCACGGTCAGCCGGCCCTCGTCCAGCCGGGCGTGGGCGGGCGCCCCCGACCAGCGGTAGCGCAGGTCGCCGGTGCGGCCCTCCCAGACGCCGTCGGCGCTGCGGCGCACGGTCATCGGCCGGGCGCCGAACTCGGCCCGGCAGTCCAGGACCACCCGCACGTGGGCGTCGCCCAGCGCGGCCTCCACGCGGCGCAGCAGCACCACCCGGTCCCGCTCGCCGGGGAAGGCGAGGGCCTCGCGGCACTCGACCACCGCGTCGGTGGCGACCCACCTGCTGCGCCAGATCAGGGTGTCCTGGTCGTAGTGGCCGCCCCAGACGTAGCGGCTGCTCGTCGGGGTGACGGCGTAGCTGCCGTGCCCGCCGAGCAGGCTGGAGAAGACGGCGTCGTCGTGCCACTGCGGGGCGCACAGGAAGCCGATGTCGCCCCGCGGGCCGACCAGCGCCCCTCGCTCACCGTCGGCGAGCAGGGAATACTGCCGCAGCGGCACCGGCGGGTGCTCCGGGCGGGTCATCGATGGGCTCTCCTTCGCGCTCGACCAGGGCGTACCCGCCCTGGTGGGAATGTATGCGTGTAGGCATATATGCTCAGAGGCAACCGAAGCACGGTGAAGGGTCGGATTCAAATGCCAGTCGAGGACGAGGTCGTCGAGGAGTTCCTGGCCGTCAGCCGTGCGCTGGTCGGGCTCTCGGTCCAGTCGGTGGCGGCCTCGCCGGTGGAGGTGACGCTGGTGCAGTACCGCGTGCTGCTGCTCCTCGCGGCCGAGGGCGACCAGCAGATCGGCGACATCGCCTCAGCGCTCGCGGTCAACCCCTCCAACGCGACCCGGCACTGCGACCGGCTGCAGAAGCTCGGCCTGGTCGAGCGGCGTCGCTCGAGCACCGACGGCCGCGTCGTACGGGTGGCGCTGTCAGGGCTCGGCAAGGAGGTCGTGGAGGCGGTGTCCGCCCGGCGCCGGGAGGAGGTACGCCGGGTCCTCGAGGCCATGCCGGAGGTCGACGTCGACGCGGTGGTGGCGTCGTTGCGCGCGTTCAGCTCGGCGGCCGGGGAGGCCGCCGCGCACGGGTGGGTGGGCTGGCTGGGCTAGCCGACTAGACGAGCTCGCCGGGGCGGCCGGTCAGGTCGGCTGCCTCGAAGCACTCCCAGGCGCCGAGCGTCTCGGGATGGATCCCGCGCGCCGCGCACCAGTCCTCGAAGGGGGTGGAGAGGGACTCCACGCCGCGGCCGGATCCCGTCGGCTCGAACCGTAGCTCCTGCATCCCGCCACGATCGTGCGAGCGCACGCGACGCGGCGGCGGGATGTGGATGGCACCCCCGAAATTGGGTATGACGCGCTTGACCACAGCACTCCGATCGCCCCGAGATCCGACAGACGGGACTTATCTGCCCCGCCCTGACGGGGGTCAAACGTCTCGGTCGCGACGACGTTATGGTGGCCCGCATGAAGGTTCTCGTCACCGGCGGCGCCGGGTACATCGGATCGACCACGGCCAAGGCTCTCGAGCAGGCCGGCCACACCCCGGTGATCCTCGACTCGCTGCTCACCGGGCCGCTCGCCTTCGTCAAGGACCGGATCTTCTACGAGGGCGACATCGCCGACCGCGAGCTGCTGCGCCGCATCGTCGCCGAGCACCCCGACATCGACGCCACCATCCACATGGCCGCGCGGATCGTCGTACCCGAATCGGTGCAGGAGCCCTACGAGTACTACCGCGACAACGTCGCGAAGTCGCTCGAGCTCTTCGACGAGCTCGTCGCGCTCGGCAAGCCGCGGGTGCTCTTCTCCTCCTCGGCGTCGCTCTACGCGACCAAGGACGACTTCGAGGTCACCGAGGAGGACGCGCTCGCGCCCACCTCGCCGTACGCCCGCACCAAGCGGATGATGGAGCAGGTCCTCGAGGACATGGCCGTGGCCACCAGCCTGCGCGCGATCATCCTGCGCTACTTCAACCCGATCGGCTCCGACCCGGACCTGGAGTCCGGGATCTACGCGAAGGAGCCCTCGCACGTCCTCGGGCAGCTGGTGATGGCCGCGCGCGGCATCAAGGACTCCTTCACGATCACCGGCGTCCAGCACCCCACCCGCGACGGCACGGGCATCCGCGACTACATCCACGTGTGGGACCTCGCGCGGGCGCACGTGCGCGCCGTGGAGAAGTTCGACGACGTGCTCGCGACCGCCGACGCCCCCAGCACCGTGATCAACATCGGCACCGGCGACGGCGTCACCGTGCGCGAGCTGATCGACTCCTTCCAGCGGGTCTTCGGCCAGGAGGTGCCGGTCACCGAGGCGCCGCCGCGACCGGGTGATGCGGTGGGTGCCTATGCGAACGTCGACAAGTCCGCGCGGCTGCTCGACTGGCACACCGAGCTCTCGCTCGACGAGGCGATCGCCTCGGCGCTCGCCTGGGGCGAGAAGCGCCAGGAGATCCTGGGGTACGAATGAGCAGGCGTACGACGGCCACCCTGGTCGCCCTCGCCCTGCTGGTCGCCGGCGTGGTCGGCGCGTCGGCCTGGTCGCAGCGCTCGCAGCCCGGTGAGGTCGACCTGACCGCCGGGACGTACGGCGGGTCCTACGCCGGGCACGGCATGCCGCCGGTCAGCCGGTCCCTGGACCGCGCCGCCTCCGAGGCCGCAGGTGGCGCCCGGGCGACCGCCGGCCCGCTGGCCGGGCGCACGGTCGTGATCGACCCCGGCCACCAGCTCGGCAACCACAACTACCCGCGCAAGATCAACCGGATGGTGCCCGCCGGCGGGTTCAAGAAGCCGTGCAACACCACCGGCACCGCCACCGGCGGCGGCTTCCCCGAGGCCACCATGGCGTGGAAGGTGTCCCGGCTGCTGCGTGCCCGGCTCCACGACCTCGGCGCCCGGGTGATCCTCACCCGCGACAGCAACCGCCAGGACCGGTGGGGCCCGTGCGTCGACGTACGCGGTCGGGCCGGCAACAAGGCCAACGCCGACCTGAAGGTCAGCATCCACGGCGACGGCAGCTACTCCTCCGACGCCCACGGCTTCCACGTCATCGCCCCGACCGACCGCAAGCCCTGGACCCACGACATCTACAGGTCCTCGCGCCGGCTGGCCCTGCGCGAACGCGCCGCCCTGCGCGGCGCGGGGGTGCCGGTCGCCAACTACATCGCCGGCGGGGACGGGCTGGACTTCCGCTCCGACCTCGGCACCCTCAACCTGTCGAACATCCCGACCGTGATGGTCGAGCTCGGCAACATGCGCGACTCCCGCGACGCCCACCGGATGACCACCACCAAGGGCCGCGCCACCTACGCCCGCGCCCTCACCTCCGGGGTCCGCTCCTTCCTCGGCCGCTGACCCCCGCCGGTTGAGGTGCGAAGGCGCCGACCTTCCGGTGGTTGAGGTGTGAAGGCGCCGACCTTCTTCCGGTGGTTGAGGTGCGAAGGCGCGCAGCGCCTGAGCCTCGAAACCCCGGGACCGGGTGGCGGGCGGCGTCTGGTGGTTGAGGTGCGAAGGCGCGCAGCGCCTGAGCCTCGAAACCCCGGGGCCCGAGCGCTGACGCCGTATCAGCGCAGCCGGCGCGGCCGGCTCGCCAGGTCGGGCAAGAGGTCGAGCCGGTCCTCGATCAGTGCGGTGCGCTTGGCGCGGCTCCAGCCCTGGACCTGCTTCTCGAACCGGAATGCCTCGTCGATGCGCTGGAACTCCCCGGCCCACGCCAAGCGCACCGGTCGGCGTCTTCGGGCGCGCGTGTACGTCGCGCCGACGCCGTCGTTGTGCTGAGCGACCCGGCGCTCGAGGTCAACCGTGCTGCCCACGTAGTACGAACCGTCTGCGCACTCGAGGATGTAGACGTAGGCCATGACGCTGTTTTACGCGCCTCGAGGGGTGTTGGCGCGGCCGGACGACGGGGCCTGTGGACAGGGCGCCGCCCGGCCCTGGCCCCGTGGTTTCGAGGCTCAGGCGCGGGGCGCCTTCGCACCTCAACCACCGGGGCGCTCGACTGCATCAAGGGAGTCGGGGTTCTTGGTCATGCCATGGTTCTGCCACGCTTTGGCGAGGAGCGTCGGTCGTCGTCCACAGGCACGAACCGAGGGCAGTCCGCCGCCGGCGGCGCCCGATCGCCGCCTGAGTCCGCCGGGTGGACCGGCCAACTGCCCTTCGTACCCGCCGGTAGGTTTCGGGCCATGCCAGTCGACTCCCAGATCAAGGTCCTGCTCGACGTCGTCAACGCGTCCGAGAAGAAGATGCACGAGGGGACGCCGGAGGAGGGGCGGGCGGCGTTCCGGACGCTGACCGTCGACTTCGTCAAGCCCGAGGACGTCGTACCGGTCGGGTCGGTGGAGGACCTGACGGTGGCGGGGCGCCCGGCGCGGCTCTACCGGGCCGAGGGGGAGGGGGACACGCCGACGCTGGTGTTCCTGCACGGCGGCGGCTACGTGATCGGCGACCTCGACACCCACGACCAGACCTGCCGCCGGATCTGCCGCGGGGCGCGGACGACGGTGCTGGCGATCGACTACCGGCTCGCCCCCGAGCACCCGTTCCCGGCCGGGGTGGAGGACGCGATCGCGGCGACCCGGTGGGCGGCCGAGCACCTGCCCGGCACCCGGCTCGCGGTCGGTGGCGACAGCGCCGGCGGCAACCTGTCGGCGGTGGTGGCCCAGGCGCTGCCGGACCTGGTGGCGGCGCAGGTGTTGCTCTACCCGGCGGTGGACAAGTTCGGCGACTACCCGTCTCGCGAGGAGAACGCCGAGGGCTACTACCTCGACGTGCCGACGATGGCGTGGTTCCTCCAGCAGTACGTCGGCAGCGTCGGCGACCTCGACCCCGGCGACCCGCGGCTCTCCCCGATGCTCGGCGACGTGACCGGCGTGGCCCCGGCGCTGGTGGTGACCGCGGAGTTCGACCCGCTGCGCGACGAGGGCAATGCGTACGCCGCTCGGCTCGAGGCCGCGGGGGTGCGCTTGGACCACGTGACCTACCCGGGGCTGATCCACGGGTTCATGGAGATGGGGCCGTGGAGCGCCGCCGCGGCCGCGGCCGTCGACGACGTGGTCGCCCGGATCGCCACGCTGCTGCGCGACTGACCGGCTCCGACCCGGGAGGTGCGTGAGCCACCGTTCGCCAGCCGATTCGGTGGCTGAGCCACCGCCGGCCGGCGCCCGCGACCCCACTAGCCTGAGCAGACACCGACCCAAGGAGTACGCCGTGACCCTGCCCGACACCCTCACCGGCCGGACCGTCGCCGTGCTCGGCGGCACCGGACCCCAGGGACGCGGGCTGGCCCGCCGGTTCGCGGCCGCCGGGCTGCCGGTCGTGATCGGCAGCCGCAGCGCCGAGCGCGCCGGCGACACCGCCCGCGAGCTGGCCGAGGCCACCGGCGGCAAGGTCACCGGCGCCGACAACGCCGGGGCCGCGGAGGCCGGCGACCTCGTCGTCGTCGCGGTGCCGTGGGACGGCCACGGCGAGCTGCTGAAGTCCCTGACCGGCGAGCTCGCCGGCAAGGTCGTCGTCGACTGCGTCAACCCGCTCGGCTTCGACAAGCAGGGCGCCTACGCCCTCCCGGTCGAGGAGGGCTCGGCCGCCCAGCAGGCCGAGACGCTCCTCCCGGACAGCACGGTGGTCGGCGCCTTCCACAACGTCAGCGCCGTGCTCCTCGACGACCCGGAGGTCGACAAGGTCGACACCGACGTGCTCGTCCTCGGCGACGTCCGCGAGGCCACCGACCTCGTCCAGGCGCTGGCCGAGACGATCCCCGGCGTACGCGGCGTGTACGGCGGCCGGCTGCGCAACGCCCACCAGGTCGAGGCGCTGACCGCAAACCTGATCAGCATCAACCGGCGCTACAAGGCCCATTCCGGGCTGCGGATCACGGACGTCTGAGCATGGAGATCTACCCCGCGTACCCCGCGCCCTCGGACCGGGCCGTCGAGCTGCACGCCGCGCTGCGCGAGTTCGTGCAGACGCGCGTCCTGCCCGCGGAGGCGGCGTACCACTCCTTCCGCGAGGAGCGCGGCCACGACGACCACACCGTGCCGCCGGTGGTCGAGGAGCTCAAGGTCGAGGCCCGCACGCGAGGCCTGTGGAACCTCTTCCTGCCCAGCGAGTCGGGGCTGACCCAGCTGGAGTACGCCACCCTCGCCGAGCTCACCGGCTGGAGCAACGAGCTCGCCCCGGAGGCGCTCAACTGCCAGGCGCCGGACACCGGGAACATGGAGCTGCTGCACCTCTTCGGCACCGACGAGCAGAAGGAGCGCTGGCTGCGGCCGCTGCTCGACGGGAAGATCCGGTCCGGGTTCGCGATGACCGAGCCGGCCGTGGCCAGCTCGGACGCCACCAACATCGAGAGCTCGATCGTCCGGGACGGCGACGAGTACGTCCTCAACGGGCGCAAGTGGTTCACCTCCGGCGCGTCCGACCCGCGCTGCAAAGTCCTGATCTTCATGGGCAAGACCGACCCCGACGCGGCCCGGCACCGGCAGCAGTCGATGGTGATCGTGCCGGTCGACACCCCCGGCGTACGCGTCGAGCGGTCGGTCACCGTCTTCGGCCACCAGCACCAGCCCGGCCACGCGGTCACCGTCTTCGAGGACGTGCGGGTGCCGGTGACCAACCTGCTCGGCGAGGAGGGCGGCGGGTTCGCCTGCGCCCAGGCCCGGCTCGGCCCCGGCCGCATCCACCACGTGATGCGCGCGCTCGGGGCCGGCGAGCGGGCGCTAGCCATGATGGTGGCGCGCGCCAAGGAGCGGGTCGCCTTCGGCAAGCCGCTGGCCGAGCAGGGCGCGCTGCGCGAACGGATCGCCGAGTCCCGGATCGAGCTCCAGCAGGCCCGCGGCCTGTGCCACCAGGCGGCGTACGTCATCGACGCCCGGGGCAACAAGGAGGCCCGGCACCTCGTCGCGGCCGCCAAGGTCGCCGTCCCGCGGATCGTCACCGGAGTCATCGACCGGGCCATCCAGGTGCACGGCGGGATGGGCGTCACCGACGACACCCCGCTGGCCGACATGTACGGCTGGCACCGGGCGATGCGGATCTTCGACGGCCCCGACGAGGTGCACCTGGCCTCGCTGGCCCGGGCCGAGCTGGACGCGGAGCCGCTGTTCCGCCTCTGAGGTGGGTGGTCCGCCCGCGGACGGGGTCGCCGGCCGGCGGGCGTCGCCGGCGGGGCGTCGATTGGGCACGAACCGCACGAATCCCGCCGGGAAATTGCGGTTGGTGACCATTCCGCACGCCCGACCTGGAGCGGGCGGCGGTGAGCACGCAACCCCTCAGACGCAGGCCCGAGGACCGAGGTCCCGGAGGCCGGGGGCGATCGTCGATTCTCGGTTGCGCGGGGCTGCCACGTAGACTGGAGCTACCGAGAAGGTCTCACACGAGGGGAAGTCCCCCGCCGTTTCCGGTGCACCGTCGACCCCGGCCCCCCGCCGGAGACAGGCCACGATGACACTCGGCACTCACTTCCCCGACCGCTCGACCCTGCCCGTCGAGGCGGTCGCTGCACCCGCCGACCCGCCGCCGTCGATCCGGTCGATCCTCGGCCGGCTCGGCACCAGCCTGCTGGTGGCCGTGGTCGCCCCGGGCCTGGTCTTCTACCTCGCCCTCACCACCTGGAACGTCACGGTGGCCGTGGTGCTCGCCCTGGTCTGGACGTACGCCGCGATCGCGTGGCGCTGGGCCACGAAGCGCCCGATGTCCGGTCTGCTCGCGCTCACCGTCGCCGTGATGACGGCCAAGACCGCGTTCACGCTGATGACCGGCAACACGTTCGTCTACTTCTTCCAGCCGGTGATCACCGACAGCGTGGTCGCCGCGCTGTTCCTGGGCTCGCTGCTGACGGCCCGGCCGCTGGTGTCGAGGCTGGCCCCGGACTTCTACCCGATGAGCCACGACGTCGCGATGCGCCCGCGGATCCGCCGGCTGTTCCGCCAGCTGACCCTCGTGTGGGCGTTCGTGATCCTCGCCAAGGGCGTGGTGACCCTGCTGCTGCTCCTGTCGCAGTCGACGGTCACCTTCGTGCTGCTCAAGAACATCGCGATGTTCTCCCTGACCGGCGTCGGCATCGCCGTCACCGCGGCCGCGGCCCTCGCCGTGGCGCGCAAGGAGGGCCTGCTCGCCGTCAGCGGGGCCTGACGGCGAGCCTCACCGGCGTCAGGGCAGCGCGACGTACGACGACAGGAACGACCGCGCCGACGGCGTGTCGAGCCGGTAGTCGACGTTGGTCGAGCGGCAGATCGCGTCGCCGGTGATCGTGGTGGCGGCGACGATGCCGGTGCTGCCCAGGAAGTTCGGGCCACCGGAGTCGCCGTAGCAGGTGCCGCCGTTGTCGGTCGCCGGGTTCATCGAGATCCGCAGCCACGTGGGGGTGACGGAGTTCAGGGCCCCGGTGGCGACCATCCGCACGTCGTCGTAGAGGTACTGGTGCCCACCGGCCTGGTTGGTCACCTGGTGCGCGCCGTAGCCCACCGACGTGAACTTCTGGTCACCCGACAGGCCGGACAGCGAGTCCGCCTTCGGCAGGGCCGCGGGCGTGATGCCCTTGACCGCCTTGTCCAGCACCACCACGGCGATGTCGTGCGGGTCGCTCTGCTTCTGGTCGTACGCCGGGTCGCCGTGGAACGTGCCGGCGTACGTCGTGTCGCCGTCGTGGTAGGCGGTGGAGAACGTCACCCGGACGCGGTCGCCGCCGCCCTCGGCGCAGTGGGCGGCGGTGAGGAAGACCGTCGGGCTGATCAGCGTGCCCGAGCAGTAGATCCACGTGCCGTCGGAGTAGGCCTGCGCGGCGACCAGGCCGCCGACGTTGGGGTGGGCGTTGCCGTCCGCGGAGCCGTTGGTGATGGCCTGCGCGGGGGCGGTGAGGGCGGCGAGGGTAGTGATGGCCGGGGTCGCCAGCGCGACCAGGCCGATGACGAGACGTCGCATCGAGACTCCTCCGTGTGCGGGCTCGTGGCCCGGTCCGACGCGGGGCCGGGGTCGGCGCCGCCCGGTCATGCTGCCACCGCCGGGCGGATTTGGGGAGGGGCGAGAGGCAGCGGGCCGGGCCGTTCCCGGCACGCGCCGAGGCCGCCAACTCCGGCCCCGATACGCTGCGCCCATGGACCCGGGGCCTCGGATGAGCTGGTTCGAGCGCAACACCCACCACTGGGACCGGTGGTCCCTCGAGGACCTGCTGGCCGCCAAGGGCGCCGCGACGGTGAGCCTCGTCGTACCCGCCCGCAACGAGGCCGCCACCGTCGGCGACGTGGTCTCCCGGGTCCGCGAGGCGCTCGTCGACACCGTGGCCCTGCTCGACGAGATCGTGGTCATCGACTCCGACTCGACCGACGACACCTATGCGGTGGCCACCGACGCGGGCGCGGTCGTGCACCGCTCCGCCGAGGTCCGGCCCGACCTCGGGACGGTGCCGGGCAAGGGCGAGGCGATGTGGAAGTCGCTCTTCGTCACCACCGGTGACGTCCTGGTCTTCATGGACGCCGACCTGCTCGACTGGGACACCCACTTCGTGCCCGGGCTGCTCGGCCCGCTGCTGACCACCCCCAAGATCGAGCTCGTCAAGGGGTTCTACGAACGGCCGATGGTCCAGGGCGACGACGTGGCGGCCTACGAGGGCGGCCGGGTCACCGAGCTCGTCGCCCGCCCGCTGATCGCGCTGGACTTCCCCGACCTGTCCGGACTGGTCCAGCCGCTGGCCGGCGAGTGGGCGGTGCGCCGCTCGCTCTTCGAGCGCCTGCACGTGCCGACCGGGTACGCCGTGGAGCTCGCCGCGCTGGTCGACGCCGTCGGGCTCGTCGGTCTCGACGCCATCGCGCAGGTCGACCTCGGCCGGCGCGCCCACCGCCACCAGGCGCTGCGCGACCTGGGCGCGATGGCGACCCAGATCATGGCCGCGGCCCAGCTGCGGCGCGGTGCGCGCGACCCGTTCGACCACCACGACGTGGTGCTGCGGCAGTACCACCCCGCCGACGGCGGCATCGCGCCCGCCGACCGCGTCGTACCCGTTGGAGAGCGCCCACCCGCCGCGGGGTTCGTCGAATGACCCTCAAGCTGGGCCGCCACGAGTTCGCCGACGACGCCACGCTGATGATGGCGATCGTCAACCGGACCCCCGACTCCTTCTACGACAAGGGCGCCACCTGGGCGGAGGACAAGGCCTTCGAGCGGGTCACCCACGTCGTCGCCCAAGGCGCCGAGATCGTCGACATCGGCGGCATCAAGGCCGCCCCCGGCGTCGAGATCGGGGCGGCCGAGGAGAAGGCCCGGGTGGTCGACTTCGTCGCGCGTGTGCGCGAGGCGCACCCCGGGCTGGTCATCTCGGTCGACACCTGGCGCGCCGAGGTCGGGCAGGCGGTCTGCGAGGCCGGGGCCGACGTGCTCAACGACGCCTGGGGCGGCGCCGACCCCGAGCTCGCCGACGTCGCCGCGTCGTACGACGCAGCCATCATCTGCACCCACACCGGCGGCGTGACCCCGCGCACCCGCCCCTACCGGATCGAGTACGACGACGTGGTGGCCGCCGCGATCGCCGACACCGTGGCGTACGCCGAGCGCGCCGTCGCCGCCGGCGTCGACCCGCGCAGCGCGGTGATCGACCCCGCCCACGACTTCGGCAAGAACACCTTCCACTCCCTCGAGCTGACCCGCCGGCTCGACGAGATGGTCGCGACCGGGTGGCCGGTGCTGGTCTCGCTGTCCAACAAGGACTTCGTCGGCGAGTCCCTCGACCTGCCGGTGGGGGAGCGGCTGACCGGGACCCTCGCGGCCACCGCCGTGTGCGCGCTGGCCGGGGCGCGGATCTACCGCGTGCACGAGGTCGTCGAGACCCGCCAGGTCGTCGACATGGTCAACACCATCGCCGGCCGCCGGCTCCCGGCGCGGGCGATCCGGGGGCTGCAGTGAGTGGCGAGCATCCGGTAGTCCGTGACGCTTCTGCTGTGGAAAACGCGTTGTCCACAACAGAAGCGTCACGGACTATCCGGAAGGTCGTCCTGGTGCCGGGGGTGCTCGCGCTGCTGCCGGAGTACGCCGGGCTCAGCGACCCGGTCGCCGACCTGCGGGCCGCGTGCGTCAAGGCGGTCGCGTGGCTGGAGGGGTCGGTGGAGATCGTGGCCGACGCCCAGGGGCGACGGGTCGCCGAGCACCTGCTCGCCGCGGTCGGGTCATCGGGTCCTGTGATCCGGCCCGCGGAGGCGACCCCCGACCGGGCGAGGGACCTGATCGTCGTCGCCAACGGCTCGGCCACGCGCACCGAGAAGGCGCCCGGCCACCTCGACGAGCGGGCTGCGGCGTTCGACGAGGAGCTCGGCCGGCACCTGCGCGAGGGTGACTCGGAGTCGCTGCGCGCGATCGACGTGGCGCTGGCCGACGAGCTCTGGGCGACGGTCCGGCCGCTCGTGGAGCTGGGTGCCGTCGGCGACCTCGGAGCCGGCGAGACGGTCTACGACGACGACCCCTTCGGTGTGCAGTACTGGGTGATGAGGTGGAGATGCGAGTCCTGATCGGTCCCGACACGCTCGACTTGGCGCAGCTCTACGAACCCCCGACCACGCCGTGGCTGCGGGTCAACATGGTGAGCACCGTGGACGGGTCCGCGACCGGCGAATCGGGTCGCAGCGGCTCGATCAACAACGCCGCCGACAAGCAGGTCTTCGACACGCTGCGCTTCCTGGCCGACGTGATCGTCGTGGGCGCCGGGACCGCGCGGACCGAGGGCTACGGCCCGGCCGGCACGCCCATCGTGCTCGTCAGCCGCCACGGCGAGGTGCCCGAGCGGCTGCGCGGCGCCGAGCCGGGCCGGGTCTGGATGGCGACCTGCGCCCAGGCCGACCACCTCGAGGAGGCCCGCGAGCTCCTCGGCGAGGAGCACGTCCTGGTGCTCGGCTCGCACCGGGTCGACCTCGCCGAGCTGCGCGCCACCCTGGTCGCCCGCGGCTGGGCCCACATCCTCTGCGAGGGCGGCCCGCACCTGCTGCGCGACCTCGTCGCCCAGGGGGTCGCCGACGAGCTGACCTGCACGATCGTCCCGCGCCTGGTCGCCGGCACGCACCCGCGGATCACCGACGGCCCGCCCGTCGACGTACCCCTCGCCCTGCACACGCTCCTCGAGCAGGACGGCACCCTGCTCGGCCGCTGGCTGGTCCAGCCCGGCTGAGGCGGGAGCGCGAGGGGTTGTCGGCCAGAACTGGTGCTTGTCGGCCGGTGCAACGGCCGACAAGCACAGGAGTCACCGGCCAGCCGGTGACTCCTGCAACGGACAGACCGACCCCGAGGCCCGCTCGTGAAAAGATTCACAAAGTCTGCATGATCACGCCCTGACCCCTCGGGCCGTCGCCGGGCCCGACGTACCGTCGAGGCCGTGCTCCCCTCCACCGCACCCCTGACCACCCTCGTCAGCATGGTCGCCTCCGACGTGCCCGCGGGACTGATGCCCGCGCGGGAACAGATGGCGGTCTCGCTGGGCTGGCACATCATCCTGGCGTGCTTCGGGGTCGCCTTCCCGACGATGATCTTCGTCGTCCACCGCCGCGGCATCGTCAAGGACGACCCGGTGGCGCTCGGCCTCGCGCAGCGCTGGGCCAAGGTCTCGGCGGTGCTCTTCGCGATCGGCGCGGTCTCCGGGACCGTGCTCAGCTTCGAGATGGGGCTGCTGTGGCCGGGCCTGATGGGCCGCTTCGGCGATGTGCTGGGGCTGCCGTTCGCGTTCGAGGGGATGTCGTTCTTCGTCGAGGCGATCTTCCTGGGCATCTACCTCTACGGCTGGGGCCGGATGCCCCCGCGCAGGCACCTCCTGACGCTGCTGCCGATGGCCGGCGCCGGGATCTTCGGCACGTTCTGCGTGATCTCGGTGAACGCCTGGATGAACAACCCCACCGGCTTCCGGATCGTCAACGGCCAGGTCACCGACGTCCACCCGTGGCGGGCGATGTTCAACAACGGGGTGTGGCTCCAGTTCGCGCACATGTGGGTCGGCGCCTTCATGCTGGTCGGCTTCGTCGTCTCCGGCGTGTACGCCGCGGGCATGCTGCGCGGCCGCCGCGACGAGCACCACCGGCTCGGGTTCGCGGTGCCGTTCACCTTCGCGACCGTCGCCGCGCTGGCTCAGCCGCTGATCGGGCACGTGCTCGGCCTCCGGGTCGCGACTACGCAGCCGGCCAAGCTGGCGGCGTTCGAGCTCGCCCAGACCACCGAGAGCCCCTCGCCGCTGCGGCTGGGCGGGCTGCTCATCGACGGCCACGTCCGCGGCTCGATCGACATCCCGCTGCTCGGCTCGATCATCGCCCGCAACTCGTTCACGACGCCGGTGCAGGGCATGGACACCATCCCGGTCGCCGACCGCCCGCCGGTCAACATCACCCACGTCGCCTTCCAGTCGATGGTCGGGATCGGCACGCTGCTCGCCCTCGTCGTACTCCTCTTCTGGGTCGCGCGCTGGCGCGGCCTCGACCTCACCGGCAACCGCTGGTTCCTGCGCTTCAGCGTGGTCGCCGGCCCGCTCGCGATCGTGGCCCTCGAGATGGGCTGGATCGCCACCGAGGTGGGCCGCCAGCCGTGGACCGTGTACGGCGTGCTCCGCACCGTCGACGCCGCCGGTGACAATTCCGGCCTGTGGTGGACCTTCAGCGCCGTGCTGGTCGTGTACGCCGGCATGACCGCCGGTGCCTACGTCGTGCTCCGGTCGATGGCCCGCCGGTGGCGCGCAGGCGAGGAGGACCTGCCGAGCCCGTACGGCCCCGAGGCGGCGCTGGCCGACGTACCGACCGCCCGGGGGACCGGTTCCGGCCACGGTTCGGGCCGAGACTCCGGCCATGATTCCGGCCGGGAGACGGGTCAGGGGGCCGACCGATGAGCCTCGCCGTGGTGGTGGCGGCCGCGCTGTTCGTGGGGGTGCTCGCCTACGCGCTCTTCGGCGGCGCCGACTTCGGCTCCGGCTACTTCGACCTGACCGCGGGCAGCAGCAGCCGGGGCGCGGAGCTGCGGACCCTGATCGACCACAGCATCGGGCCGGTGTGGGAGGCCAACCACGTCTGGCTGATCTTCGTGCTGGTCACGTGGTGGACGGCGTTCCCGGTCTCCTTCGCGGCGACGATGAGCACGCTGTTCGTACCGCTCGTGCTCGCCCTGCTCGGGATCGTGCTCCGCGGCGCCAGCTTCGCCTTCCGCAAGTACTCCGCGACGCTCGGCCAGGCGCGCCTGTTCGGGGTGGTCTTCGCCGGCTCGTCGCTGATCACGCCGTTCTTCCTCGGCACGGTGGCCGGCGCCATCGCCTCGGGGCGGGTGCCGGCGTCGGGCCGCGGTGACCTGTGGAGCTCGTGGCTCAACCCGACGTCGGTCTTCGGCGGGGTGATCGCGGTCGGCACCTGCGCCTTCCTGGCCGGTGTCTTCCTGGTCGCCGACGCGGCCCGCAACGGGCACACGGCGCTGGCCGAACGCCTGCGGCAGCGCACCCTGGTGGTCGGCGTGGCCACCGGCCTGGTGGTCTTCGCCGCGCTGGTCCCGCTCGAGCACGACGCCCCGACGCTGAGCGCCGGGCTGACCGGCAAGGCGGCGCCGCTGATCGTGCTCTCCGGGCTGGCCGGCGCGGCCACGCTGTGGCTGCTGGTGGTGCGCCGGTTCTCGGTCGCGCGGCTCACCGCCCTCGTCGCCGTGGCCGGCGTGGTCTCCGGGTGGGGCGTGGGCCAGTACCCCTGGCTGCTCGTCGACCAGGTCACCATCACCGACGCCGCCGGCTCGCCCGCGACCCTCGCCGCGCTCCTCGTGGCCGTCGGCGCCGCCGTCGTCGTCGTGCTCCCCGCCCTGGCGTACCTCTACTGGTTGACGCAGTCCGAGCGCTGGACCGAGCACACCCCCGACCACGCCCCCGAGAACGTCTCCGAGCACTGACCCGGCCGGCCTGCAGGAGTCCCCGGCTGGCCGGGGACTCCGATGGTTGTCGGCCGTCGAAGTGGCCGACAAGCAAGGGTTTCGCCGGTCAGCCGGGGACTCCTGCATCGGCCCCGGGCAAACCACCAGAGTCAGGTGTCGAGCCGGGCGGTCCAGTGCAGGCGGGTGCCGCCGCCGGGGGGCTGGGAGACCTCCAGGGCGCCGCTGTGCTCCTGGGCCCGCCGCTGGAGGTTGGTCA